>WNGN01005613.1_pt1 | contig 11160 bp, 7 predicted proteins | sample 5400561 | NCBI WGS metagenome assembly WNGN01 (sample SAMN13153379, study PRJNA577476) | soil metagenome | isolation source: 115 cm soil or saprolite under Garry oak tree replicate 2 | place: USA:California | collected 2016-06-15 | reverse complement strand
ATTTTCATTACATCATGGTGGGCGGCGCCGTGATGGCTTATCTGGGGGGCATTCACTTTTGGTGGCCGAAGATCACCGGGCGGCTCTATCACGATGGCTGGGCTCGCTTCGCCGCGCTGGTGATTTTTGTGGGTTTCAATCTCACCTTTTTTCCGCAATACATGTTGGGCTATTTGGGAATGCCGCGCCGCTATGCCGTGTATCCCGCGGAGTTCCAGGTGCTCAACGTGATGTCCTCCGCCGGTGCCTCGATACTCGGCGTTGGCTACTTGATTCCATTCGTCTATCTTCTCTGGTCCATCCGCTATGGACCCGTAGCCGGATCGAATCCTTGGAGCGCGAAAGGCCTGGAATGGGAGACGCCATCGCCGCCTCCCACCGATAATTTCGAAGCGACGCCCATCATTACTGGAGAGCCCTACGGCTACGCTGAGCCGGAGCACGTACATGTCTGAAAGCGCAGCCAGCAACCCTTTGGCGACACCGTCCGCTCGCCATCTCCGCCCTGCACTGCACCATCAGTTCGAGGAGCTGGAGCAGCAGTACGACGCCAGCAGTTTCGGGATGTGGGTTTTTCTGGCGACGGAGATGCTGTTTTTCGGCGGTTTATTCACCGCATATATCATGTATCGCTCCTTGTATTACTCTGGCTTTGCCGCGGGCAGCCATGGGCTGGAAGGCGACTTTGGCGCGGCCATGACGTTCATACTCCTGGCCAGCAGTTTTACCATGGCCATGAGCGTACACGCGGCGCGCGAAGGCAAGCGCACAATGTTAGTTATCTTACTGCTCCTGACGATTCTTCTCGGCATCGCCTTCCTGGGCATCAAGTTCACCGAATACAGCCACAAATGGCACGAGCAGATGGTGCCAGGCCTTAATTTCCACCCCTCCCTGGAAGAGTTGCGCGGTGCTCCCGGAAATGCGGTCGAGTTATTCCTGTGTTTTTATTTCTTCATGACCGGCCTGCACGCCCTGCACATGATTATCGGCATCAGCCTCTTGAGTGTTATGGCCATCCTTGCCTGGCGCGGCAAAATTACGCGGGAAAATTACGATAGGATCGAGGTTTCCGGACTTTATTGGCATTTCGTGGATATTGTTTGGATTTATCTATTTCCCTTGCTCTATCTCATCGGCGGACGTTACAAATGAGCGCAGAAAGCCCTTCGGTTCGAACCTATACGCTGGTGTTTGTAGCCTTGCTCGTCCTGGCTGCTTTGACCACCGGAATCGCATATGTCGATCTCGGCCCACTCAATACGGTCCTGGCGCTGGCGATTGCGGTTATAAAAATGTTTCTGGTGGGACTTTTCTTTATGCACCTTTGGTACAGCCGAGGGCTCACCCGAATTGTCGTTTTGGCCGGATTTTTCTGGCTCGCCCTGCTGGTCTCGTTCACCTTGGCCGACGTCTTCAGCCGCTCCTGGATCAAGCCGCCGGGCCCCTGAGATAGCGCTAACTTCGAGCGACGTCAAAAACGCCGTCAGCAATGTCCCAACCGCGTCCATCAGCGGGCCGGTACGCCATTTTCCGATTTCTTTTACAAGCTATTGCTGATTTCCGCCTGGAAAATCGCTTCAGCCGCGGAAATGGACCTCGCCGATCCGAAAAAGGCAATGCGGAAGCGATGCAAAAACTCGGCGAACTAAATCGGGACCGGCTGTCGCCAAGGATTTGAAGTCTTTGCTGGGGCGCTATTCCTCCCAAACTAAGCCACGCTTTTCTGTTTGCCAATTACCAGATAGCCTGAGAGGATCATTTACCTGAATCTATTGGCCCAAATTGATTGGAAGGAACAGAGTAGATGCCCCAACCGGCCGAAACGAAAGGACTTTTTGACGAACTCCAAATCCGCGATGTACGGCTGGTGAACCGGATCGCGGTCTCACCCATGTGCCAATACTCCTGCGAGAACGGACTGGCCACGGATTGGCACCTCGTTCACCTCGGAAGCCGGGCCGTCGGTGGAGCGGCACTGGTCATGGCCGAGGCTACGGCTGTTCTGCCGGAAGCGCGCATCAGCCCTCAAGATTCAGGGATTTGGAGCGAAGCGCACATTGAGCCGCTCGCGCGCATTACGAAATTCATCCATTCGCAGGGCAGTGTTGCGGGTATCCAGATCGCCCACGCGGGGCGCAAAGCGAGTACGGTGCGTCCCTGGGATGGCGCCGGCAAACTCGCCGAGCATGAAGGCGGCTGGAGCGACATCGTCGCGCCCAGCGCCATTGCCTTTGCGGCGAACTATCCCATGCCCGCCGCAGTCACAACCGAAAGAATCGCCGCGATTGTCGACGCCTTCGGTAAAGCCGCACAACGCGCCCTCGACGCCGGTTTTCGCCTGCTCGAGATCCACTCCGCTCATGGCTATTTCCTCCATGAGTTCCTCTCGCCTCTTAGCAACCGCCGCTCCGATCTGTATGGCGGCTCCTTCGAGAACCGCACGCGAATCGTGCGCGAGGTGGTTGGCAAAGTCCGCCGCTTTTGGCCGGAACGATTGCCGCTCTTTATTCGCATCTCCTCAACGGACTGGGTAGAAGGCGGCTGGGATATTGAGCAAGCCGTGGAATTGGCTCGAAGCCTGCGGACGCTTGGGAAATCATCCGCAGCGGCCAGGCGGATATCGTTCTGCTGGCCCGCCAGATGCTGCGCGATCCTTACTGGCCGCTCCACGCCGCGGCCCAGCTTGGCAAATCAATATCCTGGCCTGCGCAATATCTGCGCGCAGCGCCTGCGGCAACTGCGGCGCGCCAGCCTGCGGAGGAGATTGAGGCGGCTCAAACGGTTGCCGAATCTTCAAGAACTAGAAACTGAGAATGCTGAGGTCGGTTGCTGCTTGAATGGAGTACCACCATCGGGTAGACTGTTCTTATGAGATTAGCTGTTAGAAGCGGCATCGTGTTTGCCTCTCTAATTCTGCTTTTGACGCCAGCACTTTCATGTTTTGTTCCACGGCAAATCTTAAGCGCTGGGGCGAATGATTGTTGCCAGTACATGGGATCGCAATGCGGGTCGCAAGGGATGTCTTCTTCGCAGTCTTGCTGTGAATCGCCCAATCAATCTGCTCACGCATACATAGGAAGTAGAAGCATTAGTCATTCCCAAGCTGATCGTGTGGCGATAGCGGCAAACTGGGTATTCGCTTCAGTACAGCGCTTAGCGGTAACGGCAATTTTGATCTTTACGGACTTCCATTCTCCGCCTATAAGCCGTCCTGAAACTGCCTCTATTCTAAGAATCTAATTCCGTCCGCCCGTTTTTCCGTGGTGCCTATGTGTGTCCGCGTGCATTCCATTTGTGACGGAGGGCGATGATGCGACGTATCTGTTTTCGCGTGCGGGTCCTTACCCGGCGCGAAGAGTTTCGGCTGATTGTATTTGGCTTTCTCACTCTCATTGTGTCGTCCAGGGTATTCGCTGTGCCCCAAGAAGTGCTGAAAAACGAGCCATCCCCGCAGGCTTCCAGCGAAATGCGACACGAGGCCGGAAATCCCACGCCATTAAGTGTGCTCATCGAGGAGGCCAAGAAGAATGATCCGGCCATTCACAGTGCTGAAAGCGCGGCGAGGGCAGCGACATTTGCTTCATTGCAAGCGTCTACCTTGCCGGACCCTCAGTTCACGCTACAACAATTCAGTGTAGGGAGCCCGCGACCGTTTGCCGGATACACAAACAGCGATTTTGCTTACATTGGCCTCGGCGCTTCTCAGCAGTTTCCGTATCCCGGAAAGCGCAAGCTGCGCGGCGCAGTGGCGGATCGCGATGCTGATGCCACAAAGGCGCATGTAGAAGTCGTGCTGCAGGACGAAATCGAAACCCTGAAGACGACTTATTTCCACCTTGCGTATCTTCAACAGACTTTAGGAATCCTTCAGCAGAATGCCGCCTTGCTCCAGCAAATAGAACAACAAGCCGGAGCGCACTACTCGACGGGTCAAGGGAATCAGCGGGACGTGCTAAAGGCGCAGCTTGAGCGGACCAAAATTCTTCGCGAAATTTCCGTGCATCACCAACTGGTCGGTGAAGATCAAGCTGAGCTCAAACGGATTCTTCGGAGGCCCCAGGATTCCCGGGACATTATTCCCCAACCTCTGTCAGCGACTTTCCTCCGTTACACCGCGAGCGAGCTTCTGGAGAAGGCCCGGGGACAGAATCCTAATATTCACGAAGATGCAGAGATGATCCAGCGCAACCAAATGGCAGTCGAGTTAGCCCAAAAGGAATTTCGTCCCGATTTCGAACTCTCCTACATGTACGAGATCACAGACCGCAAGTATCGCGACTATTACATGCTCTCCTTCAGCGTGAATTTCCCTCGACGTAAACCTCGACAAGCAGCACTCGCTCAAGCTCAAGTGAACGTTGAGCGTGCGCAGCAAGAACAGGATGCCCAGGTGCAGGCTGTACTTGCCGGAGTTCAGAAGCAATACGTCACCATCAAAGCCTCCGAAGAGCAACTGCTGATTTATCGTGACGGGTTGATTCCACAAGCCCAGGCAACCATACAAGCCGGATTAGCCGCCTACGAGTCCAATCGCGCCGATTTTGAGACCTTGTTTTCATCTTACATGGATGTTTTGAACCTCGATCTCGAATACCAACAAACTCTCCTTGACCATGACGCGGCAATGGCCCACATCGAGCGACTTACCGGGGTGACGCTCCCATGACAGGAACAAAAATGATCGACGAGACAAAGAGCATGTTGAGCCAACCGGCAGCAGGCGATAAGTATCGCCGAGCTTTCCTGGTTACGCTCGTGGCATTGATCGCAGTTGTCGCTGCGGCCGGTTGGCTCTGGTGGCGCTCGCCAGTCAATCCAATTATGCGTCGCGTACAACCGGCAGCAACGGCGAGTGGGAGCGAGCCGTCACAACCTGCGGCGCCGGCGTCCTCTGATGATTCTGCCGCGCCTCCATCAGAAACGCCGCTCGCGCCCATTCAACTCTCGCCACAGCGCATGCAAAGCATCGGCGTAAAGGTGGGCGTGGTCGAATCAAAAACAATCAATGACGAAATCCGTTTGTACGGAAATGTCCAGCCAAGTGAGCGCCGGTTTGCTTATGTGCAGACGCGCTTCGCGGGATGGATTCGCCAGGTCTATGCGGATGCCACGGGAGATTTCATCCGCAAGGGACAACCGTTGTTCACGATCTATAGCCCCGATCTAGTAGAGACAGAACGTGAGTATCTGTTGGCAAAGAAGAATGCCGGGGCTTTGCAACAGAGCACGGTGAGCGGGGTCTCGGACGGGGCTGCGTTACTGATTGCCGCAGCCAGGGCAAGACTTCAGCAGTTCGACATACCTGAAAGCGAGATCGCGAAGTTAGACGAAACCGGCGAAGCGATTACCGATCTGACCTTCTACTCTCCGGCTTCTGGTTACATAACGGAGAGAAATGCTCTGCCAAACATGTACGTACAGCCGGGTACGAAGCTTTACGCCATTGCTGACCTTTCCGATGTCTGGGTACTCGCCCAAATCTTTCAGAATGATGCAGGGAAGATCAAACCAGGTGATCCCGCCGAGGTGACACTGGATGCGTACCCCGGACGGGTTTTTAAGGGAAGAGTCGATTACTTGCTGCCACAGCTGGATGTGGCAACGCGAACATTGCCGGTCCGCCTTGTATTCTCGAACCCTGATCTAAAGCTTCGACCGGGAATGTACGTGAATGTGAGCCTGAAGCTTCCTCTGGGCAAGCGTCTAGTCGTGCCCGACTCTGCCGTGTTCCATTCGGGAACCAGGAACCTGATTTTCACATACGCTGGCGACGGGAACATCGAACCAAATGAAGTCGAGCTTGGCCCTCACGTCGGCGACGAATTCGTGGTTTCGAAAGGTGTGAAGGCTGGCGAACAGATCGTTACCTCGGCCAATTTCCTGATTGATTCAGAGGCTCAGTTGCAAGCCGCTGCGGGCGCGTTCATGCCTCCACCTCCAGGCGCGGGACAAGCTGCTGCGATGAATGCCCCAACGCAAGCCCGGGCCAGCGTTGAACTGACGACGGCACCATCTCCTCCGCAGAAGGGCACCAATACCGTTCGCGTGAAATTAACGGATCAGTCGGGCAAGCCCCTGACCGGAGCACAAGTCACCGTCACCTTCTTCATGGCCGCGATGCCTGCAATGGGCATGGCCGCGATGAAAACCGTGGTTCAGACGAGCGATAAAGGCGGCGGTACATATGAAGGCAGTGCCAGCCTCGGTTCGGGAGGCACCTGGCAGGTCACCATTACCGCGCTTCAGAATGGTCAAGCCATCGCCAACAGGCAGTTCACCGTCGATGCCACGGGAGGGATGTAGCTTATGATCGCCCGTGTCATTGAATGGTGTGCTCACAACCGGTTCCTTGTCTTCACAGGTGTTCTGCTGTTGACGTTTGCGGGAATTTGGAGCATGGGGCACATTCCGCTCGACGCCCTGCCGGATATTTCGGACGTTGAAGTCATCATTCATACGAATTGGGAAGGCGAGCCTCCCAACATCATCGAGGATCAGGTCACCTATCCCATCGTCACAGCGCTCCTCGCTGCTCCGAGTGTAAAGGCTGTCCGCGCACAAACGATGTTCAACGACAGTTATGTCTTCGTCATATTCGAGGACGGAACCGACATCTATTGGGCACGCTCACGAGTTGTCGAATACCTGCAAACGATTGCGGGTCGCTTGCCCACCAACGTGCATCCGGCGATTGGACCAGATGCAACGGGCGCGGGTTGGGTTTACGAATACGTTCTGGTAGATCACACGCATAAATACAGCCTCGCCGACCTGCGGGCCGTCCAGGACTGGCACCTCCGCTATCAATTGGAGACTGTTCCCGGCGTTGCTGAGGTCGCCAGCATCGGCGGCTTCGTTCGCCAGTATCAGGTGAACCTCGACCCCACCAAGCTGCTTGCATATGGCATTCCTCTCTCGACCGTCATCGACCGGGTGAAGTCCAGCACGAATGAAGTTGGCGGGCGCGTGTTGGAGTTGAGCGGCACGCGATACATGATCCGTGGCCTGGGTTATCTGAAATCGCTGGATGACTTGAGGAATGTTCCGCTGATGGCGAAGAACGGGACTCCGGTCTTGGTTAAGGATGTCGGTACAGTGTCGTTCGGCCCCGACATGCGAGAAGGCGTGGCGGAGTGGCAAGGTGAGGGAGAAACCGTTGGCGGCATCGTAGTAATGCGATACGGGCTCAACGCCTTGACCGTAATCAATGGAGTCAAGAAGAAGCTGGAGGAGATTAAGGGCTCGCTGCCGCCCGGTGTAGAAGTTGTCGCGGGATATGATCGCGCCGGTCTGATTCAGGATTCCATCAAGACGCTGCAGCGCGACCTAGTCGAGGAAGCAATCATCGTCAGCCTTGTGATTATCATTTTCCTCTTCCACGTTCGTTCCGCGCTGATTCCTATCATCACCCTGCCGATTGCGGTTTCCATATCCTTCCTACCGATGTACTACCTGCACGTCAGTTCCAACATCATGTCGCTCGGCGGCTTGGCGCTGGCGATTGGAGTTTTGGTAGATGCCGCGATTGTCATGGTCGAGAACGGATACCGGCACCTTTCCGAAAACGCATCGCGGAACGAGCCGGATCGTCGGCGCGTTCTCATCGGTGCCGCCAAGCAAGTAGGGCCAGCGCTGTTCTTCTCGCTTGTGATTATCGTTGTCTCCTTTCTTCCGGTCTTTCTGCTGGAAGCACAAGAGGGGCGAATGTTTAAGCCGCTGGCGTGGACGAAGACCCTTGCGGTCGCCTTCTCTTCCTTCCTGGCGATCACGCTCGTTCCTGTGCTGATGGTCATGTTCATCAAAGGCAGGCTGCGACCTGAGTCGGAAAACCCGATTTCGCGGATCACACAGGCTTTGTACCTGCCCGTCCTTCGACTCTGCTTAAAATATCGGAAGACGACGCTGCTTCTGAACCTCGCATTCCTCGCACTTACCTTCCCGTTGATGTTCAAGCTCGGCAGCCAATTCATGCCCCCGCTCTATGAAGGTTCTTCGCTGTACATGCCTACATCTCTGCCCGGCATCTCCATTGTGGAAGCTTCCAGGCTCTTGCAAGAACAGGATCGGATCATCCGCTCGTTTCCCGAAGTAGAAACAGTGTTCGGCGCGGTCGGCCGCTCGGACAGCGCCACGGATAATGCGCCGCTCGATATGTACGACACAACTATCATGCTCAAACCGCGTGAGCAATGGCCCGCCGGCATGACGTACGAAAAGCTGATCCGCGAAATGGATGAGAAACTTCAGTTTCCTGGCCTGAGTAATACGTGGACCATGCCCGTTGAGAACCGGCTGGACATGGCCCTAACGGGAATCAAAACGCCGGTCGGGATGAAAATCGAAGGCCCGTCTCTTGAGGGCATTCAGCAACTTGGCACTCAAGTGCAACAGATTCTGTCCAGTTTGGCGCAGGTGCGGTCCGTCTTTGCCGAGCGCGTCTCCCAGGGTTTTTACGTCAACGTGGAGGTGAATCGCCCGGAAGCCGCGAAGTACGGCTTGACCATCGCGGATGTGCAGGCGGCGGTGTCTTCCGGTATCGGAGGAATGAATATCGCCGAGAACGTGGAAGGCCGCGAACGGTACCCCATCAACGTCCGGTACGAGCGCGACTTCCGCGACAACTTAGACGAACTTCGCCGCGTGCTCATCGCCACACCTTCCGGCGCTCAAATCCCAATTGAGCAAGTGGCGAGCATTTCTTTCTCACGAGGGCCCGCGATGATTCGAGACGAGGACGGCCAGCTCACCGGCTACGTCTACATTGACCTGAATACGACCGACTATGGCGGGTTCGTCCAACAAGCTTCGAACCTATTTGAGCAAAAGTTGCGGTTGCCTGCGGGATACACATATCAGTGGTCCGGCGAATACGAGTTTGAATTGAGGGCGAGGCAACGGCTGAAAATCATTCTTCCCATTGTCTTCTTTGTAATTTTCATGCTCCTTTACATGGTCTTCCACTCCGTCACAGAAGCCACGGTGCTCGTTTTTCCGACGTTCTATGCGATGACCGGCGGTCTCATCCTCCAATGGCTTCTCAAGTACAACTTTAGCGTGGCCGTGTGGGTGGGCTACATCGCTCTCTTCGGAATCGCCGTCGAGACAGGCGTGGTGATGGTTGTGTATCTGCACGAGGCGCTTAATCGGCGATTAGCAACCGGCGCTCCGCTCAAACGTGAGGACATCGAAGTTGCGGTCATTGAAGGAGCGGTTCAGCGCCTTCGCCCCAAACTCATGACAGTATTCGCAGTGCTAGCAAGCCTAGTTCCAATTCTTTGGGAAACAGGAATCGGTTCAGATGTAATGAAGCCAATTGCCGCTCCAATCGTGGGAGGAATGATCACCTCAACGATTCACGTCCTGATTTTGGTTCCTGTTTTCTTTGCGCTTATGAAAGAGCGTTCACTCAAGCGTGGAACGCTATTAGGTTCAGCCGTCCGCTGAACCATCGTTATTGTCGTGAGCCCTTGTCGTTGACTCGATGTGACACGTCGGAATGTGTGACATACTGGCTTCCGTATTGCGATCCACTCACGGATGAGCGTATCGTAAGCTGCGGGAGCTCACACGTTGCTCTGGAACGGAGCCGCGTCCGCCTTTCGACGTCAGGAGGCACATTATGACGCCCGGCATTTCCGAATCGTCTCGCCGTTCTTTTCTGCACCGTTTAGGCTTTTTTGGCGCGGGTTCGACCTTCCTGAGCCTCCTGAGCCGAAACTCACTGGCCGCACCGAAAGCACCAAGTCAAAAGGATGACGAAGCACCTTCAGCTTCCGCGGACAAAAGAATTTGGAGCAATGAGTATTGGGCTCAACGCGGCAATCTCAAGCTGAACCTCTTCCGAAAGCGCCTGAATGCTCCGCATTCCCGCGAAGTGGCCGAGCCCGTGCTCTTCCTGGTACACGGCTCATCCATTTCCGCCCGGCCCAGCTTCGATCTTAATGTCTCCGGCCACGGCGAATACTCTTTGATGAACAAGTTCGCCGAGTATGGATTCGATGTATGGACCATGGATTTTTCCGGATACGGCCGATCCTCAGCCGGCGAAGGCAACTCGAACATCGCCGATGGCGTTGAGGACCTTAAAGCGGCGGTGGAAGTGGTGGTGCGCGAAACGGGCCAGCAGCGTTATCATTTTTTCGGCGAATCATCGGGCGCCCTCCGCGCGGGCGCTTACGCCATGGAGCAGCCCCAGCGCGTTAATCGCCTGGTCCTTACCGCTCTCACTTATACGGGTGAGGGTTCGCCAACGCTTGCCGATCGCGCCAAGCAGCTCGAGTTCTATCGCACGCACAACCGCCGCCCGCGCGACCGCGCCATGGTCCACAGCATTTTTACCCGCGATAAGAGCGGCACTTCCGATCCCGCTGTGGGAGATGCGCTCGCGGACGCGGAACTGCGTTTCGGCGATAGCGTTCCCACCGGCACATACCTCGATATGACCGCTAATCTCCCGGTCATCGACCCGCAAAAAATTCACGCGCCGGTGCTCGTTGCGCGTGGCGAATACGACGGTATCGCCACTGACGAGGACTGCCTCAATTTTTACCGCAAGCTGGTCAATTCGGACCGGCAGTTTGCGATCTTGCCGGGCATGGCGCACTCTCTGGTGCTCGGGCTAAATCGTCACCAGTTGTGGCACGTCGCGCGCTCTTTCCTGGAGATGCCCCCCAGGCTGGATTCACTGAAAGCCTGATCGGGCCGCCTGGCGCCGCAAAGCTTCCGCAGCAATATCTCTGCTAAATGCTACGACCGCGCCGAGGCGCGCTGTTCCCGAGCGGCAGTGTAGGTGTTTAGGAATGCCAGCGTGAGCGGCCAAGCCTGTGCGGCCGCCACCGGACTGTAACTCGGGCGCGCATCGCAGAAAAATCCGTGATCGGCTTCAGAGAATTCCACGTTCACATGATTCTTTCCTGCGTTTCTCAAAGCATCCGCTACCGCACGTCTTTGATCCACTGTAATGTGTTGGTCCCGCCCGCCCCAGAAAAGCAGGACCGGGGCCTTCAAATCCTTTACGCGATTCAGCAAGCCCGGATTCGTCGGATTCGGAGCAATGCCGCCCCCGTAGAACGAAACCGCGCATTCCAGCGGCAGCGTGATCGCCGCCAGAAACGCGGCTCTGCCTCCCATGCAGAAGCCGGCCGCCGCGATGGGAGA
>WNGN01013171.1_pt1 | contig 11165 bp, 10 predicted proteins | sample 5400561 | NCBI WGS metagenome assembly WNGN01 (sample SAMN13153379, study PRJNA577476) | soil metagenome | isolation source: 115 cm soil or saprolite under Garry oak tree replicate 2 | place: USA:California | collected 2016-06-15 | reverse complement strand
CCGCGAGGGCGGTCTCGGTGCCTGCGGGGACGGTGCTGCGCGGATCCTCCATCACCGTCGATTGAGCGGCCACAGTTGGCTCCGCTACGCCGCGGCTCATCGCGCGACCTCGTAGAAGAAATCGGCCAGGCGCAGGTCCCGGCCTCCCGCCACCGCCTGGTCGTACACCCACTTCCCGACTGCCACGTCGAGTATTCCCATTCCGAAGGGCGAGAAGATGATCGGACGGCTGCGATCGACAGATCGGCGCCCGAGCATGATGTCGGCGAGCGTACCCGTCACAAAGCTTCTGTTTCCCGTCTGCTGCTCGGCGAGATGGGGGGAGGTGTTCGCCTTCATGACGTGATCGACGTCGTCAACCACATTCTGCGACCTCAGGAGGATCTCGGGGGCGAGATCGCGAAGGGAGATATGCAGCACCAGCGGGTTGTGGACGAGTTGTCCCGTGTCGGGGACAACCGTAACCGCGCGGTGCTCCTCCAAACGGCAAACGGTGTCCCTGAATTTCTCGCTCTCGCGAGGCAACCGATCGTACAACCTGACCTCCTCGATCGCCCACCCTGTGTCGATCAGAAAATCGTAGAGGTACCGGGCGATGAACCCAGTGCCCACGATTCCCAGGGAGTGCGCCCGGCGCTCCCGCCCGCCCAGCCAGAATGCGGCGAGAGCGGCCGAGGCGGCTGTCCGTGCGGCCGAGATGACCGAACTCTCGAGAATGGCAAAGGGGTACCCGGTGTCGTAGCGGTTGAGCACGAGCACGGCCGAGGCACGCGGAAAGCCCCGCTGGACGTTGCCGGGATAACTTGCGATCCACTTCAACCCGGCCACCTCGAACCCGTCTCCGAGGTAGGCCGCAAGCGCGATAATTCGACAGTCGGGCTTGTCGGGGAAACGCAAGAAGTGGCTGTCGGGGTTGACGGAATGTCCGTCGGCGTGTGCCAGGTATGCGCCCCGCACGATCTCGACGCATTCATCCCGATGGGTCCGGATGATGTCGGACACCGTCTGGCCATTGATGATCGAAAGCGCGAAGTCCACGACTACCTCTAGTGGAGCGTGGTCGCCCAACTCGAATCGAACACGGTGTCGAGATAGGGCGCACCGCGGTCCGCACATAGGAACAGCACGGTGGGGCGCTTGGACGCGACCATCCTTGGCGCGTACCGCTTGATCGCCGCGAAGACGGTCCCACTGGAACCGCCGACGAACAGCCCGTGGTCGGTGAGAAGCTCCCGGCAGGCCTGAACGGTCTCGCGCTCAGGTACCAGCACGACGTCGTCGATCGTGGCGTGCGACAAGAGCGGCGGGACGATGCTCGACCCGATACCCGGAATATGACGCTTACGCGGTGGCCCACCGAAGATGACGGAGCCTTCGGTATCGACGGCGATGACCCGAATGTTCGGGTAGCGCTCCTTGAGGCGACGAGACACCCCGGCGATCGTTCCCGCACTACTGACGCCGATAAAGACATAGTCGAGGGAGTTGAAGTGGGCGCAGATTTCCTCCGCCGTGAGCCTGTAATGCGCCTCCGCGGCGTCCGGGTTGCCGTACTGGTTCGGCCAGTAGGAGTGCGGAACGGTGGCGCACAAGCGGTGCACCGTCTCCAGGCGGGTCTTCAGGTATCCGCCAGTGTCGTCAAGGTCCTCGACCTTTACGACCGTGGGGCAGATCCGCCTGAGGAAGGACTCGTAGGTGCTGGAGATCTTGGGATCGATCACCGGGATAAACTGCAGGCCGACCAGGCGAGTGAAGGCCGCGAGAGCGCTGGCAAAGTTGCCAGAGGAAGACTCGATCACCGTCGTCCTGTCGCAGATCTGACCTCGCTCGGCCGCCCGTTTGAGGATCCAGTAGGCGGTGCGGTCCTTGATGCTCCCGACCGGGTTGACGTATTCGAGTTTCGCGAATAGGTTCATCCCCTCCATGGCCAATGGCACATGCGGTGTGGGTCGTAGCGTATTTCGGAGCAATTTCAGGCGCGTCACGAGATGCGGGGCGGGCCGGTGTTCCGAGCCCACGGTTTGGAGGCTCGCTCGGCCTGTGCCGGATCCTCTCGTGCCCGGTCGCTCGGTCTCAGGAAATAGGCTCGCCTGCGACGACGTGCGCGACCGTGTCGGCGGCTCCACGTGCAGATGCGTTGGTTGCTCGAGTCGGCTGTCGGTTCGCAAGCGCATTGGCATTCGACTCCACGGCTACCTCAGCAACCCCCACCGTATGAGAAGTATTGTGCCAGAGGCACCGCGCGAACCATTCGGTGGACTACGGTATTTTGGTAGGGAAAACTACGTAGAGGGGAGGATGGGCGCGGCAGCGGAGGAGTGCTTGTTGCAGTCTATGGATTCCCCACCCAGCTGGCGACTATCGATCACCTGGCATCGTTCCCGGTCTTGATCCGGCCGTCGCGATCGGCAATGATTCCATCTCGGTAGAGGGCCCTGGTGTTCCGCCCTCACTCCTTTCATAAGCTCGGAGGTGCAACATGCGTCGAGTCGTCTCTTGTATCGGCCTTCTCGCTCTCTCCCTCCTAGTGGTTCCGCCGATCCAAGCTGCAACCGGGGCGACTTGGCGGGGACCTCAAGCAACGCTTCTAAAATTCACTCCACCGACCTACTACGTCGCGTCCGGCGTGCGACTAGCGAACAATTGGACATTCATGGGCTGCTGGACCGCCCGGAATGGGTCTCCATGCCTGGATGTATTCCGTGATCCAGAGGGTGGGCTTTGGATCTGCAAGGCGTGTGGGACAACCGGGAATCCTGGACCAGGAAAATGCCGCAGGACAACGCAGGCAGAGCTGGACCGGGGACTCTGGTGCTCTTAATTCCCGCTTAAAGCCTTCACAGCCTGACCATGACCTTCAGGGCTGTGCGTTTGTCCATCGCCGCGTATCCGTCGGGAACGCCGGCCAGGTCAACCGTCATGTCGAAGACGGGCGAGGGGTCGAGCGTGCCCGACAGGACGTCGTCCATCAGCTCCGGCATGTAAGCGCGCACCGGGGCGGGGCCGCCGCGCAGCGTGAGGTTGGCGAAGAATAGCCCCATGATGTCGAGCCCCTTCTCGGCCACGCCGTGCGGAACCCCGACATACCCGATCGTGCCGCCGGGCCGGGTGACTTGGATCGCCGTGGCCATGGAAGACGCTGCCCCGACGCATTCGAGGACGTGGTCGGCGCCCCCCTTTGTCATTTCGATGACCTCCGCGACCGCCCCCTCGCCGCGGTCCGAAATCAGGTCGGTCGCGCCGAAGGCTTTGGCCTTCTGGAGCCGGCCCTCGTGGTGGCCGATGGCGATGACGCGCTCGGCTCCCAGCCTCTTGGCCGCCAGCACGGCGCAGAGGCCCACCGCTCCGTCGCCGACGACGACGCAGGTAACGCCCTCCTCGACGCCGCCACATACCGCCGCGTGGTGGCCGGTGCCCATGACATCGGTGAGCGGGAAGAGCGCCTTCAACAGCTTTTCGTCTCCCTTGGCGCGGTCCGGGATTCGCATAAGCGTGCCGTCCGCGAGCGGTGCGCGCATGGCCTCGCCCTGAGCCCCATCGAGGTCCCGCGCCCAGAAATTCCCATGCACGCAGGACGTTTGGAGCCCCTTGCGGCAGAACTCGCACGTGCCGTCCGAGATGGCGAAGGGGGCCAGGACGAGATCACCGGGCCTCACATGTCGGACATCGCTGCCGACCTCCTCGACGACGCCCATCGGCTCGTGGCCGACACGCCAGCCCGGCTGATATTCCTGCTGACCGCGATAGAACCAGAGGTCCGATCCGCAGATGGCCGTGTGGGTGATGCGGACGATCGCGTCCGTTGGGTCCTTGATGCGCGGGTCGGGGACGTTTTCGATGCGTATGTCGCCGGGCCCGTGAAATACAGCCGCTTTCATGAGGCGAGCCTTGAGGCCTTCATCGTTGATCCCCCACTTCGAACCTCATCTTCTTCAGGAGCTGGCTCCACCGGGGGGAGCCGTGCAGCGGCCGGAATGCCGGCTCGACTCTCATCTGGGCCGCCCCGGCATCCTTTTCCGAAACGGCCCGCTCCAGCCAGGTGCAAGCGGCATCTACCTCACCCCTTGCCGCAGACAGGCGTATAGGGGGCCAACTTACCACCTTTCGAATCATACGGGGGCGTGGGGATCGGGAAGAAGTGAGGGAAGTCGTCGCACGAGTGGGCAAGGGCCTGACGGACGAGTAGACTGGGCAGTGTGTCGAGCTCCGCACGCGCGAACGAAGGAGAACGCATGAAGAAGCGCAAACTTGGGAATAGCGGCCTCGAAGTCTCGGCCATCGGCCTCGGCTGCATGGGCATGAGCATGTCGTACGGTCCGGCCGGAGACATGAAGGAGATGATCTCCCTTCTGCGGACGGCGGTAGAACGAGGCGTGACATTCTTCGATACCGCTGAAGTGTACGGGCCGTTCACAAACGAAGAACTCGTGGGCGAGGCCCTGTCACCACTCCGCCAGCGGGTGGTGATCGCCACGAAGTTCGGGTTCAAATTGAATCCTTCAGGGCAGGGTTGGACGGGCCTGGACAGCCGGCCAGAGCACATCAAGGAGGTCGCTGAGAGGTCGCTCAAGCGACTCAAGACCGAGTTCATTGATCTGTTCTATCAACACCGTGTCGACCCGGACGTGTCGATCGAGGACGTGGCGGGCGCGGTGAAAGAGCTGATTCAGGAAGGCAAGGTGAAGCACTTCGGCCTTTCGGAAGCAGGAGTGCAGACGATTCGTCGTGCGCACGCCGTCCAGCCGATCACCGCCGTCCAGAACGAGTACTCGCTATGGACGAGGGGCCCAGAGGTCGAGTTGCTGGCTACTCTCGAGGAGCTCGGAATCGGCCTCGTTCCCTATAGTCCACTCGGTAGAGGCTTCCTCACGGGAGCGATCAACGAAAACACGACGTTCGACAGCTCCGATTTCCGGAACGCCCTTCCCCGGTTCACGCCGGAGGCTCGGAAGGCGAATCAAACCCTTGTGGATCTGCTTGGGCGAATTGCAGGCCCCAAGAAGGCGACGCCGGCGCAGATCGCGCTTGCCTGGCTCCTTGCCCAGAGGCCGTGGATCGTGCCCATCCCAGGAACCAGGAAGCCGGAGCGTCTCGAAGAGAACATCGGAGCGGCTGAAATCCGGCTCACGCCCGACGATCTCCGTGAAATCGATGCCGCCGCGTCCGCCATAACAGTGCAGGGCGCTCGCTACCCGGAAAACCTGGAGCAACTGACCGGCCGCTGAGCGGCGCCAGCCCGAGACAAGGAGTTGAGAAGTGGAGGTCAAGAGAAGCGGCTCGCAGCCTTCCGGCAAAGGACCCGCCGAATATTTTACGGGCACGGTACGCATCGATCCCCTGTTCCAGGCGCACGAGCCGGCGCGCGTCCTTGGTGCCAGTGTCACCTTCGAGGCCGGTGCCCGCACCGCATGGCACACCCACCCGCTAGGTCAGAACCTGATCGTGACGGCCGGCCGCGGCCCCACCGCGACCACGGCCATGACCCACATCGCCATTCAGGAACACCTCAACGGCAAGGCCGCCGACTGGATGGAAAAGGTGACCGACGACCAATACCGCGCGGCCGAACGGAAGGGTTGATAGGAGCGGCATGAAGATAGGCATTCTGGGTTCCGGGTTGATGGGCGGCAAGCTCGGAACCATCTTCGCGCGCGCCGGGCATGAAGTGGTATTCAGCTACGCGCGGAACAGGCAGAAGCTGGAGAAGCTCGCGCGAGGGGCGCAGGGGAACGCGCGAGCCGGCACACCGGATGAGGCCGCGCGCGGCGCGGACGCTGTCCTATTCGCCGTGCACTGGTCTCGAGCCGATGACGTGCTGAAGCAGGCCGGCAATCTGTCCGGGAAGGTCATCGTCACCTGCTCCCTGCCGATGAATGCGGAGGACACCGGGCTCGTCATCGCGCACACCTCCTCGGGCGCGGAGGAGCTATCCAAGAAAGCTCCTCGTGCTCATGTCGTCTCAGCCTTCGGCACCGTGCCCAGCGAAGTGCTGTTCCATGTCTTCGAGACCAAGCGCAAAGCAAAGCGGCCCTCCATGCTGTACTGCGGGGACGACAAAGGCGCCAAGGAAGTCGCCGCAGGGCTGACCCGCGACGCAGGTTTCGAACCGGAGGACGCCGGACCGCTACGGATCGCACGGTATATGGAGCCGTTCACGCTGCTCATCGCCCAACTGGCGTATGAGGGGGCCGGAGGCCCCGAGCTCGCGTACCGCTTCGAGCGGTTCGGGTAGTCAGTGATTGCGATGAGGCGTTAGGTGCAGGTTGGCATCGATAGCTTCGCGGCCGCGTACGACGAGAGCAGCCTGGCGGTAAAGCCGTCTGACCGTTTGCGCCACCTGGTGCAACAGATCGAGCACGCCGATCAGGTGGGCTTGGACGTCTTTGGAGTCGGCGAGCACCACAGGCAGGACTACCTCGATTCCGCTCCCGCCGTCATCCTCGGTGCCGCGGCGGCGCGCACGCAGCGCATTCGCCTTACGAGCGCCGTCACGGTCCTCAGCTCCGCGGACCCGGTACGGGTGTTTCAGAATTTCGCCACCGTCGACCTTCTCTCGCAAGGCCGGGCCGAGATGGTTGTGGGCCGCGGCTCGTTCATCGATTCATTCCCCCTGTTCGGCCTGCGACTGGAGGATTACGACTCACTGTTCGCGGAGAATCTCGATCTGCTCCTAAAGATCCGTGAGAACGAGCACGTACATTGGTCCGGCAAGCATCGGGCCGCGCTGACCGGCCAGGGCGTCTACCCCAGACCGGTGCAGAATCCCCTGCCCATCTGGCTGGGTGTCGGCGGGTCGCCGCCATCGTTCGCGCGTGCGGGCGCGCTCGGACTGCCTTTGATGGTCGCCATCATCGGCGGTGAAACACGACGTTTCCGGCCCCTCATTGACGTCTACCGAGAAGCCGCCCGGCAAGCGGGGTTTCCGCCCGATCGATTGAAGGTCGGCGTCCATTCCCCAGGCTACGTCGCTTCCACCACGAAGGAAGCCGCCGATGACTTTCTGCCGGGCTTTGCCCGCGCGATCAACTCGGTCGCGGAGGAGCGAGGATGGCGGCGTGTCACGCGCGCAGATTTTGAGGACCAGCTGGGCCCGGAGGGTGCCCTATTGGTCGGCAATGCAGAAGAAGTGGCCGCGAAGATCCGCCACCACAGCGAGGCCCTGGGGGGTATCGACCGCGTCACCTTTCAATTGAACGCCTCGTCCTTGCCTCATGCCAAGCTCATGCAAGCCATCGAAATGATCGGCGCGCGCGTCGCGCCCGCCCTACGCGGTCCGGGCTAAGCCTCGTTTGAGACGAAGAGATCGCGGTCGCCGAGGCCGGGTGGATGTGGCAAGGTGTGCCCATGCCTGGCACAAAGGCTCCATCTGCCGCTGAGCGGGTGCTCCGGGTCCTGGTTTTTTCCGCCTCCCTTCAGACCGATTCGCTGAACACGAAGCTGGCGCAACTGGCGGCACGGCATGCATCGCGCCTCGGCGCCGCGGTCGACCTGGCCTCGATGCGCGAGTTCGACACTCCGTCCTTCGATCCGGACAGCGGAGGCATCCCCGCCGGGGCGCTGGAATTGAATCGCAGGCTCACTGCGAGCGACGCATTCGTGATCTCATCGCCCGAATACAACGCATCGATGCCCGGGCTCCTGAAGAACGCGATCGATTGGACTTCGCGGGTACGGCCGCAGCCGTTTCATGAGCGTCACGGGCTGCTTTTGTCGGCGTCGCCCTCGATGGCGGGAGGGAGGGGTGGATTGTGGGCGTTGCGCATTCCCCTGGAGCATCTGGGCGCCAGGATCTTCCCCGACATGTTCTCTCTAGCGATGGCGCACAAGGCTTTTTCCGGAGACGGGCTCGCGGATGCTGGGCTTCAGCAGAGGTTCGAGCTGAACCTTCGCGCCTTTCTGGAATTGGCAGAGGCCGCGAAGAACTACCCGTGCATGAAGAAGGCTTGGGTCGAGTTCCTCGGCGAGCCGCCGGGCATGCCTGCGGATCGCGTGGAGGAGGCCTGAAACCCGCTCACCGAGGCAACGCAGGCCAAGTCTAGCGGGCGAGCGCCACCCGGGGTGGGACCGTGCGGCAAGCACGGCCCCACCCCCCTACGTCCCTACTTCTGCAGGGCTGCCGTTGTCTTCAGCGCCCCCGCTGCGGCTTCCTCGATGATTCCAACCACAGCTGTCGGCTTCGACATGAAGGGCACATGACTCGAGTTCACCTCATGGGTCGTGGCGCCCATGCGCTTCGCGAACATGCGCTCGAGCTCAGGATTGATGGCGTGATCCTGCGTCGCAACCAAGTACCAGCTCGGAATTTGTTTCCACGCCGGCGCCTCGAACTTCTGTCCGAAAATCTCGCCCTTGATTGGCTTCTGCGTAGCGGCCATCACGCTTCTCTCGCGGTCAGGCACGTCGGCGGCGAATACGTCCTTGAACTTCGCCCGATCGACGTAGAGGAAGCCGGCCGCGTCGGGGACCAGCGCGGCACCGAGTGGGGAGGGATACTTCTCCAAGAGGGCCTGAATCACCTCGCCGGCGTCGGGAGCAAACGCAGCGATATAGACGAGCCCCTTGACGTTGGGTGCGCCGGCTGCGGCAGTCGTGATCACGGCGCCGCCATAGGAGTGCCCGACCACGACCACCGGACCCTGCTGCGCGTCAATGACGCGCCGAGTCGTCGCCACGTCGTCGGCGAAAGAGGTAAGCGGGTTCTGAACCGCGATGACGTTGTAGCCGTCCCCCTCGAGCAGAGGGATGACTTTGCTCCAGGATGATCCGTCCGCGAACGCGCCATGCACGAGAACGATCGTGGGCTTTGTTGGCTGGTCGGTGGCGGCGATGCCAGGCAGAGCCCATAGCATCGCGAACATGCAGAACAGCACGAGGGTTGTCCGGGACGAGACCTTCCGCAACAGATCCTTCACAATTTGCCTCCTCGACTTGGGGGTGAACTCGAACGACGATGGGCAGGGAGGATAGCCGATTCGCCACGATGGTGCCAGGGTCTGCGGGCGGCGGGTGCACGGGATAGGGCGTCTACTCCACGACCACTTGCCCGCCCATCATCTTCTCGCCGCACTGGTAGGTGATGGTCCCCTTCTGGCTGGCCGGCAGCTCAATCCGAACCGCTTGATTGAGCGGCAGCGGATACCGCCGGTTCAGGCTTTGGAACAGGACTTCCTTCGCGCATGTCTGGTCGGTCTTCCGGGTCATGACGAGCGTGACCGCCTTTCCCGCTGGAACCTTCACTTCCGCGGGCTCGAAGCCCCGCTCGGTTACATCGACGTGAACTTCGCCCGATTGACTAGGTGGACTCTGCTGGCATCCACCAACCGACAGGATCCAAGCCGAGCCGACAAGGAGAAACGTCGCGCAGGTGATCGCAATCCTCTTCATGACCTACCTCCAGGTTGAACGTTACGTGGGCTCTCGCCCGGCCATGCGCTCGGGCAAGTCGCGCCCTTTCCACCAGGCGAAGACGGCTGGGTAAACGAGCAACTCAAGCACGAACGAGGTTACAACACCCCCTACCATGGGCGCCGCGATCCGCTTCATCACGTCCGCGCCCGCGCCGTGGCCCCACATGATCGGCAGCAAGCCGAAGAGGATCGCACAGACCGTCATCATCTTCGGGCGGATGCGGTGAGCGGCTCCCTCGACGATGGCCTCGGTGAGCTCCCCTTGATCGCGCAGCCTACCCTGCTCCTGGCGGCTCTGATACGCCAGATTGAGATAGAGCAGCATGATCGTTCCGGTCTCTGCGTCGAGCCCCGCGAGAGCGATCATGCCGACCCAGACGGCAACGCTCAGATTGTAATGCAGGAGCCAGACCAACCAGACGGCCCCGATCAACGAGAACGGCACCGCCAGCATTACGATGCCGGCCTCAGGTGCGGAGCGCAGATTGAAATAGAGCAGGAGGAGCACGATCAGGAGCGTCACCGGAATGACCCACGCGAGGCGTGCCTGGGCTCTTTGCAAATAGCGGAACTGCCCCGACCAGTCGATGCGATAGCCGGGTGGGAGCTGAACCCTCTCCGCCACCGCGCGCTGGGCGTCACGCACGTAGCTCGCAAGCGGCCGTCCCGCCACGTCGACGGATACCAGTCCGGCGAGTTGGCCATCCTCTTCCTGGATCATGGGCGGGCCGCTCCGGAATTCGAGCTTGGCGAGCTGTCCGAGAGGAACCTGAGCGCCGGCCGGCGTCGCCACGAGCACGCGCGCGAGCGCGTCGGGCTCGTCCCGCAGCTCGCGGGCGTAGCGGAGAGCCACGGTGTAACGCTCGCGTCCCTCCACCGTTTGCGTGACGGTGGCGCCGCCGATCGCGGCCTCGATGACCTCTTCCACGTCGCCGACCGTGAGACCGTAGCGCGCCGCCGCGGCGCGATCGATGTCGAAGTCGAGATAACGCCCGCCGGTCAGTCGATCGGCGAAGGCACTGCGGGTGCCGGGCACCTCACGCACGGCGTTCTCGATCTGGACAGCAACGCGCTCGATCTCGGAGAGGTCCGGACCGAAGACCTTGATCCCTACGGCGCTGCGCACCCCCGTAGCGAGCATTTCGTTCCGCGTCTGGATGGGCATCCACCAGATGTTCGGCATGCCCGGATAGCGGAGCTTGCCGTCCATCTCGGCGATCAGCCGCTCCCATGTCATCCCCGCGCGCCACTGACTCTCCGGCTTCAAGGTCACGACCGTCTCGAACATCGATAGAGGCGCCGGGTCGGTCGCGGTGCGCGCACGCCCCGCCTTTCCGAATACCGTCTCGACCTCCGGCACATTCTTGAGCTGCGCGTCCATCTGCTGCAGCACCGAAGCGGCCTCGGTCTGGGAGATTCCGGGTGGCGCGGTCGGCATGTAGAGGAGCGTGCCTTCGTTGAGCGGGGGCATGAACTCGCTCCCGAGCCGGAGGAAGATCGGGATCGTCGACAAGAGCAGCAACGCCGCGCCCGCGACCACGGCCCGCCGCCGGCGTACGACCCAGCGCACGACCGGCGCGTAGCCACTCACGAGGGAACGTGAGATCGGATGCTCCCGCTCGGAGCGGATCTTTCCGCGGATGAACCAGGCTGCGAGAGCGGGAGCGAGAGTCACGGCGAGCAGCGCGGCGAAGGCCATGGAGAAGGTTTTGGTGTAGGCAAGGGGCTTGAAGAGGCGCCCTTCCGTGCCCTGCAGCG
>WNGN01009425.1_pt1 | contig 11168 bp, 13 predicted proteins | sample 5400561 | NCBI WGS metagenome assembly WNGN01 (sample SAMN13153379, study PRJNA577476) | soil metagenome | isolation source: 115 cm soil or saprolite under Garry oak tree replicate 2 | place: USA:California | collected 2016-06-15 | reverse complement strand
CGTGCGCAAAGTGGCAAACGTAGCCCGCTCGGCGCTCTACGACATTTCGCGCAATCCCGGACGAACTCGCGTGTATTTCTAGCGGACCAGTTTGGAGGCGGCCTGCGCGGGCACGTTTTCTACTTCCGGAGCGCTCCGAACACTTTTCTCAGTATCGCCGAGGCCGCGCCAGCCGGATCCTGGCGGACTTTCTTCTCTTCTTCGGCGATGACGACGAACAAGCCGTCGAGCGCCTTGCGCGTGACGTAGTCCTCCAGCTGCGCGTCCTCTTCCTTGACCAGGCCCAGCTTCGCTCCGCTCGCGGCGATCTCGTCGTACTTCTCCGCGAGCTTCACCTTTTCCATCGCTTTCTTGACGATCGGCCGGAACCGGACGGTTAGGGGCTCGGAGGTCGTCCGCTTGAAATACTGGGTCGGTTCATCCGCAGCACCAGCTCGTCGGCATGCTTGTCCATGCCGATCGAGCGCATCACTGCTTCGAGCCTTCGCAGGGAAGGCGGCAGAGGGATCCTGACCCGATTGTTCCCGAAAAACCCATTTTCGACGCCCAGGCGCGCCACGGCGGCATGGGAGCCCCGGGTAAGCGCTTCTTTAAGTCCGTTGATGGCGTCGCGGTTGGAGATGTCGTCGAGGCCCGCGGCCCACACGGTCGCCGAAACGAAGAACGCCGCGAGATATCCAGGAACGCGAAACAAGAGTTCCTCCTAGTTCACACCGGCAGCGTGCGCCTGCCGGTCGGCATGGTAGGAGGAACGCACCATCGGGCCGACTGCGGCGTGGGTGAAGCGGAGCTCCTGCGCTTCGCTCTCGAACATCGCGAAGGTATCAGGGTGCACGTAGCGTGCGACCGGAAGATGATGCGCCGAAGGCTGCAGGTACTGGCCGATGGTGAGCATGTCCACGCCGTGCGCGCGCAAGTCGCGCATGACCTGGAGAATCTCGCCGTCGGACTCACCCAGGCCCACCATCAGGCCTGACTTGGTCGGGATGTGCGGATGGCGCGCCTTGAAATCCGCGAGGAGCTCGAGCGAGTGCGGATAGTTGCCACCCGGCCGCGCCTGCCGGTAAAGCCTGGGCACGGTTTCGAGATTGTGGTTCATCACGTCCGGGAGCGCCGCGTCCAGCGCCTCGAGCGCGCGCTCCAAGCGCCATCTGAAATCCGGCACGAGGATCTCGATTTTCGTCCGGGGCGAGCGCTCCCGCACCGCGCGGATGCAGTCGACGAAGTGACGCGCGCCGCCGTCCTTCAAGTCGTCGCGATCCACGCTCGTGATGACGACGTAGGCGAGGCCGAGCGCGGCAATCGTCTGCGCGAGGTGCGCAGGCTCCTCCGGATCGGGCGCGAGCGGCCGTCCGTGGGCGACGTCGCAGAACGGGCAGCGCCGCGTGCAAAGGTCCCCCAGGATCATGAAGGTCGCCGTGCCCTTTCCGAAGCACTCGCCGATATTGGGACAGGAGGCTTCCTCGCACACCGTGTGAAGATTGTTCTCGCGGAGGATTTGCTTGATTGCGTGGAAACGCGAGGCGGGCGAGGCGGCGCGCACGCGGATCCACTCGGGCTTTGCGAGCCGTTCGGCCGGAACGAGCGCGATCGGAATGCGCGTCTTCGCCAGGCCCTTCTTTTTTTCGAGGGTCGTCATTTGTCGATCAGCCGGGCGATACGGTGGGCGAGCTCATCGCCCATTTCTGTCGCGCTGGCGAGGATTCCGTGCGCGCGGGTCTGCGTGACCGCGAGGCCGGGATAGCCGCAGGGGTCGATCGCGGAGAAGGGCTCGAGGTCCATGTCCACGTTGAGCGCGAGGCCGTGATAGCAGCAGCCGCGCCGCACCCGAAGCCCGAGCGCCGCGATCTTCGCACCGTCAACGTATACGCCCGGCGCGCGGTCTTTTCTCTCGGCCATCACGTCGTACCCACGGAGAGTATCGATCACAGCCTGCTCGAGCAGTGTCACCATCGCCCGCACGGTGAGACCGCGCCGCGCGAGATCGACCAGAGCGTACACGATCGCCTGCCCCGGCCCGTGATAGGTGATCTGCCCTCCGCGGTCGATTCGCTCGACGGGCACTTCGCCGCTGCGCGGAAAATGTTCGGCCCGGCCGGTGATTCCGACCGTATATACGGGCGGATGCTCGAGCACCCAGAGCTCGTCGGGCGTTTTCGTCCCGCGCGCATCGGCAAACCGGCGCATCGCCTGGTAGGTCGGCGCGTACTCTGCGAGGCCGAGATGCCTGACGATCGGCGCCGTCCCGAACTGGATTCCCGCTCTCGCGGGAATGACGGAGTAGGCTGATCTCGCGGCGCTTTGCATGGGGTGGTTCACAACACCATCGTCACCATCGGATGATCGCACAATTCCCGATACAGCTCGTCGAGTTGCTCGCGCGAGACCGCGCGCACGTTGCAGGTGAGCGAAAGGTACTTCCCCTCGCGGCTCGGGCGCATTCCTAGCGTCGCCGGGTCGAAATCGGGAGCGTGGCGCTTCACCACCTCGATCACCGCCTGCGCAAACCCGGCCTGCGTCTTTCCCATGACCTTGATGGGGAAATCGCAAGGGAAGGCGAGAACGGGTGAGTCGTTTTCAGGCATGAGCAGGCGAGCGCATGACCTTGGCTTTGTACTGCTGGTAGAGCGCGTGGACGCGCTTGCAGACCGGCCCGGGTTTTCCAGCGTCTTTCCCTGTGCCGACCGGCTTTCCGTCGAGCGTCGTGATGGCTAGCACCTCTCTCGAGGACGAAGTTACCCAGATCTCTTCCGCCGAGCGCAGCTCGTTCTCGGCAACGGGGCGAATCTCGTGAGGGAGCGCGTTCGCGTGCAGGATTTCGAGCACCACGTCGTAGGTGATCCCGGGCAATATCAGGTGAGACTTGGGCGGGGCGAGCACCGTTCCATTTTTCACGATGAACACATTGCTCGCCGAGGCTTCGGTGAGCTCGCCGTCGCGCACCAGGATCGCCTCGACACAGCCTTGGTCCGCAGCGAGGGTGCGCAGCATGCAGTTGCCCAAAAGCGAAGTCGACTTGATGTCGCAACGCAGCCACCGGAAATCGGGCAGTACGATCGCCTTGGCGCCGCTCTCGAGGAGCTCCGCGGAGGGGGTCACGAGCTCGCTCGCCATGAGGAAAACCGTGGGCTTGAGGCCCTCGGGGAAGGCATGGTCGCGTTTGGCCGCGCCGCGGGTGACCTGGAGATAGACATTCTGGTCATCCCAGGGATTTCCCGCGATGATTTTTCCGGCGAGCTCGGTCCACTTCACGAGCGAATGCGGATTGGCGAGTCGAATCGCGTTCAGGCTGGCCTGGAGCCGGGCCAGGTGCTCCTCGAGGCGGAACGGCCGCCGGGAATACACCGGGATCACCTCGTAGACCCCGTCGCCGAAAATGAAACCGCGATCCAGGACGGAGATCTTTGCCTGCTCGATGGGCATGAAATCGCCGTTGAGGTAGATCATTCGCTTCCCTTCATCTGAACCACAGCCGAACCGAATCCCAGGTCCTGGCGAAAAATCCCGCGACCGCGACGCTCTCCAACGCAACCACCGGATACTCCGCTAGCGGCTTGCCGTCGTGAGACACGCGCAGCGTCGCGACGCGCCGGCCCGCTTCAAGTGGCGCGATGAGGGGCTGCTGGCTCACGAGCTCCGCCTGGAGCTTGTCGGAGGTGCCCTTGGGCACCGTCACGTACAGGTCCGCGACGGCACCCGCCTTCACCTCGCGCTCTCTGCCTTTCCACACCTGGAGCTTGCCGATCGCATCGCCTTTCTGGTACAGACGCAGGGCGTCATAGGACTGGAACCCGAAGTTGAGCAGCTTTTGACTCTCCCGGGTGCGCAGACGTTCCGACGCCGTGCCTATGACCACCGACAAGAGCCTTCGCCCGCCGCGCCGTGCCGAGGCGATGAGGCAGTAACCGGCGGTTTCCGTATGGCCGGTTTTCACCCCGTCCACGTTCGGGTCGAGCCACAGGAGCTGGTTGCGGTTCCGTTGCGTGATGTCGTTGTAGCGGTATTCGCGTTCTGAATACAGCTTGTAGTACTCGGGATAGTCGCGGATCAAGGCGGAGGCGAGCAGCGCGAGGTCGCTCGCAGTCGAATAGTGCCCGGGGCCGGGCAGCCCGCTCGAATTCGTGAAATTCGTGTCTGTCATGCCGAGGCGCCCGGCCTCGCGGTTCATCCGTTCCACGAATGCAGGTTCCGAGCCCGCGACGGCTTCGGCAAGCGCGATGCAGGCATCGTTGCCCGACTGGATGATCATCCCGCGCAGCAGCTCTTCGACCGTGACGGGCTTGCGCGGCTCGATGAACATGCGCGAGCCGCCCGCGTGCCAGGCGCGCTCGGACACCCGGATCGTTTGACCGAGTGCAAGCGACCTGCCCTTCAGCGCCGCGAAAGCGAGGTACGCGGTCATGAGCTTGGTGAGCGATGCCGGCTCGATGCGCTCCTTCGGATTGCGGCTTGCGATCGACTGTCCGCTGGTTGCGTCCATGAGCAGCCACGAGCGCGCATCCACGGCAGGGGGCTGTGGCGCGGCGGCGAGCGCGACGCATGAAAGCAGCAGAGAAAGACAAGCGGAGAGATGACGTAACATGAGATCGCGAAGGACGAATTATACCGGCCGCAGCGGGCGGTCAGCGCACCGCAGCCATCGATTCCAGCGCCGGCGGCTCGCGCGCTGCCGCCGAACTTCGCGGCAAGACGGCCTCCACTTCCACCCGAACGCTGCCGGCATTCACAAAGCCGAGCTTGTACGCCGCCGCGTAGGACAGGTCGATGATGCGCTCGGGGTGAAACGGCCCGCGATCGTTGACGCGCACGACGATGCTGCGGCCGTTGGAAAGATTGGTCACGCGCGCGTAGCTTGGGATGGCGAGGACCGTATGCGCCGCGGTCATCGCGTACATGTCGTAGCGCTCGCCGCTGGAAGTGCGTTTTCCGTGGAACTTGCGCCCGTACCAGCTCGCAAGGCCGCGCTGTCGGTAGGGCCTGAGAGACTGGTAGGGAACGTATTTCCTGCCCAACGCGGTGTAGGGACTGTTGGCCCCGGGGTTGAGCGGCTCGGATCGTGGTCTTGCGTCGGCTATTCTGTCGGGGTCACTCGGGAGCAGTCCGCCGGGACCGTCGTCGCGGGTGGCTCCTGTGTGCGTGGGCTCGAGAGTGCATCCGGCCAGCTCAGCGAGCATGAAGGCCGCGAGCAGGAACGCGGGCGCAGGCCTTGTCACGTCTGGACCAGGGCGCGGTGATGCTGGATGCTCATTAATATGCCTATGCCCAGAAACAGCGTCACCAGTGACGTTCCACCGTAGCTGATGAGCGGCAGCGGCACCCCGACGACGGGCAGCAGTCCGCTCACCATGCCCATGTTGACCACCGCGTAGGTGAAGAAGGTGAGGGTGATCGAGCCTGCGAGCAGCCGCGTGAAGAAAGTCGGCGCGTTGGCCGCGATTATCAGCCCGCGCATGATGAGCGCGAGGTAGAGCACGAGCAGGAGGCTCGCGCCTATCAGGCCGAACTCCTCGGAATACACGGCGAAAATGAAATCGGTGGCGCGTTCCGGTATGAACTCGAGATGCGTCTGGGTGCCCTTCGTCCAGCCCTTTCCGATGATTCCACCGGAGCCCAGGGCGATAGTGGACTGGATGATGTGATAGCCCGCACCGAGCGGATCCGACGAGGGATCGAGCAGAGTGAGAAAACGCCTGCGCTGGTAGTCGTGCAGCATGCCCCACAGGGGATAGAGGCTGGCGATCAGCAGGGCGGAGCCGCCTGCGATCAATTTCCACGACAGGCCCGCGAGAAAGATCACGTAGAAACCGGCGGCGGCGACGAGCAGCGCCGTGCCCAGGTCGGGCTGGCGCGCGATCATCGCGGTCGGCACCGCAAGGAGCACGAAGGCGACCACGTATTCGCGAAGCCGGAGCGCCGCTTCGTGCCGGTGAAAATACCGTGCAAGCATCAGCGGCATCGCGACCTTCATGAGCTCCGAGGGCTGGACGCTCGCGAATCCCAGGGGAAGCCATCGGCGCGCGCCGTTCCTCACGTCGCCGAACAAGGCGACGCCGGCGAGCATCACGAGGACCAGCACGAAGGCGGGGAGGGCGTAGCGCATGAACACCTGCGGCGGAACCTGCGCGGCGACCCACATCAGCACGAGCGCCAGGAGCACGTTGAGAGCTTGCGCGCCGACGCGTCCCGGCGCCTGGTAGGCAGCGCTGTAGAGCGTGGCGAGTCCGAGCGCGAGGAGACAGGTCACGAGGGCGAACAGCGGCCCGTCGATCTTGGCGGTGAGCCGCTCGAAGAGGCGCCTAATCATTGCGTTCGTCCTCTTGCGGCGAGGGAGCGGGGGGCGCCGGCTCGTCGGTTTGCTCTCCGAGGTCGGGCGCGGGGACCGCCGGCTTGTCGGAGCGCTTGGCCGCCGGGTGAGGCGTCTCGGTCGGCTTGTCGACGCGTTTGCCGAGCAGGTAGAAGTCGAGCACCTTGCGCGCGACGGGCGCAGCCGCGCGCGCTCCAAAACCGGCGTTCTCCACCAGCACCGCGAGCGCGATCCGCGGATTCTCCACGGGAGCGAACGCGATGAAGAGCGCGTGGTCGCGCAAATGCTCGAGGACCGTCGCCTCCGAGTATTTTTCGCCCTGCTTGAGCGCCACGACCTGAGCGGTACCCGTCTTGCCGGCGCTCACGTAGCCCGCGCCGGCGAAAGAGCGCGCTGCCGTGCCTTCCTTGTTGACCCCGACCATGGCGTGCTTCACGATTTCCAGATTCCTGGCCTTGAGCGCTATGGTCCTGGAGGCCTCGGGCTCGACGCGAGTGCGCTCGCCCGTGATCGGGTTCTCGATATAGTCGACGAGATGCGGGCGGAACATCACACCGTCGTTGGCGAGCGTTGCGACGGCCTGTGCGAGCTGCAACGGAGTGTAGGAGTTGTAGCCCTGCCCGATGCCCACGCTGATGGTCTCGCCGGGGAACCACCGTTGCTGCTCCGGCTTCTTGAAACGCTTGACCTTCCATTCCGGGGAGGAGGGCAGCACGCCCACGAACTCGCCTTCGATATCGATTCCGGTGCGGCTTCCGAACCCGAACTGGCCGATGAAGCGCGCGATGTTGTCGATGCCGAGATCGTTGGCGAGCATGTAATAGTAGGTGTCGCAGGACACGACGATCGACTTGTACATGTCCACCACGCCGTGGCCGCCCGCGGTGGCGTCGCGGAATCGATTGTTGCCGAACACGAAGTAGCCGGGATCGTAGATCGTCTGCGAAGGGGTCCGCGTGCCCAGCTCGAGTGCGGCGAGGGCCATGTAGGGCTTGAAAGTCGATCCCGGCGGGTAAAGTCCGGTGAGCGCGCGGTTGTTGAGCGGCTTGTCCGGCGAATTGTTGAGCGCGTCCCAGTTCGCCGGGTCGATGCCGTCGATGAAGAGGTTCGGGTCGTAGCCGGGCTTGGATACGAAGGCGAGCACTCCCCCCGTCGCGGGCTCGATCGCGACGAGCGCCCCGCGGTTTTCGCCGAAGGCGCGTTCGGCGGCTTCCTGCAGGCGAATGTCGAGGGTGAGCGCGACGTTGTTTCCCGGCACGGGCGGCGTGCGCGGCGCGAGGTGTGCGCCGCTGCGGCCGGGCACGATGCGTCCTCCAGCGTCGGTCTCCACCTGTTCGAAGCCGGTGGTGCCGTGCAGGGCCTGCTCGTAGCGCTGTTCCAGGCCTGTTTTCCCGATGTGGTCGGTGCCTTTGTAATTGCCCGACTGGTCGCTCTCTTCTATGCGCTCGAGGTCGCGGTCGTCGATGCGGCTGATGTAGCCCACTACGTGCGAAGCGACCTCCCCCAGGGGATACTGCCGGAACGGCCTGCCCTTGATGTCGACGCCGGGAAGACGGTAGCGGTTGACCGCGAGCTTGGCGACTTCCTCGTCGGTGAGGCGATTTCGAATCGGCAGGGTGTCGCGTCCCTTGCTTTCATCCCTCAGACGCTGGAAGCGCCGGCGGTCCCTGGGCTGGATGTCGACGATTCTCGCGAGTTGGTCGATGGTGCTCTCGAGATCCGCGATCTTGCTGAACGTGAGCTCCAGCGTATACGCGGAGTAGTTGCGGGCGAGCACCACGCCGTTGCGGTCGAGGATGAGCCCGCGGTTGGGCTGAATCGGCACGATCGAAATGCGGTTGTCCTCGGCCTTGGTGTCGTAATACTGGTGCTGGATGACCTGCAGGTAGAAAAAGCGCCCGAACAGGACCGCGAACGCGGCGAGCACGACGAATCCGGCCACTCCCAGGCGCAACTGGAAGTAATACAGGTCCCGCTTGGTGTCCCGGATCTCGGCGAGACGCATGAGTCTTCAGATCGGCCGGTTCTCGTCCACGCTCTCGGGCCTGCGCTGCGGCAGCAGAAGCAGAAAGCTCGTGGTAGGCCACAACGCCGCGGCAATGAAGGTCCCCGCGAAATACGTCAATCCCGGGAACAATCCGCCCGCCACGAGCCGCACGGCGAGCATCAGCATCTGGCTTGCGAGCAGCAATACCAGCACGTGCGCGGCCTGCCGCCACGGCGAGAACCACAGAATGCGCCGGTGCAGGCTGACCGCTGCGAAGGCGAGAAAGGCGTAAGCGAAGGCATGCTGGCCGAGGAGCGCGCCGTTGCCCGCGTCCATCACGAGCCCCAGGAACCAGGCGACGCCTATGCCCATCCTGCGAGGCTGGTGCACGCACCAGAAGGTGATTACGAGCGCGACCATGTCGGGCAGGCCCGCGACATCGCGCCACGGCAGCAGGTTGAACAGCAAGGCAAGCACGAAGGTGAGCGTCATGTAGCCCACTTTCGCGGGCAACAGGATGCGCTGCGGCTGCTCGTAGAACGACACTAGCTCTCCCTCGCGCTCATTCGCGGCCTCTGGAGCGCTTCTGCTTGGGGGGCTTGCCCGTCGAGGATTCCGTTTCGACGGGGGCGGCCGGGAGGTTCACTTCCCGGGACAGAACGAGCACCTGCCGGTTCTGTTCGGTCCCGGCCGTGGGCACGCATGTGATCGTGGCGAAAGAGTAGGCGGCGTCCTGCTCGATCCGCGACACCTTCGCCACCGGGAGGCCCGGCGGATAAGTGCCGTCGATGCCCGAGGTCACGAGGACGTCGTCCGCGAGCACGTCCGCGTTCGTCGCCGTGTATTTCAGCTCGAGAGTACCTCTGTCCCCGCCGCCGTAGATGATGGCGCGCAGGCCGTTCCTCACGACCTGTACGGGGGTTCTCTGCTCCTTGTCCGTGATCAGGGTCACCTCCGAGAGCAGCGGATACACCCGCGTCACCTGCCCGATTACGCCGAGGTCGTCGATGACCGCCTGTCCCGGCTGGATGCCCTGCTGGCGGCCCTTGTCGATGATCACCTTGCGCGAGAAAGGATCGCGTCCCTGGTAGAGGATCTCGGCGAGCGTGGACTCGCGCGGCAGGCGCTCGCGCGCCTCGAGCAAGCGCCTCAGATGCGCGTTCTCGGAGCGCAGCGCCTGGACCGTCAGCAATTCGTTCGCCGCCTGCAGCTGCTTCGCCTTGAGCCGCTCGTTCTCCTGCTTGAGCGACACCTGTGTCGTGAAGAATCCGGCAGCGGCGCCGAACAGCTCCCCCGGAGCGAGCGAAACGCGCTGCAGCGGATAGGCAAGCAAGGCGACAGCCTGGCGCAGGGATTCGGCGTATCGGAAACGCGCGTCCAGCACCATCAGCAGAACCGCAAGACACACGAAAAACCCCAGGCGGACGAGCGGCGCGGGACCGCGGCTGAAAAACGGCGGCGGCTGATAGTCCATGGCTAGGGAAACCAGGCTTTACTCGCTCGCGAAGATGCTCCCCAGCTTGTCCATCCTTTCCAGCGCTTTGCCCGAGCCGCGCACGACGCAGGTGAGCGGATCATCGGCGACGATCACCGGGAGCCCTGTCTCCTCCATGAGCAGCCGGTCGATATCGCGCAGCAGCGCTCCGCCGCCGGCGAGCACCATGCCCTTTTCGGCGATGTCGGCGCCGAGCTCGGGCGGTGTCTGCTCCAGCGCGGCCTTTATCGCGCCGACGATCTGGTTGAGCGGTTCGGTGAGCGCTTCCAGGATCTCGTTCGAGGAAATGGTGAAGCTTCTCGGGATGCCCTCCGCGAGGTTGCGGCCCTTCACTTCCATCTCGCGCACTTCGGATCCGGGGAAGGCCGAGCCGATTTCCTTCTTCACCATTTCCGCCGTGGTCTCCCCGATCAGCATACCGTAGTTGCGGCGGATGTAGTTGATGATGGCCTCGTCGAATTTGTCGCCGCCGACGCGCACCGAGCCCGAATAGACCATGCCGCCGAGTGATATGACGCCGACTTCCGTCGTCCCGCCGCCGATGTCCACCACCATCGAACCCGTGGCTTCGGCGACCGGAAGGTCGGCGCCGATCGCCGCAGCCATCGGTTCCTCGATCAGGAACACCTGGCTTGCGCCGGCTTCGATGGCGGCCTCGCGGATCGCGCGCCGCTCGACCTGCGTCGAGCCGCAGGGCACGCAGATGATGATGCGCGGTGAAGGCGAGAACAGGCGCGACTGATGCACTTTCTTGATGAACTGCTTCAGCATCTGCTCGGTGACGGTGAAGTCGGCGATCACGCCGTCCTTCATCGGCCGGATCGCGGTGATGTTGCCCGGCGTTTTGCCGAGCATCATTTTCGCCTCCTTGCCGACCGCCTGAATGGTTTTCTTGGAATTGGGACCGCCTTCCTGGCGGATCGCGACGACCGAAGGCTCGTCGAGCACGATCCCCTTGCCCCGCACGTAAATCAGCGTATTGGCCGTGCCCAGGTCAATCGCCATGTCATCTGAAAAATATCCACGCAAAAAGCCGAACATCCTGCTGATTTCCTTAGGAAAGAGGGTTCTCGATTGCGCTATAATACAGGAAATAAATTTTCGTTTTAAGCGATTTTTATGCCGCTGTCCTTGGAAGAAGTCCGCCGCATCGCGGAATTGGCCCGAATCGGCATCAGCGACGCCGAGGCGCAGGCCGTCCAGGCTCAGTTGAACAGCATCTTCGAGCTGATCGGGCGGATGAAGAAGGTCGACACCGAGGGTGTCGAGCCGATGTCGCATGGACAGGACCTCGAATTGCGCTTGCGCGAAGACATCGTGACCGAGCGAGACCAGCGGGAGCAATTCCTATCGCTGGCGCCGGAGAGGGAGCAGGGACTCTA
>WNGN01003111.1_pt1 | contig 11169 bp, 12 predicted proteins | sample 5400561 | NCBI WGS metagenome assembly WNGN01 (sample SAMN13153379, study PRJNA577476) | soil metagenome | isolation source: 115 cm soil or saprolite under Garry oak tree replicate 2 | place: USA:California | collected 2016-06-15 | reverse complement strand
CGGAGAGACCGTGTTCGACCCTTCCTCGGCTCCAGGACATTGAAGGTTGCTCTTGAGCCGTCTAGCAGTTTCGTTCTCGTGTCTGAGCAATAGCCGATCAACAGCTCAACCAAACAGATGTCGAGTCAGCGGAGCGACTGGCGCGAACGCCTATGCGCCAACCCCTCACGAATGGAACAAGAACTAGCCGTATGTGACCAGGCGTGTTAAACGTGGTTCAGACGATTCTCATCGCATGTTCGTAGGATTGGATCTGCACAAGAACTATCTCCAGACTGCTGTGATGGATGAACAAGGTAGACTCCTGAGTCAGGAGAGAATACCGGAACAGGGACGAGAATATCGAAGAGTTCGCCAGTAAGAGACTGAGAGACTCTCACGCAGAGATCGTAATCGAATCCTCATCCACCTGGTACCACGTCTACGAGCTGCTATCGAAGAATCAGAACTGTCACGTTGTTCTGTCCAACCCGGTCAAGACAAAGGCGATAGCATCTGCCAAGGTCAAGACCGACAAGGTCGACGCTCTCACACTGGCGAACCTTCTCAGAACCGGCTACATCCCCGAATCCTACATTCCACCCAGACACATAATGGACCTACGAGAAATGGTCCGGTGCAGAACATCCCTGGTCAGAATGAGAGTCGAGGCCAAGAACAAGATCCATGCGATACTCCTCCAGAACGGCACAAGAATCACGGAGAAACCATTCACAATCGGATTCGTCGAAGAGCTCAGACGCCTCGGAGACTACCGAATAGACGGATACCTCAACATCATCTCATCGCTCAGCCGTCAGATACAGACCGTCTCAAACACGATAAAGCGAGAAGCGACAGAAGACGAGTCGACGAGACTACTCATGACGATACCAGGAGTCGGATACTTCAGCGCGCTGTTGATACTGAGCGAGCTGGGAGACATCAACCGGTTCCCCGACTCACATCACCTCTGCTCCTACGCCGGACTGACACCATCCACTCACTCATCAGGAGGAGTAACCTACCACGGATCCATAACAAGATCAGGAAGCCGGTACTTGAGATGGATACTGACAGAGTGCGCCAAGGCCCACATCAGAACTCGGAGAGACAGCCAGCTGACAAGATTCTACACTAGACTGGCGAAGAGAAGAGGCGGCTCAAAAGCCACCGTCGCCGCAGCCTCAAAACTGCTACGGATAGTATACTGGGTCCTCAAAGAGAAGAGACCCTATCACAGTTAAGAGGGGAACGTGCGACTTGATTGCTGAGAACAAAGTCTCGACGAACTAACTGCACAACCCCTCCTAACAAGATGCCGAAGAAACGGTAGTGAGGTCAAGCCTCGAATAGGTACTCGGCATAAACATCCACAAGAGGGAGATCCAAACGCAAGACTAACAAGAAAGGAATATCCCCGTTCACATAGGTAGCAATCAAACTACAGGACAACGGAATACACTACCAGACACAAGTCGAGATACCAGTAACCTCAGCCGACTTCTACTTCCCAACTGGATCAAAGCCCTACTCGCGTTCGTTGACGCCCACCTGCACCTAGGAAGACCTGAGATGGCTAAGGATGAAGAGTTGCGTTGCGTGTTGAGAGAGAGGAGGTACAGGGTCTTGGAAGTACGTTACAACGGGACTTCAAATCAGAACAGAGACGAACTATGCGAGGAAATTCTGCTAGTCTTGCGAGATACATCAGAGTTCAGTTTCTCGCAGCTCACAAAGTTTAAGCCCTGTGGGGGCTACCTCGTGAGTATGGCTCGAATTTACCTCGCCAGCCCACTAGGCTTCACGGAAGCTGGACGCTTCTTTCTTCGTTCTAAGCTGATTCCCGCTCTGCAACAAACTGGCAATACAGTAGTAGACCCATGGAGCATCTCCACTGATCTTGCCGAAAAACTCCAGCTCGCAATGTCGAACTCAAATATAGTACAGCTGAAGGCAACCCTTCACGCGATCAACAATGAGATTTGTCGAAGAAATGAGTCGGCGCTTAGAGAGTGCGATGCAATTGTTGCGGTCCTCGATGGTCAAGAAGTGGACAGCGGAGTCGCTGCGGAAGTGGGATTCGCGTACGCGTTGTCCAAGAGAATATTTGGATACCGAGGAGACTTCCGCCTCAGCGGAGATAACTTGGGCGCAAAAGTGAACTTACAAGTCGACGGCTGGATCGAGCTTTCCGGAGGAACTATTTTTTCCTCTGTCGAAGAGTTAGCCGAAGGAATGGCGGGGATGCGCCACCTTCTCTCCAATCATGAGCTCATGAGTCAAACTGTAGTTTCGAAATAACTCCCAAAAGGGTTACCAAGTCGGGGACTCTCAGCATCGCTGTTTCTCTCAGTTTAGGGTCCATCCCGACGGAAACGGACAATCCTCCGTTGAGTCTAACATAGTGAAGTAAGTCTCTATCAAATTTCGAGTCGCCGACTACCACGCACTGGTTCCATTCGACTTTCTCATCTTGAAGTAGAGAGTCCGCCGCCGTGACTTTTCCATTTAGTGCACATCGCTCGATCCCTTCTCCTGTAAGGCGCCGACTGCCATCGACCTGAAGCCCATTAGCGACCCATTTTGTGATTCCAAGTTCTTGGGCTACCCTTTCTGTGAGCAGATCGATCCCCGCGGAAAGCACGAGACACTTCAAACGTGGGGAAAGAAATTGAATCAGTTCTGGGGCTCCTGAAGACACTCCAATTGGGTGAAGAATCGTCTCAATTTCCGAGATAGGGAGTTGAGGGGGCCACAGTGAGATGTCTAATCTCATGAATTCCCTGTAAGAGATATTGTCTGCGAGATAGGCTTCGAGGTTTTTTCGCGCCGCATCGCTTTTTCCGAAGTGATCATGAACGAAGACCCAACTGCTGCCCTCACTAGTGAGCGTCCCGTCCATGTCAAAGATTATGGCCTCGAATTTGGCGTGATCGGCGTTCATTTGAACAGGAACGCCAGATAGATTGCTGCACTTGCAATGCTCACATAGATGACTGCTGCTGCAGCGGAGTGGGCGAATGTGAGGAGTGGACTTGTCAGTTGGTGAGTGATCCTGAGTCGACCGACAAATTCAGGAAGTTCTTCAAGATTCCACGCGTGCCTGACCGCAAGTAAGAGCAAGTTGTAGTGAAGTAGGTCAAGTAGTCCGATTGCTGTAACCAAGAGGGCGCTTGCACCGAACACCAGTGATAGGGAAGAGACCTTGATCAAAGATAGGTTGACTTTGACTGACTCCAGCGTCGACGAGGCTATGAATGCCGCAGCGATAATGGCAGTGGCAACTGGAACGCCTTGTGTTCTGATCCTGATGACCATGTCGTCGAAGTGTTTGATTCGGTCTTTGGTCATTTCCCAATCTTTCAAATAGAGTTCGGTATCGCAGTCGGATGATCGCCTCTCGATGTTCTGTGGTAAGTGAGCTTTCGCTAGAATGCCTAGTATGGGTCGGGCGACGGCGAGGAGCCCAAGCAATACTAGTCCCCAGAGGAGGTAGACGCGAAGTCTCGTTCCTGGATTCAGCATTGTTTCTTCAATCCCTATAGCCAATCCTAGAAGAACTATACCCGTCGCGAGGACGGCCCAGTTTTCGTAAAGAAAAAGGGTCTTCAGGTGTTTGTTAGGTTCAACGTCATCAGCAGGTTTGTCGGACTTCTCTGTCTCCTTCTTCCTTTCCGCTTTGGTTGGGGTTTCAGGAGTCGGACCAGACATTTTCAGTTATCCGATAACGGGGGAGAAACGCGAAGGAAAATAAGACTTCCTATGTGTAGGGTCTTCTTCCTCATAAGAAACCATAAAACGATTTCTAGGGGTGCCGCGAATAAAAAGGGCCGCGTTGGAAGAGGCATTAGTTGGTTAGCCTCACTTCAAAAGCCATTCATTGAATTTGGGTGTGAAAGATTCTCCTTTCTTCGTCCATAATCCCACTAATACTTGTCAAGTGCAACATGCCCAGAACAGGAACTATCCCTCACATTGATTACATTTTGATTCTGCCATGAGTTCGACAAAGAAGCATACGATACTGTCTACAGTGTGGCCCGAATCTCGATATGGTATTACTTCCAGCCCCGGCCTAGATTTTTCACGTCGACAAGCTGACCACCGTTACCATTTTACGATTACTAGATCCATTACCTCCCAAGAAATCTCGAAGTGAGCAGTTTCGTTCTCGTGTCTGAGCAATAGCGAATCGATAGCTCAATCTCAAAGATGTCGGGTCAGCGGAGCGACTGGCGGGAACGACTACACGCCAACCCCTCACGGATGGAACAAGAAATAGCAATCAAACTACAAGACAACGGAATACACTACCAGACACAGGTAGAGATACCAGTAGCAACCGCCGACTTTTACTTCCCGCTAGGTACCCGACCACTCATTGTGTTCATTGATGGCCGGGTCCATCTTAGAACAGCCCAAATGGCCAAGGACGAAGAGCTACGAACCCTGCTCCGGAAGAGAGGATACAGAATCCTAGAACTATGCTACGACAGCTACTCCGACAAGAAGAGGGACCAGCTATACAGGCAACTTCTAGATGATCTGCGACAGAGCGCTATCGTCACCGAAGTAGCCGGAAGAGGATAGAATTGAATAAATCAAATCAAAGCTAGCTGCAAGGGAGCCAGACTACCCCGGTCCATTAGTTTCTGCCACAGAGCGGACCATGTCAAGATCCCGACGAAGTTTGAGCGTTCTTCTTTACTTCATCGATGATCGACTCGGCCTTTTTCTTGCCTCTCTCTGTCAGTGAATAGAGCTTTTGCTGTTTTCCAGGAATACGTTCCGACATGATGAGTCCCTTCCGGGCAGGTCTGTGTGGTTCTGAGTCTAGCCAGTTGTACTTGATTGGCTTCCCTAGCTCTTTCGAGAGCGATATTATCTGCTCGAAGTCCAATCGTTTCTTCGCGTAGTGGAGAAGCATTAAGAGAAGATCAAAGCGAGGAATCCTCTCGATCATGCGAAGGATCGCTTCTTTTTCCTCAGATGGAATTGCTAGCTGAGAAATCGATACGGCTGCTCGACTTTCAACAGTGGGTGCGGTAAGACTTGAGCGACTAGCTTTCTGAAGAAGCTCTTTGTGAGAAGCGATGAGCCTGTCGATGGTCGCGAATCCTTCCTGTAGATTGGTCCCGTCTCTGTCTGTCTTGAAACTGAATATTACATTGCCTGATTGAACGCCGACAATGATCTCATGTTCCATCAATTCACCCTCTATGGCGCCATATACTTGAAGGACCGGCCTTCTTTGATTCGTCTCAATCGACGATCTTGGTATAGCAGTGTGAGCGTTCCTGTAACACTTCCATCACTAAAGATCATCGAGTTATGGCGAAGCACGCGCTGGATTTCCCTCCAGTCACGAGGAGTGTGCCCCCACGGTGATTTCAAGAGGGCGACAATTGCATCAGTAAGATTGTCGAATTTGTCAATATTGGGGTACACGTCAGGTTGAGGCGATCTTGAGGGCTCTACCGATGATGATAACGCACGACTATGCGCTTCGCGCGAAGCAACGATTTCGTCAAGGATCTCGTTCATCATGAACGGGTTGACGTAGTATTCCCCCTTACCATACGGAATAATTGCGTCTCTCGCAGCCTTCAATACAGAGCCGGAATCCACAAGTTCGCTAAGTCTCGCTGAGATCGTATCGGTGTTTATCCCCGTTGCGATGGAGAGCTTTATTGGCGACAGACTCGAAAAATCCGTCTTCCCCATTCGATGAGCGAAAAACTCCCCAATCAAGAAGAGAAGAATTAGACTCCTTGCGGGTAATGAGCTCTTCGGGATCCTAAGAACCACTTTCCCGGTCTTCTCCTCGATGGCAAGAATAGTCTTTGCCTTCTCAACCGCCTGAGCTACCAGATCATTTTCACTAACAATTAGTTGACTAAGGACTTCTCTGCTCAATTTAGTGACCACGGGATAGGTCTATCCCCCTATTCATAAATGCTTCTCTAACCTATGTCAGAGGTACTTTAGCGGAGGACTCGAGCTTTGTTCATGAGCCGTCGGATCTTCCCCTCAAGAATGTTCGCGATATCTGCAACCGACAGACTCCTTGAATCAACAACTTCAATTCTGCCGGCGGACTCCTTCGCGAGCCTCAAGTAGTTTCTTTGAACCTGCCGTTGCGTCTTGATTGAATCATAAACCGAGTGGGTTTTCTGTTTGCCTCTCTTCGTGGTTTCTGATACGTCTCCGATTATCAGATAGGCTCTATCAGGAACCGCCAGCAATCCGTAGTCTAAGCAAATCTTGTTCAGAGATTCAAGAAATGTTCGGGCTTCGCGAGCCGTTTTGAAGTGTTTGGTAGCCTTTGGTAATTGATACGCAAACCAACTGTCAAAGAATCTATCAGCGAGTAATAGTCCAGACTTTGTGATTCGCGGCCTTACCGACCTATTGAAAGAATCGACCCGCATTCCAAGCAACACCATGGCCCGAGCTGTTGCACTGATTTGACTATTACCTAGGATTGTGTCTCGCAACGAGCTCCATGGCGAAATGTTTGGGGGATCGCTTATCATGTGAACGGTGAAAGATTTCGACAGCCTCTCTTCTAGGATTTTACAGATAGTGGTTTTTCCGACGTTGTCGATTCCTTCTATGGCAATGAACAACATACTATTCGACTTTGGCAACGAGCTTGGTTCTTGGGTGCGACACGTATTGATTGTTCAACAAGAAATAGCGCAAGGGATAATTTCGATCCTTGGTAAGCCCAATTCGAACATCAGCCGTGGGGACGAAGGGATAGAAATCGTCGCAATCAACGATCAGAAGCGGGCCATCTGCGATGGAAGTTCCGTTAAGGTCTTTGGTGATTCCGAGCGCTTCAGTCAATCTTCCCGGTCCACTTGTGAGTTGCCTAACATCGCTCGTTTGTCGGTTCGCTTTCATACGTCGAATGCCTGCAAGAGGCTCAATTGATCGCAGAAGAACGCAGCCCGCTGGTTTCTCACCACTTGTTAGGATATTCACGCAATGATGCAATCCAAAACTGACGAAGACATACACTCTTCCATGCGGCGGTTCTGTGTAGAAAATTTCATTCCGCACAGTTCTCCCCGCAGCGGCGTGACAAGCAGGATCGTCGCCACCCAGGTATGCCTCTGCCTCTACAATCCTTCCAGCTAAGGGTCTCCCGCGAGAACGACGGACCAATACTTTCCCGAGGAGGTCCCACGCGACTAAGGGCGTTGGTCTGTCAAAGAAGTGTTCGCCCAGCGGCTGTCCTTGAATTACTCGATTGTCGTCCGTTCGAATTGAAATGGCGGCGCCAGGAGGGGTTTGCATGGGGCTACTGACCGGACCCAGTTTCGAGAGGCATGGCAGCCCCGTTTTTGAACACTATGATGAATCACTATAGAAGCTCAGCGAGTTTCGTGCCCATTTGCAGGCCATGGGTCGCCGCTGGCACCACTCCTTGTGAAACACCCGCGATGTCTCCCACAACGAACAGTCCCGGGATGGACGTCTGGCCAGATGGTCCGATTGAGACTCTCGGTTGAAACCACTCAAATACCGGCGCGTAGATGAGATTGTCAGGATGAGCCAGTTTTGGATAGCTGATTCGCATAGTATCCAGGAAGTCTACTAGATTCTTCTGCATTTGAAGTGGAAGAAGGTGAGTTATCTCGCCGGGCGTAGATTCGTTCAAAGTTCTCTTAACCTTGTTCTGCTTAAGTGCGCTGCTGTCCGTAGGACTGCCTATTTTGAAGTCTTCCATTCTTTGGACCAATGGTTTGCCTCCTCCGACCCGCAGTATGTTGCCGATAATTTCTTTGCACCGATGAGATGAAAGGGTGCGGGGTATGCGAGTTAGAATATTCAGGCTTGTGTTCTCTGAAGGCGTTGCAAATTTTGTTCCGTCGACGAGGACCATTTCTCCACATTCGCACGAAATCACATTTCCATTGAAACAAACACAATGAGTCTTGGTATACGACGTTGGTACATTCGAGAGCCTTTCAAGCTTCGGGTCGTCGCCGTATTTACGAAAATTTCGAATCCATTCAGCCTTTGTCTCAAGTCTAATTCCGAAGTATGGCCGTCCTTTTCGCAACTTCAGTTGAAATCTTGAAGCAATTCTTTCGAACCACCCCACGCTCGATCTTCCCGAAGCGAAGAGAACGTTTCTCGCTGGCACCACTCTTTTCGTACCCAGAATCAGTCTAAAGGATGAAGACAGCTTTGCTACGTTCTCCACAGACGCATCATAAATGAATTTGACTCCAAATCCTTCGAGTTTCTGAACTAGACTCTTCACAAACCTCACATAATTCACGGCGGTAATCGGGACAAGCATCGGATGCGGTTTGATCCGGAATCCTGCTAATCCTGGTACATTCGATTTGGGGCCGACTGCACCTCGCTCTGAAACACCCACGTATCTCTCGAATATTTCAGCCGAGTATGCCATGATGATCTGAGAATACTCCTTTTCTCGCGATTCCAACCAACCCCCAGCGGCATCGAAGTACAACTTGTCTGAAAACAATCCGGAGCCGCCAAGTCCTTCTACGCCGACCGGGTTGCGATGGTTTGTTTTGTTCTGCCAAAACGCGTCCGTTGGTCTATGTGTATTGACCAAAATCGCAAGACTTAGCGAGGGGGATAATCGAGCGAGTTGGTAGCCAGCGAAAAGCCCTGCCGGCCCTGCGCCGATAATGGCTAGGTCAAAGGGCTTTTCCATTTACTAATTTTTTCGGTCGTGTGCGATTTAAGTTGTACCATCTCTCAACGCCCCACGCTTGGAGTTCTTCCTTGAAGATTGACCGGTTGGGTATCGGGTTCACGAGAAAGACTTTCTTGCCCATCAAGAACGCAACGGCGATTTCTGCAAAAGTTGAACCACCGATATAATTTGGAACCCCTCTGACTCGGTAGTTTAGAACTAGTATTGCGTCTGACTTCCCTATTTTTCGAAAGTGCTTGCGATTTTCCCTTTGTTTGACGCGCAACGCTTGACGAATGGAACGATAGCGCTCGCGGTAATTGACTAATGCCGGCAAATATACATGAAAGCCCTGCTGTGTGAGTTTGCGTCGCCAGTAGATGAACTGGGGAAGCACTTGCATGGATCCGCATAGTGTGATTGTGTGCAGACGCGACGCAGTCAATGTATCTGATTTGTATGCAACTCACGATGGGTAAAGTCTTTTCACATAATCTTCAACGAGCTGTCTCGGCAGGTAAGGCTTCTCCTTAGAAACTCTCATGGCAAGAGGTGCGGAACGCAAACCGGTGGATTTCGCTACGTACATGACGGCTGCGGCGGCTTCAAGCTGTTGAGCATTGAGAGGTAGTTGACCAAATTTGTCCCGGAATTTTCGTATTGCCTTGTTTTCATTGTCGTCCGCCTTAAGATCCTTCACGGCTTTCTCGCGATGTTCGAACAGTTCGTGAGCGAGGTCGGGCGAATAAGGCCCTCTGATGTACCAACTGAACTTCCATCCAGTCTGAAGACCAAGTTCTTGGAGAAGATACAGTATCTTCTGCACACGGAGTCTTGTTGAAAAAGACGTCATGACTGGCTTGATCCCCAGCTCATTCAGAACGCGAAGGGTTCGGGCGATTTTCTCTGCGTCGACACCCTCTGAATAATGGCTAATGAACCGTTTTATCTCACTGATTCCCGAGTAACGCTCACTCCCTGCCATGAGGACAGGCTCTATCTCTTCCTCATCATCAGCCGTGTCGATAGCCTCTACAGGTCTGACAACGAGAAACTGTATACCCTTGCTTTGAAGCAACTTCTCTGCATGTGTGCCCGCCGGAGAGTTTGGTGCCAACAGCAGGATTTTTGGGGCCGGCACGGAATCAGGCCTCATCACCCTGTTCGTGTCGAAGATATAAAGCTGGAGAGAGCGCGGATTAGAAGTCAGCCCTAGTTCTTGTGCAGAACTTAACTCAAGTCATCTGCGGTCGGGATTACGGTCATGGGTTCAAAGTGTGCGACTGTTCTTGCGTAGTCTCTCTTGAGTTGTTTCAGCGTGTTGATGGTTTCGTTTTCGTGTGTCATGATGTAGTTTCCATCCGAACCCTAGGGTTGAACCGTATTCTTCTCTTTGTGTTCTGGCCGTTGCAGCCCGGACTGTTACCAATTACGGTTACCAGACCCGTTACCATTCGAGAATTGTCAATTGCAGTTGAGTTTCGCGACGCAAACCGTGTGTTTGAGAAAGCTCTCAGCAAGAGGCGTTTGCATCCTTCAATCTATGCCCCATGACCGCAGATAGTGTAGCTCAACGACCTGATTGTCCCTAGGAAACGCCTTGAAAACGGCTTAGGGTCCATTACGATGTTAATGTCAGTGGAGACAAGTGATCTGTGACAGGGGAGTGTTGATGGGTCCGTGTTAGGATCCGGTTAGCCGGCGACGGTCGAGAAAAATAAGGTATGCGTGCTAGTCTCGCGACGCAGAACTGCCTTCTCCGCATCTGGGCGAACGCTTGGCCGAAGGTTCTGTCTGGATTAGCCTGGACACGCTTACGCTCGGTGACTGCGCAATTTAGGGAAGGGTTTCTTGACCCGATCGTTCCGTTTGTGCTTTATTGCGGGTTCTCGTCTGGTGGTCCTCGTAGGTCTAGTAGCCACATTGCTTGTAGGCTTGTCAACGGTCCTTGCAGGCTGCGGTGGATCTGCGTACTTTTCCCGGGGACACCAACCTAAGATTCGCAACTGTTTCTTGGATGGTGGTGTCGCTAATTGGGCAGTGAATTATCTGATGCCAGGCGAGAACTTCAGAAATATTCAGGGAACGAAATGCCTGTTACTGATGCGGTTTCCATCGTGGCCCGCGTAACGGGTCTTCGGGTTCATCTTTTTCGGGACGACGAAATCTCAGAAGCGTTAGAATACGCCAGACGACTAATCGCCTCAGAGAAGGTTCGACAGGGCCCCTACAATGTCAAGAACGAAGTCGTGAAGGCATCAAGGGAGGGTTGGACTGATCTGACTCCTGAGGCAAGGTCGCTTGTAGGCACACTATGGGCGGACAAGACCGGTGTCGACCTCGTGGTCACAACTTTAGACCATGTACAAACCAAGGAAAAGATTCTGTCTATGATTGCCAATATTCTTGAACAGAAGAACCGATATCCATTGGGTCGGGGCGGCGGAATCTGCTAAGTCCTAGTCTCTCCGATTCTCGTCCCTGTACGATTGGATTGATGC
>WNGN01004924.1_pt1 | contig 11172 bp, 11 predicted proteins | sample 5400561 | NCBI WGS metagenome assembly WNGN01 (sample SAMN13153379, study PRJNA577476) | soil metagenome | isolation source: 115 cm soil or saprolite under Garry oak tree replicate 2 | place: USA:California | collected 2016-06-15 | reverse complement strand
CGCGGGAAGGACCTCAAGCCGCGAGACGTCCCTTGTCCACGACGACTTTCGTCCCGACGCGCACGGTCGCGTTCGTGAGACGGCCCTGGAAGCCGAAGTTGGAATGGTTTTTCCCGCCATATTCGGAGTTGTCGCCGATCCCGATCTCGACCGCGCCGGAGACGAGATCGTCCTGGAGGAATCCATAGCTGGCCGCCGGGTTCAAGCCGATCTGAAGCCAGCCCAATCGATCCTTCGCCCCCGTTGCCCGGTCGTATTGAGACCGGATCGATTCCTCGTTCGTGCCCGCGCTCCAGCTCGCTTTGCCATCCTTGAACTGGAACGCGACGTCGGTGACCTGAAGTCCGAGATACGGGACCGGCCGATCAAATCGAACGACGCCCTCCGCGGATGTCTCGCCCGGACACACAATCACATATCCCGGCGGCACGTTCGTCATGAACTCGCCCTCCTTCACGTCTTGAGCGTCGACGATGCCATCGTCCGACTGCGCGGCTCGGCCTTTCAACTCGCAGATGAACCGCGTGCCGTTCGGGGCGCTCACCTCGACCTCTGCGTCTTTCGAGAGGAGTGCCGCGAGCTTCTTGCCCCTGCGCGAAATTGCATTGAAGTCCACGGAACTCGCGCGGAGGATCATGTCCCGCCACGCATCGAATTCAAAGCCGTACGACCGTGCGCGCTCGCGGCTCACATAGCCCAAGAGGACCCGCGCGCCGCGGAGGCCCGCCCGTTCCGCGCGGCGATACCAGTCCGAGTTGTACGACGTCGCGGCTTGGGATTTCTCCATGTTCTTCCGGTATCGGGCGATGTCCGCGGGGCCCGGGAAGAAAACGTACGCGTCGGCCTTCGACAGCGCAGCCCATTCCGCTGCGGAGACTTGCCCGAGTTTCGTGGACGGGAGGTTCTCGACGGATCTCCAGTGCGTCTCCTCGTCCTCCAGCAGGAGCATCGGGCGGGCGCCGACCGCGCGCAGTTGGTATACAACCTCCTTGGCGGCATCGAGGCCGTGGTTCCAGCACTCGACGATGACGTTCTCTTTCGGTTGGATGTGCAGGCTTCGACGGACGACATTCTTCGCGAGCGCTTCGTAGTCGGACGTGGCCATCGCCCCAGCGCCGACGAACCCGAGTCGCGGATAAATAGGTACGCTCACCGGGCGAAGGGACCTTAGGACCGTCTTCCGTTCCGGTCGCGCGGGAGACGAGTTGTTTGGTCAGCGCGGAAACGCTTTCGACCCGGGAGCGCGCCACGCTTCGTCTCCTCGCCGATACCTTGGTGCCATCGCTCGCGGTGGAACCGGATCCGGATGGTTTCTACGCGCGCAGGGCGAGCGATCTCGCGGTCGAGGGGGACGTCGCCCGCATCATCGAGCGTTACGTTTCCCCGCAGCAGAGAGCGGACTTCCGTCGGCTCCTCCGGACCATCGAGAGTCGATTGGCGAACCTGCTCCTTTCAGGGAGTCCGCGCCGGTTCTCTTCGGAGAGCCAGGCGGAACGGGAGCGGTTTCTGCTTGGGTGGGCACACAGTCGCCTCGGAGTCAAGCGACGAGCGTTTCAGGCCATGAAACGGCTCGTTCTGTTTCTCACCTATGCGAAAGCCCTCGACCATGGCGTCAATCCGAACTGGCCCTCGATTGGCTATGATGGTCCTCGATCGTCCGAGAGAGCGACCGGGCCAGATCGGTCCGAACTTGGGATCGAGCCGCTACGACCGACGCAGGAAACAACCTTGGAGGCCGACGTGTGTGTCATCGGCAGCGGCGCGGGCGGCTCGGTGATCGCCGCGAAACTCGCGGAAGCTGGCCATCGCGTCGTGGTCCTCGAAGCCGGGCCGTATCGCACGGCGGACGACTTCACCCAACGGGAAGCGGACGCGTACGACACGATGTTCCAGGGCCATGGCGTCCTCACGTCCCGAGACTTGGCGTTCAGCGTCCTCGCGGGCCAGACCGCGGGCGGCAGCACGACGATCAACTGGATGACGTGCCTCGAGCCACCGCGATGGGCCCGAGAGGAATGGGACACGGAGTGCGGGCTGAGCGGAGTGGCCTCTCCGGTATTCGACGCGTTCATCGACGAGATTTGGAACCGACTTCATGTGAACGTCGACGAGAGTACCGTCAATCCGTCGAACGATGTGTTGCGTCGCGGCAGTGAAGCCCTTGGCTACCGCCTCGGCGTCGATTACGACGTGATTCCTCGCAACGCGCTCGGTTGCGCGAACCGCTGCGACTTCTGCTTCTTCGGGTGCGTGTACAATGCGAAGCAGTCCGCCCTCGTCACGTATCTGCCCGACGCCTACCACGCAGGAGCTCGGTTCCTTTTCGACGCGAAGGCCGATCACATCGTGATTGAAAGCGGCGAGGCACGAGGCGTCGAAGCGACGTCTCGGAGCGACGGTCGCGACTTCCCCATCCACGTTCGGGCGAGCACCGTCGTCGCCGCGGGGAGCGCGATCCAGACGCCCGCCCTCCTGTTGCGGTCCGGCGTGCGGTCTCCGGGTGTTGGCGTCGGACTGCGGCTCGATCCAACGACCGCCCTGTTCGGGGAATTTCCACACCCGGTCCGAATGTGGAGCGGGCCGATGCAGACGATCGTCGTGCGCCGGTTCCAGGAGGCGGACGACGGCCACCACGGCCCCTGGCTAGAGAGCGCACCGGGCCATCCCGGACTCTCCGCCCTCGCGATCCCTTGGACAGGCGGACGCGCTCACAAGGACGCCATGCGTCGCCTCCATCGTGCGGCATCGACGATCGTGCTTGTGCGCGACGTCGCCGAAGGTCGCGTGACGATCGACCGTCGCGGTGAACCGATCCTCAGCTACCGGCTCTCGGCCCGAGATCGCCGGAACCTGACCCGCGGATTGCAAGAGGCCGCGCGAATTCATCGCGCCGCGGGCGCCTGCCGCATCGGTTCCCTTCATCTTCGGGAGTGTTCCGCGGGCGACGGTAGCCATCCGATCCGCCTCGGGGAACTCGATGCATTCGTCGACCGTGTCGGACGCCTGGGCATCCGCGAGAACGGGGTCGCCCTGTTCTCGGCTCACCCGATGGGCTCGGCCCGTGCCGGCCTGGATCCGAAAACCTCGGCCGCGAAACCGACGGGCGAGTCCCACGAAGTGCGGAATCTATGGATCGGGGACGGGAGCATCCTCCCCACGGCCCCGGGCGTGAACCCGATGATATCGATCATGGCTGTCGCCCTCCGGACGGCGGGGTTCATCCGCGAGCGACTGGCGACTCTCAAGTAGGGTCGGCGGGAACGCTCCCGGATCTCAGTCTTCCAAGATGTAGAACTCGTTCCCGTCGGGATCCTTGAACATCGCGTAGGTTCCCCAATCTTCGCTCGTGGTCGGCGTGGTGAAGTCGACCCCTGCCTTCCGAAGTGCCTGCTCCTCCTTCTTGACGTCCTTCGAAACGAAGGAGATTCCGGAGTTGCCGGGTTCGAGCGGATAGTACCCCTCGCAGAGATGGAACGCGACGTTCTCGTTCTTCGGGGCCACGGTGATCCAGTGGCCTTGGTGGTCCCGGATTTCGAAGCCGAGCTTCTCCGCGTACCACTTGGCCGACTTCTTCGCGTCGGAGACGACGAGGGCGATCGTGGTAAGGCGCATCATGGCGACCGGATTCGCTCGCGGTCCATAAAGACAGCGGACCCGCGGAAAGGCTCATGTCCCCTTCCTGATTGTGCCGGACATGGCCCCCTCGCGCCGACTCGAGCTCGCGAAGACGCTGGCGAACGAGCTGAAGGCGCGACAGGGTCGGAACCTCGTCGCGGTCGGTGTGTATGGATCCGTGGCTCGCGGAGAGGAACGCGCGCATTCCGACGTGGACGTGCTCGTGGTCGTTCGACGCCCGCGGGCCGCGATTCATCACGTCGTGAGAGACGGCGTCCTCATCACGATCCTGCAGCAGACGCCCGAGCAAGCGAGGGCCGAGGTCCTGGGCGCCCGGCCGGACTTGAACGCTGCACTCGGAGGCTGGCGTTCGTTGAAACCCTTGTATGATCCATCCCGGCTGTTGCGCGCGCTCATGAAACGGGCGAACCACCCGACGGCGGCGCAATTCCGGGAGGCCGCGCGACGAGCGCTCCTCGAGACCTACGAGGATCTTGGGAAAGTTCGCAATGCGGTCGCTGCCGAGGACGAAGAGGAGGCACGCGAGATGGCGATATGGTACTCCGGTGCGGCCGCTGGCGCACTCCTCGATCTCCATCGCCATGTCCTGGGGACCGGCCGGCGCGCGTTCGTCGCAATTCGTCAATACGGCGCCGTGGGCGAAGCGATTCGACGACTTCGGCATGAGACCCTATCCCTCGAGGAGACACGCCGGCTTGCCGAGGCCTCGTGGGCGGACCTCCTCGCCCTCGCCCGGCGAAAACACATCCGTCCTCCAACGTTCGCGGGCGCCCGTGGAAGCCTTTAGGCCGGAGAACCCGTTGACGCCTAGGAGAGAGGGTCCGACATCGGCGTCACGGGATTAGCTGCGTCCCTGCTCGGCTCGGAGTCGGTCGACGTCGTCGCGTACCTCATTAGCCTGTTCCTGTACTCCATCGCCGCGGCCGTGATCCTCCCGATTCCGGTCGAGGCGCTCCTGCTGCTCGGGACCGGGATCGACCCGGCGATCAAGGCGATCGTCCTCGGGCTCGGAAAAGCGGTCGGGGCGATTGTGGTCTTCTTCGTGGGGAACAAGGTGAACCCGTTTCTCGAGCGGTGGATGGAGCGCCATCCGATCGGCCAGCGCGTCCTGAAGCTGCTCGAGGCGTTCGTGCGGCGGACGGGGTGGGTCGGGCTGACGATCCTGCTCGCCATCCCATTCATGAGCGACACCGCGGTGAATTACTTCTATTCCCTGTTGAACGAGGAAGGCCACGCGATCGGGCGGTGGTACTTCGTCCTCGCGAACTTCATCGGCGGCATCGCGAGGGCGTACCTGTTCCTCTGGCTCTTCGTTCGGTGACCGGCGGCGCGCTCATCGCGGCGCGATGCCGCGTTTTGAGGCGCGCGCGAACGTCTCCAGGAAGCCCCAGGTCAGGTCGCTCGCGGTGATGATCCCCTCCACGTTGTCAAGGTGCGTGACGACGACCCAACGCGTCTTCTTGTCCAGCATCACCCGGGCGGCCGCGCGCAGCGTCGTCAGCGGGCTCACCGTCGCGACCGGAGAGGTCATGACGTCCCGGACGAGGATCTTCGAGGGGTTCTTCTCTTTCGAGGTGACCTGCCACAGGATGTCTCGGTCCGTAATCAGGCCGATCGGCCGTCCGTGCTGAACGACGACGAGTCCGCCGATTTTCTTGGCCGCCATTCGCTTCGCGGCGTCGAGGACCGTGCGATCCGGGTCGATGACGATCACGTCACGCGTCATCACGTCCCGGACGAAGACCATCGCCTGCCCTCCCGGGTATCGCTGCGGCGCATCAAGACTTTCTCGCTCGGCGGCCGTCATCGGTCGTGTGGCGAGCGTTCATATAGCCCCTGAATCATCCGAGCGCGTCCTGCCGGGGCGGGGCGAGGAGATTGGTTTCGATGCCTTCGAACATGATGGATATGAAAATGGTCCAGTGCGACTGTGGCTTCATGATGCAGAGCCACAGCGAGAACGAGATTGTCAAGATGACGCAGATGCACGCGAAGGAGACGCATCATCAGGAGATGTCCGCGCGTGAAGTCAAGGGCATGATGAAGCCCGCCATGATGATGAAGTAGACGCTCGGAATTTCGCAGCCTTCGCCGCGGTCAAGCGGCCGCCGTCCCAGGCGAGGGCCGCATCGCTTCAGGCACGGCTTCCGGTCTCGTCCAGGGTAGTCGTTGTCCGAGGGCGCTCAGGCGCAGCCGGTTGCGGCACGCCGGGAACCGACTGCATCCGAGGAACGACCAGCCGTTCCGGGCGCGTCGGCGCACCATGCGACCGTCGGGGCACGCGTCGCACGGACCGTAGTCTTTCTCCAGGAACGTCGCATCGCGCAGCCAGCGGACCAGCGAGGGCTGGTGGGCCCTCAGCTCCGCGAGCACCTCGTGCAAGTCACGCCGCGACTCGTCGACGACTTCCGCGAGGGTCGTGCGGCCTTCCGCGATCGCGGTCATGCGGTCCTCGAGATGTTGGGTCATCCCGGGGTCGGTGACATCCGGACCGTAGATGGTGAGGGCGTCCACCAGGGCCCGTCCTGCGGCCGTCGTCCGGATCGAACGGCCGCTGACGTATTGCCGGCGGAACAGGAGGTCGAGGATTTCATGCCGAGTCGACTTCGTCCCGAGGCCGAGCCGCTGCATCGCGAGGAGGAGCGTCCCTTGCGTGTGCAGGGACGGCGGCATCGTGTGATCTTCGACGATGCGGACCTCGCGGAGGGCGAGTTCTTCGTTCTCTCGGAGGGGTGGAAGATCCGTCACCTTGCGGTCCTCCGGCAGGATCTCCCGCCAGCCCGGTTCGACCGTCGCCTGACCGACCGCCACGAACTCCGTATCCCCGAGGCGAAGATGGACCTCGGTGATGGTCGAGAGGCTCGGGGGCGACAACGTCGCGAGGAAGCGGCGGGCGATCATGTCGTAGACCGATGCGCGCGTTCCCGCTCGGCGCTTCGCCGGTGCGGCGGTTGGATGGATGGGCGGGTGATCGGTCGTGTGGATTGGCCCGTGGCTCGCCTCGAGTTCCGGACGCCCGAGGAGACGCTCGACGTAGTCCTGGTACGGGGACTTCCGCAATCGGTCGAGGATCTCACGGACGGGTAGGGATGGCGGGTATACCGTGTTATCCGTCCGAGGATAGCTGATTTCTCCGCGGACGTACAATTCCTGAGCGGCGGCCATCGCTCGGGACGCGCTGTGCCCCAGCCTCGAAGCGTGGGCCAGGAACGAGGTCGTGTTGAACGGGGCCGGTGGCGGCTCGCGGTGATCCCGCCGCTCGATCCGCTGGACCTTTGCAGTATCTCCCAGTCCCGCCAACGCCACGAGGGCCCGCGCGCCGCTCTCGTCCCAGAAGGGTCCGCCGACCGCGGACGCCTCGAATGGCGGGTCGCCGGTGACCAGCACGACGTTCCAGAACGGCCTTGGCACGAAGTCTTCGCGGTCCCGCTGCCGGTCCGCCGCGAGGCGCAACGTCGGCGTCTGGACGCGACCGGCGGAGAGCACTTGCCGCTCGGATCCACACTCGACGGTCAGGAACCGCGTGAGGACGGCGCCCCATGCGAGATCGATCCGCTGTCGGGCCGCCGCCGCCTCGGCCAAGGCCCAATCCGGTTCGACCAGATTCTCGAAGGCGCGACGGACCTCGGACGTCGTCATCGCGCTGAACCGGGCCCGCCGGGCGGGAAGGTCGGGATGTTTGCGGCGAATCGTCTCGAGTGCCTCGACGCCGATTAGCTCGCCTTCTCGGTCGTAGTCGGTCGCGAGGACGACCTCGTCGATCGAGTCCGCCAGACCGCGCAGGGCATCGTGCAGGGCGGGGGGAGACTCTTGCCGGATCGGCTCGAGATCGACCAAGGCATCGAGATCCGTCGCCGCCCAATCGCGGGCCGACTCCGGATAATCGATCTCGACGATGTGGCCCCGAAGAGGAAAGACGATGACGTCGTCCCCACCGGACGAGAACGTGAAGTAGCTGGAGACGTCTGCCCGAACCTTCTCAGCCATCCCTTCTGACAGGATTTGGGCCAAGCGGCGGGCAGCGCTGAATTTCTCGGCTAGGATGAGCCGCCGCAAGATGCGGGCTCATTTGTCGAGCCTGTACTTAACAATGTTGATGTCGGACATTGACTTTTCGCGCATGAGCGCGAAGGCGTCAGACAAAGGGCCGCCATACGGTGGAGGCTGCCTTCTGAAACACCATCCATTCTCACGATGCGGTTCGCCATCAAAGCTTGTCGGCTGAGTGGACCGACGACGTCAGAATTCGAACAAGCCGACCGGATCCGAGGGCCGCAACCGCCGAAGCGGATGCCGGCTCTCTGCCAGGCGCAGTCGTTCATCGATCAGCGCGGACACCCGCTCATCCTCGATCGGGACGAACGGGCGAACTCCGAGCTCCCTCGCGATGGCCTCGGCCTCCCGTGGGTACCGACTCAACAGGTTGGACAGGGCGAGCGACTCGGCCATGCCGACGGACCGGCTCGACAAGAAGCGCTCGAGGGCTAGGAGGTCCCGGGCGTACGACGCGTCGGGCTCGTAGCGGCGCTCGAGGATGGCGCGACGGACGAAGTCCGTCCGGGTGGCAACGGTCTCTCCCTCTGTCATGGGCGAGCCCTGCGGACGCGAGGGGTGGGTTATAGCTTTTGTCGTGAGATTATCCGTCAAATGACGAAGTTCCCGTCAAGCGTCGAAAACGAGCGACCGCGGTGTGACTCACGGATCGCTGCAGTCTCGCGTGTACCCGCATCGATGGCAGATGACCTTGCAGTTGCGCTCGTAAGTCGGTCCCCCGCAGACGTCGCACGGGTCGACGGCGGTCGGCGTCGCGGCCTTGAGCGGTTTCGCGGCGCTCGGTGCGGCCCTCATGTACGAAGGGCCATCGCAATCTCGGAAGAAAAGCCTCGCTCTCGATCGCCCGCATGGCCGCAAGATGAAGTTTGGAGACTAACCCGTTCACGAACGAAGCCCGGGGAAGTCGTCTAGGACGACCATCGCCGCGTTACGGCCCGGCGCACCGGTGACGCCGCCTCCTGGGTGGGCGCTGCTGCCGCAGAGGTACAGCCCTCGCACGGGCGTCCGGTAGCCGGACCAGCCGGGGAGAGGCCGGAAGGAGAACAGCTGATCCGGCGTCATGTCGGTCTGGTAGATGCAACCGCCTGGGAGTCCCCATTCCCGTTCCATGTCGAGCGGCGAGATGACCTCCCTCGCTTCGACCGCATGGGTTACGTTCGGAGCGAACCGGGCGAGCGTGTCGAGGATCGTGTCCCCGACGTCTTCCTTGCGATCGTCCCAGTTTCCGTCCCGGAGACCGTACGGAGAGTACTGCGAGTAGATGGACAACGTGACTTTGCCCGGCGGCGCGAGGCTCGGATCAGGCCCGCTCGAGGTAGTCGACGGATGGACAGATGTCGAGGTACCCTCGGTGGTGCGGCTGGACGGTCTTGCCCGGTCGGGCCGTGAAGTCGGGAAGCTCCGTGAGTAGGCAATTCACTTTCGTCACGACGCCCGTCGCCTTGATCCTGCGAACCTGCGCGAGGAACTCGGGATCCACCGCATCCGGAACGACCAGTTGTTCGAACGTCGTTTTCACGTCGACGTTTGCGAGGATGGCGCGAGCCATTATCCGCTTCCCGCCCGCGAGTTCCACTCCGATCGCTCGCCCGTCGTTGGTGAGGATCCGATGGACCGCCGCCGACGGCTGAATCGTGGCGCCGTGATGTTGGGCCGCCTTCGCGAGCGCTTGGGATATGCCACCCATGCCGCCTTTGGAATACCCGAACGTTTGCTTGACTCCGTTGATCTCATGGAGGAGCATGTGGCCGAGCATCAGCGCGGTACCGGGCGTCTTCGGACCCGCCGGGAGGCCGATCGTCGTCCCGGTGGCGAGCATTGCCTTGACCTCATCGGATTCGAAGAACTCGTCGAGGAGGTCCGCGGCACTCTGCAAGAGGAGACGCTTCGCCAGTTCTTCCGCCTCGGCCCCTTTGAACATCCCGAGCAGATCGGGCAACGGGGGCGGGGATTCGAGGACCATCGCCTCGATGAGCTCCATGACCTCGGTCCAGAATGCCACGTACTTCGGATACGCCGCCGCGTCGTTCTTCGAGAACCGCGCGAGTTCCTTGTGATTCCGTTCGGCGTCGTTCCACAAGAGGATCGAGTCGCCGTTCGGGAACGGGAGGAAGAACTGCGGATCGAACGCGTGGACCTCGTAACCGAACCGCGCGAGGTCGAGGTCGTGGATGATCTCCGGCCGCAACAAGCCGGCGGAGTAGGCGAGCCGCGAGAACTTGACGCCAGGGAAGACCTCCTCCGTGATGCTGGCCCCGCCGACGATGGGCCGCCGTTCGAGGACGACGACTTTCAGCCCGGCCTTCGCCAGGTACGCCGCCGAGACGAGACCGTTGTGACCTCCGCCGACGACCACAGCGTCCCGTGTGCGGTCCACGATCCGAGGAGCGCGGGACACCTACGTATCGTTAGTGGCCGTCACGCGATCGCGTCTCCATCAAACTATAAGCCGCGGTCTTCCTTCCCTGCGGGCGTGGCCGAGAAACGGGGAGGCCGGCGCAAAAGCTCCGGGAATACGGGGATTCTCGGGCAACTGGGAAAGGGCGTTGTCCTGGGCGATGGTGGCTACCTGCTCGAACTCGAGAAGCGCGGCTACGTTCAGCCCGGGCCTTTCACGCCGGAGGTCGTCCTCGAGCATCCCGCCGCCGTGACGGAGCTGCATCAGGAGTTCCTCGACGCGGGCGCGGAGGTCTTGCAGTCCCTCGCCTTCTATGCGAGCAAAGAGAAGCTCGCGACGGTCGGATATGCGAACAAGGTGCGCGACATCAACCGCGCCGCGGTCCGCCTCGCCCGCGAGGTCGCCGGCGATCGGGCGCTCGTGGCGGCGAACCTCAGCCTGACGTGGATGTTCGATCCGAAGGACAAAGGCTCTGCGGACAAGGTGCGCCGGCTCTTTGACGAGCAGCTCGAGGCTCAGCTCCAGGAAGGACCGGACTTCGTCATCGCGGAGACGTTTTCCTGGCTGGGAGAGGCCCTCCTCGCGGAGTGCGCTCGGGCCTTGCGAGACGCCGGTGCCGATATCGTCGGCGTGAATTGCCTTCGGAATCCGCTCCTGCTCCTCCCGCTCGCCCGGGAGATGCGCCAAGCCGTGACCGGTTTCGTCGCGTGTCAGCCGACCGCCTACAGCACGCCGCCGGACGTCCCGGATTTCACCGCAACGAAGGAGTTCCCCTATGAGACCGAGACCCTCGTGCTCTCCCGCAAGGTGATGGGAGCGTTCGCCGCGGAGGCCCGGGCTGCGGGAATCAATTACATCGGCTCGTGCTGCGGCTCGATGCCCGTGCACGTGCGAGAGATGGCCCGCGCGCTCGGGAAGGCGCCGGTCGACCGGACGTGGCGGGTGGACTACGCGAAGCCGATGTCCGCGTACGAATTCTACAAGCACGGGACATAAGGCGTCGGATCGCCGATCGGGCGGTGTACCTCTAAGTGGAGGTATGGACCCAATCGACCGCGCACTCCAGTCGATGTGCGTTCCCGTTC
>WNGN01003108.1_pt1 | contig 11172 bp, 18 predicted proteins | sample 5400561 | NCBI WGS metagenome assembly WNGN01 (sample SAMN13153379, study PRJNA577476) | soil metagenome | isolation source: 115 cm soil or saprolite under Garry oak tree replicate 2 | place: USA:California | collected 2016-06-15 | reverse complement strand
CTGTCGCCGGTGGTAACCACCATGCGTCAGTGGGGTGACAAGTACGCCGCCCCCGACGGCCCCCCAGTCCAGCTGGTCCACGAGCGCTGCGGAACGGTCTTCCACGCGGAGATGACCTGCTCGAACTGCGGTGAGCGCGTCCCACCGCGTGAGGTCCGGGCCGTGTCAGGCCCCGGTGACCTCGACCGCCTGCTGGACATGAGCGGCAAGCACTCGCCTAAGTCAAAGGAGCCGACCAATGCTGAATAAGAGTGAAACTGTCACCGTAGGGCGCGCGTCCGTTCTCCTGGTGGTCGTGGCTTCGATCAACGCGCTCGTAAGCACGCTGTTCGCCACTGCGTACGTGTTTGCCACGCCCTCTGACCCGACCGCTGGATACGCCCTTGTCAGAGCGGTTGTTCTCGCCGTGGTCCTCGCGGTCGCCGTCTCCAGGAGGTCCGCCGCAGCGATCATGGTGTCCGGCCTCGCGTTGACACTTGCTCAAGCTGGCGATGCGGTCGTTGGATTCCACGGCGGTTCGCTTCCAACCACTATCGGGCCACTCGTAATCGCTCTGGCGACGCTGCTCTGCCTGATTGGCTTTCAGCGATCTCTACGATTGGCCGCGCCACACGACGAGGCGGCATACGCGGGTAAGTAGCAGCCTCCCCAATTACGACAGAACGGAGTGTTCGGTGGTAATTGGGGTCGCGGGTTCGCTAGCGAGGAGGCTGCCCGCGCAGCAGTTGTTGATGGCTTCAATCGCATTGACTTGGAAGAGATCGTCCCGTTTACTGTCCCGGCCAACGTGAGGTCCACGCGTGTGATGGAGCGGCTGGGCTTGACGCATGACCCGGCGGATGACTTCGACCACCCAGGCTGGCGGTCGACCATCGCCTTCGTCGCCACGTCCCCTATCGGCTCAAACGCACTGATTTGGAAAGCTGCAAACGAGAGCGGCCAGGTGACCTGACCTGTACAGCGTTTACGTGATTGAGATTTCGGATGAGAGAGGACTCCGACTCAATCCGAAGTACCCGAACGTGTACGTCGGTCAGACCGCCTTGACTCCTGAGGAGCGATTTGCTCAACACAAGGTTGGCTACAAGGCGTCCCGCTTCCTCTGGAAGGGCGGTAAAGGGAGGGGCCAGTACCTGGGCCTCCGGTTGAAACCAAGGCTCTACGAGCGATACAACCCGATCGAGACTCGCGCCGAAGCCGAACGATTGGAAGTCCGGCTGGCTGAACAACTCAGGCATAAGGGCTACACAGTCTTCGTCGGGTGACGTCGACCGGCCGTAGAACCGGCTGTCAGCGGAGGGTCACGCGATCCGGCGGCGGGCAATGCTTACCGCGGAGGTAGATGGTTCGAGTCCACCGGGGCCCACGACAGACCGGGATCAGAGCGGCGGTTCGACGGCGTGCAGCTCGAGAATCGTCAAATCGGCACTCTTGGGAGGCGGAAACCCGCCCTCGGCCAAGACTTTCTCAAGCTCATCACTTGACCAGCGGCTTCGCGCGTGCTCCTCGGAATCCCACACCCCCACGATGTAAAGGGCGCCATCTCCGACTGCACAGTGATGGCGCAACTCGCCGAAGGATGTCGCCCCTCCTCGGCTCATGATCAGTGCGTGTGCGCGGTCGTACGAACGTGTCAACTCTTCGACATCACCGTCAAATCGGGCAATCAGCAGCGCAGACATTCCTCTCTCCTTGGCCAGCACGGCCCCCCCAACGCGCCGATAACACGCAGCCCCAGCGCTCGGCTCAAGCCTACTCATCTTGCCTTGAGATCGCCGGACTGCGACCGGTGGCAACGCAGCGTTCGAGCCGGTCCGACTCACATGGCAGGACCGTGAGGCATCGGCGGTTACATCCGTCAGGTCACGCGACATCCCGACGGGTCGTTGCCAACCATCCGGTTACGACCGCAATCGTCGCGTCGAGCGCGTCGTCGCATGGATAACGTATGGTCAACCCACTAGCCACTCTTGGTGGCCACTGTGGTCGCCAGGAGGTCGTCGACGTCGAGTGGCCGCGGGGTGCCGAGCCCGGCTGGGGTGGCCCAATCCTCGGGCCAACTCTGGCGACGGCGATCCCAGGAGAGCTCGATCCCGTTGCCGTCAGGATCATTGACGAAGACTGCCTCCAGCACGTAGAAGTTTGGCCGCCCTGCTGACCGCCACGTCGGCGGCTCGGGCTCGCCGAACGCTGTCCGCCAACTCCGCCCGGCTCTTGTGACGCAGGGCGAAATGGTGGAGACCCTGGTGTTCAGATTTGGCGAGGTCGGCAGCGGCGCGGGAATCGAGCGCGATGTGATGGTGATAGCCGTCATAAGAGAGGAATGCGAGCTTGGGCATCCGCAGCATGACGGTCAATCCCAGCACGTCGCGGTAGAAGGCGATTGAGCGATCCAGGTCGCTTACGTTCAGGTGCACGTGTCCGATGTCCATTCCTGTCTCCTCTGTGGTGGGTGCCGGCCAGCAGCCCTACCTGGTACGAGGCGCTGCAGGGTGTCATCGGAGTCGTCCAGTTTCTGATCGCCATTGCCATGGTCGCGGGCTATCGGAAAGCCGGCGTCTGGGGAGAGTTCTGATCCTAACGAGACGCCAAGTCGCGTGGTCAAGCCGTGCTCTCGAAGAGAAATCGTGGTGAGGTCACCGGGACCGTGTTATTTCGGCAAGCGTCGGCGCATTCAATCGGACATCGGACGTGTTGGGGACGTTCGCTCCAACTTGGAGCAGCTTCACGGCCGACATCGCGACCGCAAAGAGCATGGTGAAGATGCTCACCGTCGCCATCGATTCGGTGATGGTCCTCGTCTGCCAAACCACACCGGTCGCATCGGCAACTGGCGTGTTGCTGCCGCCAACCACGAATGTAAGAACCGGTGTCACTCCCATCACCGCGTACATCAAGACCGCCTGAGCGAAATGGGACCGCGGGAACTTCGTGACCGTCTCACTGCCCGGCCGAAATCTAACCAAGAGCGCGAACAGTTGGAGGAAGAGGTACACGGTGAAGAACCAGCCCAGGTAGTTCGTGAGAGGCACGCCGAAGTAGCCTCCGGCTTGCTCCCAGATCCACTGGTGCTGGATCGTCGAGGCTCTTGGATCAAAGGTCAGGTCCCACATGACCATGACTAGGGCGGCAATGAACGGAACTGCAACAGTCAAGAAAGCGCTGGACCCGCGGCGGAGCTCTCCGACAAGCACATTGCCGATCACCCAGGCGAAGTAGCCGCTCGCGAAATAGGCTGGGCCAATCAGCAGCGGGACTAGGAAGAGCTTCGGACCGAGCGCATCGGTGTAGTGGTAGTGACCGAACGGAAAGCCGGTCAGGATGCTGGTGTTTTCAAGGACGTTGCTCACCACTAGGCAGATGACGACGAATGCCAGAATGCCGGTCCAGCCATAGCGGACGGCGCCGTGAATCAGCGCAAATGCAACTGAAATCAAAAGCACCACCGCGATCGGGATGCCTAACCCGAACGTGATGTTTGCAACCAGCGCCACCGCGTAGGCCGCGGCGAGAACCCACAGGATCGTCGTGGTCAGCTTGTTTATCTCAGACATGTCTGGCCGCCTCCGACTGAAGATTCTCTTTCGTCCGGGCTCCGCCGGTGATACTGATGCTGCGACGGCTGGTTTGCGGACTGGTCGCCGCCTGAACCAACCACGCCGCCACGTCCGCGCGCGCGATCCTATCTGAAAGGCTCCATCTGCTTCCCTCGGTGAGCACGACAACAGGGCCGCCGGCTGGTCCGTCGGTGAGCCCGCTCGCGTAGAGGATGGTCCAATCCAGGTCGCTCTGGCGCAGCGCCTTCTCTCCGGCGCTCTTGTCTTTGATCATCGAGCCCATCGCCAGGCCCGTCAGAAGCCGCGTGACTGGATCGAAGCGATCACGCTCGACCAGAAACGAGGAGAGAACGACGACCCGGCTGACTCCTGCTCTGGGTGCGGCGTCGACGATCGCCTGAATCGAGTTCGAGATCACCGATCCAGTGCCACCCAGGGTGCTGATCAAGGCGTCGGCACCGTCGAGCGCGCGTGAGACGGCTGACGGATCCGTGGCCTGGCCGCCTATCACATGAAGGTTGGGATTGCGAAGGGTCAGCTTTTCGGGGGAGCGGACGAGCGCAGTCACGGTGTGGCCGGCGGCGAGCGCCTGCTCGAGCACGAGACGACCGGTGCCGCCGGTGGCTCCGAGGACTACAAGGTTCATGGGATCTGCTCCTTCTTTCCACATGTCTCGAAGTTGAAGCTTCAAGTTGGTAATCTAGAAGAACTTGAAGCGTCAACTTATTCCCGAGCCGGATTCCGCCCAGCCGCCGCGGCCGCTCCGGTGGCTCAACAACCACGAGTGGAGCGCCTGGCTTCATTTGATGGCCACCTTTACCCTGTTGCCGGCTGCGATCGATTCCCAGTTGCAGCGCGAAGCCGGGATGACTCACTTCGAGTTCGGTGTCATGGCTGCCCTGTCCAGGCAACCGGGCCGCCGACTTCAACTCAAAGACCTGGCCGTGATCGCAAACGGTTCGCTCTCGCGGCTCTCCCACGTAATCTCGCGCCTCGAGCGGCAGGGGTGGGTACGCCGGGTGAGCGCGACGAAGGGCCGCGCGACCAACGCCGAGTTGACAGAAAAGGGCTATAGGAAGCTGATGCAGGCGGGTCCGATTCACTTCCGGGAGGTTCGAAGGCTCGTCTTCGACGTGCTGACGCCGGAGGAGGTCAGAGACCTGAGGCGCGTGACCAGCCGTCTCAATGCCGGTCTGATTCCGGAGACAAATCTGGGACCGCTCGCGCGCAGAACCCGAGCAAGTGCGCTGCGCCAGTCGAGCTAGCCCTGGGTGTCTGACCTGGACACGCGCCGGGTCACAGCCGGGTCACACATTCCCGGAACCGGACGGTCATAGCAGGTCACCAAAGGTGACGAAGGCAGCGCCATTTGAGTTCAGGAGGCGCTTGTGGGAGCCAGAGAGACACCTGAGGACACTCCATCAAGACGGTTCGGGACCGTGGGCCCCGGGTTCAAATCCCGGGCCCCCGACCAGTTTGAATTCAGAGCCCTACGCGAGTCCAACTAGCCTGCGGCTTGGAGTTCGCCCTTCTCGCCTTTGGCACTATGGGTATCGCTAAGCGCTGGTCGAACTACAGTCTTGACGCTGTGCGGATCGCGGCCGGCGGTCAGGGCTTGCTCCGTGTCGGCAAGACCATACTCGCCAGTGACCAGATCGTCGAGACTAACTCGCCCAGAGGCAGCGAGAGCAATTGCGGTCGGCCATGTATTGGCATAGCGGAACGTGCCTGTAATGAGCAACTCGCGTTGTTGGACCACCCCAAGAGGCAGCCTCAATTCATGTGCACCCATCCCAACGAAGACAACTGACCCCGCCGGCCGAACCAAACGTAGGCCTGCATCAATGGCGGCTGATGAACCGGAGCAGTCGATGAACGCATCAAACTCGCCGGCGACGTCATCAGAGCCCGGGACCGCGATCTCCGTGGCGCCGCTTGCCAAGGCCGCCGACAGTCGGTTGCGGTTGACGTCACTCACGGCGATTCGCGTCGCGCCGACGGCACGTGCAACCATGGTCGTTACCAGGCCGATTGGCCCTGCCCCTGCGATCAGCAATGAAGTCCCAGCCTGGGTCCCGGCTTTGCGGTTTGCCCAAATGCCGACAGAAAGCGGCTCAAGCAGCGCAGCTGCGTTGTCACTGATTTCATCGGGCACTGTGTAAGCAAGCTCCGATTTCACAGCGACGAATTCCGACAGGGTGCCATCGACGGGAGGAGTGCCATGGAATCTGATGTTCGGACAAAGGTTGTATCTACCGGTCCGACACTGATCGCAGCGACCGCATGGCTCGCCCGGTTCGATGGCGACACGTTCGCCCACTCGCGCCAGGGAGACTCCCTTGCCGACTTCAACTATTTGACCGGACGATTCGTGTCCTAGGACCAAGGGGCTGCGGACCACGAAATCGCCGATGCGGCCGTGCTCGTAATAGTGGACATCGGATCCGCAAACACCGACCGACAGAATCCGGACCAGGACCTCGCCTTCCGACGGAGTCGGAACTGGACGCTGCTCAATTCGCAGATCGCGCGGTGCGTATAAGACCGCGCTGGTCATCGTGCGGTGTGGTCGACCAGGATTGCCGGTCGACCTAGATGTGGACATAGTTGACTCCTTGCCGGCGGGCACCGGTCGTCTCGGGAGGTCTTGAGTGGACTGAGTCTGGCCTACTATCGCCGAAAATCGTGTAGCAACACGTGTAGCAACCCGGGCGGCATCCGCCGGCATGTAGCGGCACGTGGTGGACTTCAGGCGTGGACAAAGCGAACCCAAACGGCCTCTGGCGGCTCACTGCGAACCGATCGCTATTGCGGTTCGGGACCGTGAGGCCCCGGGTTCAAATCCCGGGCCCCCGACCAATTTCTGAATACGATCCCGGCGTCACGGCTCATGCAGCGATGGCGATGGATCACAGTTGGATCACAATTTTTCCAGATCTTTACGAAGCTCAGTTTTCTGAACTAAGCCGGCGGCCAGTTGCGGCACGTGGTGGTCGCCGGTTATCGCGGTGGTTCCGTCCACTTTCGGAAACAGGTTGATGAGCACGTTGTAGGCGATGCCCTTGCCAAGGGCGGATACCTCGATCGGGATGTGGGTGCTCGTTCCGCCGTGCGAGCCGACGCTGGCGACGACCATTGGCACAAGCGACCTGTAGTAGTCGGCCGCGCGATCCTGTCGAAGGAGCCATAGCGACGCCGCTGTCACGGCCAGCGCGGCTGCAACCGAGACAGGCTTGAGCGCGACCCAGCCGCCGTATCAGGCCAATGTGATCGCGATTGCTGCGCCGCCGGCCGCAAGGCAGTCGCGACCGAGCCGGCGCCTCAGCGGGCGCAGTCTCCTAACCCCAGCGGCCGTGGCACCGCTTCCTGCTGTCGTCGCCTTGGCGCTTCCCCCTCCCCCCGGTCCGAGTCACCCGCGCGACTGAATGATCTTTGTCTTAGGTCGACGTGGGGAGGAGAGGGCATGGCTCCTCGACGCGATGAACCTTGGACATGCGGCAGTGACCTGGCTCAGCACGGTCGGGATCGGATCGATCAGGGTGCGGCGATTTGCGCGCGGATGGCGTCCCTGCAACGGGGTTGGGATGAGGTCGGGCGCCGCTGATGGACTTTGTGAACTCCACACGTCGGCGAAACGCTTTGGCAACCTGGAGGCTGTCAGTGGGGGCAGTGGTCGGTGGCCATAATTAGAGAGAGGATGCAACGGCGGAATTAAGAGATGACCTGGTTATCCAAGACAATGGCGTCGTTCAGCAGAGCAGAGGGAATACTGGCAGTCTTGTTTGGGCTGGGCTTTGTTCTCGGCTTCCTGTTGACTCCGTTGGGAGTCGAGACTCGTATACACGAACTGCGGACCCCGGCGTTCGCGGGGTTCTTCATCACTGTCGGTTTGTTGATTCCGCTTGCCGGGTTGGTTTCGCTGTTCCTGCGAAGAGCGAGGCTCGCAGGCGTCTTGGCGGTAATAGACGCCTCGTTTTCCTTCCTCCTCCCTCCTGCTGACCAGGCTAAGTTCTTCTTCACTATTCCCCCTCCGCCTGCCGTTTTTATCGGTGAGTACATCCTGATATTGGTAGGAATCGGATACATGCTTTTCGGACCACGAGTCTATTCTCAGACCCGTTAGCGACCGAGAGATCGACCGCGAGTACTAATCAGTCCTGGTACTGCACAGTCGCGCCAAACGTCCGCGAACAACGAGTCAGCTCTGGTGCGCTCTTCGTTTTGAACCTAAATACGTTTTGAACCTAAGTAAATGGTCTCCGCCGAAATCGACTGTTGGAGCTAAGGGCGCCTCGAATTCGCCAGGGATCGAAGACCACTTGGTAAGGAAAAGGTCCTGCGTGATTTCCGCATCGCCATCGTGGGCTGGGGGTGTGGAATGGGTCTGTTTCGCGACCTCGACCTGAGGCCCGTGATCCGAGCGCTGCTCCGTACACCTTAAGGAAATACGGGGCATCCCGGAGTCGGCGTTACGGAAGCTGCGCTTGACGATGCCCGAGATCAGCAGACTCGCCGTACAATAGCCGCCAAAGCGCAGCCGCACCGGGGCGAAGTCCGTCCTTGAAGCGGTGCCCCAGGCGAAACCCGCCTGGCAGGACGAGACGTCTCGTCCGAAGGGGCAGCGTTCACATCCGATTGAGAAGTGAGCGAAAACTGCCATGGTCGAAGTCCACGTCTACATCCGTATCGACTGGCGGCACCTAGCGGCTCTGGTTGGGCTGCTGGCAGCGCTGCTACATCGCTGACCACCTGACACCGGACCGGTCGGAGCCCTGAGCGGCCGAGATCGGTCCGGCACCCTAGTGCCTCGTCCGGGCCGGCCTGAGCTCGAGCGCCGCGTCCTCAGGGGGTGGCCGACGAGTCAGATCTAAGCCCGCGCGCTGGGCATTAGGGTCGCGTCTCGTCGGGCAATCCCAGAGCGTTCCGTATCTGGTCGAGCTGACCATCGGAGTAGGAATCCCACGCGAGGCTGAGTTGCGTTCTGCCGCCTCGATCCACGAGTAGGACCTTGCTCAGGTACCGCCGATGCCTGGATGCCCCTGCTCGGACAACTACCCATCTCGCGAGACTGCTGCGCTCGCACCGCCTGGACCTCCGCAGAGCATCGCGAGACTCGACGTATTCAGGAGTGATAACTTATGAATACCAGTCCGATCTTCGCCGAAACCGAGGTGGAAACCCGCTCCAACACGATCGGCTCAGATTCCCGCAAGTTCGCGACTATCTCCACGATCGTGACCGCGGCCGAATACGGCGGCTTTCGCAAGTTGCTTATCGATCTGGAAGGGGCTAATGACGGGAGCTACCGGGACCTCGTCGAGTTCTTCGGCAAGTTTTTCGAGGAGTACGCCAGGGTCTTTCCCGAACTCCTGCCCGGCACTGGCGCCATCGAGCGCCAGAAGATTCGTAAGGAGTCCTTCACCGTCAGCAACATCATGTTGCACCCTCTGTTCAGAATGGCCAAGGACATATGGAAGGAGTACCACTACGTGCGCCATGCAGACTGGCGTGATCGCAACGACTGGAAGGATGCGATCGCCAAATTGAACCTCCCGGTCGATGGTGCCGAAGGCGGCAAGGTGGGCATCATGCACCGCAATAACCCGGCCTGGAGAGGAAAGGTGCTTACGGAGACATGGGGCCCTGATGGTCTCACCGGATATTCACTGAGTAACACTCGACAGACACGCGATGCAGCCTTTAAGTACATGCTCGAGGTGACGGGGCTCAACACAATGCTTCACCGCGATACCAAGGCGCCAAACGACGATTAGACGGGAACAGCCGGCCCGTCCTGGATTCCCAGGACGGGCCGACTTTGTCTGTCTGTCGGTTCTAGGCTTTGGGCGAGATGCCGCTGATCGAGCGCACCGCCGCGCAGGGCTCGTATCGCGACTTCGGAGTCACCGCTCCGCCCGAGACTGCCTTCGGCGAGTACGCCCTACGTCACCCGGCTGGCTTACCTCTCGTACGTGAGGTCCGGCTGTAGCGTCTGGATCTGCTACGAGGTGTCGGAGCCCTTTCAGAAATCAGGGATATGCGTCAGAGGCGGTTGCCGCACTGGTAACGAGCTTCTGTCCATCGCCAACGTGATCCGTGCCGAAGTCCTGAAAGGCCGCGCAGCTTTCATGAAGGTGCTCGAACGGGCCGGGCCTGACCAGGATCGCTCGCAATCAGGGCCAAGTGGTGGTGGTAAGGATGGCGTCGATCTGTCCGACCGCAAGCCTCATGCCCTTCTCCGTTCCCGCACCGGGCACCTCCCCGTCCGGGGTCGGAGCGAACTTGCAGGTGATCGTCATGGTGGTCTTCTCGGGCGTCTCTACGAGTCGGACCTTGATGGACGTGGTCGGCGGGTCATCGTTCGGCCCGCTGTCATCAGCGTTTCCTTCCTCGAACGCGAGCGAGCGCGGAGGGTCGACCGAGATGATGCGCCACCACGCGTGGAGCTTCTCGCCGTCCGGCCCGGTCATGTAGTAGGTGACCCGGCCGCCCTCGCACAGATCGTGGTCGACGACGGTGGCGGGGTAGGTCGGCGGTCCCCACCATCGTTCTAGCTGCCGGGGGTCGGCCCACAGCTGCCAGACCCGCTCCGCCGGTTTATCGAACTCCGCCACTATCGTGAGCGTCCGCGCAATCGGGTCGCGATCTACAGCGATCACCGTCATGACCTGTCTCCGTCTACTGGTTGCGCGAGAACGTCGCCGATCCGGTCAAGTCGACCACGCCAGAGCTGCTCGAACTCGGCGAGAAGTGCTTGCGCCTTGGCGACGGTGTCGATCTCGGTCTGGACGAGCTGCTGACGGCCGTGCCGCCTCAGATGGACGAGGCCGGCATCCTCCAGGACCGCCACGTGCTTCTGGACCGCAGTCGTGCTCATCGGATACAGGCGGGCCAACCCGGAGACCGACAGCGTCCCGCTCATCGCCCGGCGGATGACGTCTCGCCGGGTGCGGTCCGCCAGCGCCCGGAAGATGAGATCGGCGCGCCACTCCTCGGTTGCTGTACGACCTACAACCATATGGTTGTAATGTTATCAGGGGTGGGCGCTACCCAACCTTCCGGGCCGAATCAAAGAAGTGGAGAGAACCAATGAGGTTGACGACGACGACCAACGTCTCGGTAGACGGCGTGATGCAGGGGTTGGGCCGAGATGACGAGGACCGCCGCGGCGGGTTCGTCCGCGGCGGATGGGTCATTGCGCTTACCGGTACCGAAGAAATGGACCATATCAATGAGGTCTACGGTGGCGCGACAGCGTTTCTGTTCGGCCGGCAGACCTACGAGATCTTCGCCAGGTCCTGGGGAGCGGTACCCGAAATGATGGCTAGCCCGATAGGCGTCGCGCTGAACGGCCGGCCCAAGTACGTGGTGTCGACTAGCCTTACCGATCCGACGTGGGCGGGCACGAGTGTCGTCGCCGGCGACGTCGCCGCGGCCATCCGTGAGCTGAAGACGCAGCAAGACGGCGAACTTGTGGTTCCCGGCAGCGGTTTCCTCGTCCGATGGCTGCTCGCAAACGGCCTGGTCGACCAGCTCGACCTGCTCATCTATCCCGTCATCATCGGCCAGGGGACGCGGCTGTTCTCGGATTCGGGGCCGGACATCGCGCTCGAAC
>WNGN01011427.1_pt1 | contig 11174 bp, 10 predicted proteins | sample 5400561 | NCBI WGS metagenome assembly WNGN01 (sample SAMN13153379, study PRJNA577476) | soil metagenome | isolation source: 115 cm soil or saprolite under Garry oak tree replicate 2 | place: USA:California | collected 2016-06-15 | reverse complement strand
CGGCGAGGATGATGATGACCTGGATGTAGCCAACGATGATGTAGGGCACGATTTTTCCGGTCATCACCTCGATGGGGCGCACCGGGGTCGCGAGCAGATTTTCCATCGTGCCGCGTTCGCGCTCGCGCGTCATGGCGAGTGAGGTCATGATCACCATGGTCATGGTCAGTATCGTCCCGACCAGACCGGGAACGATGTTGTACTGCGTGATCCCCTCCGGGTTGTAGCGCCGCTGCACCCGCATCTCGAATGGCGCGGGTCCCTGGACCATCGTTGCGAGCGGCCCTTTGAGGTCGTGATTGAGCGCGGTTTGGTTCAGGGCGGCCAGCGCCGCCAGCGCGTTGCCTGTCGCTGCCGGGTCGGTGGCGTCGGCTTCCACCAGCAGAACAGGCCGCTCCCCGCGCAGGAGTTTCCTCGAAAAATCCTCGGGCACGGTGACGAAGAACTGCACTTCGCCGAGCTGCAGCATTCGCTCACCGTCTGCGGAGTCTGCGACGATCTGGCTCACGCGGAAGTAGCCGCTGTTTTCCATCGCCCGAACGAAGCTGCGGGAAAAGACGCTGTTGTCGGCGGCGAGCACCGCGGTTGGCAGCGCTTTGGGATCGGCGTTTATTGCGAATCCGAACAGGACCAGCTGCAGGATTGGAATTCCAACGATCATGGCGAAGGTGAGCCGATCGCGGCGCATCTGCACAAACTCTTTAGCTAGCACGGCAATGAAACGCGCCCAGGAGAACGCGTTCACTGGAGGCGGTCCTGTGCTAGGGTCATGAGGCGGATGAACGCGTCCTCGAGCCCCGCGGGAACGCGCCGCCACTGGAGTTCCGGCCGCTCGCGGTAAGCCGCGATTGCTTGATCCAGTGCTGCACCGTCCACGCCGCTCACGTGCAACGCCGCGCCAAAAGGCACCACCATTTCGATACCGGGCCGCGCGCGCAACTCGTTCGCAAGCACCGTCACGTCAGTGCCCGTGACCTGCCAGGTCGACAGACCCGAGCGCTGCACCACTTCTTCCGCCGTTCCTTGGGCGAGCAGCCGTCCGTAAGCGATGTAGCCGAGGCGGTGGCAGCGCTCCGCCTCATCCATGTAATGCGTGCTGACCAGGACGGTCAGCCCTCGCGCCGCCAGATCGTGAATCTGATCCCAGAATTCCCGTCTCGCCTTGGGATCGACTCCTGCAGTCGGCTCGTCGAGTAGGAGCAGCTCCGGGCGATGGATGAGGCAGGCAGCGAGCGCAAGCCGTTGCTTCCACCCGCCTGATAGGGTGCCGGCGAGCTGGCCGGAACGCTGGCTCAACCCCAGATCGGCAAGCGCCTCGGCGACGGCCCGCCGACGCTGTGGAACTGCGTAAACTCGCGCCATAAAGTTCAGGTTCTCTTCGATGGACAGTTCCTCATAGAGCGAAAACCACTGAGTCATGTAGCCGACACGGCGCTTGATGGCGGCTTGCTCCCTGCGCAGGTCGAAGCCCAGGCAGGTGCCGGTGCCGCTGTCCGGCGTGAGCAGCCCGCAAAGCATGCGGATCGTCGTGGTCTTGCCGCTTCCATTTGGGCCAAGAAACCCGTAGATCGTGCCCTTCGGCACCTGGATACCGAAGTCCTCCACCACACGCTTGCCCTCGAAGCTCTTGGACAGCCCCGTGACGTCGATCGCCAAGGACCCAAGGGGAGCTATGCTCATGGAAGCGTGACCTCAACCGGCTGACCAGGATGAAGCTTCGTCGCATCGGCTATCTCGGGCCGCGCCTCGACCAGGAACACGAGTTTGGCGCGGTTCTCCCTGCTGTAGATGACAGGCGGAGTGTATTCGGCTTGGGAGGAGATGTAGACGATGTGAGCGGAGATCGCTTTTTCGCATCCGTCGCATCTCACACTGACCGCCTGTCCGGTCTTTACCGAGCCGAGAATTTTCTCCGGAACAAAGAATCGGATCTTGATATTCGCGGGCGGCAGAAGTGCCACGACTGGCGAGCCTGCCGGCACCCACTCGCCTTGCACGTAGAGCGTGTCGGTGACGCGACCGTCGCGCGGCGCGCGCAGGGATTTCTGCTCGAGTCTCCATTCAGCCTGTGCGAGGGCTTCTCGGGCAGCGGCGGCGGCCGCGCTCGCGGCGCGAATTTCGTCCGGGCGCGCGGCGAGCTTTGCAGCGGCGAGCTGGGCTTTCAGCTCGCTTACCCGTCCTTGGTCGCGGTCACGAGCCGAACGCGCCGTGTCGGCAGCCTCCTTGGAGATGAATTTCGCGCGTGCAAGCTCTTCTTGTCGCGCCAGATTGCTTTCGGAAAGACTGAGACTTGCTTCGGCCTGTGCGAGCTGCGCCCGCAGCGCCTCAATTTCCTCCGGGCGCTTCCCCGTGAGAAGGTTGCGGTACTGGGCATCCGCTTGGCGAAGCTGCTCCCCCGCCTGGCGCCGGGCGGCAGCCTCGTTTTCCTGCTCGAGCGCGAACAATGGCTCGCCGGTTTTTACTTCGGCACCGCGCGCCACATGGAGCCGCGCGAGCTGCCCTGCGATGGGCGAAGCAGCCCGCAGGTACTCTCCCTCCGCATAGCCCTGCAATGCGCCGTTGGTCTGGTTGCCGCAACCTGCAATTGCCCCAGCCACCAAAACTATATCAAACCGCTTCATCCGGCCGCCTCCCCAAGGGTCGGGGCGCGCAGGCCTTCCAGGACCAGGGCAAGGTAACTATCGAGGTAACGTTCAGCGCTTAGGGGATCGCCCTCATGTCGCTGAAAGGAATGGCGCCACAGCATCATCAACAGCAGCGGTCCCATCATCGCACGCGCAGTGGGATCGACGTCGAATGTTCGAAACTCGCCCTGCTGCATTCCGCGTCTGAGGATGCTGGCCATCAACGCGAGTCCGCGCTGGATCACTTCCTGATAGTAGAAGCGGGCAAGGTCCGGGAAGTTTCCCGATTCAGCGATGATCAGCTTAGGAATTCCGGAAAGCAGGTTGCCGCCTACGTTGCTCCACATTCCAGACACGACCAAACGCAGCAGCTCGCCTGCGCCGCCGGGGAATTCCCTGACGAGTGCTTCCGCGTTTGCGATGGCCGGCAAGATCCCGCCCCGAACAACGGCCTTGAACAAGTCGTCTTTCCCGGCGAAATAGAGGTAAAGAGTACCTTTGCTTACTCCTGCGCGAGCCGCGACGTCATCGAGCCGCGTTGCAGCGAAACCTCGCTCGACAAAAAGTTCAAGCGCCGCGGCGAGAAGTTCCCTCGGACGCGATTCCTTGCGGCGCTCTCTGCGCGATTTGCTCTTGCGCTTGACGGCGGGCTTCACGGTATCCAGTGACTGACCGCATCTAATGACTGACTGGTTAGTCATTAGACCCCTCCCTCGCACCGAAGTCAAACACCGAATGAACGCCGACGCTTCGTCACGGCTGGCTGCACTTGAAGGGCGCTTAGCGATGAATCAAAATAGCCCTGGACAGCAATAATTTCTTGAACGGCGCAATTCTCAATGCGCCGCAAGCGTGTTTAACCGCCCGGGGGCGCATCCGTTCCATGCATGTATCCCAAGAACGTTACGGCGACACGCTGGTGCTCACCCCTATCGGGCGAGTCGACAACAGCACCACCGACGGGCTGAAATCCGGGCTTGACGCCTATATAGCCAGCTGCCGCGCAGGGGGGAATCGCCTGGTCTTGGATTTTTCGAAGGTGGACTACATAAGCAGCGTCGGGTTGCGCGTCTTGATGCTGGCGGGCAAGGAAATCCGTGAGCAGGGAGGCTCGATCGTGGTAGCGGCGCTCCAGCCTGTGGTGCGCGAAATCTTCGAGATCAGCCGCTTCAACCTTGTCTTCCAGTGTTTTGGGTCCGTTCGCGAAGCTTTGACCAAGGTCTCGCCGACCGCCCTGGCGGCTTATGACTCCGCCCATGGCACCTGACCGATGGCGCTATGGGTCACGTTCTGGGGAACGCGCGGCTCCATCCCCGTCTCACTGGACTCCGCGTCGATCAGGGACAAGCTTGCCCATGCGATAGTCGCGGCTTCGGGTAAGCGTCTTGACACGCAAGAAAAGGCGCGGGCATGGGTCGACTCTGAGCTTGATTTTGCCGTTTCGCACACTTTCGGAGGCAATTCTGCCTGCGTGCAGCTCGATGCCGGTGACGACGAGCATGTACTGTGCGATCTCGGGAGCGGTGTACGCGCCTTCGGAAACCATGTATTTAACCGAGACGGTCCTGCCAAGGCCAACGTCTTCCACGTGTTCCAGTCCCATCTTCACTGGGACCACATCATGGGCTTTCCTTTTTTTGCTCCCGCCTACGTTCCTGGAAACAGGATTCGGATCTACGGCTGTCACACTAATCTTGAGGAGGCGCTTCGCCGCCAGCAGGACCCGCCCAGTTTTCCTGTCCCGTTTGATCGCCTCGGGGCCACGATAGAATTCGTCACACTCCAGCCTGGCCGAAGCTATGAGGTCGCTGGATGGAGCGTGACCGCGAAGCTTCAGAGCCATTCGGGTGATTCGTACGCCTATCGATTCGTCCGTGACGGCCGGATCATCGTCTATTCGACCGACTCCGAGCATAGGCTGGACGTCCCCGATGCGGTCGAAGGCGCCGCAACTTTTTTTGCGGACGCCGACTTGGTGATTTTCGACGCCATGTACTCGCTCGCGGAAGCCGTGTCGGTGAAGGAGGACTGGGGCCACTCGAGCAACGTGGTCGGGGTCGAGTTGTGCCAGCTTGCCAATGTGAAGCACCTCGTGCTTTTCCACCATGAACCGGCCAACAATGACGAACGCATCGCCCAGATTTGGCGCGAAACCCTGCGTTACGAAGAAATCTCGCGGACGGGTGAACCGCTGCGCATCTCGGTCGCCTACGACGGCCTGGAGATCGAGCTCTGAGGGGCAAATCCTTGCCGGATGCCAGGGACGCCGGCCCGTACCCGGGATCGGAGTTGGTTGCACGAGCAAATCGCTTTGGGGCGATGTTCAATTCACGCGGGGTTGGTCACGGTCTGGCCCTGCTTACGGTGCTCTTGGTGCCGATTCTGTGGCAGGACATGCCCGTCGTCGGTGCAACGCGTCTCGCGTGGCTCGACGGCTATCAAGAGCTGTCTCCGCGCGAAAGGCGCTCGGCGCCTGCGGTCATCGTCGCCATCGACGAGGCAAGTCTGGACCGATTCGGTCAATGGCCGTGGCCGCGCACCTTCATTGCACAGCTCATCGATAAGCTCGGTGCAACCCGCCCCGCGGCAATCGGGGTGGACATACTGTTTCCGGAGCCCGACCGCCTTTCCCCAGAATGGCTTGCGCCATCGGTAGCCGAAGCCGATCCGCAATTGGCGGCGCGTCTCGCCAAACTGCCGCACCACGATGCGCTACTGGCCGCGTCGATCAAGGCCGCTCCCGTAGTACTGGGCATCGCAGGGCTAGAGGCCGGCAAGCCTTCCGAGGCGGCCCCGCTGACTCCATCCCTGCAAAGAGGATCCGACGCGCGAGCGGCTCTGCGCCACTATGCTTCTACGCTTCGGAGTCTCCCGGAAATCGACGCGGCCGCGAGAGGACACGGGCTACTCAGCGCCGATACCGAAGCGGGCGTTGTCCGGCGTGTTCCGATGGTCGCGCTTGTCGGCGGGACACCGGTGCTGCCTTTGAGCCTAGAAACCCTTCGTTTGGCGAGCGGCGAACCGCTCTTCACCGTGCGAGGCGGTGTGGCCGGGGTCGAAGCCGTGGGAATCGGCGACCTAATCGTCCCCACTCAATCGGACGGACGCCTGTGGGTCCACTACACGCCACACGATGCGAGTCGATTCATCTCGGCAGCGGATGTTCTCGGGGACAAGGCTGACCCCGCGCAACTCGAGGGCAAGCTCGTGCTCGTCGGCGTCACCGGGCTTGGCCTGATCGATTACCAGTCAACGCCGCTTGGCGAGCGCATGCCCGGGATCGAGATTCATGCGCAGGTCCTTGAGAACGTTTTTGACGGCGCGCTGCTGATGCGCCCGCGATGGGCAACCTGGGTTGAAGGATTGGCGCTTTTCGTCTTGGGTTTGGTCGTCGTGTGTTCCGTACCTCGGCTCTCGCCGATCGCCTTCCTGTTCGCTGCGATGCTTGTCGAGACGCTCGCCGAGGCCAACGCCCAGAGAAAATTGCTGCAGGAGCGTCTGCAACGCGAACGCGAGTCTGCCGCGCGGCTCGCGGGCGAGCTTGACGCGGCGCGACGCATCCAGATCGGTAGTCTCCCGCGGCCCGAGTCCTCATTCCCTTCGGAACATCGCTTCGAGATTTCCGCCGCCATGGAGCCCGCGCGTGAAGTGGGAGGGGACCTGTACGATTTCTTCATGCTCGATGCCGAGCATTTATTCTTTCTCGTAGGCGATGTGTCCGGGAAGGGCTTGCCTGCCAGCATCTTCATGGCGGTGAGCAAAGCTCTGTGCAAAAGCACTGCCCTTCGACGCGGGCGTCGCGTCGCTGAATTGCTCCGTGAGGCCAACGCGGAAATTGCGCGGGAGAATCCCGAGTTCTTGTTCGTAACCGTTTTTGCCGGCGTGCTCGACGTTCTCAGCGGTCGCCTGGAATATTGCAGCGCCGGACATGAACCACCTTTCGTTCTGAATGCCGATGGCGGGATTGCCAGGCTTGAGGAAGGCGGCGGGCCGCCGTTATGCGTGCTCGAAGGATTTTCCTACGTTGCCGCCGAGCATGAGATGAGCCGAGGAGGAATTGTATGTGTAGTATCCGACGGGGTGACCGAGGCAATGAATCCGGCGGGGGAGCTCTACGGTGCCGGCAGGTTGCGCGAGGCACTCGAGCGCGGCCGGAACGCTGAAAATCCCGCAGCCCTCGTCAATTCGATCCGTGCCGATGTCGCGCAGTTTGTCGACGGAGCGGAAGCCGCAGACGACCTGACGCTCCTGGTGTTGCGCTGGAACGGGCCTAGCGCACGTTGATTTCGACTCGCCGATTCCGCGGCTCGGAAACCCCTTCGGCAGTGGGGATCAAAGGCTCGCGTCTCCCGCGGCCAGCGGTCAGGATCCGCTCAGCCGGAATACCCATTCCGGCCAGGATCGACTTCACGCGCTCGGCCCGCTGAAGAGAAAGCGCATCGTTGGATGGATCGGGGCCGACCAGATCGGTGTGGCCAATAACCGTAATGTCCGGCGCTTCCCTGCGCGCCATCTCCACAAGCAAACGCTTGACTTCCTGCTTCGATTCCTCGGTAAATTCGTCGTTGCCACTCTCGAAATAGAGGATAAAGGAGATCGGGCGCGACGGCTGCGCCGCGAGTGCACTCCCAAAAACGTCTTTTACTTCGCTCTGGCTTGCAGTACCGCGCTGCACGCTGCCGTCAGATGTCGTCCGGGCGGTGGCGTACGCGGTATTGAGCACGGCCTTGCCCTTCTGGCTTTGGACAACGACTGTTCCGACTTTGCCATCCTTGTCCGGCAATAGCACTATCAAGTCCTGGCTTGGTGTGGCGCAGGCGCCGAGGACCAGTGACGCGATCAGCGCAGCGTAGTGCCGGCCCATGAAGTCCTTGGGCTTTAGTCGCTGGAGCGAACGAGGAACTCGGTTCCGCGCACCCCGAGTATCGAAGAAGGAGTCTTCACTTTCATCGCGTCGGGAGACTGCTTGGCTATTTTTCCAGACACAACTGACAGAGTTCCCCTGCGGAGAGAGGATTCGAAAGCACCTTCGTGCGTAGTCGAGTTGAACGCGTATCGCTCGATGGCAAGCACGCTGTTGGGGCCGACTGACAGAAGCGAATTGTCCACGAAGGCAATACCGGCCGACCCGTCCGCTCCGGTCACCACGGTGTCGGTCGCCTGCAGATGCGTTCCTACACGTGCGGGGACGCGCTGGCCGCTGCGCTCGAGATACACCGAGCCCCTGGCGACTCTGAACTGCGCTATATCACTTGCCCAGCTTGCAATCGGCGCAATGCTGCACGCGCAGACAACGAGAAACCGACGAATGACGATCAATCGAGTTGATTGCATAATAACCCCCCAATAATTGGCCTGCTTTGCAATTCCGGAGGTGGCCAGCGCCTGCGAGGACGCTTTATTCCTATCTATAATAGCTTAAACGGCCTTTTCCCGGCTTATCCCGTCAATGGCTAACGCCCCGCTTGCCCGGTTCCCGGCCAGGATGGACTCCATGGCCGAAATCCGGACTTTTGTTGAGGACGCGTGCACCACGGCCGGAATAGGTCGGGAAGATTGCCTGAAGCTTCTCCTTATCGTCGAGGAATTATTCACGAACACGGTCACCCACGGTTATCGCGAGGAGAGTGAGTCTCCGGTGTGGATCGCATTTGATCCCTGCGATACAGGATTTACCTTGCGCTACGAGGACGCAGCCCCGCCGCACAATCCGTTCGGCGAATATCGCCCCATGGATACCGCAGTCCTCATCGCTCAGCAACCGGTGGGCGGTCTCGGTCTAAAATTAATTAGATCGCTCGCCACGGACGCAGCCTACAACCGCGAAGGCGAGCGGAACTGCATCAGGCTCACGTTCGCGATACGCCCCCGCAGTTGAGACGCTTGCCAACCCCGACCGCTTGGAGTAAGGTCCCTTCGACCAACGTAGGGGTCCTGACCGGGCGAACTTGCCTGGGCGGGTGAGAGCAAACCCTTCGAACCTGATGCGGATAATGCCGCCGCAGGGAAGCGTTGAACGGCTGGTCCCTTCGCTCCCCTGCGGTCTGTACGTGAGAGGAGCGCCATGAACGCCAATCCGAAGTTTCTCGCCCAGACCGCGCGCGTCGATGACGCAGCGGTCAAACCCATGCCGAACTCGCGAAAAGTCTACGTCGAAGGCTCGCGCAGCGACCTCCTTGTGCCGATGCGCGAGATCGTCCAGTCCGACACGCCGGCCTCATTCGGGGCGGAGAAAAACCCACCCATCTTTGTCTATGACACCTCCGGCCCGTACACGGATCCGCAAGCGAGGATCGACGTCCGACAAGGTCTGTTTGCACTCCGCACCAAATGGATCGAGGAGCGTGACGATACCGAAGAGCTTTCCGGCCCGACCTCGAGATACGGCCATGAGCGCTTGAACGATCCGAAGCTCGCGGACATGCGCTTCAGCCTGAAGCGGAAGCCGCGCCACGCGAGGGCCGGGAGGAACGTGACGCAGATGCACTACGCGAGAAAGGGCGTGGTCACGCCCGAGATGGAATTCGTCGCCATCCGCGAGAATCAGAGTCGAGACGCTTTGTCCGATCTGATCACGCGTCAACATCCTGGCCAGGACTTCGGAGCTTCGATCCCGAAAACCATCACCCCTGAGTTTGTCCGCGAGGAAGTGGCGCGCGGCCGCGCCATCATTCCGGCGAACATCAACCACCCGGAAACCGAGCCGATGATCATCGGTCGCAACTTCCTGGTGAAGATCAACGCCAACATCGGCAATTCCGCCGTGTCCTCGTCGATCCAGGAAGAGGTCGAGAAGATGACCTGGGCGACGCGCTGGGGCGCCGATACGGTCATGGACCTGTCGACCGGCAAGAACATTCACGAGACGCGCGAGTGGATCATCCGCAATTCGCCGGTGCCTATCGGCACGGTACCCATCTACCAAGCGCTGGAGAAGGTCGATGGGAAGGCTGAAGATCTGACGTGGGAGATGTATCGCGACACGCTGATCGAGCAGGCCGAGCAAGGTGTGGACTATTTCACGATTCACGCCGGCGTGCTGCTGCGCTACATTCCGCTCACCGCGAAGCGCATGACGGGCATCGTCAGCCGCGGCGGATCGATCATGGCCAAATGGTGCCTCGCGCATCACCAGGAGTCGTTCCTGTACACGCGGTTCGAGGACATCTGCGAGATCATGAAGGCCTACGACGTGTCGTTCAGCCTCGGCGACGGATTGCGGCCCGGCTCGGGCTTCGATGCCAACGACGAGGCGCAGATGGCGGAGCTCGCCACGCTCGGGGAGCTTACGCAGGTCGCCTGGAAGCACGACGTGCAGACGATGATCGAAGGGCCCGGCCATGTCCCGATGCATCTGATCAAGCACAACATGGACGAGCAGCTTCGGCTTTGCGGCGAGGCGCCCTTCTATACGCTCGGGCCGCTGACCACCGACATCGCGCCCGGATACGACCACATCACCTCCGCGATCGGCGCCGCGATGATCGGCTGGTACGGCACCGCGATGCTGTGCTACGTCACACCGAAGGAGCATCTGGGGCTCCCCAACAAGGTCGATGTCAAGGACGGCATCATGGCGTACAAGATCGCCGCGCACGCGGCCGATCTCGCCAAGGGTCACCCGGGGGCGCAGATCCGCGATAACGCTCTGTCCAAGGCGCGCTTCGAGTTCCGTTGGGAGGACCAGTTCAACCTCGGGCTCGATCCGGACAAGGCGCGCGAGTTCCACGACGAGACGCTGCCGCAGGACGGCGCCAAGCTCGCGCACTTCTGCTCGATGTGCGGCCCGCACTTCTGCTCGATGAAGATCACGCAGGACGTGCGCGACTACGCCGCCAAGCTCGGCGTCTCGGAAGCCGAGGCGTTGACCAAAGGCATGGAAACGAAGTCCGTCGAGTTCGTGAAGAGCGGCGGCGAAATCTACCGCCGGGCCTGAAGCAACCTGCGCCCGGCCGCGAAGGAGGAGACCATGGATCAGCAACGACGCAATCTGCTCAAGACCTCGGCGGCGGTTGGCGCGGCCGCGCTGGCGGGCGCCGAGCCCGCTGCCGCTCAGCGCAGCGAAGTGCTGTTCGCGCACGAAGGGAGCTTCATCCCCGTGCTCGGGATGAGCCAGACCTTCCAGGTGCGCAGGATCTATTGCGTGGGAAGGAATTACGCGGCGCACTCGCGCGAGATGGGCTCCGACCCGACGCGAGAGCCGCCATTCTTCTTTCAGAAGCCGACCGACGCGATCCAGCTCGTGCCCGACGGCGCGACGATCGATCATCTGTATCCGCCGATCACCAAGAACTATCACTACGAGGTCGAGCTGGTCGCCGCGCTCGGCAAGCGCGGCCGCGACATTCCGGTCGCCAGCGCACTCGACTACGTCTATGGCTATGCGGTCGGGCTCGACATGACGCGCCGCGACCTGCAACGGCAGATGGGCGACGAGAAGAAGCCGTGGGAAGTCGGCAAGTCGTTCGACCACGCCGCAGTGGTGAGCCATCTGCATCCGGCGAGCAAGGTCGGGCATTTCACCAAGGGCGCGATCTGGCTCAAGGTGAA
>WNGN01007408.1_pt1 | contig 11175 bp, 9 predicted proteins | sample 5400561 | NCBI WGS metagenome assembly WNGN01 (sample SAMN13153379, study PRJNA577476) | soil metagenome | isolation source: 115 cm soil or saprolite under Garry oak tree replicate 2 | place: USA:California | collected 2016-06-15 | reverse complement strand
CCTGAGCACTACGATGAGCGAGGGCGTCCGAAGAAGCGAGGCAAGCAGGGGCTCCACTGGAAACAGAGTAGGGGCTACCAGACGGCGCATAGCCACTAAAGGGGTTCCCGTAGCAAGTGGACAAAAACCGGTTCTGACGCAAAGTTGGTGGTAAGCTCTTCAATACTAGGGAGGGTTGCTCGAATGGAGCCAGGGAAAAGAAGACAGAGAAACTGGACGTGAGGCCAGTCTTCGTGATGATTACACGGCACGGAGTACCCGTGTACGAAGCAGATCAAAATTCGCTCGTCCATACATGCTTCGTTTGACAGCTTAATCCGATTGATGGCACCTTCTACTGGTCCTTGGCTCCATTTCAAGCTCAACCCTGCTCGGACAGCAGCCTCATCTCGCTGTACCCCTTTGGCAAAACTGATCAACTCTGGAACCTTACTCCTTTGAACATCTTTGAACCACTGGGTCAGTCCTGCATCGGTATGCTCATGGAGCAAGCTCACGAAAGCTTGAGCAAGTTGATGGAGCAAGACAAACTTTGCTTCACGCTGACAGAGTTGGGTCAGTTGCCCCTGTTGTTTGGCATTGAGGCGCTCTGTAGGCAGCAGGAAGCCCCAATGGAGCGGACCAGGTGCAGGGATAGTTTTGAGAGGTTTGGGTTGTCTGGTTTGCTTGCGGCCTGTCATGGATTTGACTCCTGCTTGTTGACGCAATTGCGTGACATAGTTGGTGACGACTGAGCGACAGCCATCATAGCCCAGTTTGCCAATTTCTCGATACAACTGTAAAGAATTATCGCATCCCTCCTCAGCGAAACGATGCTTGAGGTAAGAGGTGTACGGCGTGAGCTTGGTTGGGCGAGACTTGTATATGGGTGGGCGCGGCGGTCCTTGCAGGAGTTGTCGCACCTTCTTACGACTCATCCGTAACTGAGCGGCAATTTCGCCCTGGTTGTACCCTTGCTCAGAAAGCGAGGTGACTCGCTCATACACCGTCATCCTGCGTTGCTGACTCACCCGCTTGTCCGCTTCGTGCCGTTGAAGCGGAAGCGAGGGATCCGGTGACTGCAGGTCTTGAGCCTGCACACCGAAGATCTGCTCTATTGTGGGGTACTCTCGACGCAGGATGCGCTCGAGTGTCTCTCCCAAGCTCTGAGAAAGATGAAACCGATCAGCAATCTGGGTGGCAAGAGGAGCCGCCTCTCGTGCCGCCTCAGCATAGGTTCCTCCACGATCACGGCTGATGGTTTTGACTCCTGGATGAGCGCTTCCGCCAAGCTGCAACGGTGGTCTTTTCTCTGTCAGGTAATAGGTCAACCAGATGCCGCTGTTCGAGGTCGACTAAAATGGTGCCATATTTCTGCCCTTTGCGCAGGGCAAAATCGTCTATTCCAAGCACCTCAGGGGTCGCTCGTTCAGGCATCTCAAGGGCTCGAACGAGTCGCAGAAGCGTATCTGAACTCACGAGCACCCCCATGATTTTTGCCAAGCGTGCGCCGGCATTGCCTCCCAGCATGAGACCAATGCTTTGCAACTGCGTGTCGCAGCGCTTGGTCCGTCGGGCATAGGCTTTGATCTGTTCGCCCAGTCGTTCGGCAAACGTGCGCCGCGAACACATGACATTGGAACAAACAAAACGACGCACACGTAGTGCTAACCGCACCCGCCTATCGGCCCAACACAGATCGGTGATGCGGCGCGTGTAATAACAATGAACCTGTCGTGAGGCGGCCTGGCACACGGGACAGCAAGCCAAGGTGGTGGTGCTGCTTACCTGAAGAACGAGGTGCTGGTCGTGGACTTCAACGTGGGTCAGCTTCAAGCCAGGACAGGAAGGTAATAAAAAATCCATAGCAATCTCACTAACAAAATCCTACTTGCTTTCTCTTCCCGATCCAAGCGAAGCTCCTGAGTTGGATGTCTGGATTTTGAAGAGCTTACCACTAACTTTGCGTCAGAATCGGTTTTTGTCCATTTGCTACGGGAACCCCCTAAAGAACGCAAACTGGCGGCCCACCGCAAGAGCCTGCATGGCCACAAAGTGCATGAGCTGGTGGCCGTAGGCAACGGGAAACGGATGCATCAGTGTCGGAGAGTAAGGGAAAGGACAGATCGTACTTATCTGCAAATTCCTGGTGGGACTCGACGCTATCCGTACTCACACCGAGCACCACGGTCCCGCGTTTCTGCATTTCGTGATTGGCGTCGCGGAAGCTGCAGGCCTCTTTGGTACAACCAGGCGTATCGTCTTTAGACAACTGGACACCTGCGCGAATAACATTCTCCCTTTCACAAAAAGAAAACCACCGCACTGACTCGGTGACTGTCAATATTTGTTCTTTCAAACTATTCTGATTCGGCATGAGGAGGAATGATCACCTCACCCACGATTAAAGGAGTTTAGGTTGGCAAGGTGTTCCGTTGTTACCCTGGTCTTGCCCAATAGGTCTTTACGTATGGCGAGGAAGATAAGACTCACTAGCTTACCTTCCTCGTCAAAATCGTGTTTTTCGGTATCCGCATATCTAACCCATGCATCATATGCCTTAATGACATCGTCGCTACCATAAAGCAGCAACTTATCTCTGGCTAACATCCGTTCCATGTCTGCATCTTTTCCAGATACATCCTCATCATGCATGACAGCGACTGCTATCTCGGTGAAGTTCTTCAGAAAACTGGCGTATGCCACGCGTTTCTGCTCTGCAATTTTGAGGTTCAATTCCTTGTTCTTCTGAAGCAGGTAGGGTAACACAGCACCGAATACGGCAATGAGAGCCACAATGATTTCGACCACGAGCGAACCTCTTTTTGTGGTAGTGACGGCTGTACTCGTCCCATATATAGAACGCAACGAAACAGCGATAATACCACCCTTAGGATTAGAGACCTAATGACTCGATCGTTTCAAGGACCTCTTGAGCGTGCTCGGCTGCCTTGACTTTGGGCCAGACTTTACGAACAATCCCATCTTTATCAATGAGAAATGTCTCGCGGTTGACACCCATATATTTTTTACCAACGTAGTTCTTCTCTTTCCACACGCCATAAAGCTGTGAAACAGTTGTATCTGTATCAGCCAGCAGGGTAAAAGGTAGACCGTATTTTTCGGCAAATTTTTGATGCGAAGGAATATCGTCGGCGCTTATGCCAAGCACGACAACTCCCCGTTTTTGCATCTCATGATTGGCGTCGCGGAATGAACACGCTTCAGCAGTGCATCCAGGGGTGTCGTCTTTTGGATAAAAGTATAAAACAATAGTATGGCCACGTAATGCGCTTAACTGAACCTGGCCATTTTTCACCACATTATCGCTTCCTACAGCTGGAAGTATGAAATCAGGAGCAGGTTGTAACTCCTCAACCTCTGTGTTACTCATATAACTACCTCACTTCAAAGCAGTTTCCTTAAAAACGTTCAACCAATCCGAACTCTGATTAGTGTACCACAAGAAAAAGCCTGACAGCGTGTCGTGATTTCTATTAGCCGTTTCAGGGAGTGTGTGTTTAAGAAAAAGCGGCTGGTGTCGTCTTTCTTAGTGGAAGGCGACAATAAGTATGTGGGGATGGGGAAAGAAGCTTAGGACTGATTACAGCAGCGGCGCTTATTCCTTCAGACCACCGATCTCGTGAGACGGTGTGGTTCAAATCGTGAGCGGCCCAGGTATGCAGCATCTCTGCCAGAGTGACTGTGCCCAGTTTCGGATGCTGTTTGGTCCGTCCCAGATCGTCATCCTTCAGGTGCTCGAGCAGGACCAGGCTTTCTTGACGAGAGTGGGCGAACGCCGCCGCAAGCTGCTCAGGAGTCGGTAAATCGGGGTCTGCGTGTTGCTGGTTTGGATCGAAATCGACAAAATCCTGTTCTGTCAAAAAAGCGTGGAGTCGAACAGGAAAGACCTGGCGTTCCGCGTCCAATAAATGCTGTAAGCAATGGAGCGCTGACCACTCTCTTTCGGCAGGCGGACGTGTCAGCAGGTCAATGGGAAGAGTGCTGACCAGTCGCTGCCAGCGTTCTGGGGTGGTGGAGAGGACCGCGTGTACGTGCTCTACCAAGCTCTTCAATGGACACCTCCTTGTGTCTGTTCCCAAGTCCAAAGAGGACAGGAACAGGTATCTGTTCTAACAATGCTTTCTGACAGGTACCCCTCTCACCTCAATCATACAACGTAAAAAGGATGCCCGGCCATTTTCTGCCCTGATTTTTGCACAGGGAAGAAAAAACTTGCTCGATGTTGACAAGGCGGGCGAAGTGAAAGCGTCTTCTGCGTCTCGTAGTAGAGCATTTACATCTGTTACAGTGCTATAATACCCCTCATCAAATATCCTCCCCATTATGGGGCTAAAGCAAACCCACAAACTCTCTTGCTACGTTGACGAAACCGGCCAGGACATGCTGGGCAACTTTTTCATTGTCGCCATAGTGGTCGCCAATCGAGCAGAATGAGGGGCTTGTCCACATTGCAGAGAATCAGGCAACAGCAGTATTGCTTCAGGCGCTTGAACTTGTCGTGGGTAGTGTTGATCTTCTCGCGCAGCGGCGGGTACGTTCCGCATCTTCACGCAAGGCAACGCTCGCGCGAAACGTGGGATGGAGAATCGATTACTTCCTCGTCTCGTCCGCACTCAAGAACTCGGCAAAAAAGCGCTGCTCTCCACGCTGGCGTTATGAGCAGCGATCATTGTCCTGGAAGTCGGGAGATCGCAGCTTAGTCAGGCTACGGGTCACGGGCTACCGGCCACAGACAGAAAAGTGGTCTGCCTCTTCTCCGGCAGTTGCCTATTCCATTGCTCCATACCCCAGTGTCCAGAAGTCGGTGAAGACCTTCGGCGGTTCCGGCGAATCCATCATGCGCTGCGTGAAGAGGATGCCGATCATTCCCTCCGTAGGATCGGTGTAGGCCGATGTGCCGAAGCCGCCGGTCCAACCGAATCGGCCTGGAGTGTGGAAGATGTCCTTGCGCCGAATGTCCACCGCCATTCCAAAGCCCCAACTGGAATGCGTACCGAAAAAGATTTCGGAGCCTGCGCGTTGCTCAGGCGTGAGTTGATCTGAGGTCATCAGCTCCACGGTAGCGCGTGAAAGAATGTGTTCGCGACCGTGCCGGCCTTTGTTGAGCATCATGCGGCTGAAGGCAAAGTAGTCATCGATCGTCGAGACGAGCCCGCCTCCGCCCGATTCGAACGGCGGCTCAGACCGCCAGGCACTGTTCGCCACGTCGTCAAAGAAATCCAGCTTATTCGTCTGACGGTTGAAGAAGTAGAACGCGGGCAAGCGGTCGATTTTCTCGGGAGGCACGTGGAAAGCGGTGTCTTTCATGCCCAGCGGATCGAAGATGCGCTGGCGCATGAACGTGCCGAGGGATTGTCCTGACACGCGCGCGATCAAGGCCCCCAGCACATCGCCGCTCACCTGATACATCCACCGCTCGCCCGGCTGCGCCAGCAACGGCAGCGAGCCGAGCTTCTGCAACCATTCGTCCATACCAGGCGCGAGTGTCGGCAGCATTGGGCCATCGCCGCCAATGCGATAGTCACGAATGAACTTCTGGATGGGATACGTGTCCGGCATGGCCATCACACTGCCGAAGCCCATGCAGTATGTCAGCAGATCGCGAAGGGTGATCGCGCGCTGCGCAGGCACCGTCTCATCGAGATCCGAGGAGATGGATGTGAGCACACGACGATTTGCCAGTTCCGGCAGCCACGGCTCGACCGAATCGTCGAGCCGTAACCTACATTCCTCGACCAGAATCATTGCCGCGACTGCCGTGATGGGCTTCGTGATCGAAGCGATGCGAAAGATCGTGTCGCGATTCATTGGAGCCGGATCGCCGAACGCCAGGGTGCCGAAAGCTTCCACATGAACGTCGTCATGATGACTGACGAGGGCAACGAGCCCGGGCATCTCTTGACGTTCGACGTATCCCGACAACACATGATGCATTCGCTCGAGCCGCGACTTCGAAAGACCTGCCATGCTCATGTTCAGCTCCTCTGATGTGGCAAACGTACTGTTGTTACTTTTTGATGAAATCTCACAGGCTACCTCTCTTTTTCTGGCTTTTCCTTTATGAGGAGGATAACAATTTGCTCCACTAACTCATAAGGGAGAGGTTTATCTAAGGGGAACTGTATGGTGCCCTTGGCTCGTTTATAGTGCGCTATTTCTTGCTGGAAAGCCTCATCGCCTGCCGGGAGCGGATACAAGGAAATATGCTGTTTCCAACCAGCGAAGAACGCGATTCTGCTGCTATACTGCAAGTAGAACTGTGAAGTTTACCATGATTACTATATATCCTCTCTTTTACCTTTGCAGCGCTATTGTATCACATGGCTGCTTTTGCAGTCGTTCGTGTACGCTCGCACCTTACTTGACCACGCGGAACCACAGATCGGTTCTCGTCGGGGACTCGAACACTCTCGTTCGTTCCAGTTCCAGCTGCTCATTGGCTCCAGGCTCGAAAAAGCGCAGGCCCTCACCCAAGAGGACCGGAACGATGCCCATATGGATTTCGTCAACCAGCCCGGCTCGGAGGCATTGCTGAGCGGTATTTGCGCCGCCTACCACCATGACATGTTTCTCTTCTGCGGCGGCTTTGGCCTGCTCAATCGTCTTGTGGATGCCATCGGTGACGAAGGTCACCGTCAACTGGTCGTTCTCTCCTTTGACCACCTGTTGTGGAAGATGATGAGTCAGGACAAAGATCGGCACTTGATATTCGTAATCCGTGAGATCGCCCTCGGCCATGTCGTGGGCACGTCGGCCCATTACCACCGCGCCGGTCGTCCGGATTTCTTCCTGTAACATCTCGGTTTGTCGCAACGCTTCCAGATCTGGGTACAGGCGGCTCACATCACCGTTGCGGTCATTCATAAACCAGTCCAGTGACATAGTGGCACCGATAATAACGTTTCCCATAGCACCTCCAGAGCATGAGTGAACGATTCTTCACTCCAAGCATACTCGCTTCCAGCGAAAAAACTTCTGGTATCTTGCTCTTCTCCTGGAGCATACGCGTGTATCAAGCCCCTTTCCTATTGCTACAGCGACCCCTATAATACACTCATAAATACCTCCTTATGCGGCAAAAACAAACCCGCAAGCTCTATTGCTACGTTGACGAAACCGGCCAGGACACTATGGGCAACTTTTTCATTAAAATGATTAAGCAATCACTACCCTGGTGGGCACGATTTCCCGCTGCCGGAACTCGGCGATCTCACCTGCGAGTACTATGGTCTGCTCGGCCCGGATGTCAGCTGATGAAGCTCCAATATTAAAGGTAAAAGCGCCTGGCTCGGTGACGAAACGCATCTGCGGGTCGTAGAACGCGAGCCGGGACGGATGTACTGTAAATGTTACCCTCCGTGCTTGCCCAGGGACGAGGGAGACGCGAGCAAAACCGATGAGCATATAGTCAGGGCGGGCAACAGAAGCGATCAGGTCGCGGCAGTAGAGCTGCACCACTTCGTCGCCTGCGCGCTCTCCGGTGTTACGTACCTCGATGGACACCTCAATCAGCCCGGTAGTACTCGTCGCCTGCACGGTAAAGCCGTTGTATGCAAAGGTGGTGTAGCTCAGCCCGTGCCCGAAGGCGAACAGTGGTGCCGCGGGAGAGTCGGTGTAGTCGCCATAGAACATGGCGCGGTCACCTCCGGCACGGTGCCCAACATGGTTTGGGACCTGGCCGACCGCGCGTGGCATGCTCACAGGCAGACGGCCAGCCGGATTTATCTTCCCGGTCAGCACATCTGCGAGGCCGTTGCCACCCTCCTCACCTGCCGGAAATAGTTGCAGCAGCGCGTTTGCGCGCTCAGCGACGTGAGCAAGAGTATGGACGCGCCCACTGAGCACGATGACAACGAGCGGTGTGCGTGTATCAGCAATCGCAGCGATGAGTTCTTGCTGGACGCCCGTGAGATCGAGGCTGGCAGCGTCGTTGCCCTCGCCAACGGTTGCAGGGCGCATGACGCCGCTGCGCCCTGCAACCACAACTATGGCAATGGCGGCATCACGCGCTGCCTGGGCCGCTTCAGCGAAGCCAGAGCGGTCATCGCCTTGCACCGCGCACCCTCTGGCGTACTGCACCTCTATGCTTTTTCCCAGAGCCGTGCGCAGGCCTGCAAGCGGCGTGACGTGTGGCGTGAAGTACGGGCCAGGAGCATAAGATTTACCCATGCGGGTGGGCAGGTCCACGTCCGGGGGATTCTGGTTGTAGCTGGCTGCATAGGCGATCTCCAGGTGGGTAGGGTAGTGATAGTCACCCTGGAGGAGTCGTTGGTCATCTGCGCCTGGCCCAATGACTGCGATGCGTTTGACCCTGGAGGCAAGCGGTAGTACACCATCGTTGGTGAGCAGGATGATCGACTCTGCGACAACCTGGCGAGCCAAAGCGCGCTGCTCAGGCGCCTGGAATGCCGCATTGGCGGTCGAGGCGTCGACGTACGGGTTCTCGAAGAGCCCGAGTTTGAATTTCAGCCGGAGTACCCGGCGGACGGAGACATCGACGACATCAAGTAACACCCGCCCGGCCATGACCTCCGCTTTGAGTGGCTCCCCGTAGCAGTCTGTAGCTGGCAATTCCATGTCAAGACCAGCAAACAATGCGAGCCGGGCAGCCTCCCCTGCGTTTGCTGCGACACGGTGGTGCGACTGGAGTTGTGAGACGGAAAAATAGTCTGCCACGACGACACCAGCGAAGCCGAGTTCGTCACGCAGCAACCCGCTGAGGATGGCGGGGCTGCCCGCACAAGGTAGTCCATCGACAGATGCATAGGAGTTCATGACACAGGCGAGTCCAGCATCCCGGATAACGGCGGCGAAAGATTCGGCATAGACCTCGCGCAGCTCGCGCGAACCCATTTGAACAGGACCCCAGTTGCGCCCGCCCTCCGACATAGAGTAAGCGAGGAAGTGCTTGCCCGTGGCGGCCACTCCGTGGCGCAGATCGCTGGTCTGCAGGCCCTGGGTGTACGCGGTGCCGATTATACCCGCCAGCACAGCATCCTCGCCATAGGTCTCCTCGACCCGTCCCCAGCGGGGATCGCGGGCGACGTCAAGCACAGGGGCAAGCGCGAGCCGGGCGCCAACTGCCAGCATCTGTGTGCGAATCACCCCGGCAACCTGCTTGACGAGAGCCGGGTTCCATGTCGCTGCAAGCCCGATCCCCTGTGGAAAGACCGTCGCATCACGGTGACAAAATCCACCTGTGGACTCCTCGTGGAGGATGACAGGAATGCCGAGCCGGGTGCGCTCAACCGCAAACTGCTGGATGGAGTTCATGAACGCTGCACTCTCGTGTGGGTGCAGGCCAGTAGAGGCGCCAATGCGCGTGATCTGCCCAATTCCATGCGGCATTTTTTCAGCAATGATATCAGGGTCGAAGGCTCCCTTACTCACGAAAGTAGTACTCCAGAGGCACCCAAGCTGGGCAAGTTTCTCATCGAGGGTCATAATAGAGAGCAAATGCTCGACCCGGTCGTCAACGGAGGCGTTCGGGTCACGGTAGAGCGATGAGGACATATATGAGTTCCTTTTCCAAATAGTTTGCGCCTAGTGCTTACATTATAATAATGTATTTGCCATCAAGCGAATCTTCTTTTTGATACAGTATAAAGGAGATAGCTGGATCGATCTTTAAGTAAGAGAAAGTTCCCATCAGGTATGTAGATGCGGAATTTCCATAATGCAGAGGTCAGCGCGGCCAGCGGCCAGGATGGTATTGATTTCGTTACTTGTTGTAAGGTAGCCACCGACTATAGTGGGAATACTCGCTTCGTTGCGCAGCCTATCGCTGAAGGCGGTCAGAAAGCCACGGCCATAGGCTGGTTCACTATCTATCGTTGTCTGGCCCGCCAGTATCTCAAGCATATCACATCCATGTGCTTTCAGAGTCCTGGCGACGACTATTGCATCCTCGATGGTGAAGCCTCCCTTCACACAATCGGTAACAGAGAGCGCGACCGAGATAGGCTTGTCCTGCGGCCAGGCGGCTCGCACGGCATCAAATACCTCCAATGGGAAGCACAAACGCCGTTCCAGGTCACCGCCATACTCATCATTACGCAGGTTGGTGAGCGGTGAGAGAAAGCTTGCCAACAAGTAACCGCGGGCGAAGTGAAGGTGCAGCAAGTCAAAGCCAGCTTCTTGCGCCAACCAGGCCGCACGAACGAACTCATTGCGCACCTGGTCCATAGTGGCACGGTCCATCTCCCTAGGAACCTGGCTTTGCGGCGTGTAAGGGATGGACGAGGCAGAGAGGAGTGGCCAGTTGCCCCGGCGCAGCGGTCTATCCAGGCCTTCTGACCTCGGCCGGGTCGAGCCGCGCCGCCCGGCGTGGCCCAACTGGAGGGCAATTTTTGCCGGGGAGACGCTATGTATATGTTCGACGATGCGCTTCCAGGCTGCTCGCTGTTCCGCGTTGTATATGCCGGGACTGTCTGGAGTGATACGCCCCTCTGCGGACACGGCGGTCAGTTCGGGCAGGACCAGGCCAACGTTGCCAGGAGGCACCTGCACCCCCTCAGGACAGCCTTCACGATTATCCCCTGGCGAAGACATTTCTGCACTGGCTCTTTGCAAGAGGACTATACGAGTGGATATAGTAATCCCACGCAGCCTCATAGGTGCAAACACCGGGGGCGGGGCGACAATGGTTTCCGTATCACCGGCTTTCTGCATGTACCAACGGTCGACGGATTCGCCAAAGCGAACGTCGCGGAATTTGAGATCGTCGTAGCTGATCCTGCCGCTGCGCGTGAGTAACTGGAATGCGAACTGCAGCGGGTCGAGGCCGAGGTAGCGTTTGATAGTCTCGAAGTAAGTCTGACTTTCCGCTGCTGCTTTCTGGAAGACTTCAACGACGGGTTTGCGCTCTAACTCATAGGCATTGAGAGCAGTTTCGAGGTCCTGGTGCTGCTCAAGCGAGCTAGCAAGAGCAATAGCATCCTCCATCGCCAGTTTTGTGCCTGAGCCGATAGAGAAATGTGCAGTGTGTGCACAGTCACCGAGCAACACCATATTCTTATGATGCCAGAGCCGGGTCTTCAGGGTAGGGAAATTTATCCATTTTGAGTTATTCGATAAGAGCGATGCACCATCCAGGTTTTCAGAGAGAAGGTGCTGGCAGTAAGCGAGGTTTTCCGCCTCGCTGGCCTTATCGAGACCGGCATTGAGCCAGGA
>WNGN01005053.1_pt1 | contig 11176 bp, 9 predicted proteins | sample 5400561 | NCBI WGS metagenome assembly WNGN01 (sample SAMN13153379, study PRJNA577476) | soil metagenome | isolation source: 115 cm soil or saprolite under Garry oak tree replicate 2 | place: USA:California | collected 2016-06-15 | reverse complement strand
TGGCCTGCCACCCGGCCGACCTGCAGGCCGCTCGCCGGGCTGGCCTGCGCACCGCATATGTGCCCCGGCCGGCGGAGTGGGGACCGGCCCGAGCGGCTCCGCCTCCGCCGGCCGGAGTCGACCTCGTCGCCGCGGACATGACCGCTCTCGCGGCTCAGCTCTGAGCGGGCGGCTCCGCGCCGAGGAAGCGCAGCACGTCCGCCGCGTCGGCCTCGAGCGCGGCAGCGACGGACCCCGGCAGCGGGGAGAACTGGGCCAGCGTAACTCTGCCGCCGGTCAGGCGCCACGTCGCCACCGCACGGCCACCGGCCAGAGCGAACGGCCGGAACAACCCGTTGACGGTGACGATGCCCCTGGCCCCGGGTCGTAGGAGCCGAGCAGTCGCGGCGGCGGGAACGCCGGCGCCTTCCGGCCGGCCCGGCCGGGCCCACCTCGGCCGGCCGCGCTCAGGTCACCGCCCGCCGCGAGTTCGGCGAGCCCGTCACCGCGGGCACGCAGTTCGCCGGCGATCGCGGTCAGCCCGCGCCGCGCGTCGCGCAGCGGCAGCCCGGCCCACCTGGCCAGGTCCCGCTCGCTGGCCGGGGCGTGACCGGCGAGATACCTCCTGGCCAGCTCGGCCAGGGCGGCGTCACGGTCGAACCTGGCGGGCCGGAACGGGACCGGCGGCGTGCCGAGCCAGTCGCTGACCCGGACGAAAGCGTGCTGCCTGCCGATCATCGGCCCGCGGATGATCAGGCCGCGCGCCGACGCCCTGGCCAGGAGGTGGACGAGTGCCTGCCCCTGGGTGCGGATGTCGGCCGCGGCTATCCGGTCGCCGAGCTGGGCGCGGGTGAGCGGCCCGTCGGCCGCGAGCGCCGCGTCGATCAGCCTGACCGCCCGGTCGGCGTCGTCTGCCCAGACGCCTTCCTGCGCGAGCCGCCGCGTGTTAGCGGTCTCCAGCGGCGGAGTGGTGAGCAGACGCAGCCACCAGTAGTCCTCGGCGGTGACGAGGTGCAGGGTCCCCCGGTTCAGCCAGGTGATCAGCAGCGAGCGGTCGACGCTCATGGCGCGGTCGACGTCGGCAGCGGTCAGCCCGGCGGACCGGGCCCTGACGGCCAGCCTGGCGCCACGCGGATCCTGGCCCTGGACCGCCAGCACCCTGCGCACCACGTCGGCCGCCACCGCGGCGCGCGGCCCGGAGAGCAGCTGGGCCGCACATCGCTGTGCCACGACGGCACGGTCCACGGCGGGGATCGCGGTCACCGCTCCGGTCGCGGGACCATCATCATCGGGCACCGAACCATGGTGTCACCACCCGCCGACAGTTCCGACAGTTCCCGGCGGCCGTGCTGGACGGAGGTTCGGCCCTTCCCGGCGGCGCACTCACGAACAGGTGTAGCGTCGTTAGCGGGCCGCCAGCCCGGCTGGCTGGCCCGAATCGCGGAGCAGGCAGTCAACCAGTGCTCGCCGGTGCAGGCGAGCCGGATGCGAAGGTGCGGCTATGGCGAATCCAGTGGCGTGGTTCGAGGTAACGGGACCGGACGGCGCGGCGCTTCAGAGCTTCTACTCCCAGCTGTTCGACTGGAAGATCGACGCCAGCAACCCGATGAGCTACGGGATGGTCGAACCGTCGGAAGGCGGCATCGGCGGCGGCGTGGCGGGCGGTCCAGACGGCCCGCACGGCATCGTCTTCTACGTCGCCGTACCCGACCTGCAGGCGGCCCTGGACAAGGCGGGTCAGCTCGGCGGCGCGACGATCAGCCCGCCGATGGATGTCCCTGGCGGCCCGACGATCGCCTTCTTCAGCGACCCTGCGGGCAACCGCATCGGCCTGATGAAGGCACAGTAGCGGTCATCCGAGCAGGGGCGACCGGTGGACGGCGGTCCCCTGCACATAGGTGGCCAGCACCGTCGCCTCGGCGATCTCCGCCGCCGGCCGCACGAACGGGTCCCGGTCGAGCACGATCAAGGTCGCCCAGCTTGCCCGGCTCGATCGAGCCCGTGACGTCGTCCAGATGGTTCACGTACGCCGAGCCGATCGTGCAGGCCGCCATCGCCTCGGCCAGGTCGAGCGCCTGACCCGGCAGCAGCGGTTCGGCCTGCGCGCCGGACGACTCGTGCAGCGACCTGTTCACCGCCACGTGGATCGCCCGCAGCGGACTGGCGCTGCTGACCGCCCAGTCGCTGCCCGCTGCCAGCCGGGCGCCAGAGCGCAGCAGGTCGCCGAACAGGTACTGCCGCGCGGAGCGCCCGGGGCCCAGGAACGGGATCGTGAGCTCGTCCATCTGCGGTTCGTGTGCGGCCCACAGGGCCTGCATGTTGGCCGTCACCCCGAGCCGGGCGAATCTCGGCATGTCGTCGGGATGGACCACCTGAAGATGGGCGATGTGGTGGCGGTGGTCGTTGCTGCCGTTGGCGGCGCGCGCCGCGGCGAGCGCGTCCAGGCACTCGCGCACCGCCCGGTCGCCGATGGCGTGGCAATGTACCTGGAATCCCAGGGCGTCGAGCGCGGACACGTGCGCGCGCAGTTCCTCGGGGTCCACGTGGGACAGCCCGCGGCTGGTGGTCTGGCAGCCGCAGGCGTCCAGGTACGGCTCGAGCATCCCGGCGGTGAAGTTCTCGGCGACGCCGTCTTGCATGATCTTCACGGTGTTCGCGCGGAACCGGCCGGCCTGCCCGGTCTCGCGCCGCTCGCGCAGCTCGTCGATCTGCTCGGCGCCCCTGCCGCGCTCCCACCACAGCGCGCCCTGCACCCGCGCGGTGAGCTGGCCTGAGCCGGCCGCGGCCAGGTAGACGGGGAGCGGGTCCTGCGAGCCCAGGTACGGCCCGACGATCGCGTCCTGCCAGGCCGTGACGCCGCGCTCGTGCAGGTGCCGCTGGGCGAGCAGCAGCCCGGCCAGCCGCTCTTCGAACGTCGGCTTCGGCACGAACGCGCCGACCAGGTCCGCGGCTCCCTCGTGCACGGCGCCTTGCAGCGTGCCGTCGTCCTCCCGCTCGAACCTGCCGTCGGGCGGGTCGGGAGTGCCGGCACCGAAACCGGCCAGCTCGAGCGCCCTGGTGTTGGCCCAGCCCCCGTGCCCGTCCCGGTTGGTCAGGAACGACGGCCTGCCGCCGGTGAGCCTGTCTAGCTGGTGCCGGCTCGGCGTCCCGTGCTCGAACCACTCCATCCGCCAGCCGCTGCCCGAGATCCACTCCTTCTCGGGGTGCGCCGCCGCGTAGGCCTCGATCCGGCCCTCCGCCTCGGCCAGAGTCGCCGCCCCGATCAGGTTGCAGCCGATCATGGTCACGCCGGCGAAGGCCGGGTGGACGTGCGCGTCCTGGAAGCCGGGCAGCAGTGCCCGGCCGCGCAGGTCGACGAGTTCGGTCCGCGGGCCCTTCAGGTCGGTGATCGCGCCGTCGGCCGCGTCGCCGACGGCGACGATGACCCCGCCCCTGACCGCGGCCGAGGTCGCCGGCCGGCCGTCGGCCGCCGTCGGCGGGATCAGGCGCCTGCCGCTGGAATCGGACGTGTACAGCGCGCCGCCCCCGAAGACCACGTCCGCGTACTGCGACATGCGCCCTCCCCTGCTCGCCGGCCCGCCCGTGCGCATTCATCATCGCCCGTACAGGGACAGTTGTCCCATCTGGGTCGATGCGGCGGCCCTAGCCGGAGCGACGCCAGATCCCGGTGATCGGGTAGTGCCGAGCGGCCTGACCGCGGTACGGCAGGCCGTATGCCTGCTCGATGGTCCGGAGCACGTTGTAATGGTCAATCGGCGTGCGATACCTGCCGGGCTGAACCTGCTGGCCGACGAAGATCGTCGCGATGTGGTTGGAATGGCCGCTGTCGTCCTCGTCCCAGGTCACGATCAGCAGTCCGTCATGGGTCATGGCCCAGCGGGCGTACCCGCTCAGATGCGCCCTGAGCCAGGCGTTCCCGGTGCCGACCGGGCAGTCGTGCATGTCGTGGCACAGGTCAGGGATGACGAACGACACGGCGGGAAGGCGGGCGTAGCCGGCCGAGGCGAACCGGGCGAACGGCTGGTTCGCGGCCGCGGGAACGTTGCTGAAGTCGGTCCACGGCACGTGCTTGCGCGCGTAGTCGCCATCCTCACACACCGCCGATCCAGGCGCGGGAAGCCCCTCGGCATACCCGGCGAAGCTGAGGCCCGCCGCGTTCAGGTCGGCGGCGAGATTCGGCGCATGCAGCGTTATCGGGCACTGATCGCTGCCGACGCCCTGCGTGCCGCCAGAGAACAGCGCCAGGTAGTTCGGCTCGCTCGGGTGAGTGACCGCGTAAGAGGAGGTGAAGAGCGCGCCTTCGCGAGCGAGCGCGTTGATGTACGCGGCATGCGGACTGCCGACGATGTCGCCGTACGCGTGATTCTCGAACACCACGACCACCGTGCGGCGCGGGCGCGGCACCGTCGCCGCCCCGCTGGCCGACCCGCCGTGGCCCGGGGCTGTCGGCTGCGCACTTGGCGCCTGGCTGGTGACCGCCGGCCGGGTCGGCTGCAGCCCTACCCCGGCAGGTGCGTTCCTGTAGCCGCATCCGGCGAGCGCGAGGAGCCCGAGCCCGATCAGCCGGCCGGCGCGGGCGAGCGCCCGGCCCGGGTCATGTCTCATGACCACCATGATCGCCGGCCGCCGCGGCCGCCGGAGCCGATGAAGCCGATGAAACGGCCAGTTGCCGTTGCGGCGTACTGCACCGGCCCGGCGCCGGACGATCTGTGGCAGAGTGCGATGCATGGGGCCAACCATTGCCACCAAGTACGGGACGGTGCGCGGCCAGGTCCGTGACGGTGTCGTGAGCTTCCTCGGCATTACGTACGCGTCGAGTCCGACCGGCCGCCTGAGGTTCAAGGCGCCGGTGCCGCCCGAGCCGTGGAACGGCGTCAGGGACGCGATCGGGTACGGGCCGACGCCGCCGAAGCCGGACTACCCCGCGCCCTTCGACACGCTGTTCGCCGAGCCGAACGTCGCGGGTGATGACTGGCTGAACCTGAATGTCTGGACCCCCGACCCTGACGGGCCAGGGCTGCCGGTCATGGTCTGGATCCACGGCGGCGCGTTCGCCAACGGCAACTCGGCGATCCCGTTGTACGACGGGCACGCGTTCGCGAGGGACGGCGTCGTGCTGGTCAGCATCAACTACCGGCTCGGCGTCGACGGATTCGCGCTGCTGCCAGGCGCGCCGGCGAACCGCGGGCTGCTCGATCAGGTCGCCGCGCTTGAGTGGGTAAGGGACAACATCAGCGCGTTCGGCGGCGACCCGGCCAACGTGACGATCTTCGGAGAGTCGGCGGGCGCGATGAGCGTGATCACGCTGCTGTCGATGCCGCGAGCGGCCGGCCTGTTCAGCAAGGCTATCGCCCAGAGCGGCGCCGCACAGGCCGCCGCCGCACCGGGAGACGCCGCGCTGGTCACGGCCGAGCTCGGTCGCGCGCTGAGCGGCGCGGGCGGGACCGCGGCCGCCGGCGCCACTGGCACGGCGGAGTCCGGCGCGGCCGAGTCTGAGCGGACGGGTGCCGAGCCGACCGCCAGCAGCCTCGCGGCGGTCGACCTGCCCGCACTGATCGCGGCTCAGGCGGCCGTACGCGACGCGCTTTCCGCGAGCCCTGACCCGTCCAGGTTCGGTGCCAGCATCGTGGCGAGCACGATGCCGTTCATCCCGGTGGTCGACGGCGAGACGCTGCCCGAGCACCCCTTGGCCAGCATCGCCGCCGGCAGCGGTCGGGCGGTGCCGCTGGTGATCGGGACGAACACCGACGAGTTCCGCACCTTCCTGGTTCCGTCCGGGATGGCCGATCTGGTCACGGAGGAGGTCATGGCGACCATGGCGGGCGCGGTCGGCGCCGGCGAAGAGGTAATCACTACATACCGGGCGAACCGGCCGGGCGTCTCTCCCGGCGACCTGCTCGCCGCCCTGCTAACCGACCGGTTCTTCCTGCTGCCCGCGATCGCGGTCGCGGAGGCGCGGGCGGACGGCCAGGCTGCCACCTACTTCTATGAGTTCGCCTGGCGGCACCCGCAGGTCGGGGCGGGGCACGGGCTGGACGTCCCGTTCGTGTTCGACAACCTGTCGGCGGAGGGAGCCGAGCTTGTGGCCGGGCCGGACGCCCCGCAGGACGTGGCGGAGGATATGCACGCGGCCTGGACCCGATTCGCCCGTACCGGTGACCCTGGCTGGCCGGAGTTCGGCGCGAGCCGCCGGGTCCGGGTCTTCGACGCGGGCGGCGGCGACATCGCCGACGATCCGCGCAGCGACGAGCGCACGATCTGGCGGCAAGCCTGACCGGCAGACAGCATGCTGGCTGCCCGGCGGGACCGCACTGCTAAGCCGCACACTCCCGGCAAATGGGCTCGCCCTTGCGCGTCTCAGCGAGCTGGCTTCTGTGGTGCACAAGGAAGCAGCTTGAGCAAGTGAACTCGTCGGCCTGCCGCGGGATCACCCGGAACGACAATTCCTCATTCGACAGGTCTGCTCCAGGCAGCTCAAGCGACTCCGCAACGTCGTCCGGGTCGAGGTCGATCGACGTCGACGACTTGTCCATCCGGCGCGCCTGAAGTTCCTGCAGGCTGTCCTCGGTCAGCTCCTCGTCAGTCTTCCTTGGGCTGTCATAGTCGGTAGCCATGGTGGCCTTACTCCTCCATCGTTAAATGTCGTCGCGCGAGTGCAACGCTTTCGAGGCCGCGGTTGTGCCCGAATCCGGCGGGGAATTCTGTCACGTCCCCGTCCGAGGTACACGTAGCAGACCTCAGCGGCGGTTCGTGTCGCACCGATTTACTCTTAGATCACCGCCAACTACCGCATCCGCCCATCTCGCGCACGCATCGGTCACGCATCTCGCTCGGCATCCAGGCCGGCCAGCAGGTCGTGCAACTCCGCGAAGAGCGCCCGCCCGGCCCCGATCGTCATCGCTGGGCTGGCCGGCCTGCTGGCCAGCCCGCCGACCAGGGCCCCTGCCTCGCGGGCGATCAGGCTACCCGCTGCGATGTCCCAGTACTGCACGCCGCGCTCGTAGTACCCGTCTACGTTCCCCGCGGCCAGCGAGCACAGGTCGACCGCGCAGGCTCCGTTGCGCCGGATGTCCCTTACCCGCGGCAGGACTGCGCTAAGCACCTGACCTTGCACCAGGCGGCGGCCGCGCTCGTAGCCGAACCCGGTGGCGATCAGCGCCCGCGCGAGCGGCACATCATCGTTGCACGCCAGCGGCTCGGAGCCGGCCAGGACCGGTCCAGCGCCGTGGAGGTAGAGCGGATCGGGCTGGGCGGCCAGGCTGCCGCGCCACGCGCCCGCGCCGAGCACGGCCCAGTAGGCCGCGTCCCTGCGCGGGACGCAGACCGCTCCGGCCACCACCTGCCCGCCGACCTCCGCGGCGATGCTGACCGCCCAGTCGGGCAGGCCGTACAGGTAGTTCACGGTGCCGTCGAGCGGGTCAACCACCCACCGGACCGGCGCGTCCCCGCCGGTCTGGCCGCCCTCCTCCCCGAGGATCGCGTCGTGCGGCCGCTCGGCCGCGATCCTGGTCCTGATCAGCCGCTCGGCCGCCTGGTCCATCTCGGTCACGACGTCGGTCGGAGTGGTCTTCGTGCCGACCACGGCAGGCCGCGCTGGCCGGCTGGCCAGCATCCGGCCGGCCGCGCAGGCCACCTCGACCGCCAGCGCGAGCAGGGCGTTCCTGTCGGGCCCGGCCTCGGCCGCACCTGACGCGCTCACGAGGCTGTCCTGGCCGGTCCGGCCGGACCGGCCGGTCCGGCCGGCCGGCTGGGGGCGGTCCCGCAGCAACCCGGACCGCAGAACGACGCCGCGTCGGCGCCGAGCGCGCGGGCTGCCTGCGCTGCGGGCATCGACGCGAAATCCCGCGCCAGGGAGGAGATCATCGCCACGAACCTGGGATCCGTGCCTGGCGTTGCCGCCCTGGCCATGGGCAGGCCGAGCTCGCGCGCCGTGGCGGCGGCCTCGACGTCGAGGTCGAACACGACCTCCATGTGATCGCTGACGAACCCGATCGGCACCACGACCACGGCCGGCGAGCCTGCCCGCGCAAGCTCGGCAAGGCAGCCGCCGATATCGGGCTCCAGCCACGGCACGGCCGCCGGGCCGCTGCGGCTCTGGTAGGCCAGCCGCCAGGTTCCGATGCCGAGCCCGGCGGCGACGCGCCCGGCCACCTCGGCGAGCTGAGCCTGGTACGCGCCCCCGGCGGGCCCGCTGGTCGCGGCCATCGCCGCGGGGATGCTGTGCGCCGTGAATACGAGGTCGGCGGCGTTCCTGACGGCCTCGGGCAGCGTGGCCAGGGCTCGCTCCGCCGCGTCGGTGAACGCCGCGAGGAAGCCGGGGTGGCGGAAGTAGGGCGGGATCTTCACGACTCTCGGCGCGTTCTCGCCGGTCGCAGCGCGTGCCCGCTCGATGTCGTCCAGGTACTGCCTGCAGCTCGAGTAGGAGCTGTACGCCGAGGTCGCGAACGCGACCGCGCGGGTGACGCCGTCGCTGGCCATCCGCCGCAGCGTGTCGGCCAGGTACGGATGCCAGTTGCGGTTCCCCCAGTACACCGGCAGGTCGATGCCGCCGGCGGCGAAGTCCTTCTCGATCGCCGCCGCCAGCGCACGGCAGTGCGCGTTGATCGGGCTGACGCCGCCGAACAGGTGGTAGTGCTCGGCCACCTCGGCGAGCCTGTCGTCGGGCACGTTCCGCCCGGCCGTGACGTTGCGCAGGAACGGCATCACGTCGTCAGGGCCTTCTGGCCCGCCGAAGGAGACAAGCAGGAACGCAGCGTCGGTCGCCATGCCGACATCCAATCAGGCGGGGCCGGCCAGGCGGCTAGTGGTACTCGGCCGCGTACCGGCCGGCCAGCGCCAGCACCTCGTTCACGTACCAGTCGGCGTGGTTGTAGGCGAAGACCGCCCGGCGCAGGCCGTCCTGTGTCCCGGCGGAAGCGCCGTCCGCGCACAGCATCCTGGCCGCCGAGGGCACGGCGTCGAACGGGTTCATGATGTCGGGCGGGCCCGGCGGCCCGAAGCCGTCGATCCCCCACTCCGCCCAGGTGGCCGGCAGGAACTGCATCGGGCCGAGCGCGCCGGCACTGGACGGCCCCACGTTCTGCCCGTCGGCGCTCTCGATCTGGCCGATCGCCGCGAGTATGGTCCACGACATCGCGCGGCAGTACTTCGCTGCCGAGGCCCGGAACAGCTGAACGTAGCTGGTGATCTGGGCGGGCCTGATGGTACTGGCGGGCAGGCGCCGCCCGCGCAGGTCGACGACCCTCCACCAGGTCGACTCCGGCGATGTTCAGCCTGGCCGGACCCGCGAAGCGGATGTCGGCAGCGGCTCTCCCGGCCAGCCGGTAGCCGGCTCCTCTGGTCAGGCCGAGCGCCCTGGCCGCCTGGCCAGACGCCACGAAGTCGCCGCTCGCCAGCCTGGCCCACAGCGCCTGGTTCGACGCCGCCCGCAGCGGCACCCATGACCGCAGGCGATCGGGGCTGACTCCGATCACGCTCGCCGGCCTGCCAGCCAGCGTGATCTGCGCGCCGTCGAAAGTGATCATCTTCCGCACGCCGCCGATCGCACGGAGCCCGGCGACGTCAGGCGCGGTCAGGCCGCTGGGCATCACGATCAGCAGGTCGGGCAGGACGATCCCGCTGAAGGTCCCGGTCGGTCCGGCCGCGGTCGCCGGCCGGGACGGCGCGGCTGGCGGGGCGCCGCCGAGCGGGATCACCCCGGACCGGCTCGTCTCGCTGGAGCGGGCGGCGACGCCGCCGGCGGTGAGCGCGACGACCACCGCGAGGCCGGCCAGGATCGGCCCGCCAACGGTGAGCGCAGACCTCGGCAGCACTTTCGCAAGCCACGATCCCATGTCGACCCCATGCTAGCCGCGCGACCGGCCAGCGGGCCACCCCGCCCGGTCGGCCACGATGCCCGGATCTGATGGACAAAATGCGGCGTCGTAGCCTATACGGTCAGGTGGGGAGGTTCGGGCGATGACGCAGCTGCGTGCCAGGCGCGGCAACGAGGAACCTGGTTCCGGCCGTTCCGGTTCCGGCCGTTCCGGCTCCGGCCGTACTCCCTACCTGGCGCTGCTGCGCACCCCTGGCGCGCTCGCCTTCTCCTCGGCAGGGTTCGTGGGCCGGATGTCGATGTCGATGTACGGCCTCGGCACCGTTCTGCTGATCGCGCTGCTCACGGGCCGGTACGGGCAGGCGGGAACGGTCGCGGCGGCGGGATCCGTCGGTTACGCGGTGTTCGGGCCGTTCATCGCCCAGCGGGCCGACCGGCTCGGGCAGCGGCGCGTGCTGCTCGCCCAGGCCGCCGTGTTCGCGCTCAGCAGCACCGTATTCATCGGCTGCGCCGAGCTCGGCGCGCCGTTCTGGACGCTGCTGACGACCGGCATCCTCGCCGGCGCGTCCATGCCGTCGCTCGGCAGCATGGTGCGGACCAGGTGGAGCGCGCTGGTCGACGGCGACTCTGGCCGGCTGCACACCGCGTTCGCGCTCGAGTCCGTCAACGACGAGTTCATCTTCGTGATCGGGCCCGCCCTGGTGACCGTCCTGGCCACGCAGTTCGCCCCGGCATCCGGCATCGGAGCGGCCAGCCTGCTCTGCATCGCCGGGACCGTGCTGTTCGCCGTGCAGCGCAGGACCGCTCCGGCGCCGAAGCCCAGGCCCGCCCCCAGCGCGTCCGGCCGGACCGGCGGGCCCCGGCTGCCCGCGGCCGGCCTGGTGACGCTGGCTCCCGCGTTCCTGCTGATCGGGGCGATGTTCTCGGCGATCGACCTCAGCACCGTGGCGTTCGCCACCGAACTCGGGCACCGGCCGGTCGCTGGCCTGATTCTCGGCACCTTCGCGCTCGGCAGCGCGGTAGGCGGCCTGTGGTACGGGTCACGGCACTGGCGGGCGCCGATCGGGCGCAGGTTCACGATCACCGCCGCGCTCACCGTGCTCGGCGTGTCGGCCTTCTGGGCGGTGCCCGGACTGCTCGCGCTCGACGCCGTCGGCTTCGTCGCCGGGCTCGCGATCTCGCCGACCCTGATGACCGGTTATGCCATCTTGGAACGGCAGGCGCCGCCGCACCGCAGTACCGAGGCGATGGCCTGGCTGAGCTCGACCATCTCGGTCGGCGTCGCGCTCGGCTCGGCCTTCTCCGGCCACATCATTGACGCGTACGGCGCCCGGTGGAGCTTCGTGTTCGCCGCGAGCTGCGGTGCCGCCGGCGTGCTGATCT
>WNGN01003610.1_pt1 | contig 11179 bp, 10 predicted proteins | sample 5400561 | NCBI WGS metagenome assembly WNGN01 (sample SAMN13153379, study PRJNA577476) | soil metagenome | isolation source: 115 cm soil or saprolite under Garry oak tree replicate 2 | place: USA:California | collected 2016-06-15 | reverse complement strand
GTATCATTGCAGCAGTCAAGAACTGGGGCGCTATCACGAAGTGGTTTCAAGGCATATGGGGAGCTTTCGCCGCCTGGTTTGGCGGTGTTATGAGCGCGATTGGCACCTTCTTCCACAACATCTGGACAGGCATCCAGACCTTCTTTGTCAGCATCTGGAATAAGATCGTGTCCTTCGCGAAGACCTTTACCACCGTTATTACCCTCGGCTTTCGGCTCTACAACTTCTTTAGCGGGTTGGCAGGGCAAGCAGTTCAGTGGGGCGCGAACATTATTCGCAACCTGGCGAGTGGCATCATTGGCGCTATTGCATCAGCTATCGGCGGCGCGATGAATGCCGTCGGCTCCTTCATCCACGATCACTTGCCATCTTCACCTGCAAAGATAGGGCCGCTCAAGGACCTGGAATTTCAAGGGGCGAACATTAGCAAGCAGATTGCATCAGGCATGGTGAAGAACTTGCCGACGATCTCAGCATCAATGAACATGATGCTACAGCCGATAGCTTCGCCACAGCTCTCATCTCTTGCTCCGTCTGCCATGATGGGGGGCCACGGTCCGATCACGGTGGTTGTCAATGTGCAACCGCCAGATATGAACATGGATGGTGTGCGCCTCTCACGCGCATTGATGCCACATATAGCAAACTTCCCTCCGTTCGTCATGGCATGGGTGGCAGAGGTAACTAAAAGGCGCATCATGCAGAGCAAGTTTGGAAGAAATGGCTATGTGCTCCTGGCATCCTTCCTTGTCGCACAGATCACATGTTCCAAAGTATGCGCCTGTGCATCCCTCGACATAGCACGTATAGGGCTGTTCCTTTTCTTGTTCAGGCGTGTATCCAGGGGTGAGGGCTTCCCAACTCGTCGGGCCGACTTGCTTGTACTTCGCGGTGTCGCTGAAATCAATGGTAGGTGGTTCAGGTTTGGGAGATTTGCTCGTCGCATAATGAACGATCTCAGTACATCGTTCCACATACGCTTCCTGCGTCTCATCGGTCATTTTCGTCAAGGTCAAAACGACCTTATCTCTCAGCAAGTCAATGATGCAGCCAGGCCATACCTGGGTCACTTCTGCGTAAACTATCTCATCATTCATGGACTTTTCTTCCTTTTTGCCAACAAGTATAACACCTCTCACAAGGAGGTGGGCTTGTGACGTTTACCCAACCCTATGGGGTGACTATGGGCAACTCATCGGCCTCCGGTTCGCTCAACAGCCAGGCCACCACCGATATGCTTGATCTCGGTGTCACCTGGCTGCGCTACCAGATCAAATGGAGCCTCATCGACGCTACCGGCACGACCAACCAGAACACGAGCACCTATACATGGGCCGCATGGGATGATGCGGTATCGAAGTGCAATGCCGCTGGTATCAACATCCTGCTCTCGATCATGTTTGCACCCACGCAGTTTAAAGGCCCATCTGGCAATCCATTAAACCCGTCCTACACGGCGACGTTTGCCTCACAGATCGCCACACGCTACGATGGGACACACGGACACGGCACCATTCAGGGCATCGAGGTAGGCAACGAGGACTACAACTCAGGTGCCGATACCACCAGCATACCAGTGCCACTTGTGCAGTCATTAGCCCTCACCATGAAAGCCGTGTATCCAGCAGTCAAAGCGGTCTCAAGTGCAATCACCGTGGGCGTGGCCTGCAAGCTACAACGCAATACAAAAGGCTATACGGCATTCTTTGATACCCTGCTCAACCCATCGACAGGCCCCTATATTTCGAGCGTCTTCCAGGGCGACTATATCAACTTCCACTATTATGGGTGCCTGCCAACATCCGGCGGTAATCCTGTCAGCACAGACCCAACCGTTGATCTCCCATCGTGGAATGGCGGCGATGGCTTGCCCTCGGTGACGCATGCCTGGCAGTTGATTGATGCCAAGCGCACGCAGTATAGCCAAACTGTACCCATATGGCTCACCGAGGCTGGCTACCAGGTCAACGCTAATCCTGGCCGCGCCCCTGGCTGCACCATCAGCGAGGCACTTGCATGGACGTATGACCAGGACGTACTCGATAGCTTGCGTACCTCTGGCGTGGTCAGCAAATGGTTTCGCTTCACGCTTGGCTACTACGCTGGCTATACGGCGCCAAACTACCGCGACGGTTTGAGCATTATACAAGGCCCGTCTGGTAGTCCTCGCAAAACGGCGTCCTATACCGGCCTCAAGAGCTACGCTGCGACGTACCCGACCTGGGGCAGCGGGACCGGACCGACGTTCACCGGCAGCCCGAACGCGCTCTCGTTCAGCGCTACCACCGGGGGCGCTAATCCGGCCAATCAGATCGTGACGCTCTCCAATACGGATACATCCTCGGCGTCCTATACCGTCGTGGATAGCGCCGCCTGGATGAGTGTGTCACCCACTTCAGGCAGCGTGGCGGCAGGAGGCACCGCGAACTCGATCATCAGCGTCAACATAGGAGGACTGACAGCAGGCACCTATACCGGCAGCGTGACCTGGACATCAGGCGCGCAGACCACCACCACATCGGTTGTCTTGACTGTCTCAGACGTGGCACCGCCACCACCGCCAGGCGTCACGCCGTTTACCGCCTATTTTGCCAATGCCGCATCGCTCGTCACGCCGACCGCTAACCAGGTCTATACCATCCCTGGCACGCCTGTTGATGTAAATACCGCATCAACCCTCGGTACAGCTCTCAATTATGGTGAGCTTATCGCCCAGGGCACAACGAACCCCTGGGCTGCGTCCACCACTATCGGCGGGCCATCGGGCTTTGGCTTCCTGTATGGCGCAAGGGCGTTGGAAGGCAACGACCTGCAACCAGGCACGTATACGGCAGCCGTGCGCCTCAACATGATCGGCGCGGGCGCGGTCTCCATCACCGCCGATATCCATGTGCGGCTGTGGCTGTGGAATGCGGCCACAGGCTACAGCACCCAGATCGTCGATTGCGTACTGACAGGCCAGACCATTCTCACCACCAAGGTCAACTTTGCGCCAACTGGCACGACCTCCGTGGTGACAACCTTTGGAGCCGGGGATAAGTTCTATATCGAAATAAAGGTCAAGGTACTCACCAATACGGGTCCCGCAACGGCGCAGATCCAGTTGAATGACCTTTCAACCGATACCATCACCTTCATGGGTTCGTCAACGGCCTCTGTGGTGACTCCTGGGTACAGTCCCACGGCTGGCGCCCCACCGCCACCACCACCACCGACCTCAAGCACTGGCCTCACGATTAGCAATACGCCGGTGAATATGGTATCCGGCTCGTTGCAAGGCAAATCCAAGGTCGGGCGACGCGGCGAACTTTCGTGTTCCGTGTACGACGCGGCAGGCGCGAACCACTACCAGCAGTATCAGCAGATGGCACTCTTCGACCAACTCGCCAACCTGGTGTACTCCGGCTACCTCACCAGTCCGATCGAGACAAAGCCTGGCTTTTCACCGATGCTGGTGACGAGCTTTACAGCGACCGACCAGCATTATCTGGCGGACAAGCGCATCATAGCCAATCTCTATCGCAACAAGACGACCGGCTTCATTGTGCAGGATATCGTGACGAACATCCTCGCGGCTGAAGGTGTCACCGTCGGCGAGATTGACGCGGGGCTAACGATACCGATTGCCAACTTTGGCTATTGTACCGTGGCTACGGCCCTGGATGCGCTGGTCGCGGCGGCATCGGGCAATGGCATCCCCTTCTACTGGGTGATCGATCAAAACCAGGTGTTATGGTTCGTACCCTACACCGCCATTACAGGCCCGACGGTAGATGGCACAACGATTGACGACGGGCGGCGTTCAGGTATCACGCCATCGGTGACACGCGCCAACCCCAAGTATCGCAACACGCAGTATGCGGTCGGCGGCTTTCAGGAAAACGGCCCCTGGGATGAGACACGGCAAGGCGATGGGCAGACACGCGCCTTTACGTTTTCCTATCCACTCAACGCAGCGCCCACCACTTTCACGCTCAACAGTGTTGCGAAGAGTATCGCCATCAAGGGCACCGTTGGAGCGCAATACTACTGGGCGCCGAATGACCCGGTGATCGCGCAAGACCCGACACAAACCATCCTCGTTTCAACCGATAGGCTGCATATGATCTACAGTGGGCAGCAACCAGCCGTCTTCAACAATCAACATGTCGATCAAGTGCTGTACATGGCAAATATCGATGGGACGAGCGGCATAGTGGAAGCGGTGATTACCGACCCCACCATCAACTCATTTGCACAAGGTCAGAGCGTGGTCGGGCAAGCCTTGACGCGCTACTGTACGCAAGGCTCGCTCTTTACGTGGGCAACCCTACAGACAGGCTATGCCCCAGGGCAGTTAATCACCGTCAGCTACGCGCCGTTTGGCTTCTCAGGTACGCAGATGCTTGTTGACGAGGTGGCGTTCTCAGATCAACAGGACGGCTTTAACCTGTGGTATACGATCACGGCGGTCATGGGGCCATATGACACGAACTGGACAGATTTCTTCGGCAACATTATCAGCCCAGGACTCGGCATTGCCCAAAGCATCAATATCGGTGTGGCGATTGCAATACCATTGTACCCGTCAAGCACATTATTCCCTGGAGACGTACTTTACCCAAGTTAGGAGAATACATGATTAGAGCAAGCGACCGCCTTCGGGCCATTCTGATGGAAGTCTGGCAGCTTTGCGCATATTGCATGTGGGGCAAGCCAATACCAGATTATCAGGCGCATTTGAACCGCCGCGAGAAAGCGGTATCACATGGTCAATGTGATACTCAACTAGCTTCTTGTGGCACCAATAGCACCTGCCTTTCTGTCTCTCATGCTGCTCATAGATATCCTGAGCGGTATAGGTTCCTATGGATGCTTTCTTTTGTGCTCTATATCTATGCCAATGTGCGCGTGCTACTCTTCTACCTTGTGGTGTCTTTTCGTATCGACGTACACGCGCCCGTATCCGCTCATTATGCATTACATAATGTTGCTTCATCTGTTCAAGCGTCTGATCTCTGCGATCTATATAGTATTCCTTGTGATAAGCAAGATAGTCCTCTCGGTGAGTTACCATATAGCGTTCCATGCGCTTTCTTTGCTGCTCTTTGTGGGTTGCACCATAGGCTTTCTGCTGCTTGCTTATCCGTTCTTTATTGGCTTGATAATGCTGCTTCTTATACTCTTTCGTGCATGGCTTACATAGCGATTGAAGCCCGTCTTTATGGCTTTTACATCTGGAGAAAAATTGAGGGGTTGCAGGGAAAAATTGCTTACAGGAAGAGCATTGCTTCATATCTAAATCGCCTTTCATTTAGTGCCTTGCGCTTTGCGGTTGCCAGGATGCAAGGCTACATCTTTTCGCACGGGGCAATTACTCCCATGCTAGGCAACACATCTAAGTATACATTCTTTTTGTACCGCATAAAAGCGGAAGTATAGGAGGCAAGTTTGACCAAATATATCAAGACGGGCCCGTTCAATACAAACGCAGCCCCTGCCCTCACCGCGACACTATTCAATAATATGGAGACGTTCCTGTACTACGCATCCGACACGAACATCACGACCGATGGCTCAGGGCATCTTACCGTTGCCAGTATTGTACTCACACATGGCACGCTCACCAGGGTCGCGTTTGGCTTCTCTGCCATCACGACGGGCGGCACAACCATCACGCACAGCCTGGGGGTTATCCCCTCGGCGGTGCTCATCACGCCGTCGGCAGCAGGGCTGACGTTCTACGTGAGTTCAACCATGACCTCGACCACGTTTACCGCATTCATCTCGACCAATAATAATGTCTGGTGGCTCGCCATCGCATAAGGAGATTTTAGTGTTAGAGCAATCTGCCGCCTTCGGGGAACTCATGAGGCAATCTATCATTCTTGCTTTCATTGCAATGGTGGCAAGTTATCACAAGATTATCAGGGTCATTGCTTCCACCGCGAGTAATAGGCACGATATGGTCAACATGGTAGCTTTTGCCGAGCTTCTTGTGGCAATAGTAGCACTTGCCCTTTTGCCGAGCATATTGTATCCGAATGTCTTTAGCGGTGTGCTTTCCCTCTGCTCGTCTCAGACGAGCGCGTCGATTGCGAGTATTGGCCTTGACAATCTCATTACCACCATTTTGAAACCATCGCTTCTGTCTTTCTGCTTCTTTTCCCTCATTGGCCTTCTTGTATTGCAACTCATAAGCATATCGCCTTTGGCGAGCAGCTTTTCGGGCAATCTTTTCTTTCGTATGGGAGCAACTTTTACAAAAAAGGTTCAGACCGAATCTATTCTCAGGCCTCTTGCTGAAATATTCCTCGGTTGCTGGTTTGGTTTCTCCGCATCCTCTACATGTCAATGTATCAGGGAAGGAAGGTTTCAATGGCCGATCTCGCCCTTGCCAATAAGATGTGTAGCGCATTTCCTTCTTGCATTGCTTACAGTAGGGGTGAAATCCGTCCTTCCAAGCCTTATGGGAATAGAAGTAGTCAAGCGTGGCGGGAAATTGTTTCTTGCATCTAGGGCAAGTCTTTTGGGGTATACTGTTCATGATAGGGCTATCTCCTTATCCGGCCTCGGCTGTTTCCAGCAGCGCGGGGCGTCTTCATGTCTACCCCTACAGTATACCACAAAGCGGCTTGTAAAGCCAATCTATATATGAAAGGGGTACGATTTTGGCAGATTTTTCAGTTATAAGAAGCCAGTGGAATAGCACAGCCACCGATGCTGCCGCGCCGGTCTGGAATACTATCACCTTTGGAGGCTCGGCAGGCGCGAATGAGATACGCTGGACATCCACAGGTGGCGGCGCGGCAGGCACAGCGTCCGCATCCTGGCCGCAATTCTCACGACCTGGGTCAACTGCGGCGGTGCCTGAACTCTGGTACTTCACAGCCGATACAACAGGCGTGATTATTCCCGCCTACACCGGAACCAATGCGAGAGCGAGGATGGCCTGTATCGACTATGACGCAGTGGGCACATATGCGGCAGCGCCCACATTCTCAGGCTATGGCGACAATACACACGCCGCACCGTCAGCAGGCACACAGCCAGGAGCGCAGTCAGGCAGCCCGATTATCAACGGGCATGCCACCGATACCAGCAGCACTTCCTATCTCAAGATGAACGAGTACGGCGACGATCAAACAGCCGACCCTGCTGCTGGCACAACTGGCACAGTCACCGTCACATCAGGCACGGCTGGCTCTCTCTCGCCAGGCGCGGCGGCATGGATGACGAACTGGCAGTCTATGCAAGGCACCATCCAGTACATCACGCATAGACGCACGCCAGCAGCAACAACGGCAGGGAAGATATTCTTCGTGATTGCGCTGTTCACTGGCCCGAACATGAGCCTGGGAACTTTACTACCCGTGATCACCTTTACCTATTCCTTTGTATAGGAGGCAATAGTGGGTATAGCTACGAGCCTCTACGCCATTGGTGATGCGCTTGACCCGCGTCTAGCCTATTGGTCGCTCTTGCTTAGGACAGGCAAAGAGTATTCAGAGCGCAGCCTTGTCACGACGATCAAAAAAGGGCAAAAAGGCATTAGGAAACTTGATTGGACAGAGGACATTGTGCCAACGGGCGACATTCACCGTATCAAGGAATTGCGCTTGCATTGCCCTGATGGTCAAGTGGCTGTGCTAGAAATATCGCCAGACCAGCCAGCATTTCAGTTCAAGACGAAGGCGCTGAATATGATCGGGTCGGGTGACAACGCGCTTGAATTTATGGTCATCGGACGCGTGATTGACAAGGCAAGCGGGCGTTGTGAATGCTTCGCCTGGGATTACAGGCCCAGGCCAGGCGAGACGAACCTCATAGCGTACAAGAGTAGCATTTACACGTTTGGCGGGTGGCGCGATACGGTGACGCCGCTCGGTGCTTTGGGCCTTGAGGTTCAAGGCTTTAGATTATAAGAAAGGACTCATATCATGGCCTTCGGAAGCACACCCGCAGATTCCAACAACATTCCAGCCGGGAGCGTCTATGTTCCGGGCGTCGGCTTCAAGGTACTACAAGGCGGAACGATCTTCACAGACGGCTCTAGCAATGACTCCGCGCCTGTCAGGGTAGAAGAAGTTGGTGGCAGTAAAGCTACCTACACGTATAGTATCAACGCCTTAGCACTGTTAGCTTCTCATACCGATCTCTTGGTGTTGCGTGGGTCAGCGACCAAGCTCGTTAAAATGGTTCGCTTTGAAATGTCGGGCTTGGCTACTACATCGGCACAGATCGTGGCCCTTCTGAAGAAGCACACGATAGCTGATACGGGTGGTACAGGTACTCTCGGAGCCACAGCTACCAAGCATGATAGCAATGATGGCGCGGCTACTGCGGTTATTAATACCTACCAAACCACGCTACCTACGGTAGATGCATCAGCCACTATCATTAAAGCTATACGTATCAATTTCGCTCCCTTAGCAACGACTGCAACGATCGCAGACAGGTATCTATGGAGCTTAGGGGCTGACGCCGCAGAGCCTTTTACTCTTCGTGGTGTAGCACAAGAGATTGCACTGAACTTCAATGCTGTGACTATCACAGGTGGCTTAGTAGACTTCTCTATCACATGGACAGAAGAGTAAGGGGTAAACTGTGGCCTATTATGGGAGTGATAGCTTTGTAAGAGGCCCGATTGCAGCAGGGTTCGGCACGGGGAGTGATGGGCAGTCGTGGGTGATTGTCGTCGGTTCGACTGCCAATGAATCGACGAGTGGGACGCAGGGCCTCGTCAATACAAGCTCACAGCATCTCAGGTATGGGTCCAAGCAAGTAGCGAGTATAGACTTGCGCGCGCGATTTTCTCTCGGGGTAGCATCGGCCTCCGCGCAACTCTACGCGCGCTATGTCGATGAAACAAACTTCCTGAGATGCTACGTAAATGATACCACGATCAACCTCACGATCAGACGCAACTCGGTAGATCAACTCATTACCGTGAATACCACGATCACCGTTGGCAGTCTCTTCTGGCTGCGCTTCATGGTTCTGGACAAGACCCTCTATGGAAAGTGGTGGGCCGATGGACAGGGAGAGCCGTCCAACTGGACGATACAACAAACGATTCTGGACACTCCCTATGCCTCATACTACGGCGTAGGCTTTAGCCCGCTTACTGCCGCTAATAGTAGCATTGACTCTTTTAGCGCGGAGAACATTGCGCCTGATACCCGATGGCACCGATCGCGCTACGTGCTGCGCGGTATTGCGGGTAGCATATTTACGCCATTCCAGGCTATACCCGCGTGGGTAGACCGCGCACTGGGCGCTAACTTTGTCAGGCAGACTTCACCGACGAACATCCCACGCTACGTGATACGCGCCTTTGGCAGCACGCTTATCAACTACGGGCTGAACATCTCGACACGTTTCAGGCTTGGGCTGCTCAAGGACATCTCCACACGCTTTGTGCTTGGCACAAGTGGCACGCAGTCTATCAGGGACGTAGCCACCCGCTTCCGCTTATTGCAGCAATCGGCGCGTGACGTAGCGGCTCGATTTCGCTTACGCAGTGCCGACCAGCTCAAGGATGTGGCAACCCGCTTCCGTTTAGCGAAGCTCAAGGACATGGCGAGTCGTTTTCGGCTTGGGCTGCTCAAGGACGTAGCTACCAGATTTCGCCTCATGCAGCAATCCGCCAGGGATGTAGCCACTCGTTTCAGGTTGGCGAAGCTACAGGACATTACGACACGGTTCAGATTGGGTTTGCTCAAAGACGTTGCGACACGCTTCAGGTTGATACAGCAATCTGTACGAGACGTTACCACGCGTTTCAGGCTTGCAAAGCTGAACGATATAGCCACACGGTTCAGACTGGCGAAACTCAACGATATCAAGACACGCTTCCGACTCAAGTCTGCTGACCAACTGAAAGATATAGCCACGCGCTTCCGGCTTGGGTCGCTCAAAGACATCACGACGCGCTTCCGATTGGCGAAGTTGAATGATATAGCGACACGCTTCCGTTTGGCCTCAGCCAATCAGAGCATACGGGATATTGCCAGTCGTTTCAGATTGATGTCTGCCAATCAGTTCAAAGATGTAGCGACCCGATTTAGATTGGCGCTATTCAAGGATGTCGCTACACGCTTTAGACTGATGTCAGCGAGTCAGCTAAGAGACGTGGTCGCGCGCTTCCGACTGAGCCAGCAGCGTCTCAAGGACGTGGCCTCGCGTTTCAGATTGAAGAGTGCGGATCAACTCAAAGACGTGCAAGCACGTTTTCGGCTCATGAGCGCGAGCCAACTCAAAGACGTGAAGACACGGTTCAGAGTCATGAGCGCCAATCAATTGAAGGATATCGCTGCACGCTTCATCCTGGCTGGCGTAGGGGCGCTACGAACAAAAGATATCGCATGCAGGTTTGTGCTGTTCGCGCCTTCTGATGTGGTTTGGGTGACGCGCGATGGGAAAGCTACCTGGGTGACGCGTGACGATTTAGGCAACTGGAACGCACGTGATGAGAGTGCATCGTGGGATAGTCGAGACGATCAAGCGACCTGGGATAGTCGAGACGATCAAGCGACCTGGAAAACAAGGAGGTGAAACGATGGGACTGAGTCCATTTACAGCGGGTGACGGTCGCCCCTGGCCGCCGCATGGCTTTACGACCGATAGCGGTATCTTCCCTCTGTCCGGCATCGCCAACAATGCAATCGCATTGCATATGCAGGACATCAACAATAATAACCAGTTGTACATCTGTACAGGCGCATGGGTCATACAGGGGAACGGCTCGACGGGTCTGGCGATCTTTACCCCAAGTGTGGCCGATGTGACGACAGGCTATCTCGGCAAGCCTGGCCTGTACAAGACGTATCCAGTCGTGACGCTTGCAACTGGGCCGGTTGGCATGGACAGCCAGCTATTGCAAGTCATAGCAGAACCTTAGTAGAAAGGAGGAACATGCAACTTGCACTTACTTTAATATTCTATGTCTGGCTCATTATCGTGCTCGTATTGCTCTATCTCATGTGGAGAGATGGCAGCAAGCGCGTTATGCTCTTGCAGCAGGCGCTCATCGATGTGAGCAACAAGAGCGCGGATGCTGCAAAGACGGCGGCTGAGACAGCACAAAAAGCCGTGACGCTTGTTGAGGAGAAGATACACGATGCCTGAGAACCTGCTACTTTCGCTACCAAGCATCGTGATTACGCTTTCTGTGATTATCGGCGGCCTCTTTGTCTTC
>WNGN01012195.1_pt1 | contig 11181 bp, 9 predicted proteins | sample 5400561 | NCBI WGS metagenome assembly WNGN01 (sample SAMN13153379, study PRJNA577476) | soil metagenome | isolation source: 115 cm soil or saprolite under Garry oak tree replicate 2 | place: USA:California | collected 2016-06-15 | reverse complement strand
AATAGCGAGCATAGTAAACTCAACTGTTTCCAAAATAAATAGAGCATATTACTCGCTATTTGCGCAAAATAGCGAGCATCCATCCCACTCTCCTCTGGCCTGGTGCGGGTCACTCCGGCCTGGTACTGGTCCCGCACTCCTCGTGAATGAAGGCCTCGGTCATCTCGTGCGCCAGGTCATCGGGATGCTGCACCGGGGGTGACTTCATGAGGTAGGCGCTCGGTCCCTCCAATGTCCCGCTCATGCCGCGATCCATGGCGAGCTTGACCATGCGCACCGCGTCAATGACGACGCCGGCGGAGTTTGGCGAGTCCCAGACTTCCAGTTTTAGCTCCACGTTGAGCGGCACATCACCAAAGGTGCGTCCTTCAAGACGAATATAGGCCCATTTACGATCAGTAAGCCACGGCACGTAGTCTGAAGGACCTATGTGCACGTTGTCCGCGCCGAGGTCATAGTCGAGCTGGCTGGCGACGGCATTGGTCTTGCTAATCTTCTTCGATTCCAGGCGGTCGCGGTCAAGCATGTTGTAGAAATCAGTGTTGCCGCCGACATTGAGCTGCATGGTGCGCTCTAGCTTGACGCCCCGTTCGCGAAAGAGATGCGCCAGCATGCGATGGACGATAGTGGCGCCAACCTGGCTTTTGATATCGTCGCCTATCATCGGAAGGTTGGCTTCTTTGAAGCGCTGCTGCCAATAATTCTCACGCGCGATAAAGACGGGAACGCAATTGACGAAACCGACCCCGGCCCGCAGTATCTGTTCCACGTACCACTTGGTGGCCGTTTCGGAGCCGACCGGCAGGTAGTTGATCACGACATTGGTGCCGCTATCTTTCAGTACTTTCACGATATCGTCTGTCTGACCTGGCGCTTTCTTGATGATCTGGGAAAGATATTTGCCCAGCCCGTCATGTGTCATACCACGATAGACTTTGACCCCGAGATGGGGAACGTCGGCGAAGTGGTAGGTATTATTAGGGGCGGTACAAATGGCCTCGCTGATATCCTTGCCGACTTTGTTCTGGTCAATATCAAAGGCCGCTGAAAATTCAATATCGTTAACGTGATAGCCTGCCATGTCGACATGCATGAGGCTGGGCACAAAATCCCCGGCTTTAGCGTCGCGGTAGTAGTGAACGCCCTGCACGAGCGAGCTGGCGCAGTTGCCTACGCCAATGATGGCTACACGTACTTTCTTCGATTGTGTCATTTTGCTCATTCCTTTCACGAAATATCCTCAGCACTACTGGTGGATGGCCGTACATATGCCAACGCCTCTCGGCCAATGGTTATTCCTTGCCGCTCCTCTTGTCTGATTGGGTTATACTGAAAACATAAGCTCTGTCATAAGATGGAAGCAATAAACAGTCCAAACAGGCTCTCCATCCTTCCGGGGGAAACCCCCCGTAGGGGCGGAGAGGACGCTTTCACGGGTAGGTTTTTGGAAAAGGAAGGAGAAAGAAGTGACAAGACGTGATAATCTGGTACGATAGAACAAAGTACGTCTCATATCGAAACAGGAGAACATCATGTCTTGTCGAGAAACAGTATCGCAGTGGGAAACCATCGTGTCAACGCATTTGCCGCACTTGAGTCGACCGCAAGCCCGCGTGTTGGCGTGGTGGAGTTATGGCATGGTGCTGGCGAAATCGTGTGGCATCACCAACGTGGTTGCCATCCTCGCACCGCTGCTCAAGCAATCCGAGTCCAGCATGAGGCAGCGTTTGCGCGAATGGTGTTACCCCATCAAGCAGAAGAAGGGAACGCATCGGCAAGCGTTGGAGGTGAACCGGTGCTTTGCGCCCTTGTTGCGATGGGTCTTGAGTTGGTGGGATCCGGGCGAGCATCGTCTGGCTTTGGCGATGGATGCCAGTACGCTGTCCGATCGCTTCACGGTGCTAGCGATCAGCGTGCTCTACCGTGGCTGCGCCATCCCCGTGGGCTGGAAAATCGTGCGCAGCAATGAGCCGGGCTCGTGGGAGCCGTACTGGAAGGAGCTGTTGAGCCAGTTAGCAGAAGCGGTGCCGCCCGACTGGCTGGTGATCGTGTTAGCCGATCGTGGCTTGTATGCCAAGTGGTTGTATGAGCACCTTGTCAGCCTGAAGTGGCATCCCTTCTTGCGCATCAATCGCACGGGCAAAGTGCGTCCAGCCGGGGAAAGCCACTTTCGCTGGCTCTCGAGTGTGGTGCCGCAGGTGGGGATGAGCTGGAGTGGGACGGTGGACTGTTTCTCGGAGGCGACGTGTCGCTTACCATGCACGAGGCTTTCACGCTGGGACGAGCCATACACGGAGGCATGGCTCATTGTCACTGATTTGGCCCCGCAGGCAGCCAATATCGTGTGGTACAGCAGGCGTAACTGGATCGAGGCGGGGTTCAAAGATACCAAACGCGGGGGATGGCAGTGGCATCAAACCAAGATGAAGGATCCCGAGCGAGCGGCGCGCTTGTGGGTGGCGATGGCCGTGGCGACGTTATGGGTGGTGAGTGTGGGAGGGCAGGCCGAGGCGACGAAGACGTGCAGCGGGCTGGCGGCCTTGCCTGAGCAGCATATTGCCCGACGCACGGCCACGAAGCGATCACAGCCGCGGCTCTCGAGTTGTTTTGGGCAAGGGATACGGCTGATCCTGGTGGCCTTGCTTCCGCACGAGGATTGTCCCGTCGGCTGTTTCCTGGCGGAACCGTGGCCCAGCGAACTGCTTCCGCGCAAGAAACCCACGGGCAAAGGCAAAGAGAAGAAGAAAAAGAGTCACGGGCAGAAGCAACGCTGGCGAGAGGCGCGTCGGGCTTCCAAGGCGGCTTCATGAGAAACCTACCCGTGAAAGCCCTTGGGTCGCCCTCGTCTCTCTTTCCCCCTCTCGGATGGAGAACACCCGAACAGTATCCGTGGAGACCAGAGAGGTTCCCACGCTGGATTCGGACCGGCAAAAAGGAGTTATGTAAGTATGCAGCAGCGAAAAAAAGTCCTTGTCATAGGACTGGATTGCGCCCCGCCAGAACTGATTTTTGATCAATGGCGCGATGAATTGCCAAACTTCAAACGGGTTATGGATGATGGTGTATGGGGGAAGCTAGAGAGTTGTATTCCTGCGATCACCGTGCCCGCTTGGAGTTCGATGATGTCGAGTAAGGATCCGGGGACATTGGGCTTTTATGGTTTTCGCAATCGTGGGGACTACTCATATGATACATACACGCTGGCAAATGCACATTCGGTGAAGACCGATCGTGTATGGGATGTGCTCTCACGTGCGGGAAAGAAAGTGATTACCATTGGCGTGCCGCAAACGTATCCGCCAAAGCTGGTCAATGGCATCCAGATAGGCTGTTTCCTCTCTCCTTCGACGAAAAATCCCGCTCAACCTTACACATATCCTGCTTCGGCGATGAAGGAAATAGAGGCTATCGTCGGTGAATACCTGGTAGATGTGCCGAATTTCCGCACAGAAGATAAAGCATACCTGCTGCGCCAGATTTATCGCATGACCGAGAAACGTTTGAAGCTCGTCAAGAAGTGGATCGCGGAGAAGGACTGGGACTTCTTTATGTTCGTTGAGATGGGTACCGACCGTATTCATCATGGCTTATGGAAGTATCACGATCCTACCCACCGCAAGTATGAGGTCAATCCACGGCTGAATTCAAGCATTCATGACTATTATCACTACATCGATAGCGAGATCGGCCGGATCCTCGACCTGGTGGATGATGACACAACGGTATTCATTGTCTCCGACCACGGGGCCAAAAAGATGGATGGTGGCATCTGTGTCAATGAGTGGCTGATACGCGAAGGGTATCTCACGCTGAAAACACAGCCAACGACGTTGACGGCCATCGACAGGTGCGAGATCGATTGGAGCAAAACAAAGGCTTGGGGTGATGGTGGATATTATGCGCGTATCTTCCTCAACGTGGAGGGACGTGAACCCCAGGGTATTGTCAAACCCGCTGAAGTTGAGGCGCTGCGCGACGAGCTTATTGACAAGTTCGAGGCATTAGTGGATCATACTGGTGTGAATATTGGCACAAAAGTCTTCAAACCAGAAGAAATATATCAAGAAGTACATGGTGTGCCACCTGACTTGCTTGTCTACTTTGGCGACCTTTCCTGGCGTTCAGTTGGGACAGTGGGTCACCGCTCGATTTACACATTCGATAATGATACGGGGCCTGACGATTGTAATCATGCGCAGTTTGGAATCGTGATCAAACATGACCCTGATGCTCACGAGGGTCCTGGGGGGCGCGAGCTGACAGGATTGCAGTTGATGGATATTGCTCCCACAATATTGGAGCAATTTGGTATTCCTGTTCCAGCCGATATGCAGGGAAAAGTGTTTTAATTGCAATAGGAAGCATAAAGAGAAAGAATTAGTGTCAAATAATCGAAGCTATGCGCCAGTTCGTAGTATAAATCATCGCGAAACCTCTCCTTCCCCGGAAGCGGCTCCGTACCCGTAGGGGCGGGGATTGCCTCTACAGGGTTGAGCGTAGCGTTCGTGTATAGTAGGGTTGACCCTTGCGGTCAACCTGGGGGCTCCTGTTTATTCAGCCTTTTTGAAGTACTCGACTGTTGCGCGAATTCCCTCTTCCAGCGTGACTGCCGCGTTCCACCCAAGGATGCGGGCTGCCTTACTGCAATCGAAGTATGAAAGGTAGATATCGCCGGGGCGTTTGGGCGTTCGCACAATCTCTGGTTTGTAGCCGATCAGTTTTGCCATCGCCTGGTAAATCTCGTTGACGGAGGTCCCTGTCCCTGTGCCGATACAGAAAATATCGTTGTCGCCGTGCTCCATGGCGATGAGGTTGGCCTGTGCGACGTCTCCCACGTAGATGTAATCCTTCTGCTGTTCCCCGTCCCAGTCAATCCGTATTGTCTCGTGGTTAAGAAAGCGCCTGGCGAAGATGGCGATGACGCCTGCTTCTCCATTGGGGTCCTGGCGCGGACCAAAGACGTTGCCATAACGCAGAATTGTATATGTCAGTCCATTTGCCTCTTTCCAGTAGCGCAGGTAGTGTTCCGCGACCATCTTGGTGATACCGTAGGGTGATTCTGGATGTTGTTCAACCTCTTCGTCGATTGGGAGACGAACGGGGGTGCCATAGGTTGCGCCAGACGAAGCAAAGACGATCTTGCGGGTGCCCACGCGAGTGCAATTGGTTAAAACATTGAGCAGGCCCAGTACGTTGACACGCGCATCAAGTTTCGGATCCTGCGTTGAGACTGCAACGCTTTGCTGCGCAGCCTGGTGGCAGACAATTTCTGGGCGTACCGTATCGAAAACCTGGTTCAGGCTGTCTTCATTTGTGATATCGACATGAAAGAACTGTGTTTGTGGCTGAAGATTTGTTCTCTTCCCCCCGCCCTCTTCCCACAGGCTGTCCAGGACAGCAACCTTGTGCCCTGCCGCAAGACATTGATCAACGATGTGAGACCCAATGAAACCCGCTCCACCAGTCACTAAAATATTCATCAGATATACAAAACCTTTCTATACATATTCCGTCTGATCTCTTGGGCAGTATACTACAGTGTATAAGAAAAAGCATAGATTTTTTCAGGTACATCTCGCGAAACCACTCCTGGCCTCAGGTTTATGCACTTGCCACGTATCAAATCTATCACGATGAGGCTCACCCTCAGTACTCTTAAACCACAGAGTGGAATCAAATCAATTGCTCAATCGCGGTCTGCAGTGCTTCGGGGTGCGTTAAAACGGGGAAGATATGTAGTCCGGTCTCCTGTTGAAGGCGCTCAAGGGCCGCGTGATCCTGTGGATTTAACATGGCCACAGTCAGTATGTTGCGATCGCGACCAACGGGAAAGCAGCGAAGCTCCTGGGCCAGCTGGGCATTGACGAGCTGTTGTAGCCGTGCGTGGGGCTCGCGGTTTGATGTCGGGTACTCTGCCCCTGGCGGGTGATAGTTTTGCGCGCTGAACGTTTGGGGGTGAAATTGAAGCGTAGGCTTGTCTGGCTGGCGGCCTCGATTGACTCGCCGATAGTTTGATAAGGCGTCGGGTAGGCACTATGACCGATAGTTATTTCAATGGGACGGGTGAGCTCCATATCGGTGGTATTATGAATACTCCAGAGTAGAGCATCCCAGAGACGGCTTTGTACAATTTGCCCTCCCTGGAGGTTGGCTCCAGGCAAAAGGAAGTGCAACGTGTTGCCAAGGAGAAAGACTACGTCCGTTTTGCGTACGAGTGGGCGTAGGCAATTCATTAAGTAGTGCGTACTGGCAAGTGGGTCGGTATATAGAGTGTTATTTGAGTTTGTTTTTGCGTCGGATTCAAGGTAGAGCGCGATGGTTACTAGGGCGAGCTGGTTGGCACGAGTAGCTACAATATGCTGGATCGTCGCCACAATTGTCTCAGTTGTAGCAATCGTCTCATAAGTATACAAGGACAATGTCGGCTCTATAGTCGGACGAGACGCAGCTTCATTACTCATACTTGGCTCCTCAATTAGAATGAAGTTACATAGAATTTGTTACAGCCAATGATACACAAGCAACACTAAGAAATATGTGGCAATACGGTTGCATTTCCGTTGAGACTCTTTGATCAAGGTTAAGAAGCGTGTACTCAAAGAAAGGGATATGGCTATGAAGAGTAGTTCAGAGTTTGCGGTTGACCCTGGAGATATGCCCGCACTGAAGCGGTGGTTGGCAGCGCAAGACGACCAGTCAACCCTGCGCGCCATTGGTATCGACGAGATTCTCATCGGCCAGGATGCGCTGCTACAACTGCCACAGGTGCTACAACGTGCAGGGGTTGCTCCCGGAGTGCGGGTACTGCTGGTGATGGACGAGACCTCCATGCTGCGGGAGGGGTGGGACTTGAAGCCCTTCGTACAGGCATTGTTGCATCATGCCGGTTACCAGGTTGCGTCTCTGTGGCTCGAGAGTGACCGCTATGCTCTTGTCCATGCTGATTTTGAGCAGGTGCGGCGCGTTCACGAAGCAATTCTGCCAGGAGACGCGCTGATCGCGCTCGGCTCTGGAACAGTGACCGATATTGTCAAACACGCGGCCTATCTGTATGACCAGGAGCAGGGCGGGCTAAAGAATATTGTCTACATATGTTGCCAGACTGCCAATTCGGTCACAGCCTTTGCCGCGAATATGGCTGTATTGCTCAAAGATGGTGTCAAGCGCACTATTCCTTCGCGTTACCCTACGGCTATCATAGCTGATCTGCGAGTACTTGCCTCAGCTCCAAAAGCAATGACATTGGCAGGGCTTGGCGATTGCTGCGCCCGCTTCGTCGCCTATGGTGATTGGTATCTCGCCAGTGCTCTTGGCATGGTTGATTTTTATAGCGAAGTCCCACTGGCGCTGCTGGGCAGCCTTGAAACTGTACTTATAGAGCACGCGGCAGGCATCGGCCAGCGTTCACTCGAAGGAGAAGCGGTTGTAGCTCAAGCTTTGCTGCTTGCTGGTATTGCTCAATCCATTGTCGATATGTCGGCCCCCATTTCAGGCACTGAACATGTGACATCGCACGTCCTGGATATGATCGCGGACCATCACCGGCGCGGCCTGGCACTGCACGGCGCCCAGGTGGGAGTAGCCACCATTAGCGCAGCGCGGCTCTACCAGCATTTTCTAAGTAGCTTTGAGCCAGAAGAGGTTGATTTTGATAGCTGTTATCCCGATGACGCTGTATTGCAAGCGCGGATGGAACGGCTCTTCGTGAAGATTGATGCTTCCGGAGCGATGGCGCGGGAATGCTGGAGCGACTATAGCAAAAAGCTGAAATTGTGGCGTCAGAACCGCCGGCGGTTTGAGCAATTCTGTGGCGATTGGCGAGCCGTCCATCGCCCGAAACTCTCCTCGTTGGTTTGCTCACCTGAAATTGTAGCGACTATTCTCGCCCAGGCAGGAGCGCCGCTTGTTCCTCAAGATTTGGAGCCACCAATCAGCCAGGTAGAGTACGATTTCGCCCTGGAGCATGGGCACTTCATCAGGGTGCGTTTTGTATTAGGAGATCTGTTGTATTTTCTAGGATGGTAGGACTCAATTATTCCTTTGTATCTTGAATTGATTGAAGCACTTTCAGAGTTTCTGCACGCACCTGCTCGAGTTTCACGCCCATGCCCGCCAGTACTCCCGCGGCAATACCTTCCCCTTCGCGTACCAGTCCCAGGAGAAGGTGTTCGGTGCCAATATACTGGTGCTTCAACAGCTTTGCTTCATCAACAGCCAGCTCAATTACTTTTTTTGCACGGGGAGTAAGGCCAATATCACCGGGTGCCGCGTGGTCACCACGACCGATAATATATTCAATTGCGGCACGCACGTCACTCAATTGTATGCCGAGGTTCGTTAATACTTTGGCGGCAACCCCTTCACCTTCGCGCACAAGGCCGAGTAGGAGATGTTCAGTGCCGATGTAGTTGTGTTGGAAGCGTTGAGCCTCTTCCTGTGCCAGTGTCAAGACCTTGCGAGCACGTTCTGTAAATTTATTAAACCTGTCCCTGTTCTCCACTGTGTGATACCTTTCTATTAGGGATACAGCGTAGAAATGATACTTTTCGTGCCTGTTTAACCGAACAAGTTGCGTTTATTAAGATACAAGGTTGTAGTGGTAGCGTAAGTGTAAGTTTTTGGTGCTACATGTACGATCTCAAGTAACGCTAAGGCCTGTGAGGTAGACAGTACAAGCATAACACGCATAAGTATCGGTTGGCAATAGTGATTTTTTGGCTCTCCATCCTTCCGGGGGAAAACACCCGTAGGGGCGGGAGCGGAGAGGACGTGGGGTGGGGACCCTTGGGTCGCCCTCGTCTCTCTTTCCCCCTCAAGTCTGAACAGTATCGATTTTTTGAGCGACTTGACAGGGACATAGTGCAGGTAAGAAAATATAGTAACACACAAAAGATTAAATAACAGAAGATTACCACCATATGCAACAATATAACATCAACACTTCTACCAGCAGCCCTTTGCCACCATCGAACGGTACTTCTCGGGAACAACAACCTGCAGGTCTGTCTCTGGACATGCAGGAAGCTGCTCGCGCCGCTGAACGGGCCCGTCTGCGGCAGGGTATTATGCATGTGCGTATTCGCCACTTTTATTGCACTCTGGAGGAGATGTTCGATCCCTCCTTGCATGGCCAAAGTTTTGTCGTGGGGACCGGCACAGGGAGACCAAATGAACCGGGCCGTGTTATTGATGCTTCTCCTGCCGCGATGCGCCTGGGCGTCAGTCCCGGGATGCCTTTGCGGCGCGCTAAGGGTATAGTTCCGCGTACTCGTTTTTTGCCGGCCTCGTATGATCGCTATCAACCTGTATTGCAAAGCTTGCGCGAACGGTATAAAGCCTATTCTCGTATTATTGAATCGATACCTATCGCGGACACTTTTATTGATCTGCGTGGCTGTGAAATTCCATTTGACTCGCCCGTCGCACTGGCTGAGCGCCTATGCGCGGAGGTGGCTGAGATGGGATTGACCGCGCTGATTGGGATCGCCAATGGAAAGGCAGTTGCTGAACTCGCCGCGCTAATGAGCCGCAAAAATGGACGCCAGGGTGTATTATATATCCCTGCTGGGCGCGAAGCATCATTTGTACAGACGTTACCGCTTTCGATGCTCTTGCAACTGCGCGCCGCAGGTGCAGGTATCCCGAGTGCGTTGCCAGACCTGGGAGAGCAAGTAGAGAATTCTGGCTCGCGTCCGCCAGAGGTCGAGGGGAAGAGCGAACAGGTGGACTCGGTAGCAGTAGCTGAACTGGTGGCACACCTGCGAGATTTCGGTATAAACTCTTTCGCCCAGGTAGCAGCGTTGACGGAAGAGGGTTTGCGCCGCCGCCTGGGGCGCCTAGGCTCGTGGGTGTATCAGGTTGCCTGTGGCGAGGATACCAGCCTCGTTGTGCCTGACGCACCTCCTTTAAGCCAGAATGCACGCGTGCGTTTTCATACTCCCACAGATGCAGACGAAACCTGTGCCGCTGTTCGCAAACTTGCTAACTATCTGGGAGAGCGTTTAAGGGAGCAACGGCTGAAAGGTCAGACCATTGCGTTGATGCTCTGGCCTCATCGCAACGTGCAGCGGGATACGCGCAGGCTGCTGATGAATGAAGAAGGCGAAGAGGTGGCCGTCACTGCCGCCGAGGAGACGATTGGTGGTCAGATGATTCTCTCTCGCCATACGGATGAGGCTGATGTGATTGCTAATCACGCTTTGATGCTCTTTGCGCATTATCACCGACCGGCTTACCGCTACTTACAAGTACAGTTACGTATTGGAGATATCGTGGCGATAACGCAGGCTTACTATCCGCCCCTCGCGCGGGCCAGAGGTAGGGCAACCCGTAAGTTATAGCCAGCCCGATAAAGATTATAGTGGAATAATTCACGGCTCCTGGTGAAACACTTGAAACAGTGAGCCACATCGACTCAAACTTGTGTGAAACACCTGATACACCTGATACACCTGATACACCTGATACACTTGAAACAGTCAACATCGCATGAGTCGCAATAATGGCATTTTCACGATAATTCACAGACGCTGCATTTGAAGCCAGTGTAGCTAGAAAATACTTGCTGCGGTTTGCTACAATTACCTGTGGGGAAGACATAATTGTAACGCTACGTTCCACTAAAACGTACTAATAATTAAGACTTTGTTGGCGAATGACACATAAAGTGAAATGTCCGGGTGAAGGGAAAGAAACGTTCCTTTGCCACCATGCACACCCCGGCTTGCGAAGCCGTCACATAGTTGGGGCGATGCCTTGTGCTCCCCCTGTCTGGGGGCATATGCTCGCCTTGTGACGGGGCCGATTCAACTCGCTTGCGAAGCCGTCGCATAGTAGGGGCGATGCCTTGTGCTCGCCCGGTGACGGGTCGACCCTTGCGGTCGACCTGTCGCGGCTTTCCCTTGCTCTATTTTTATTTGTACCGGCTGGGGGCGGAATATGTCCGACACGTTACCGAACAGCGGCCCTTTAGAGACTGGTAGAACACCTGCTGAAGAAAACCTTGAGGATAGTCAAATAGCTGATATAAATATATCGGTTATAATACCATCATAGGCTTCGCTGCGCAGGGTCGTATAGGTAGTATAAGCGCCTATACCAAAGTTTATAGCCAGGGCGGCGGAAATGATCGTACCGCTTAAAGCCAGCAACAACAGAGGGATAACTATCCTGAGGGTCTTC
>WNGN01003100.1_pt1 | contig 11181 bp, 8 predicted proteins | sample 5400561 | NCBI WGS metagenome assembly WNGN01 (sample SAMN13153379, study PRJNA577476) | soil metagenome | isolation source: 115 cm soil or saprolite under Garry oak tree replicate 2 | place: USA:California | collected 2016-06-15 | reverse complement strand
CGCGGAGAAGTTCACTTTGCGCCGGCTTCCCTTCCTCGCCGCAAATCCAGATCTGTTCGAGCAGATGATCGACGCGAATTTCGTCATCCGCCGAGACCGGCGTGCAGCAGTCCGCGGTGTCCGCGAGCGGACAGGCCATCGGATGATTCGGGCCGTGCTGCGCGGTGTCAAAGGAAAGATGGCCGTGCGCAAGCTCGATGCGACGATCGGCCTGGCGCGCGATGTCCGGATCGTGCGTAACCATCAAAATCGTGTGGCCCGATTTGTGAAGGTCGCGGAAAAGATCAATGACGATTTGTTCGTTGGCTTCGTCAAGATTGCCGGTCGGCTCGTCAGCCAAAATAAGTTTCGGCTGATTGATGAGCGCCCGCGCAATGGCCACCCGTTGCTGTTCGCCACCGGAAAGTTGCGAGGGCAGATGCATAAGGCGCTCGCCAAGACCGACACGTTTCAGCGCTTCGGAGGCCTGTTGCTCGTCCGTAACCGAATGAAAATATTGAGCGAGCATAACATTTTCGAGCGCGTTCAAGTACGGCACCAGATGGAATTGCTGGAAGACGAAGCCAATTTTTTCCGCGCGGTAACGGACCATAGCGTTTTCGTTGAGCTTCGCAAGATCCACGCCATCGACTACTACACGGCCTTCGGTGAGGGTGTCGAGCCCGCCGAGAATATTGATGAGCGTGGTTTTGCCAGAGCCCGAAGGGCCCATCAGTGCGACCCATTCTGCGGACGCGATATTGAATGAAACACCGTTCAGCGCGCGCAGTGGGCCGTACTGTTTGACAAGCGTGTCGATCGTCACCTGCGGCGGAGTGGTCATTTTGCACCGTAGGGGCAGCCGCGCCCAGAGCGGGGCTCGAGTATGAGGGATAAGCAAGCGACGCGGATGACGTTGAGATCCTGAAGCCATCCTCGCCGGATGGCTTCAGGATGACAATCTGTTCGGAATGGAGCGATGGGGCGCATCACTCTTCGCCTCGGAACACGGATGCGGGGCGAATCTGCACCAACCGGCGCAGAGGGTAAGCCGCGAGGATGGCGACGATTACAGTGAGGGCCACAGAAATAGGATACACGATGAGCCGAGGCTGCGCGGCCACGCCAAACACGGCTTTGCCCAGTCCGATGGAAAGAACAATTCCCGCTGCCGCGCCGATTAGGCCACCGGTAAGTCCGAGCAGTGCGGCTTCCGCGAGAAACAAACGCAGCACTCGCCGCACGGAGCCCCCGATCGCCTTCATCAAGCCGACGTCGTTCTTGCGCTCCATCGCGACGTTGGTCATCGCCGCCATTACACACAGCGCGGTGAGGACCAAAACGACCGCCACGGTTGCCGTCAAAATTCCAGAGATGCGGTTGTAAAGCCGCGCTTCGCCTTCCGTGAATTGCCGGATGGGACGGACTTCAACTTCAGGGAACTTTTGTTGCAGCGCGTGAATTGTTTCGTTTATTTTCTGGGGAGTTCCGCTAACAAACACTTTCATCACGCTGACGCGATCGCCGGCATCCGCAAGGCGCTGAGCCACAGAAAGCGGCACAAAAGCTTGGTCATCTTCCGGACCGCCGCTCGCAAGAATCGAAACGAGCTTACATGATTCCGTTCTCACTCCATATCTGAGTTGCACAGTCGACCCAGCATGAAGTTTGAGCCGATCAGCTAGCTTGAGGCCCGCCAGGCACTCATCCTGCGAGTAGTCCGACGGGTGTTCGGGCTCCAACTTCCAGCCAGGCTCCCGGTTTTCCAATAAATCCAAATGTGTTCCTGCGATCACAGCATCCGTTGCGAGGCGGGTATCGCCAGAATTAACTTTTGCAACGATGTACAGAAAAGGCGTTGCCACGTAACCTGTGTTCTCGGAGCCGGATTGCAATTCCGAGAGAATCGGATCATTCATGGTGTTCGACGAGCGCGGTGTGATGAGAACGTTGGGACCGAAGGCGCGGAATTCCGTGGTGATGCGGCGCTTGGCGTCCACTTGAAGATTCAGCAGCGCCGCGGTAATGGCCGCACCTGCTCCCAGCGCGAGCAAAATGACGATAAGGCGGCCGCGGTTTGCGAAGACCGAGCGGCTCAGAACGCGCCAGAACATTCTGCGATTGACAGAGCGGCGGTCGTTCTTTTGAGCGAGGGACATGTTCATTCGCCTCGCAGGATGGGCGCGGGATTGAATCGAGCGGCGCGGCGGAGCGGCAACGCGCTGCCGAGAAGCGTCACGGCCGCAGCGAGAACGAGAATTACACCGAGCACGAGCAGCGATGGCGCAGGAGGAACCCCGAAAATCTTTGTTCCAAGGAAACGCGCGAGCAGCAGGCCAAGCGCGTAGCCGATCGAACCGCCAACGAAGGCGAGGAGAAGTTGCTCCGCCGCAAGTAACCAGCCGACGGTGCCAGAGCCGGCTCCGAGCGCTTTCATCAAGCCGATTTCCATGCGACGTTCGATGACCGAAGCCGCCGAGGACGCGCCAACCGCAAGGGCGGCGGCGAGAAGCGATGCAAAGGTCACCAGCCATAGCAGCGTGCGGACGCGCGTGAGAATTTTGCCTTCGCCATCCGCGACGCGGCGAATCACGCGCACATCGGAGCCGGGCAAGACCTGCTTGATCGAATAGGCAATCGAAGAAACATACGGCGAGCAGGACCAGCGCTCCAGTTCGTCGGCCTTCATCGTCTTCGGATCGCGCCGCGCAAAATCGTCTTCCGGTTTTGTCAGTGCGGAGACGTAGAGCTTGCGGTAAACGCCAGGCTGTCTGGAGATGTCCTGGGCTTGCTGCAGAGAAGTTACAATCGCGTCGTCTTCCGTGCCCCCGGTGTTTAGAATTCCCGTGACTCTCAACGACACAAACAGCTGCACCATTTTTGAAGGGTCCGGAACGTTTACGCTAATCTCATCACCAATTCCCAAGTTCAGGCGCTTTGCGGCTCTAGAGCCCATGACACACTCCCGCTTATTTTCGTCAAACCAGCGGCCATCCACTTTCCACCATGGGTTGGTTCGATCGATTCCGGTCCTGAATAGATTGCCGTCACCAAGTGCCAGGGTATGTGCTACCCAAGTCCCGATCAAAGTTGCCCCTGATCTATGTTCAAGTTCTTTCGGGCCGTCGTTCCATTTCGCCGTGTCCGCTGTGAACTCTAGCTCCGGTGCGAAGGCGGTAATGTTGTTGTGCCAGAAGACGGATTTGATTTTGGGGAGATCGGATTCGGGGAGGTAGGCGCCGGAGTTGGCGGGGCGGAAGTCCACGCCGCCGATTTCGAGGGGCAGCGAATCGGCTTCGGGAGTGACGACGAGATTCGCGCCGAGGGATCTGAATTCTTCCGAGAGTCGATCACCGACATCGAGTGAAACGCTGAGCGTGGCTGTAGCTACGGCCATGCCGAGTGAAAGCGCCGCAGCCGTGAGGAATTTGCGGCGCGGGCGGCGCGTGAAGTTGTCGGCAATGAGGCGGAGGAACATGGCAATCAGAGAAGAGCGACCAGCAACCCAGTCCAAGGAAAAGAGCAAAAGAACCGACCGGAAGGTCGGCCACTACAAAAGAACGGGAAAACCTCCAAAAACCTTCGCACAGCGAGGCTCATTTGGGCACTTCGGTCCAAGATTTTGTAATCGCGCTGACGTTGACGACGAGATCGGAGCCGTCCACGCGAAAGGGAACGCCAATGGGATTGCAGCCGCCCGCTTCACCGATCGTGGGAATGTATATAGCGGAGCCGCAGTGGCGGCAGACGACATTCTGCCCATCCTGCCGGTAGCCTTCCGCGCCACAGATGCGACAGGCGTCGAGCGCCACGCCCCAGCCCTGCGGTATTTTGATGACGAGAAAGCGAAACGATTGATCAGCCGATTTCACTGTAAACAGGTGCAGGTTGCCGTCCTGTACATCGCTGAGTGGGACGCGTAGTTCGTCATTCCCTGCGCCAGATGCAGCGATCGCCTGTGCCGACGGCGGAGCGGAGCTTGCGCGCGCATAAATAAAATCAGCAGTGAGCACGAGGATTACAGTGAGGCATGCAGCCGCCGAGGCGATCATCCAGCTGCGCTGGCGGCGCTGCTGCGCAGACAGCAAACGCTGTTCCGCTTCCGTGGCCGCCGCGGCAATTTTTGAGTGTGAAGCAGTCAGCCATTCGCGGAAAATCAACAGAACCGCCGCGCCGAAAATAAATACAAAAAAGAAAATCTCGAAGTTTACAATCGGCCCGATCAGCGCCATTTCCTGCCTGCTCGAGGGCAGCCACTGCGCCTCGCTGAGTTCATGCAATCCAGTCAGAGCAAGTTGCGCGGCGACCAGCCACAAGATAATGGTTGTCGCGGCGAAGAAACGATGCAGCGGAATCTTGAGCGTGCCTTTAAAAAAGAACAGGCCGACGGCAACGGCGGCCAGCAATCCAACGATTGTGCCGATCCAGGTTTGGATGCCTTCGCTGGAAAGTTCGACGGCGCGCAGAATCAACGCCAACTCCACGCCTTCGCGGACCACCATCAGAAAAACGAACAGAAAAATTCCCCAACCGGCCGCCGAACCGGCACGCACAGCGTAATCCTCGATTTTTTGCTCAATATGTTTTCGCAGGTGCCGCGCAACGCGGTTCATCCAAATGATCATCGAAATGACGAACACCGCGGCCAGCAGAAGCAGCAGGCCTTCAAAGCCGTCCTGGTTGATTTGCCAGCGTTCGAGGGCAATTGCTACCGCCAGGCTGAGCGCACCAGCGACGGCTACGCCCGACCAGACGAATCGAGCGAGTTGCGAACGGCCGGTTCGCGAGAGATAAACGAGTATGATGCCAACGACGAGAGCAGCTTCGACGCCTTCACGGAGAGAGATGAGAAAAGCAGAGAGCAAGAGAGCTCCAGTTGAAAATGATTTGCAACTACAATTGTAAGTTTACCGCTAGAGGCGCGGCAGGTCAATCGGACTAAACTAGTCCTATTTCTTCAGGATAGAATACACGAGCCTTATGAAAATTGCAGGTTCACGGGAAAAGAGTCTGGCGGGGGCGTGGCGCGCGAGGTTTGCACGGTTCCTTGCGCCCTCGTCTGCAATTGCGGTGCTCTACCTACTGGCTGCCACCTTCGCTCCGGCGCAGTCCTCCGGCAAAACGGCAAAACAAGGTCCGAAGGACGATTCCAAACAAGCGGAAAGATTGGCGGACCAGGGGGACAAGGCAGCTGCCGCAGGCAAGCTGCGGGAGGCGCTGGCGGACTATTCGCAGGCGGTGAAGGCGGCACCCGGGGACGCAGGAATTGCGCGAAGGGCAGCGGCGATGCGAGCGCAAGTGGTGCAAGCACTGGTTGACCAGGCCGAAACGAACGCGCTCGATGGAAACATCGTGGGCGCGACGGAGCTGATGAATGAGGCTCTGCACATCGATCCGGGCAATACGATCGTGGCGGAGCGGCTGGCGCAACTGAAGCAGATGCCGAAGGAATATCTGCCACCGGGAGACAAAGAGGATCAGGAACTGAAAGGCCCGGCTGTGCTGAAGCCGCAACGGGGCAAGAAAGCGGTGAATGTACGCGGGGATTCAAAGAGCGCATACGAGCAAGTTGCGCGAATGTTTGGAATTACCGTGGCGTTCGATCCGGACTTGACCGCGCGGAATATCAAACTGCGAGTGAACGATGTGGATTTCTACACAGCGATGCAACTGTTGGGCTCCCAGACGCAGACTTTCTATCGCGCGGTGAACTCGACGTTGATTTTCGTAGCGTCGGATACGATCGCAAAACGCAAAGAATACTCGGAGGAAGTGGAGCAAACATTCCGGCTGGATAGTGCTGTCGCGCCTGAAGACATGACTGAGCTTTTGCGGGTGCTTCGCGAAATCACGAATTCGACGCGGATCACGATGGATACGAAGAACCACAGCCTGACGCTGCGCGAAACGGCTGACAAAGTGAAGCTGGCGGGACAGTTGATTAAGGAATTGGAACAGGCGCGCCGCGACGTCATGCTGGATATTGAACTGCTCGAAGTGGACCGGAACAAAGCGCGGACCCTCGGAATCACCCCGCCCTCGAACGTACAAGCGTTCCCGCTGAATTCAAACGACGTGGCGAAACTGGAAGCCGCGACGGATTTGACCAATCTACTGACGTTGATAGCGCAGGTTTTTACCGCGCGAGGAATTACGGCGAGTCCCACGGACGTGTTGCCGGTGGGCGGAGGAAAAAGCACGTTCTTGCTGACGATGCCAAACGCGTCCGCGAAATTTTCGGATGGATTGTCGCTGGTAAAAAGCGGGCGAGAGATTTTGATGCGCGCGCAGGACGGCAAGCCGGCAACATTTTTTGTGGGCCAGCGATACCCAGTGACCTTGTCGCTGCTTTCAACGAGCCTGGGAGGCACGACGGTCGGCGGTGCGGTAACGTCAACGACGTTTGCGCAAACGAATTTTGCCGTAGGGCAGAATCCGGTCGCGGTGGTGGCGCAGGACCTTAATAACGATGCCAAGCCGGACTTGGCGGTGGTGAACAAAGGAAGTAGTTCGGTCTCCATTTTACTTAACAACGACAACGGAAATTTCACGGTGCCGACAGGATCGCCAATCCAACTGGGCACGAACGAACAACTGCCGTCGGCAATCGCTTCGGCAATTTTTCGTGCGACGGATGCAACGCACCTGGCGCAGCCTGCGGATCTGGTTATCGCGAACAGCGGATCGAATACGGTGAGCGTGTTGCTGGGAAGCCAGAATTTTGACGGAACGTTCACGGAGGCGGTGGGCTCCCCGTTCAACGTAGGAACGAATCCTAGCGCCGTGGTGATCGGGGATTTTAACGGCGATGGAAATCTGGACTTTGCCGTGGCGAACGAGGGTGACAACACGATTTCCGTTTTCGAAGGCGACGCACTAGGCGGATTCACACCGTTCCCGAAGTCGCCTTTCGCGCTGCCAACTACAGAAAAAGGACCGATTGCGACGCTGTCGTCCACTTTTGACAATTCCGGCAAGCCCGAGATTGCGGTCTTGAATCTGACGACCCAAAATAGTGGAATTTTTCAGGCGAGCGCCGACACCACATTTTACGGGACGGTCACTGAGTTGAGCGGATCACCGGTAGCAACGGGAGCCGACCCGGTGGCTTTTGCGGCGGGCGATTTGAATGCGGACGGTTTCGCGGATTTCGCGGTGGTAAATCAATCGTTGAACGAAGTGACGATTTTGCTGAATGACGGGACGAGCGTATTCACGGCGGCGGTAGGCTCGCCCCTGGCAACTGCGAGCACACCGGCGGGTGTGGCGAGTGCGGATTTCACAAACGATGGTGTCGGGGATATCGCGGTAACGAACAATGGATCAAGTACATTGGGCATTTACGCGGGCCTGGGGTCCGGCGAATTTTCGCAACGGATCGAATTGAGCGTGCCGGCCGGACCGCTGGCGGTGACGACATCCACGCTGACGACGAGCGGGCTGCCGGACGCCATTGTGACGGCAAGCTCGGGCTCGAATAACTTTGTGACCGTGCTGCTCGATCCATCGAGTTTCGCGTCAGGTTCGGGGTCGTTGCAGACGCCTTATCCGGCGTCGGAGTATGTGGACCTTGGAGTGAAAGTAAAAGCGACACCCTCGGTTCACGATGACAATGAAGTGACTCTGCAATTGGAATTTGAAATTCGCGCGCTATCCGGGACCAGCGTGAATGGCATTCCCATCATTACCAACCGGACGGTATCGCAAACCGTGCGGCTGAAGGAAAATGAGCCTTCGGTGATTGCCGGTCTGCTGGACCGGGAAGAGACGAAATCGCTGAGCGGAATTCCGGGTCTTGCAAACGTGCCGGTTGCGGGTTATGTCTTTGGCACGCGAAGCACATCATTCAATGAGACGGAGTTGCTGATTATTGTGACGCCGCGCCGGATGAACGAGCGCCTACGGGAATCGAGACCCAAATACGCCGGACGCGGAGGGGCACCGGCGACGGGCGCGCCGGCACCGGCACCCTCCGAGCCGTAGCGACGAAGCAATTTTGCCCTTGAACCTTGCGCAGCGGACGCACAGAAAAGGCTTCCTTCCAGGCAGCGTCAGCGATTATGTTTATTCCTAACAATTTATTTGTCCACTTGACCCTGGAATTGAGCGACCGGAGTATCAAAAAATGAAAGCAGAAATTTCGCGGACGATGGTGTCCGGAGCTGCGAGCACTGCGATTTTACTTATCGCGATCAGCGGATGGATGAACAGCGCAGAGGCAGGACAGGCCGGCAAAGCGGCCGGCTACGCCGAGGCAGAGCGCGCAGTGACAAAGGCAGAACAGGAGTGGTTCGCGATTCAGCAAGCGAATGACTGGGCAAAGCTGTCCAAAATGATTTCCGACGATTTTGTGATCGTGGATTCGGACGGGAGCCTGGGAAACCGGGAATCGATGATCGCCGGATACAAAGCGGAGGCGCCGCGCGTGCTGGGTTTGAAGATGCAGGTGTTGGTGGCACATGCCGTTGCTCCAAATGCGGTGATTGCAAGTGGGCTGGACGACATCACGCTGAAAGGCAGCAGCGGCAGCGGAACGACTCACCGGTATGAACGTTTTATCGATACTTGGATTTTGCGCGACGGTCGGTGGCAGTGCGTGGCGGAGCAGATCACGCTGGCGCAAGCGGAGAAGCGGTAGTTTGGCGCCGTATCAAGGTATCTTGCCACCGAGTGACTGCAGCGCCGTACCGCGTGGCTCCATTTCATACCCTTCCCCAATTGAGTCGTTGAGATTCCGTCCGACCGGAGTCTGATGTTTCTTCCACGGCCTCGGTGGTGATTTAGGCGTTTAGGCTGCGCTTGCTGTCAATTCGTTTGAAATATTCGCGAACACGGTCCATCGTTGGTGGGCAATTTAGTCGCCGAAGTAGATAAGTCGAGCTAAGATTTCGTCTGCGCTTTTGGCTCATGCGTGAAGGACGCGGGGAGAATGATGAACCGTATGAATTCTTTGCTGTGCAAGTTAGAAGTTCGCGTCGCAAGGTTCGTTTCTAGAGTACTGGTTGTGGCGGAGATTTTGCTGCTTTGCGCGGCGGGACCGTCGTTGGCGCAGACGGTGGCGGCGCATGATCCTGCGGAGCCGCCGAGTGGCAAGCCGCACCCGAAGGTTATGGCTCGTCCCATGGGGAAGGTTGCGCGGCAGACCGTGCATGAAAAAGGGATGCGGTCGCTAATTTCGGACCTCGTGGGATGCGGGACGCGCTTGACGCTTTCTTCGTGGAGCGATCCGAAACGCGGCATCGGCTGCGCGCGGGACCATATCGCTGCTCGGATGAATACGATCAGCAAGGAGACTGGCGGAAAGTTACAGGTGATGGTGGACAAATTCGAGATGACCGCGGAGCGGACTGGCGGAAAAGCGGCGCCGCTCGAAAATGTGTACGCGATCCTGCCGGGAACGGATGCAAAACTCGCGAAGACGATCTTTATCGTTTCAGGGCATTTCGATTCTCGGCCTTCGGATGTGACGGATGCGAAGGTGGATGCGCCGGGAGCGGATGATGACGGGTCCGGCGTGGCGGTGAGCGTGGAATGTGCGCGGCTGCTGAGCAAGATTGCTCAGGTACGCGGCGGATTGCGTGCGACGATTCTGTTCGCGGCGGTTTCGGGAGAAGAGCAGGGATTGCTCGGGTCTTCTCACTTAAATGAGTGGGTGAAGCAGCAGGGTTACACCGTGGGCGGAATGCTGGATGACGATATTGTGGGCGCGGACGCTGCGCCGGGCGCGCCGCATCGGGTAAGAGTGTTTTCCGGCAACGGAGAGATCGACGATGCGGACTCTGCTTCGCGCGAGCTGGCGCGGGCGATCGAGGAGATCGACGGACGCGACGCGATCCGGATGGTGTTCCGCGTGGATCGATACGGGCGCGGCGGAGATCATTATCCTTTTTACAAGGCGGGATTGCCGGCGGTGCGCTTTACCGAGCCTTTAGAGAATTACGATCACCAGCATCAGACGCCGCGTACGGAAAATGGCGTGGAGTATGGCGACTATGAAAAGTATTTGAATTTTGCGTTTATGGGAAATGTGGCGCGGGACAATGCGGAAGCTTTGCGGCAACTGGCGATGGCGCCGACGGCGCCATCGCATGCGCGGCTGTCGGGCGCGGTGACGCCGGACGCCAAGATCTCATGGGTGGCAGACGAAGATCCTGAGCGGGCAGGATTTGAGATTTTGTGGCGGGAGACGACCGAACCGCGCTGGCAGGTGTACGACTTTACGGAGAAGGCGGGAGACACGCTCCTCAAGGGCGTCTCGACGGACAATCACTTTTTTGCGGTGCGCGCGGTGGGGAAAAATGGTGCGCGGTCGATTGCGGTGGCGACGGAGATCGAGCGACGACCGCCGCCCATGCCGACGGGGACGAAGCAGTAAGGCGGGAATGAACTCGCCCGCGCCCAAGAGCGGCCGCTAGAAAAACTCGCGATGCATTTTACTGCTGGGACCAGAAATCGACGACAAGCGCTTTGTCCAGGTACGGACCCAGGAGTTTGCCGAATTCCTTGTGAGCGGGATGGATGAGGTAAGCGTCGCGATCCTTGTCGGAGACGAAGGTCAGAAAGAAGCAGTGAGTGTAACCCTGAGCGAGGTTTTCCGGGCTGACGTTGGTGCCCATTCAAATCCGCGAATGAGATTTATTTTTGTCGGGAGGGCGCGGAAGGCGTCTTCCACTTGCTTGACCTGCTGCGGGGTAGTTCCCTCCTTGAACCTAAACAAGACCACGTGTCGCAGAAGCTTTTCCTCGGGTACCGCCTGTGTCGAAGGGACGGATGCGAAGAGGATCAGCAATATTCCAGCGGCCGGAAAGAGCATCTTTATCGCACGGAGACTGAGAACGGACGTAAGCATAATTTGGAACTCCAATTTGAGATGAGTCGCGTCGTTAGCAAAATTTCCTGCGTCGAACGAGGAAAAACGCCGGCCCGAAAGCCGGCCGCTCGAAGCTGCTACATTTGGCGGGCCCAGGCGAGGCCATCGGGTTGCTGGCCGGCATCGATGTGAGCGGTGACCTGGAGTGATCTCAGGTCGATGGCGACGACGTAGTTGTCTGGAGTGCAGGCGACGAAGGCGCGTGAGCCATCAGGCTGCATGAGAATGCCGGCGGCGCCATGGCCGACGGGAATACGTTTCGCTTCGCGGCGCGCGGCAGCATCGAAGACCACCAAGTCAGGACCGGCTAGCGTGGAGACAAAGGCCAGCTT
>WNGN01003098.1_pt1 | contig 11181 bp, 19 predicted proteins | sample 5400561 | NCBI WGS metagenome assembly WNGN01 (sample SAMN13153379, study PRJNA577476) | soil metagenome | isolation source: 115 cm soil or saprolite under Garry oak tree replicate 2 | place: USA:California | collected 2016-06-15 | reverse complement strand
ACGCTCCGGTTCCAAGGCCTTTCGTAGAGCACTCCCCATGCAGTTGGGCTACGTGAGATCAGGGGCATGAGGTCAGGAGCATCATCAATGTAGACATCATAATCTAGGAGAACCTTGTCTCTCCAGCCTAAGACCCTGACAAAACTCCGGTATCGAACTTTCTGGCTGTCGACCCAGCTTCTAGCTGCCTCTATAGTCCTCTTACTACGACCAGTGACTATGTCAAGGTCGCCAAACTTCTCGATGCGCGCAACCTTCTCAGCGATTTCCGGCTCTGTTGGAGGAATCTCTCGCCAATCGTCCCATGACTCGTCCAGTATTCTGTAGAAATCGTCTTTCGAGATAGGAAATCTTTTCCACCAAGACCAACTGTCAAGATCCTTCATCCTCAGACGTGTGCCGAACTCTTTGTTGGCTCGATCACACCATACAAGCATAGACTCGGCCAAGACCCCGTCCAAGTCCACTGCGATCTTCATCTTGCCCAAAGACACTTTCGGCAACTGCTTTTCGAATTCTAGATCAGAAACGGGGCTTTAACCTTGAAACTACAACACCGTGGAACAGTCGTGTTGTAGAGCGAAGAAAGTCTAAAGACATCCGCTTTTGAGTCGAGCCAACAGCCCCCGACGGGACTATACAGATCGAGACAAGAATGACTGATCCGACGGTCGTCATAATTGGATCCTTCCTCCTCGCTTTCAAAGCTATTCTGATCGAAGGAAGCGAGGTCGCCATTCTCTCCCTTGCCACTATAAAGCAACTGGGTAGGAATAACATCCTCTTTGGAGTCATCGCCGGAGGACTGGGGTCCATCGTCACCTTCCTTGTCGTCTGGCGGATCTTCCTACTTCTCCCAGCGATCATTATTGATTTTGCAACCGCAATAGTCCTGTTCTATTTCTCAAGCAGGTTCCTGCGCGGATTCGTCAAATACAGAATCAGACACAAGTCATTCAGAGAAAAAATGGCTCGAATGGGAAGAGACGTCATCGAGAAAGACCTCAAGCGCGAAGGTGCAACTGACTCAACTCAGCCAATCCACTTTTCCGTGCCCAACTCTCTCCCAGTCCTGACCATTACTCTCACTGAAGGCTTCGAAGCGAGCCTTGTTCTGGCAGCGGCAGGCGCGTTCAACATCCAGTGGACACTCATCGGCGCAGCTGTAAGCATCATCGTCCTGATCGCTGTCTCAGCAGCCTCTTACGATTATCTAATGCGAGTACCCAGATGGCTACTCGACATAATTGCAGGAATTGTCCTTCTAACGTTCGGGCTCATCTTCTTCACGAGCGGAATCCTTTCGATTCTAACGGGCGCAACCTAGGCGTTTTCACAAGCGAACCGAATCGTAGGAGGAGACGTTCTTCGAGCGTCAATCTAAAAGTGACGCCACGAAGGTTCTAGGAAAACCAGAGGGAGACAAACTTCGGACTTGCTGGATTATCTTGTCACTACCACCGTGATTGTGACCGCGTGAGTTATCGATCCGCTCGTCGCTGTCACGGTAATCGTGTAGGTGCCAACTGGGGTGGAGTGTAACGTCGACACGGTGAGAGTTGAGTTTGAGTAGGGGCCCACTGTCGATGGCAGAGAAATAGTAGGACCATTCCTGACTAACGGAGAAGTTGTTGTGGCGAGGTGGACTGTTCCGTTGAAGCCGTTAGTGCCTGTGATGATTATGGTGTAAATCGCTGATGAGCTTCTCCTTATTGTCTGACTGGTTGGAGTTGCTGTGATGGTAAAGTCGGCAGCTGCAGGCACAGTCACTGCTACGGTTGTTGCGTGGGATATTGATCCGCTAGTCGCTGTAACTGCGACAGCATAGGATCCGGATGGTGGAGACGCTGTTGTGCAGACGGTTAGAGCCGTGGTTGCTGAGCTTCCTGAGCTGATGGAAACAAATCCGCTACTGAGAGTAGCCATAAGTCCAAACGGCGAGACCAATGTGCTTAGGGCAAGGGTTCCGCTGAAGCCATTGAGGCTCGTTAAGGTGATGGTTGACATTGCGCATGACCCCGTAGGCACTGTGAGGCTCGAAGGACTAGCAGTGATGGAAAAGTCAGGTGACGATGCACCATTACTGAACGTGGCGGTCTGGACTGTCTCGGGAACTGAAATGGGAGTCCCGTTCGCTACTGTTACGCACACCCCGCCGCTTACACTCGTGTTGATACAACCCGTCTGGAATCCGAGAGTAATTCCAGGAGTGGCGCCTGTGACATTGTATATGGCAGTGAACAGTAGACCGGTTGTCGGTGTAGCGGTTATCCCCGAGCCAAGAGCCGACGTCGCTACGAGATGAAGGGTGTCGATCGTATCTACGGTTGAACAAACCGATCCACTTACTAGGACGCCTTGCAGACATTCATCAATAATCGTCGGGGTCCCAATCAATACAGTCCCAGCGAGGTCAACGGCGACCGGACGAAGAATCGTATGGTCCGCGGCGAGTGTCACATCGAAGCCGTCGAGGCCGCCTGAGCCTTGAATGAATATTGAGACTCGAACCTGGGACCCAACAGGTCCAGTCAGAGACGCTGGACTGATAGGACAGGAAGTGTTGCCAGACGGAGTCACGCAAATAACACCGATGGTGGATACGGAGACGGTGACGGAGACGCTGATCGAGTGGGACAGTGTTCCGCTGGACCCAGTTACCTGTACCGAGAAAGTCCCGGTTATGTTGGCACCGATGGTAAGAGTCGCGGTCCCAGAGCCTGTAATGCTTGTCGGATTGATGACAGCACCGATTCCGCTGGAGTGGGTGAGAGTGAGTGAGACAGTTCCGGAGAATCCGTTGACCGAAGTTACTGTGATAGTTGAGGTACCGGAAGCGCCGGGCGCGATCGTCAGGCTGGAGGGGGTTGCCGAAATGGAAAAGTCAGGCACTCCAGTGCCAGTAACGGTCACTGTAATATTCGTCGACTGAGCGTCCTTGCCGTTGTAGTAGCAGTCACTACAAATGAAGGTTCCAGTTATCGTCGCGCCGTATGTGCCGGGAGTCGCTGAAGAGAATGTGCAGGATGCGGTGGATGTTCCCCCTGATGAAAGCGTGACGCTTGACGGGCATGTGCCTGTGAGTGCTGGAGGTGTCGAGACGCTCAGGCTTATGGGCCCAGATAGTCCAAACAGGCTCGTAATGGTGACAGTGCTTGTTCCCGAGGAGCCCGCGGCGAACGAGACGGACGATGCAGAAATACCGTAGTCCGTAACGGTGACGCCGAGAATCACGTTGTGACTTAACGAGCCGCTAGTTCCTGATATGGTGGCGTTGTATACGCCTGCAGGCCTGCCCGCACCACAGGTCGGGAACTGGTTAGCAAAGCTACCCGCGGGAACGAAGACGGTGGCCGTGTTCGTGAGCGTCGTAAACCAGCACGCGAATGCCGCTGAAGATGGAGTGATGACTAGATTGACATTACCTGAAAAGCCGTTGACACTGGTCACAGTGATTATTGTTTGCCTCTCCGAGCCGACAGGGATGGCTTGGAAAGTTGGATTCTCGGAGATCGTAAAGTCTCCTGCTGAGGAACTTGTGACCGTCACTGTTATGCTAGAGCTGTGAGAGATTGAGCCACCTAATCCTGTCAAGATCACCGTATAGATGCCAAGGGGTGTGGACGACGGGGTTGATACCGTAAGAACAGAAGTACCGGTCCCTCCGGATGAGAGAGTGATGATCCCGGGAGCCAGACTTACCGTTAGCCCTGCTGGGACTGAAACGGACAGGGTTACTGTGCCCGTGAAACCGTTGAGACTATTTAGGGTCGCAGTAGAGGTTGCCGAAGTTCCTTGTACAACGCTGAGGCTACTTGGACTAACGGTAAGGGAAAAGTCGGGAATTGGTGAAGGGTTGACTGTGACGGAGATCGCGACTGAGTGAAACAGTGAGCCACTGAGCCCCGCGATAGAGACCGAGTAGGTTCCCGGAGGAGTAGACGCGAAGGCCGAAATTGTAATTGTGGAAGTGGCGGTCTGACCAGCACCAATCGTAACAGTGACTGGGTTGATACTTATCGTAAGATTCCCAGTTACGACCGTCGTGTTCAGACTAACGGTGCCCGAGAAACCGTTGCTACTTGTGACACTGACGGTGGACATTCCCGAGGACCCTCCCGTAATTGTGATAGCGCCGGGGCTCGCAGTCATGACAAAATCAGGTGTCGTGTTGGTCGAGAAAATGGCGGTCTGCACGGTCTCGGGAACAGGACTCGTGGAACCATTCGCGATTACGACGCAGGTGGTTGTCCCGCTTACGCTACTTGAGGTGCAACCGGTCTGGTATCCTATGGGGGTGTCCGATGTTGTTCCGGTCACGTTGTAGATTGCGGTAAACAGAAGACCTGTAGTAGGCGGAAACGTAACCTGGGAAGGAGCGCCTACCGCGGCCAGCTCAAGAGTGTCAGCGCTTCCCGAGCAAACGTTGCCATGAACGATGACGCCGCCGAGACACTCTGCGATAATAGTTGTTGGTCCCGGTAGGACAGTGCCGGTTAGGTCTATGCCTGCTGGTCGTAAGATGGTATGATCTGCTAGTAGCGTGATGTCGAATCCGTTAAGGGCGCCTGAGCCTTGAATGAATACTGAAACCCGGAGCTGGGTTCCAGGAGTCCCAGTTATGGAAGCTGGGCTGAATGGACAGGGCGTTGTTCCTGATGAAACAATACACACGACTCCCACACCAGAACTGGAGACGATGACTGTGACTGTAGTCGTATGAGATATTGATCCACTCGTTCCTGTGACTTGTGCTGTGTAGGAACCTGCCGTGTTGGAGGTAACTGTTAGGGTCGCGGTGCCGAATGGACCAGTGCTCGTCGGATTGATTGTAGCGGTCAGCATGCTCGAAGCTGAAACCGATAGGAACACTGTGTTGTTGAATCCGTTCACGCCGTGCAGACTGATAGAAGAGAGCCCCGATGCACCCGGAACTATTGTGAGGCTCGTTGGATTGGCGGTAATAGTGAAGTCAGGAGCGTTGGAGGTCACCTTTACGAACACGATTGTCGAATGGGACAGAGAACCGCTGGTCCCAGTCACCGTTGCCGTGTAGTTCCCTATAACGGGAGCGGTGACCGTTAGAGTAGCTTGCCCGTTTGGTCCGATGCTAGTCGGACTGATTGACCCGGTAAGACCTTGGGATGTTGCTAGGGTAAGGATTACATTGCTGTTGAACCCATTTACGGCTCCCGTGTTTATGATCGAGGTAGCCGGTGTTCCGGCCGGAACAGTGAGGAATGAAGGATTAGCTGCGATAGTGAAGTCAGGTTGGTTCGAGAAGATGGTGACTGAAACTGTGATTGCGTGAGATATCGACCCACTGGTTCCTGTGATTGTGATCGTGTAGGAGCCGGGTGGCGTGGAAGATGTGGTCGATATTGTCAGGGTAGAATTTGCAGTTCCACCGGAGGTGAGGGTGACACTTGTTGCGCTCAAGCCTAGGGCAAGACCTGAGGATGAGACGGAATCAGTTAGGCTCACTGTGCCAGTGAATCCTCCCAGGCTGGTCAGCGTAATGGGCTGAAACGTTGAGGCGCCCTGTGCCAGACCGATGTTGACTCCGCTGGGGCCGATGGAAAAGTCTGGCTTTGAAACTGGGTTGACCATGACCGACAAGGTAGTGGAGTGCGACACTGTCCCGCTGACTCCCGAGACGATTACTGTGTAGGAACCTGATGCTGTTGATGTTGTTGTCGAGACCGTCAGCGTGGAGGTTCCACTTCCTCCCGCGGACAGAGCAATGCTTGAAACGCTTAGCGAGATTGCGGGTCCTGATGGAGATATAGAGGCGGCCAGGTTAATGGTCCCAGTGAACCCGCCCAAACTACTCAAGGTTATCGTCGAAAAACCGGAGGAGCCGGCCGTGATGGCTAAGTTACTGGGACTAGCAGTCAAGGCGAAGTCAGGCTGCGAGGTCACCATGACTGAAACTGTTACCGTATTGAATACGCCAGTCAGGCTTCTTCCTATTGCCAGAACTGAATAAGGTCCGGCTGCAGTGGACGAGGTTGTTGACACTGTCATTGTCGAGATTCTTGTTCCTCCTGAGGGCAACGTGAGATTCGCAGGGTTGAAAGAAACGGATAGCCCTGGTTTGGAAATCGATGCTGTCAAGTTGACTGTGCCCGCGAATCCGTTGGTGCTGCCCAGAGATATCGTGGTGTTGCCAGCGGAGCCGACCGTGAGAGACAGGGTGTCGGGACTAGCAGACATGGTGAAGCCAGGCTGTGGGGGTGAATTCACGGTCAGAGTGATGCTAACTAAGTTGACGAGCGAACCGCTGGTTCCTGTAATCGTTATCGTGTAGGTTCCAGTTGGAGTTGAAGTCGACGTGGATGCGGTCAGGGTAGAAGTGAGTGTCTGATTGGCGGTTAGAGTAACACTGGAGGTACTCAGAGTGACAGGAAGACTTGGAGGAGACACGGCAGTCGTTAGGCTGACTATGCCTGCGAAACTGTTGATGCTCGTGATGCTGAGAGCGAATGTGGCTGAAGATCCTGCGGTAATCGTTAGGCTACTCGGATTTGCAGACAGAACAAAATTGGGGGTCGTGACGGTTGAAAATATGGCGGACTCAACCGCCTCCGGGACAGCTCTGGGAGAGCCATTGGCAACTGTTACACAGACGGGCGGGTCGCTAGTCGGTGCGGTGGGAGAGCCGCAACCCGTCTGGAAACCTAGAGTCGTGCCAGATGTTGTCCTTGTGATGTTGTAGATTGCCGTAAAGAGGAGCCCTGTTGTGGGTGTCCCGGTTATTGTTCCGGGAGCCGAGCCCGCCGCCAAGTGAAGCGTATCAATGGTATCCGTTGACGAACAGGTGGGGCCAGATACAAGGACTCCGCTCAAGCACTCTAACAAAAGAGTCTGTGGCCCGGGTAGGACGGTTCCAGTGAGGTCAGCGCCGGCCGGCTTGAGAATCGTATGGTCAGCCAAGAGGGTGACATCAAACCCGTTCAAGCCGGTGGAGTTTTGGACAAACACCGAGACCCGAAGCTGAGTCCCAACGGTTCCGGCTATCGACGCGGGGCTCGATGGACAGGAAGATGCACCCGCAGGAATTATGCATATGACGCCCGTGGACGCTGCATACACTGGAGCAGAATTCGAAGCGGCAAACAAGATGGTTCCAATCAGCAGAAAAATAGATGCAGAAACCAGTGTAATATTCTTCAAGAATTACACCCGTATCCTCGTATTGCTCGAGAAAGCAGTCGGTTTAAGACTTGCTATTGTCCGCTTTCTCAATATGCTCAATCCTATTTCCGCATATTCCCAAAGTTCTCCACAATGCGCTCACGATAGCCTAGCTTAGTCATTCCTCGAACCCGGTCGGCCAGTCCCCTCGACATTGCTCGAAGGTTAGTCCATGGCGGTGCATTGACGTTCGACCTGTTGGCTCCAAAATCTGAAAAGCCTAATTCAGACTCGGTCTCAAGACCGGTCAAGACCTGAACCTGATGTCAAGATACTGACTGGTAGCTCCTAGCCTCAAGCGTGTAACAGGAGAGCAGACAGAGATTTCATGTTATACGAGACGTTCCTACGATCACGTTGCGCACTATCTCTTCTTTCCGTAGACCGCGCAAACACTTCCCGCAGTCAACGGGACGGACACGGCATCAGCAAGACCCTCTTCGATCAGAAGGTTCGCAATCTGTTCCCCGGTTCTGGCCTTCAAGATAGATCTGCCCAGGTATGACAAAGTCCTACCCCAAGCCTCTGAAACCATGCGCCCGAAGAATGGGAAGAGACCGAGCAGGTAATCGTAATAGAAGATTCGGAAGATCCGGTTGGGAGGACGCGCGAAGTCCAAAGATATGATGATTCCTCCGGGATCCGTAGCCCGAGTCATCTCCCGAAAAGTCAACTGGGCACTAGAGACATTTCTGAGGGCGAGGCTGATAGAAGCCGATGCGAAGCAATTATCTCGAAACGGGAGATTCTCGGCTCGTGCCAAGACCCAGTCGACCTTGTCTCCCAGACCTTTTGACTGCAACCTCCAACGGGCGGTTTTCAGCATTGAGAGAGTAAGGTCCAAACCGACCACAGATCCATCGCCAGAGACGATCCTTGCAAAATCAGCGGCTAAGAGCCCAGTTCCCGTGGCGACGTCAAGTATCCGTTCATTGCTTCGGGGTCTGGCTTGGTTGACGACAAATGCTCGCCATCGCTTGTCCTGCCCGAAGGAAAGCAGGCTCAACAGAATATCGTATTCTAACGGGACGTTTGAGAATAGGCTCCGGACGTAACGGGCCTTGGCATCAAACATGGGCTAGGACGTGGAAGTCTTCGGGGTATTGGGGCTTGACCTTCTGAAACTGTATCCGACTCCGGCTATTCCCACGACGATCAGGATCACAGCGAACACGACAGGCAACAGTATAGCAGCAAAGTACGAGACAAGCAAGAGAACTCCGAAACCGGTCATCAGAGCACCCCAGCCTACCACCATTATCCTGGGCGGAGCATACGAGTTCGCTGGAGGAAAGACAAATGCTTCAACGATCATCCATGCGCCGAAGAACGTAAAGATCAAGGGAAAGACTGCGAAAATGGTCAGTCCTGTGAGGAGTGATGCGAGGATAAGCCCTCCGAGAATTATTAGGAAGACGCTGGCGTTGAAAGGCGCCCAGGGAACACGGTTCATTCAGATCAACAAATCTCAGACTACGCCCTGTTTATAGTACTATTGCGCACGAATCGATGAGCGGGGGCGAAACCCCATCAGACATGCTGGTAGATGTTTGCCTCTTGAAAGGTCCCAGTGTTCATTTCCTGCTCGATCTCTCGCAACATGAGAATCCGTTTGTAGGTCGGGGGGTGGGTCATGAAGAGCTGAGCTGCTTTCCGCCAGTTCGACTTTGCCTCAGCCTCCATAGCCATCTCCAACTCTCGCTCGCTCAGGACACCATCGTGGTCCAAGTCGTACTTTGACTTCTGATCCATGATCTGTGCCACGTCCTGTTTTGCCTGCGCTGGGTCCTCAATGAAGAAGGCCCTCGCACCGTGCGGCTCGCCCGGGGCTATAGACAAACCGTAGGCGATCTTGGTCAAAGCACTCTCAAGCTCTCTAGGCTGTCTGGTCAGGTACGCAGAATACGCGTCGGCGTAGCTCTCCCTCAGACGCGTCAGTCTCAAAGCCAGAAGAGTAGTCAGGATGTAGACCACGTACGCTACAGCGGCTATGGCGATTAACGCTCCAGCACTGTTATTCCGGTTGGATCCGCGACCACTGCTAACGTACCCTCCCCAGAGCACGGAGCGCGCGATCAAATACGCGACTAGCGGTATGGCAGAAATCATTGTTACGACGATAAAATCGCGATGTTTTACGTGGCCGAGTTCGTGCGCTATGACTCCCTCGATCTCATTTTCGTTCAACCGTTGGAGCAGTCCCTGATGAACCGCGAGAGTGGCGCTCTTCTGGGTCCTGCCGAACACAAACGCATTCGGAGTGGGGTCCGGGGAGATTGCCAATCGCGGCATGGGAATACCTGATGTTGAGGCCATCTGGGAAACTTTGGTCTCCAGCCAGCGGTTCTCTCCTGGAGAGAGGTAGTGGAGTCGACTGGTAGCCCTAACGATGATGGGGCCGATCAGATACTGTAACAGAACTATGAAGAACGCTCCCACAAGCCCGAGGACGAGGCCTGTAGTAGGGTCAATAAAGAAGACGGAGACAAGTGTCAGAAGGCCGAGAAAGATCGCGAAGACTAGTATGATCGTGAAGCCCATCGTCCGCTTCAACGCGCCTAGTCCCGACATGATCCATTCCCGATCCTAGAGAACTTAATCCGGCCCTTCTTTAATTCTATCCCAGAACGAAAGGAAAATCAGGCATGTCCCAGATCGTCTCAGAGATCAAATGCCCGAACTGCGGAGCCCAACTCAACCTCTCACCAGGAGAATTAGTAGCTACCTGCAGATACTGCGGCTACACCTCCGTAGTGGGCACCGACGCACCATTCCAGCTGCAACACAGCCTCATAATCAACAACCTCAACAACTCCAGAATTACCCAGAATCTGCAAGATTGGATGAGGTCAGGATTCATGAAGCCGGGAGACCTGGCCAAGAAGAGCAAAGTCATAGGTCTGGAGCTCAGGTATCTTCCTTTCTGGCTAGTACCTCTAACCGCCACTAGCACGTACGAAGGAATGCTCGAAAGAATCTCGCCCCCAACACCACGAAAGGGGACAATCCAGAACGAATACGATTGGCTCGTTTTAGGAAGAAAAGGGGCTGAATTCCCAACCCGAGATTACAAAGTTCCCGTTGAAGGAAAGATACCCTTCGACTTCACCAAGATAGAATCTCAGGCCAAGTTTCTGAACAGCGAACTAGACAGCGATGAGGCGGTCATCCGAGCGAAAGATGAGGTTGAAGATAACCAGCGATTCCTACTGAAACAAGAAGTGGATCAGATGACCCAGTTCAACACTAGTTTCAGTGTTGAAAAGCCTACCTATCTACACGCACCTCTCTGGTTCATCCAATATGAGTACAAAGGAAAGAGCTACAACGCAATCATCGACGGCAGCAGCGGAAACATGATTCGAGCGGATATACCGCAAGTCGACTTCAAGATGATCTAGAACTCAACCAGAGCCCGTAGGTCCTCGGGAATCTGAACAAATAGTTCCGAAAAGTAGCCTTCGGTGACTTACAGAACCAGGAGAATTCTGGTATTAAGCGTCACGAAAATGGTTTCCGTCATAATGCTTGAACATGAACGAGCGTGCTTTCCGATTTTCTCCGACGGGGATCAAAAGGTACGAGTCCTCTTTTATCTGTCTCAGGCTTCGCGATTAGCCTCGATCGGGCTATGAATGCCGTTCGGACGCGGGCTGTTGGTAGGGCTTTCTGTTCTACGGCGAACCTTGGAGCGGGCTTCGATGTGTTCGGCTTAGCCTTGAACAGATACTCTGACACTGTGGATGTCCGAATAACTTCAGGAAAGAAGATCAGAATAGTCGTTCGTGGCCCTGCGGGTCGCAATATACCAGTAGAGGTGAGAAAAAACTCTGCTGGGCCTCCAGCTGCAGAATTGGCCAGGAAGGCACAGTTGAAGAAAGGCTTGGAGATAATCGTCGAGAAGCGTGTACCTCATGGCCTTGGACTTGGAAGCAGTGGGGCTACTGCTGCAGCATGTACGATGGTTGTGAACGCTCTTCTGGA
>WNGN01012746.1_pt1 | contig 11185 bp, 9 predicted proteins | sample 5400561 | NCBI WGS metagenome assembly WNGN01 (sample SAMN13153379, study PRJNA577476) | soil metagenome | isolation source: 115 cm soil or saprolite under Garry oak tree replicate 2 | place: USA:California | collected 2016-06-15 | reverse complement strand
CACTGATGAACAGCGCTCCACTGTCCGCAGAAACCGCTTTTGCTCTGGCGGCTCTAAGGCGCGAGGAGCCTGCGCGGGCAGGTCTTCGCGTGCGACTTGAGGTGTCGGCAGCTCAAGAAACCGGTAGAAATGATCGACAGCAGCCAGGCCAAGATTGACGGAACTGGGCTTGGCGTGGTGAACCACCTTGAGAGTCGTCTTGTAGTCGCGCACCGCGTAATCGCGTGCATGTGGTTCCTGGAGGGGATGGCCATACTCCCAGTGGAGTGTCGAGAGATAGATACAATAGCGATTGACTTGCGTCAGATACGTCCGACGGGTGTGGTTGGATAGGGGCTGGCTCGGCAGCCATTGTTCATACCCCGCCAATGCCTCTGATACGGTTGTGAAAGAAACCATGCGCTTTTGCCTTTCGTGTTATCGGCACCCAAAGCGGTTCGTTTTGAGATGCCAAAATGCGTATTATCAGCAATAAACGCCTGCTTTCACCGCGAATAACGAGAGTTATCCGCATGTCCCGCACACGGTGAATCTCATAGAAGATGTCCTGTGAAAGTATAACCAAATTGATTAAGTATCAATGTCGTGATCGAAAAATCACTTGATATTGCACCCTCTATCGAGTATACTTTCTTAGGTGAACAATACTTTTGAGAATTTGTCGTCGTATTGTCCTCTTCTCTGCTTGCCTCTATATGATGGTGTGGCGTATCGTTTAGCAACACACTTTGAACTGCGTTTCGTAGGGCATCATGATAACCATCATCCCACATAGGTTTCTTAGGAAGTCCGAGTTGAGTGTTAAGAAGGGTTGCTTTGTGAAGCGAGGTTGAACATATGAGAAATGCATTGAGATGGCGCTTCTGGTTTGAAACGGGCATGGCCATTGTTACAGGTATTCTGTTCGTGATCACTCTAGTACAGAGAGATTGGATTGAGACTATCTTCGGCATCGACCCCGATAGCGGCAGTGGGGCCCTTGAGTGGTTGATCGTTGCAGCTTTATTGGTGGTGACGATCACGCTCTTCACTCTGGCGAGCTACGAGTGGCGTAGAACCCGAGCTGCCATTTCCTAATTTCTCAAAGCATGGCTACATTTTCTAAAAGTCGCTGAACGTATCCGAATAACCATGGTACTGAAGAGCATACCTACATGAGTCCGCTTGCGGAAAATTTGTCATTTATTTAGCTGACCTGTGAACAACTCTCTTTACAGGAGTTACAAACATGCCTACGACTGTACTTGACTTTGAGGACCAACCTGCCAGGACAATAGTAACAACGCAGTATGCAGCACGTGGGGTGGTGTTTCCACGCAGAGCATATATATTATAATCATTGGAAAATTGATGCGTAAATGGGTAATCTTGAGATGATAATTCAGTATTCCTGACTATCCCAAGCATTGGTACTTGGATGTGGTCATCCCCGAGAACGGCCCTCCACTCCGGTGGCCCTGGTAATGGCCCCTTAAATGTAGTACCATCACAATAGCGTGAACCTGCATTCTCGATGGGTGCGCCTACAGGAGGGATGCTGATACTGCACGGCCCATGATTACGACTACAGGAGAAGGATAACCAGAGTGTTGGCGAATCGGGGGCCAAGCTCGCACCAATGTCAGAAAGTTCCGATAAATCACCCCCTTGTCGCTCGACGTACAACACTGGCGGATTGCCCTTGATCTCCAAGGTGCAGGGCAGACCAGGCTGCCCTGGGCGTGCAAATTGCTGGAACAGCCAGGTATCACTTGCTACAGAGGTGTTCGGGTCTGCCATAGGAAGGCCTGTGGACACCTCGCCACCGAGTATGTCAATCGCCTGGACAAAAGGTGCTGGAACGTAGTGGACGCCGGTTGGCAGACCGGCATAGATCCGACCGTTTAGGAAATCCTGAGATCTGCTATTGGCAAGAGCTCCACGTCCTTCAGACACTGGACAACCCAGTAATCCAGTCACAGTATTCGGATTCTGCGGGTCTTGCAGTGAGACCCACTTGCTGAAAATATCGCCGAGAATCACATAGGTGGTAGTATCTGCAAGAGCAATAGCTCCACGTTCGTAAACAGCGATCTGGCAACTGCCACCACCTCCGCCATATTGAAAATTGCCAAAGGTTGCTGTGCCTCCTGTTGACTGAAATCGTTCACGGATAGGTCCTGGGAGGTAAGTAAAGTGTACAGTCGCACTTCCCGTGCCACCAGTATTTTGCGCCTCAACGGTGAGAACCTGCGGCCCGAAGGCGGCTTTTAGGGACAGGGCGAATGTACGCTGTGTTCCTGACCCAGAAAGGGGTATCGCAGTACGAAATGGAGGTATAGTGGATCCCGGTGGTAGCAAGTACTGTGATGTGAGGGTTACCGATGGCAGAAGTGTCTCCCCAGTGACAGTTCCTGTGATGTTCACTGTAGGAGCATCGAGATCCATATTGTCGAACGGACTGAGTATCTGGACTACGGGAGGTGGGGGTAGTGGAGGTGGAACTTCACCCTCGAACAGGAGGTCGTCGATAGCTTCAAAGTCGCTGGTACCCATTTGCAGCTCAACCCGTCTGATCACAGCGGCAGCAGTTCGAACCTCAAAGGCTGTCGTAAAGCCTCGCGGATCCACGGGCTTTGGACCATCTTGTGCGACCAATGCCCCGTTGGCATCAAAGGCTCGCAATGTTCCAGGGATGGGGGTCCTAGAGAAGGGAGGAGAGGCAAAGAGATGCACATGCTGCTGATCACCGGTGAACTCAATGACGAGAGGTCCTGGGTCAAATTCCAGTGCAGGGTCAGCTGAGAGAAGGACCTGTGTCCCAGAGTGAGCCACAGAGGATGTTAATATATATGTGCGTCCACTTCCTGAGTCGCGACATCTCTTTGCGGATAACCGCGATGTAGTCAATATAGAGATTGAGAACTACTTCGTTCAATACTTCTTTTCTGTATGGGCTAATGCTGGCGAGCCGTATGGACCTGTTAAAGGGGATCTCCTCTTTACAAGTGGTCGCTGGATCATTGATTGTGGCCATAGTCCATATAACTCGGAGATACATCCGCCTTTTGTGCTAGCGTACATGAGGACCGAGACGTACAATAATCGACCCGCCACTGTAGCGCTGGTCTCGGTAAATGGGTACTACCCCGGAGACCCGGTGGAGATCGACATTTATCCACCGCCGCGACCATCGCCAGATGCCATTGTTGCCTCATCCTCTCAATTGGGCAGCGATGCCCCCGTAGACGTTAATGTTGAGTCTACGCTGGTTGCCTCAAGTTTCATACGCCTGAGGATCACCGCCTCGCCCAGACGCGTTACTGTGACAAACGATGGAATGATGACATGGGAGACTGGCCGCAACTACGACGCACGCTGGTACGTATTCTGGACCGAGCCATGATAGCTAGGCTCTGAAGAGCAAAAAGCACACTTCAGTCTTCAAGGCTTAACGTTGGTTTTTGTCCAGTTGCTAGGGAACCCTTACACATTTGGCTGATACAACCGGCTTGAGAAGGCGACTTGCTGTTACATGAACGTATAGTGATTAACCTGATTTGATATTGCATGACGAAAGGTGATATACCTTGCTTCGCAGGGGCTAGGGCTAGATCATACTGCGATGTGCAAACTTGTGGCGAGTTTTGAACCTTATCGGTGCAGTTTTCTCGCTCAGGTGGTATATTATCGGCAGAGTGAGCCAATCTATCTCGTGAAAAACTGTTCCGATAACAAAGGGTCAAAATTACCGTAAATTGGTTCTCAGACCGGTTTAGTGATGCGGATTGCACGTTCAAGAAGGCCTCTAGGGGGAATCGTACCGGTTTCGCCAGCGGCTCCAACAACAAGAGTAGGACGTAGGCTAGAGGCTGCCTCCCGTGCGGTTGCCCAAGTGTATCATACATGTCAAGGCTCTCCGCTTCGCTTCGATGAACGCGCCCCTGCCACTATACCCAACCACCTGCGCGCCCTTGACATTGCGTGAACAAGGAAAAGCAACCCAAACTGGGAGTTGGGGACGCGGTTCAGGCCGCGGCAGACGTTGGAGCAAGTAGGAGGAGGACACTCACGGGAAGACTGAAGGACGTTCGTGGACCGCTTGGGCGACTCCGTTGGAGCAGGTTTGGTGCGACAAGACAGCAAGACTTTCGGGAGATCAGAAAAGGGGTATTAAACCATGACTGAGCACCGCATCTTCTACTATCCCTACGCATCCTTCACGAACACGGACCTTCCGTTGTTGAAAGCGGCAGCATTGTATTTCGACAAGTTGTATATTCTCGATCCGGTAGGAGCGAGTTGGGGTCCAATCGGGGCCGATCTCCCCACACGCGAGGCAGTGAAACTCCTGAGCGCAAAGGGAATTCTCGAGACCATTACGCCTTCGAAGGTGCTGGAGAGCTATGAGGAGCCCCTTGTAAAAGCGATCCGCTCAGATCTGCAAGATCGAGATTTCCTGAACTACTGGTCCTCGCACGGAGCAGGCGAGTGGTGGACCCTTGCATTAGCTAAAGTACCAACGGAGCTTCAACAGGACCGAACTATGCAACGTCTTTTGGGCGAGGATGCGCGACAGATAGTTCGGGAGGTTGGGGACTTCCCAGGGCCGGAGCATACCGCCGAATTTGCATACAAGCCGTACGACGAAATTCGGGAAGGCTACGAGGGTCTCGTCGAGTATCGCTTCATTGATGTTGGGAGTTATCCGTTGGCTGTGGGCGAAGCGATCATGCTGAATCATGCCTTGTTTGCCGGCTTAGTGGACAAGGCTGCCACCCCAATCACGGATCTACGAGTCCATCAAGAGACATTGTCCTTGAAACTGCGCCGCGCTGTCCAAGATCCGGTGGTGCGTCAGGTACTGGAAGATCGGGCGCGTGAACGGCAGATCAAGGCCGATCTGCTAACGACGGCTGCGCTGACTGATCGACAACTCAACCTGCCGGTACTTAACCCGAAAATGCCCCTGGAAGAGTTATTGCAATACCGAGACAAGCACGAGGCCGCGCTCCAAGAGGCGCGGGATAAGCTTGGTTGGATGGCACGCCGCATTGAAGCAGAACCATGGGACGATGCGTTCATCGATGAATTGGAGCGCGAGACGATCCCGGATATCGCTGACAAGTTGAAGGAGGTGCGCAAGGCGCGCGATTCTTGGCTGAGGAGTCAGGGCGGCCACCTAGCATTGCAAGCAGCTGGCGTGACGATAGGTACGGCCGAAGTTCTGCTGACTGTTTTCGCAGCGCCGCTCACGCCTGTAGCCCTCGCTATTGCTGGTCTGAGCCTCGCCACAAGCACGGCAATTCCCGGCGTGCAATGGCTGCTCGACTGGCGTGATGGGAAGCAGACCGTGCAGGAAAACGGCCTGCATTATCTCTTGACACATTAAGCAAACGAGCGACCAATTACCTCCCACGAGGAGGACGGCCATTTGTTGGGCACATCTGAATCGCCCTAAACAAAAACTGTGCCGCACTTATCTACTTTGGGGCTACGAGGTACCTTCTTTAAAGGAGGGCCTACTCCAATCGATTTTGGATTTCCGCCTGACAGGGTGATATCCTGACGACCGTGTTATAAAGTGTTGGACGTGTCTGGGCACTGCTTTGGGCAAAAACTGAAGCTGATGTCGCGCACCATTTGCTCAACAAGCAAATCCCAAGAAGGGCTATGAAGTGCAAGGTAGTCTTCTGCCAATTTCCGTGCAATATTGCTGAAATGGCTGCTGAAGCTACTTCCCTTCTTAGCGTTGGTCTTTGTCTAGGCGTGTGCGGTCGGTGTCGATTGAGCGCAGCAGTCACTCCCTCTTCCACCAGACGTTGCCGCACCCGCTCGACCGTCGCCGTCCCGATTTCCAACGCCTCACTGATGGCTTGATCGGTCCAGCCGGGACCATCTTCGCTACTGTCAGCTTTCAGTAAAATGCGCGCATGAGCCAACTTTCGTGCCGATGCCTGGCCCTGAGCAATCAGGTGGTGCAGGTCTGCTCGTTCTTCTCGGCTTAGCTTTACGATATACTTCTTCATGGGGGCTTCTCCTTGATGAGCGTGGTCTTGCTTTGGGTGCTTTTCAAGGATACCCCTTTGGTACATGCTTCCACTCTCCGGGCAGGAGAGATGTTTTGGTTCCATCGCCCTTCAGATACTCCATATCACATCACTACCATCTCTTTAGAAGGAGGAGAGTTTAGCAAACCACAACTTTTCTTCCTACAAGCCGTATATTCGAAGAAGATCTCTTGAGGAGGCGAGGACGTGGTGAAACCACTTCTCCATTTGTTGTGAACCGCGCTGAATGATAGAGATGAACGTGAGAGTCTCCCCTTTGGCTTTGTCGACGATGCCAGCCGCTTGAACCGGACGCGCGTGGCAGAAGTCTGCTCGGTCTCAGGAGTGCGGGACCATCCCGAAGAACAGCTGCGTACTCATCTTCAGCATGCACGAGTCAGCAAACTCCCACTGAGCATCGCCGGTACTCGTCACACGATGGGCGGACAGACGTTTACTCCCGGCGGCATGATCCTGGATATGCTCGGCCTGCATGAGATGCACCTGGACGATCAGAGGAACATCCTGCAGGTGCAGGCCGGCGCTCGCTGGTCCTCCGTCCTGTGGTATTTGCATGAACGGGGACGCTCCATCCAGGTGATGCAATCGAACAGCTCATTTAGCGTTGGCGGCTCGCTGAGTGCCAATTGTCATGGCTGGCAACCCATGAGCCCACCCATCTCCTCGACGGTCGTCGCTTTCAGGCTCCTGCTTTCCGATGGCACTGTGATCCGATGCAGCCGGGAGGAACACGCTGAGCTGTTTTCTCTCGCACTGGGGGGATATGGTCTGTTCGGTATCCTGATTGATGCGGAACTCTCGGTGAGTGCCAATGAGTGCTATCGCGCGACACGCTGGGTGGTGCCCAGCGCCGAGTATGCAGCCTGCTACGAAGAGCAGACGAAGCGGGCTGCGCCTATCGGACTGGCCTATGGACGTGTGAACGTGGAGTCGGACCATTTTCTGCGCGAAATCCTCCTGAGTACGTATGGAGTTCTTCCCCATCGCTTCCTATCCCCGCTGGGCAAGCCAGGACTGGCAGGGGTACGACGACTCGTCTTCCGGGGCTCAATTGGAAATGCCTACGGCAAAGCACTGCGTTGGAAGCTCGAAAAGCGCTTTGGTCAGATCCCGCTGGCCAGCGGTGTCACCCGCAATCATCTGCTCAACGAGGGCGTGGAGGTCTTTCAAAATCGCAGCACCGCCAGCACCGATATTCTCCAAGAGTATTTTGTCCCCCCCGCCCAACTCGAGCCGTTTCTTGAACGGGTACGCGCGATCATCCCTGCACACGGGGCCGATCTGCTCAATGTGACGATCAGATTCGTGGCTCCCGATCAGGAGAGCTTCTTGCGCTATGCCGATCAAGACCTGTTTGCCCTGGTGATGCTCTTCAACCAACCGCGTACCCAACAGGCAGACCAACGGATGGCAGGCATGACCTGTGAGCTGATCGACGCTGCTCTGGCGTTAGGAGGTCGCTATTACCTCCCCTATCGCCTGCATGCAACCATCGAGCAGTTCTATCGCGCCTATCCCCAGGCGCAGCAATTTTTCAAGCTGAAGCGCCAGTATGACCCCGAGGACACTAAGAAGTTGAAGGATACAGTCGATGCAGCTTTTCACGGGCATCAGCGGTGGTAAAGCGCCACTGCACCTGAACCTGATGGGCATTGCGCCCTTGTTGCCAGGGAGTGATGACCTCACGCACCCGCTGCATCGAAGGCAGACGTTGCGCCAGGCACTGACGAGCCAGCACCGAGAGTTCGATCTCAGCCATGTTCAACCAGCTGCCATGCTTGGGAGTATAATGAAACTCCAAGCGCCGAGCGATCCGACGGGCTTCTTGCGGCTCAAATGCTTCGTAGAGCGAGCCAGGTGTATGCGTATTCAGATTGTCCAAGACCACCCGGATCACAGGAGCGGTCGGAAAATGCACATCGACCAGATCCTTCATTGCCTGCGCAAAATCGACTTTGGTCCGTCTCGGCTTGACTTCAAGATGTCGCCATCCCAGCTGCGGTTCCAACAACAGGAACAAGCTACAGGTGCCCTCCCGCTCGTACTCAGAGTCGAAGCGCTCTGGCTGACCGGGCTGCATAGGCAGCGGGTCACGGACTTCATCGAGCAACTGATAGGGGCACTCATCGAAGCACACCTTGGGCGCAGTGGCATCAGAAGGGCTCGCATACAGATCCAGCACGTCTTCCATCCGCCAGACGAATTCACTCCCTACCCTTGGAATGCACCATTGCTGCTTTTGCCACGGTTTAAGCCGTTTTTTTTCAGCGTGCGTCGCACCGTCTCATCAGAAATCTCATCGACGATGCGAAGTTGGACGAGGCGATCGGCAAGCAGTTGCATCGTCCATTTCACCCGCCCATCTGGGGGCGCGCTACAGGTCAATGCAATCAGGTATGCTTCCTGTTTCTCGTCCAAGGTGGGTTTGACTCCTGGTCGGGGACGTTCCTTGAGCGCACAGTCGAGTCCCCCTTCGACATACTTTTTGCGAGTGCGCTCAACCGTGGAGAGACCGACGTCCAGAACTGTCACGATCTCAGCATCTTGCTTTCCCTCATCGGCTAACCGAAGGATATGGGCACGAGCCAGGGTGCGTGCGGCGATTTGTCCTTTCTTGGTGAGTGTGAGAAGCCTGGCGCGCTCCTCTTCGCTCAGCTTTACCAGGTACTGCTTCTTGGGCATCACGTTTCTCCTCGTTTTGGAGGAACATTACCCCAAGCTTGCTTATCCGTCAACTTTTTCGTGGTCTTGTACTAGTTTCATTCTAAAGCATTCATGCGCTCTCCAGTGCACCGCCCGACATGAAACCAAGGGAGAGAGAAGAGTTTACTCTCTTGCTGGGAATTTCAGATGAAATTTACACCAAGAGAAGCATAGCAGCTCAGATCAAGAACCCTATAGGCGTGCAGCAGGCTTTTGGGAATCGATCTGACCAGAGTTACAAAAGCCTGGTTGGGGTGTATAATGTCTGAAAACAGTTGTAGTTTTCGTGTGAGCTGATCCTAGATGCACAGAAGAGCTTTGCTAGCTGGCCACCAGTGCTAGTGTTTGCAGATCGCGTCCTGCACATCCAGGTGGGCCAAGCAGATCGTGTTGAAGGTAGTTGACCAACGAGAAGAGATCTTGCAAAGGAAGCAGGCGCATGGGTGATCGACGCACAGAGAGACAGCCCAATGATCTGTTAAGGCAAGAGCGGCTCTTACGGGGCTGGTCCCAACAGCAGGTCGCCAACCATGTAGGGACTGATGACTATACGGTTCATCGCTGGGAGCGCGGAAGAGCTCTGCCCAGCCCCTACTTTCGCCAGAAACTCTGTGAGCTCTTTGGCAAGGACGCGCAAGCCCTGGGGCTACTGCGGGAGCAGATGAAAGAAGTGGCGCCGCACCCTTCGGTTCTTGAACACTTGAGATCATCGGAACAGGGCGATGAAAAGCTCCATTCATCGCACACTCTGCCTGCTTTTCTTTCCTACTGGCAGGTTCCCTCCCAACGCAATCTCTTCTTTACAGGACGTGAGCCTCTCCTGCACCAGCTCCGTCAACTTTTGTGCCAGCAGCAACCCGCTGCGCTCACCCCCTCCATTGCGCTTTCTGGCATGGCAGGTATTGGCAAGACGGCGACTGCTCTGGAATATGCCTATCGGTATTTTCAAGACTACTCGGCGGTCTTCTGGGTCGAAGCCGAAACATATGAAAACCTGACGGTCAGTTTCGTCTCTCTGGCACACCTTTTGGATCTGCCTGAGAAACGGGAGCGAGATCAAAGCAAGGTGGTGGCAGCCGCTCTGGGGTGGCTGAACACTCATGGAGATTGGCTCTTGATCCTCGATAATGTCGAAGATCTTGAACTGGTCAAACGGTTCCTTCCGGCCGCTCGAGGAGGGTCCCTGCTCTTCACGACACGAATGCCAACGCTCTTCACGCTTGCCTACTGTATCAAAGTGGAGCCGATGCCTCTGGAGGAAGGTATACAGCTTCTCCTGCGCCGGAGTAGGTATGGGAGGCTGGATGCTTCCCGACACCAGCTCTCCCCAAGGGAGGAGGCGGTCGTCAGAACACTTGTGACAGCCATGGATGGCTTACCACTGGCCCTTGACCAAGCGGCGTCCTACATCGAGAAAACGCAGTGCAGCCTGAGCGATTTCTTGCGCCTCTTCCGGCTCTTCCCAGTGCAACTCCTCCATGAACGAGACAGGGGCATGGATCATCCCGTCTCGGTCGCCAGGACCTTTGCGCTCTCCTTTGAACAGCTGCAGAAGACGAATTCTGCTGCTGCTGATCTGCTCATCTGGTGTTGCTTTCTCGCCTCTGATGCCATTCCCGAGGAGTTGATAACGCAGAGTGCCTCTATGCTGCCCCCACCACTGCAGGCAGCGGCATCTTCCCCGTGGCAATGGAACGCCCTGCTCTCTGACCTGCTGGCGTACTCACTGCTGCGGCGCAATCAAGAGGCCAGGATGCTCTCGATCCACCGCTTGGTCCAGACCGTGCTCAAGGAAGGGCTGCCAGAAGCCACACAGAAGCACTGGGTGCAACGGGTGGTCCACACGCTGAGCCAGGCATTTTCCCTGGACCAGCACACGCTCAACGTGGAGCGATGGCCCTGGTGCGAGCAGGTCCTGCCACATGCCTTGCTCGCCATCAGCCAGGCAGAACGCTGGCAGCTGACTTCTCCCGCATATATCTGCTTGCTGGCAAAAACGGCAACGTATCTCTCTCAACGAGCACGCTATCCAGAGGCAGAAGCACTCTACCAGCGCGCGCTGTCCGTCCAGGAGCAGAGCCAGGGATCAGCGCATCCCGAGCTGGCAGGAGTCCTCACCGGGCTGGCAAACACGTATCACAAACAGGGGAAATACCATCAGTCAGAGACCGCTTACCGGCGTGCGATCTCGCTTCTAGAAGCGGACCCAGCATCGGATGATCTGCACCTGACCTTTCCGTTACAGGGGCTGGCATTTCTCTGTTTTGAGAGGTCCAGGTATCAGGAAGCAGAGCACCTCTACCAGCGAGTGCTGTGTCTGCGCCAACAGGCTCTGCCCGAGGCGCACCCTGACCTGGCAACAGTTCTGGGGGATCTGGCCGCCCTCTATGATCATCAGGGGCGCTTTCAAGAGGCGGAACCTCTTTTGCTGC
>WNGN01003095.1_pt1 | contig 11186 bp, 17 predicted proteins | sample 5400561 | NCBI WGS metagenome assembly WNGN01 (sample SAMN13153379, study PRJNA577476) | soil metagenome | isolation source: 115 cm soil or saprolite under Garry oak tree replicate 2 | place: USA:California | collected 2016-06-15 | reverse complement strand
CGAGATCAGCGACGTTCGTACGACCGACACTCACACCGGCTTCGACGGCATGCAGCCGAACAAGAAGCTCGAGAGCCAGATGGCCCTCGGCGTCTCCGTATTGACATGTGAGCACAACACCAGCGAGAACGTCATAAAGCAACTCAGCAACATCCCAGGCTTCATCGAAGCAACCACAGTACCCGGACAGTTCGACATCGTAGCACTCTGGCAAGCAAAGACCTCTGAAGACATCGTGAAGAATACTGTTGAGAGAGTTACAACTCTCCCAGGCATCTTCAAGAGCGAGACACTTCTCGCTTACTCACCATTCTTCAAAGCGTAACCATCCAATATAGCTCCGTCGACCTTCCCCCCCTTTTTGCGGGATCCGAAAGGATATCTGGATAGAAAGATTCTAGTCAGCAGTTTGACGATTAGTCGGAAAAGCGAACTCGGGTTCATGAATCGGCTGAACCAAGAGTAAAGCGGGAATCCCCAAGGACCTCTTTTTTTCCGGCACACTTGGCTCAGTCTGGTTTTTCGAGTCGTTTTCGCACTACCAGATACCAGTCATTGTCGCGGTGGGTGCTGAACCCGTTCTTGAGGTACATTGACAGTGGGCCTGGAAAGTTGTAGGCAGCTGACTCTGGCTTCTTGACCGGGTAAGCTTCAGCATACTCTAGTCCTTTCTGGGAAAACTTGTTGCATGCAGCGTTCAGTAGGTGGGACGCGACTCCCTGGGTGCGGTGTGTAGAGGCTATTACGAAGCAGACGATCGAACCGACTCGCTCATACTTGTCGGGACCGGGGCTCATCAGCCACTGGACTCCGGGGTAGCTGCTGCGAGGAGCAGCGTTACACCATCCAACGGGCTTTCCACTATCGTAGGCGAGGAATCCGTGCATCCTATCCTCCTCGACGAGGCTTGAGGCCTCGCGACGGCTCTCAGCCTTTCCCTTGTTGTTTGCGAAGTGATAGGCTGAGCAGTAACAGTCAGACCAGTCGGGATTGTCCGCGAATGCGATATTGTCGAAGAAGTGTAGGAAGTCGTCTCTCAGAGACGGCGTCAGTTCCTTGACGACCAGCTCTCCCATAGGATGCGTGATAACGTGCTCCTCAATATCTGCGTTTTGCCGGTGAAAGTTTCCGTTTCGAGTGTCCCAATTCCTGACTGCGTTCGGTAGTCAAGTTAGATTCATGCTGGCGATACTTTCGTTGGAAGGTGCTTATTCAGAGAATCCAAGTATTCGGGCAGCGAGACTACTAAGCCCGGTTTTCCAGCATAGGTCGACAGCCAATTGGTCAGGCAGTCTTTCTTGTCAAAGATATGGGTTGAATCGCATATGATGTTCAGGCGTCCTTCTCCCAGCTGAATTTCGACAACGTGAAGCGTTGGGTCCTTGGGGGTAAGGTCTTCGATTCGTCTCTGGTCGACGCGGAAACGGGTGATATTCCCGCATACGGGGCATCGAGCTTCTGCCCTGAGATCTGTCTTTAGCCCGTTGAGGAGTATGTCCGCTCCGCACTTGACGTAGACATCTCCTCTTTGCGGCAGATTCATACGGTACAGTGTAGGCTTGTCGGAGAACCCGACCAGTCTTATAGGACCATAATACGACACTGCTTGCAACACCTCAGATTCGGTTACTCCGCGCAGCAGCTGAGCTCGTCTATGTCCTTCCGGAAGGAGGTCGCGACCAGCTTGATCGATTCCGTCATTGTCGGGAAGACATGCACCGTGTCGATGATGTCGTCAATTGTCAGCTTATACTTGACCGCTAGAACTGCCTCGTGGATAATGTCAGCCGCACCGTCTGCGAGGATATGAACTCCCAGTATCCTTCCAGTCGAGGCCTCAGCAACCATTTTGATCAATCCCCTAGTGTCTCTTATGACGATGGCCTTTGGCACCTTTGACATTGGTATGGTTCTGCAGGCGCAATTGTAGCCCCGTTCATGAGCTCCTTTCTCAGTAAGACCGACTGAGGCTACTTGGGGCGACGTGAATATCGCTCTAGGAACAGGAAGGAAATCTATCTTCTTATGCGTCCCCAATAACGCGTTCTCAGCGGCTGTAGCTCCTTCTTTTGCCGCGATCGTCTCTAGCATCGGTTCGCCAATGACATCACCAGCCGCCCAGACGTGGGGGGCGGTCGTGTGCATTTCTCGGTCAACCTTTACTGCGCCATCCTTTCTGAGGGCTACTTGCAAGGTCTCCAAGCCTAGTTGGTTCGTGTTCGGATCTCTCCCCGTGGCCAGAAGGAGTTCTTCTCCTCTGGCTTCGAACTCTCTCCCGTTGATTGTGGCGACTACGACCTTCTCGCCCTGGTTTTGGGAGATACGTTTGATCCGTACTCCAGTCTTGATCTTGATTCCTTCCTCCTCTAGGTATTGACGTAGTGCGTCAGAGACTGCAGGCTCTTCTTCAGGAATTATTCTATCGCTCCTCTGTAGGAGAGTCACTCTCGTTCCCATGTGTGAGTACATCTGGGCGAACTCGAGGCCTAGGGCTCGACCGCCGAGGACAACCATCGATGCGGGTCTGTTCTTCAGGCTGAGAGCCTCCACGTTCGTCAAGTAGTCCGCGTTCTCAATGCCATGGATACTAGGTATCCAGGGTGATGATCCCGTCGCGACCACGAACTTCTTACCGTCAACATTGATTCCGTCCACTTTTACTCGCGTCCGAGAAACGAATCTTGCGTTCCCGCGAAACAGTTTGGTTGAGGGTAGAGACCTTAGAACGTCGGAGTATTTCTCTTTCCGGAGTCCTCGCACTATCTCATTCTTCTGTTCTATGATTCTGTTGAATTCGAGCTCTGTAGTTCCAGGCTTTATTCCAGGGAATTTGCGATGACTATCGTAGTATCGAAGCTCTCCCGCTCGGAGAATGTTCTTGCTGGGGACACAACCAACATTGACGCACGTTCCACCTATAGTGCTTCTCTCTATCATGGCCGTCTTTGCTCCATGGTCGGCCGCCTTGATCGCGGCCGCGAATGCTGCTGAGCCAGATCCTAGAATGACCAAGTCAAACATACGGTTCGATTGTCATATGACGGACTTGTCATATAAGGCTGCTACAAGCATGGGATGGCTCGATTAGTTTAACTGCGGGAAGAGGCCTATTGAATTATGGCCAATCATGAGCCAACAGCTCATCCTTCGAAAGACTGACGTGACAGCGGTCTCGCTGCTGTTCACCGCGCTCTCGAACGATAGTCGAGTCGGCATCCTAAACCTGCTCAGAAACAGTCCGAAGAACGTGGGAGAGATTTCAGAAACTCTCAAGATAAGCCAAACCATGGCCTCCCACAACCTCAAGTGCCTAGCATTCTGCGGACTGGTGACAAGCCAGAGATTTGGAAAAACAATCGAATACACTCTTAACCGGGAAACAGTCGAACCAATTCTCCGCCTAGCGGACAAACACATCTCAAAATACGCCATCAACCTTCGAACCTGCAAGACACTAGAACGCTGAAAGCGGTACTCCGACCAGACTTTGGGTAGAGCTTGGCAAGGCCTTGAGATTCGATCTGGAAAGCCATGGATTTGACGCAATATTCTTTGCGAAGCCCATCCTAACGCCCATAGAGTCGCTTACGCGCGCGGGTAAGTCGATGCTGAAAATCCCACCCGTGCGTCAATGTTGCTTGAACGAGGGTACCCTAAATGTAACGAGGGAAAGTCTCAGTTCAAAAAAAGGCTAAACAAAAAGGGAGTTTTTTCTCGGAGTGACGAGCTCTGTCCTATTGCAGTATGAAGAGTGTGAACCCGCTGACTTTTTCGTTGAAGTTAATCCCTGCTCCCTGCACAGTCAGCTCTATTCCTTCATGCCATCCTCCGGGTGGGTTCCCAAGTTCACAGCCTACCTTCAGCACCGCGTTGAAAACTGGAGTGTCGTGAACTTTCAGTGTGACCTGTATGAGGGCTAGCCCGCCTTCAAAGTTCGATGGTAGTCCTTGAGCAGACCCGCTTCCGAAGGAGCGGAACGCGAGCAGTTTGGTCGCTTCCCATGTGCCCGAGGCGCGTATGGTCCCGTCGGCCATTTTATGGACGAATGTGCCGCCGCCTGTCGCTGTCATTGAGCGAATGTCGAAGGTGCCCATTCCCGCGACCGCCACCAGGTCACCGTTCGGAGCGCTTGATACATCAGGGCAAGCATTCGGGGCAAGGCTGCAGAGAGGGTCGACACCTAACAGGTACTGGTAGGTCTTGTGGCCACTATCAGCGAAAACCGTCACCGGTAGAAACCCCGTCAGCAAAAGAGCCGATAGCAATAGGAGAATGCCTTTAGTTATTTTCATCTTCCACCTTTCAGACCGAGTGTCGAACCGGACTTAAGCTATTGCCCAAATCGGGTATCGTAGTAAGTCTGCGTATTTCCAAAGCCGACCTAGGATTGACTTAATGCGAACTGCTCATGTTACGTATCGAAAACTACACCTAATCTACACTTGATCTCGCCAAACCGTAAAGTATCCAGTGTCGTAAACCTCCCTACAAAGAAATCCGGTAGGTGAATTGTAAGAATGAAAACTCTCACCATAACGATCTTCTCGGGCCTAGTTATCGCACTCGTCCTCCCAGTAACATCGGCTTTTGCAGCCACGCCTAGCTTCGGTCATCTGTACTTCAACGGGACCATAGTCCGAACCGTGGTTCCGCCAGCGGCTTTTCCCAATGAAGGCCGGGACAATTTCTACAAAGTGACAAACGGTGCCACAGGACAGCTCGGGATTGTGGCCGTTGCTCCTGGAAGTTCAGGCTATCACGGTGGTCACTGGAAGGTATTCACTGTAACCTTTGGCTCAGAAATCACACCCGTTCTACTGACCTCGGAGCAGGCAGTTCTCTCAGCCCAGAGCGCTGGAATGGTCACCGTGACTCGAAATGCTGCTGCTGACTTTCTCTGCCCGGTTCAACTATAACATCGAATCGAAGAGCTTGAGTCCCGGCGCTGAAAGGCCGGGCATCCTCATTTTTTCTGTGAGACTAGTAGTCAGGCTTCGTCCTTTTTCTTGTCCCATTCTCTGTTGAACCACGCCCACCACTCTTCTTTGCTTGGCCCCTTGCCTGGTTTTGTCATCTGCTCTCTCATTGGCTCATGCGCTTTGTCAGTGCTAGCCATTACATGAGCAAAATTTTGCTTTGCTATGTCTATCGCTGTCGCTCCTTCATGAACTTCTTCGCAGGGTCCACCCATTTCCTTACAGGTAATTTTTTTTATATCATTCACGTTTACGATAGTGGTATTCATATAGATGCTTGCGTTCCTCAGCAAATCGGGTCTTCGAAGGAAAGCGGAAAGTCCTCGAAAACCGTTTCGGGGTAGGGATGCTCCGAATGATCAACCACTTTTCGAATCGGAACCTAGTCTCGCTTTCAATGGGAACGAGATCTGGGACCGAAACCAGCAAGCGAGTGGAGGGGGTTGGTTGGTTCTATTCTACTCCGAATGAGAGTTTAAGGTTGACCCTATATTCGACGACCTTGCCGTCTTTTACAATCGCTTTTTTGCGCCACTACGTCTACTCCGCGAATGTTCTTGACTGTCTTCGACGACCTCCTAACAGCCTCATTGATGGCATCTTCGAATCCTCTACTAGACGTTCCCACGAGCTCAATTATCTTTCCAACAGGCATTTTGTCTCTCTTGTTCTCGTTGCCGGCTGACTATTTCACGCTTTCAGATGAAACGCGGCATAGGCAGCGCTCCTTAGCACAAGGACCATCTCGCGAAAAAAAAAGGATCCGACGGAGCTTAACAGGAAACAGTACGATTGACGCGAATTAGAGACAATCATGTGTCCCCTCGAAATCGACGCCTGTCGATGGCCTAAATAGTCCACGGACATCGCGTAAGAAAGCACGAGAGCGAGAGATAGGTTTCGTCATCAGCTGTAGATGAGACGAGGGTGGATCCTGACTATGTTACGTCGAACCTGAACCGTAGCGTCACTCTAATCGGTTCGAACCTAGCCATATTCATTTTCGTACTGATCTTCCTCTTTCCACGGTACGCCTCTAACCAGTTGAATGGTGTTCTCTTTCAGGCATCGCTAACAGCCAGCTTGCTAACGATTTTCCTTTTCGGCATCTCTGGTGTTTACTACTTCGAAGTTGTTGCAATGGCGAAGGCGAGTGTTGAGACCAAGACGCGATTGGTCCAGAGGGGAGATCTGCTTTTCGTGGTGAGCCTGCTCTTTGCGACCGCGGAACCAGCCCTCATCCTCTTCACACTCGGGCTGATAGTCGTCGGCGTGATAGCTACGGTTCTATGGACTCTCTACGCCGTATTCCTCATACGACAGGGCCGAAAACTGCGCGTCGACTGATGCACAGAGAAAAGTGTAATGACTACTTTGTTCTAGCTGCTAGCATTCCTTTGCTGCCTTGAGGGGACCCGGGAGCGAGGAGATGGTGTCAGCCACGTAGGTGAGACTGTCAGGGGTCGCTTTCAGATCTGAGATCGAGATGGTCACCGAGACCGCGCCGCTAACATCAGACTGTGTTTGAACATCGTTGCAGCCTGCGATGTTGCCGTTAGAGTCTGTCTTTACAAGCCATAGTGAGTTGTCGCCGCCGTTGAACTGGTTGGTTGTGCCGGCTGCGATGAATCCTCCATCGCTAGTCTGTTGGAACGAGTAGAATTTTCTGTAAGAATACTGCACGTCCGCGCCGTAGGTCCGGTCCCATTGAACCTTGCCCGTGGAGTCTGTCTTGACCAGCCAAGCCCGCTCGTCGTAGACAGTGTTCTGGAAGTAGTATCCCGAGAACGCGTATCCTCCATCGCTCGTCTGTTGTACGCCCGTGATTGCCAGGTCGCTGATGCTGCCAGACGGCGCATAGGTCTTGGCAAATTGCGGGCTGCCTGTTGAGTCGAGCTTCAGAAGTAGAACGCTACTGCTGTATGAGCTCGCAGTGCTGATGGACACTAGCCCGCCGAGGATGAAGCCACCGTCCGAGGTCAGCCCCAAGGTTTCAGCGTAGCTGTCTGTTCCGATGGAGTAGTCGTGCTGCCAGGCTAGTGTACCGGTCGGGTCGAGCTTGAAGACAAGAATCTCAGAAGCAGTGTAAGAAGCAGAAACATAGTAGGTTGATTCCCCGAGGACAACATATCCTCCATCAGGGGTCTGTTCAACCGCGTAGGCGGCGCCGTACTGGCTATTCGGATCGACGAAGACGTGTTGCCACTGTATCTGCCCTGCCGAGCTGAGTTTCGCCACGAACGGGTTGTAGCTCGCCGCAGGGGCGAAGGCATAGCCCGCTACCACGTATCCTCCGTCAGTGGTCTGATGGAGGTCAAGGGGCCATGTGAGGGGACCGTACGAAGAGCTGGTGGAGAACTGCAAGTCGTTCGACCATTGAACATTCCCGCTCAAGTCGACCTTGACGATCAAACCGCAGCTGGTTTGTCCGGTTGCGGGATAGCCGAACTGCGCGTTGCCCGCGAAGATAGCGCCTCCGTCCAGAGTTGGACGGATGAGCCCCAATGGTGTAGAGCATGGATATTTCACGTAGTTGTACTGGGTCTGCGATTGAATATTTCCGCCTGGGTCGACCCTCATGACCATTGCAGTTGGCTCTGAGAGTGTGTTGCAGTTGGGAGTGGTTACCGCGGCGGCGGTACACGAGGCTCCCACGACATAACCACCACTAGATGTCTGAGCAACGCTTTCGGCCAGCGAGTAACTGTATGGGATGTTGTACGCCTTTGCCCATGTCGCCGAGGTTGATAATGGTGGTTGAGGCTTTGTTGCGGCTACAGTATGAATAGGAGAAAATTGGGTAAACACGGGAACTATTGTGAGCATCAAGACCGCTAAGGTAATCGCGAAGGGGGCTTCCTACCGTGGTACATTGGAAGTCAACTATTTCCTAGCATGTATATAAAAGGTACTATCATGATAGCAACCGAATGAATCTCTAGTTGGGAGATTGAGCCGCTCTAGGGCTTTCGCAATGCAGGCACTTCTAAGCTACTATACGTGTAAAAGCTTTTAAGTCCTAGCCGTCGACCTTGGGGCCATGGTTACTTGGAGTCCTCGAAACACAGTAATCGCTGCAGTATTACTGTCGGCACTTGTTGGAGGCGTCACCGGGTTTAGCGCGGGCTATCTTTCTCGCCCCGGTCCGACTACTCAGACACGGGATTTCTATCTCTTCGGAGTGGACCAATCGTTCAACTCTATGCTCGAAGAGAAGGCGTAGTCACCTTTGAGTCCCGAGGCGAGACTAATCAACGTAAACAAGGGTGACATCCTAGTAATTCGCTTCTACAACCCGACTGACGCAAATCATACCTTTACGATTGGTTCGCCTTATGGAGAGGATGTGGTCGTAGCGGGACGCCCAACTGATGCCAGTCCGATCCATGACGCAACCATTACAATAGGTGCCCAGCAGGCAGGAATATTTCCGTTCTACTGTAGGTTCCACATGCCATCTATGTCGGGAAGCATCGTCGTCCAGGGATAACCTGGATCCCCCTCTATTCGATTGTTGGAACTACAATTTCGTTTTGGTTTCCCAAAAATAGCTTAGTGAGATTCACCATTATGCACCGTGCCCTGGTGCGTTCTTGAAAAAAGAAGGGTTGATGGAGCCTAATTCCGCATAACTTGTTAGTCTCGTAGTCTGCCTACTGCTTGCAGAATGTGCTCCCGGCTGCTGACTTGCTGGTATGGCCGGATCTTCTCTGTGTTTCCATTACTGTTCTGTTTGGCTGGGGGGTTGATCTTGACCCAGTCAGGTATGATTACGGCTCTGATTAATTCTTGGACCGTTATGCCGCGGTCCTCGGCTTCGTTTGTTAGGAGTTTGAAGTTCTCGTCGCGGAGGGAGAGCATGAATTTTGCCAAAGAGTCACCTGTGTAAATGGGGAGTTGTTCCAACGGCGACAGTTGATATAAAGATTCCGAAAAAAAGTACGGAAGATTTTCCTCTCAAGAGAGTAAAAACACACGAAGGAATACCTATCAATCCGTGCTCACTTCCTCGTTTCGAGGATAGAGCGTCCCGTTCGACCGCGTCCGCTATGAGAGATCCAATAGAACTTCACCTCAACGAAGCTCCGAAACTCCGCAGTCCAATCCTCATCGCTGGGCTACCGGACAGTGGACGCGTCGCGAAGATCGTCCTCGACCATCTTGTCAAGACCCTCAAAGCCGCTCCGCTAGGCTACCTTCACTCCGATTACCTTCCGCCCCGGGTCCTCTTGAAACCTGACGGGACCCCGGAACTGATGAAGCATGAATTCTACTACTGGGTCAACAGTGATGAAGCTGGCAACGATCTAGTTCTCTACACTGGAGATGCTCAGCCTATACTTCCTGAGGGTGCCTTCCGACTCTCTGAGGCTGTGGTCGACCTAGCGGAACGACTAGGCGTCGGCACACTGATCACTGTCGGGGCATTCATTACTGGTAGAATTTCTGATAACCCCAAGGTCTACGGGGCAGCCAGCGAGTCCGATCTCGTCAAGGAACTCAAAGCTCTAGATGTTCAGATCATAGACAGTGGCGCAGTAACCTGGATGAACGGCCTAATTCCCGGCCTTGCCAAGGTTCGAAACCTCAAGGGGCTATTCCTCTCCGGCGAGACCTCCGGTTTCATGGTAGACCCGAGAGCAGCCATGATAATTCTACGGGTCCTGATACGCAAACTCGGATTACAGATAGAGATGAAAGAGCTAGAGGATCAAGCGAAGGAGATTGATGATGCTCTCAAGAAGGGCAATGACAAAGGCGCCTCTTCTGCTGAACCAGGTAAGGCAAAGTACGTTGGCTAGCCTGCAATTCGCGGGGGACCAACCGGTGGGCCCGGAGGGTGAGTCTGTAGGCGTAAAAGCCTCCTCGAAGAGTTCGGGTAACGCGAACGGTAAAGCTCTATAGTAAAACTTCCTTTACCTGTCTGTAGGAACAGCTATGTCTGAGATTGGAACTTCGGCCGTGAGCGCAAAGGGCCAGGTTACAATACCTAAGGAGATACGGGACGCGCTGGAGTTGAAGCCGGGCGATAAAGTGGTCTTCATAGAGAAGGAAAACGAGGTAAGAATTAGACGGTCCAAGGTGAAGCGGCTCTCTCAGATCCTTGAGGCTCAGAAACCTTGGAAGACAAGCAGTCTTGACTTCCAGAATCGAGCAAGAAAAGAATGGGAATAGCGGTTGCTATAGATACCAACGTCTTCATCAACGTGAAGAACAAGGAAGAACCGTGCATCCCTTCTCCAAGAGAATCCTGGACTGGATAGACGACGGAAGGATGGAAGGCATAGTGTCCACGATTGTTGTGGCGGAAATGTGCTCAGGATTCTATGACTCGGATGAGATCAAGGAGAAGGAAGACTTCCTCACCCACTTAAGCGGATCTCAGACCTACAAAATTAGGGAGGTCTCCCTCAGCATTGCAGACGAGGGTGGTAGGATTCGAGCAAGCAAGGGCCTGAGGCTGCCCAACTCTATCATAGTCGCAACAGGATTGAGAGAAGGCGCCAAATACCTGGCCACAAATGACGACTCGTTCAAGAAGGCGAGGGACCTCATAGGAGTATTTACTCCCAAAGAACTCGTGAGAGAACTAGAGGGCTCGGTCAAAAGAGGACGAAAGGAATGATTGCACGAGCCTCCGCCAATAACTCAAGAACATTTCAGCTCAGAAGAATTCTCAGAAGAGCTGCCCCGTGCTTTGCCGACCAACCGTCTCCTGCTGAAACTGCTAGCAAGAGATTAATGATCCTCTCAAAAAGGGCGGTGACAAGGAATCTTCGGCGGCCCAGCAGGGGCAAAGCAAAGTACGTGGGGTAGTTCCTGTCTTTCGCCCTTTTCAAGTATCAATGATGGAAAGTTTTTCCGTGAGCTCGAACGCGAGTAGAGGATAGAATTGGAGACCGAGAAGTGCCCGGTCTGCGGGATTTCCATCAAGAAAGACAATCTGAAGGGACACCTTTCTCGGGTTCATCCCGGTCGTCCTGCTTCCTCGACTAGGGCTCCTACCATTATCAAGGCTGGTTCTGTCTTTCATAGCCATCGAAAGAGAAACATTACGCTTCTATCCTTGGTGCTGCTGGCAGTTATCGTGACTGCCTTTGCCGTTTTTTCGGCGCAGAACATGAGTATGCCAGGAACAAATCCAGGTCCGGCATCACCTGGGTCTATTGAACAGTTCAATTATTTGAACCAACAAGTGAGTCGTTGTTT
>WNGN01007764.1_pt1 | contig 11189 bp, 14 predicted proteins | sample 5400561 | NCBI WGS metagenome assembly WNGN01 (sample SAMN13153379, study PRJNA577476) | soil metagenome | isolation source: 115 cm soil or saprolite under Garry oak tree replicate 2 | place: USA:California | collected 2016-06-15 | reverse complement strand
GTTCATGATGTGGCGGATCGCGATGGCGTCGTCGATGACGACCGGACGCTTGACGATCGATTCCGTCGTCAGGATCGCTGCCTGAGGCTGGTTGATGATGGGCTGGCTGGCCACCGAGCCTGTCGCGCCGGTGTTGTTCAGGGTGAACGTGCCGCCCTGGACGTCGTCCGGTTTCAGCTGTTTGTTGCGCGCCCTCTCGACCAGGTCGTTGAGCACGCGCACGAGGTCGGTGAACCCCAGCTTGTCGGCGTCCTTCGCCACGGGGACGATCAAGCCGTCGGGGATCGCCACCGCTATCCCGAGATTGACGTAATGCTTCAGCACAACGCCATCGTCGGTCCACGATGAGTTGAGCCAGGGAAACTCCCTGAGCGCCTCGCACACGATCTGGGCAACAAAAGGAAGGTAGGTCAGCGCCGCGCCATGGCGGGATTTGAAGCTGCCTTTCTCGGCTTCGCGATAACGCACGAGCGCGGTCACGTCGACCTCCTGCAGCGTCCATGCGTGCGGTGACGTCGCCAGGCTCCGGACCATGTGCTCGGCAATGGATTTCCGCATCACGCTGAGCTTCACCAGCTCCTCTCGCTTGCCATCGCCTCGAGCCGGTGCCGGCGCGCTCGGCTTGACGGGAGCTTCAGGCGCGGCGGTCGTCTGCCCGCCGCCAACCGCGGCAAGGATGTCATCCCGCGTCACGCGCCCGCCCATGCCGGACCCTCGCAATGTCGACGGATCGATGCCGTGTTCCGCGGCGAGCTTGCGCACGGCAGGTGAGAGGCGAGTCCGCTCGCCATCCGAGGTCTCCGCGGGAGGTGAGACGCTCGTCGCGGTGGGTGCGGGGGCCCTTCCAGCGGTGGCCTCGGGGGGCACTTCCGAGTCGGCGACGGCGGCTTCCCTTTCTTTGGCCGGCGCGCTCGGCGTTGCCGTATCCGCCGCGCCCGTCTCGATCTGCGCGATCACGGCGCCGACTCGGACGGTCTCGCCCTCGCTGACGGCGATCTTGACCAGCTTGCCTTCAAACGGAGAGGGGATCTCAGCGTTCACCTTGTCCGTCACGACCTCGACCAATGGCTCATCACGCTTGACGAAGTCACCCTCGTGCTTGAGCCACTTGTCGACCGTGCCCTCTGTCACGGACTCGCCCAGCTGGGGCATCTTGATCTGCGACACACCCATGTCCGCGAGTGTACCCGAGGGTTGCGCGTCAGCTAAGTTGGCGGCGAGTGGACTTCCTTTTTGGCTGCCAGCAGTGCCGCCCACCCGGCCCGACCGACCTTGCGATACTCGCCACGGCCGTGTGGGCCCTTCTCACGTTCTCGATCGTGCTGTTGGCGGCGTGGGCGCAGCAGCGCAAGCCCTAGCGAAGCGTTTGGAGGCGACGCCCAGAATCGAACTGGGGATGGAGGTTTTGCAGATTCGGGCGGCCTAGTCAACTGGGTGCAACCGGGGCCAGCCCATACCAGAACGGCAGCGAGAGGTCGTCAACTGCGTGCGGCTCGCGTCCGATCAAATACTCGGGCAAGAGGTGCTCGAGTCGAGGCGGGTCGCTCTCGGCGATTTGGTAGAGAGTTGGCACTGGCAAGAGCAGCTAGACGACCGGCATCGCCAAGAGAACGAGCCCATCAGGGCCGACGATCATGGGCGTTGTAGAGCTCGGATCGTTTGGTGACTTTCCGCCAGAGATGGAAGCTCTCGAAAGGCTGCTCAACTCAGCAGGCTGTCCCACGAGTCGCAGTTCTGAACCCAAGGTTCCCACAGTCAACGCTCCGTGGGTTCTCGTGTGGAGAATGACCTAAGCCACGATCGGCCCGAAGTTGAGAAGGGTCGCGAGCGATCAGCCGGCCAATTCTCGTCTGACCTTCCTCACGGCCCGCTTGACGCGTTTCTTGATCTCGTCGTCCGAGACAAACGTTTCGAGTACCTCTTTTCGAGAGTGACACCACTCGAAGAGAAGCTCGGCCGCGGCACGCTCGTCGCCATGGTTGAGATGAATCGCACGGCGCACGTAATCGATCGAGCCCTTTCCCACCAGGCTGGAGCTTAGGCTCGGCCTCCGAGCATGTATGTAGGACTTTTGACACAGGGATAAGACAAAACCTGACCTCCGAGTAATCAGGCCGGAGGTCAGGTTCAGGGGAGTTGGGGTGTGGGGGGCGTGGCAACACGTGGGTTGGAGGCGAGACCGGTTCATCAGAACCGCCTCCATGACTTTGTCACGCAGAGTTTCTCCTTTACCTGGTCGTGTAGAACGGCGATGGAGTCGGCGCGAAGGAACCCTGGTGGCAGTACGGAGAGAGGATGACAGCGAGCCGTCCACTTTTCTTGATAGGTGCAAATTCCCATCGACAGTGGGGATGGCGCACGCCAAGGTGGTTTGGGGACGGATGTCGGCGCCGAGATCTCCTAGCGCATGAGCTTTCGAGTACAGGGTTGGGGGCGTCCGTCCCTCACGCGGTCCTTGGGGAGGCAATTCGCCAGGGCTGCTCCGGCACCCGGCTGGGTACCGGAAGGGTCTTCTCGGCCTATGGACGACCCCCCGGGACGGCCGCGCGCTCTGGGGTTCGTCGTTTTTGTGCTCGCGCTGGTCGTCTTCCTCGTCGCGGTTCCATCGCCGTCTTGCTTGCCTCGTGGTTGTTCAGTGCCACGCGCGCCTTGGTTCTCAACGATCGGCGACGTACTCAGCGGGCAGCTCGCGGCGTGATCGCGGCCGTTGAGCCGGGTGCGGGGCGCCCAACTCCCGCTCATACCTCCGAGAAGGATGATCCATTAGGACTGACAGAACCCCACCCGGCTCGCTCGGAGCTTACAGCGCCAAATGTCCACCACCGGGTCGTGGGTAGGTCTGTGGCTAGTCGGGCCTTAGATCGACTCCCGAAGCCGTGGTTTTCGAATTGGAGGCGACGCCCAGAATCGAACTGGGGATGGAGGTTTTGCAGACCTCTGCCTTACCACTTGGCTACGTCGCCGCCAGGTCTGAACCGATTCTAGCGTTGGGGTGCTCGAGGCCAGGCTGACCGCTAGGCTGTGCCGGTCACTTGTCCAGCGATCAGTTTCGCGACGCCATGGCGCGCCTTCCCTCGGGTGTTGTCGTCGTCAGCGCTCGGGTGGGAGACGAGTTCCGCGGCCTGACCGCCAGCAGCCTCGTCTCCATCTCCCTCGTGCCGCCGATGGTGGTCGTCGGCCTCGAGCTCGAGTCGGCGACGCGGGTGGCGGTTCTGGAGACCAAAGCGTTCAACGTCAACCTGCTGACGCGATCCCAGGAGTTCATCGCAGACCGCTTTGCGGGCCGGGCGCCGGCCATGGATCCGCGCTGGCGAACGCTGCCCCACAGGCTGGGCGCCAACGCCATCCCGCTCATCGACGGCTGCGCGGCGTGGCTCGAGTGCCGGCTGGTGCAGAACCACCCGGCCGGGGACCACGAGATCTTCGTCGGCGAGGTGGAGGCGGCGGCCGTCGGTCAGGGCGATCCCCTCATCCTCTGGGACCGGACCTTCTGGACGCTGCACTAATAGACGCTGCACTAATAAAGGACGGATCAGTACGGGAGGTCGCCCTCGTCCATCCCGAAGTGGTGTCCGACCTCATGCAGGATCGTCTCCCGGACCTCCTCGACCATCTCCTCCATGGTCGTCGTCGCTCGCTCGTGCGAGCGCTTGTACAGGGTGATCTGGTCGGGAAAGCCGTACCCGGCGTGCAGCGCCCCCGAACCGTGATAGAGACCCATCAGTCCGTCGGGCGACGACTCCTCGACGACAAAGATGATGTTCTCGAGGTAAGGCTGGAACTCGTCGGGGATCGATTCGATCACCCTCTGCACCAGCTCCTCGACGCATGCATGAATTGAAGCGCGTGGTGGTCGTGGGCGCGGGCACCATGGGTTCGCAGATCGCGCTGCAGACCGCGCTCAGCGGTCGCTACGACGTCACTCTGGTCGACACGGTCGCTGGGCAGCTCGACCGCGCGAGCGCAAACAACCGAAAGCTACTCGACCGCTCGGTCGAGAAGGGGCGCTTGAGCCACAAGGTGGCTGACGCGGCCTTCCAGCGCATCGCAACCTCCGGCGACCTGAATGGCGCGGTGCGTGATGGCGACCTCGTGATCGAAGCGGTGATCTAGAACTTCGACGCCAAGAAAAGCGTGTTCGAGGCACTCGGAAAGCACGCCAAAGGCGACGCGATCCTCGCCAGCAACTCGAGCACGATCGCGATCAGCCGCATCGCCGACTTCACAGGGCGGCCCGAACGCTGTTGCAACATGCACTTCTTCCACCCGGTCACAGTCATGCAGCTCTGCGAGGTTGTGCGAGGCCCGAAAACGTCAGACGAGACCGTCGCCATGGCTATGGAGTTCGTGCACAGCATCGGCCGCACGCCGGTCTTGCTGAAGAAAGAGATCTGGGGTTTCATCGTCAACCGAATCCTGTTTGCCGCCTCCGAAGAGGCGATGCGCCTGCTCGAGGGCGGCTACGCCAGCGCCGAGGACATCGATATCGCGGTCCAGAAGGGCCTGAACTGGCCGATGGGCCCGTTCCACCTGCTCGACTTCAGCGGCCTGGACATCTTCTACGGCGCGATGCTGGATCGTCAGCGGCTGGGCGAGGGTTCTGCCCCACCCGAGCTGCTGCGCCGTCTCGTGGATGAGGGCCGCCTGGGCCGCAAGACCGGAAAGGGCTTTTTCGACTACGACCAGGCGGCCGGCGAATCTGGCGCGCGGCGGGGCAAAATTGAGTTGCCCCCGTAGCCCAATGGCAGAGGCAGCCGGCTTAAACCCGGTCCAGCGCGGGTTCGACCCCCGCCGGGGGTATTCGGACTGCGGGGCCGCCTACAATCTGACGACAATGGATCATCGTTTCGAAGAAGATCCCGACGAAGAGCCGGACGAGCCTGGACAGCCCGCACAGCCGGACGGCGCACGCGGTACCGCGACGGGTCTCGTGCCGACCGTCGGGCTTCCGAGTCGGGAGTGGGAGTACAGGACCAAGGTCTTGAGCGTGGCTCAGGTGGCGGACGGTGTCACGGTGGTGAAGGTCCTGCAGGAGGCGGGCGCCGAGGGCTGGGACCTGGCCAGCGTGATGGACGGGGGGGACAAGCGCGTAATCCTGATGCGCAGACCGAAGCGCTCAGCCCGTGAGTCACGACGGGTGGGTTTCGCGCCTCCGGCTACCAACTGAGCAGCACTGCGCCGCGCCGTCGTCGGCGCATCCTCGTGGTCGAGGACGACGTGCCGGTGCGCATGCTGGTGGCGGAGGTCTGCCGGCTCCAGGGCCATGACGTCGTGGAGGCCGGCAACGGCGCACAGGCGATCGAGCTCGGCCGCAATGCGCAACCTGACCTCGTGCTTGTGGACTGGGTGTTGCCGGACATCAGCGGCACGGAGGTGATCCGCGAGCTTCGCCGGCAGGGCGTGGTCAGTCCGATGGTCATGCTGACCGGCCGCTCGACCAAGATGGACGAGGTCGTCGGTCTCGAAGTCGGCGCGGACGACTACATCACCAAACCATTCGACTCGCGGATCCTCGCAGCGCGAATCAACGCGCACCTGCGGCGCTCGGCGCTGTCCGAAACCGGCGGCGGCCGCGAGGGGGTCCTGAGCATCGGCGCGCTGCAGATCGACAACGCCGCACGTCGCGTCAAGGTGGGTGATGAGGAGATCACGCTCACGATGACGGAGTTCAACCTCCTCGCCGTGCTTGCGGCCAACCCGGAGCGCGTGCTCACCCGAGCGCAGCTGCGGGACAAGGTGTGGGGCTACCCGCACGACCTCGACGACCATTCCGTAGACCCACACGTGCAGCGTTTGCGCCGCAAGCTTTCGGAACGCTCCAACATCGGGGTCAGCCTGGAGGCTGTGCCCGGGCTCGGTTACCGGCTGTCGGTCAAGGGCTCTTGACGGAGAGGACGACAGACCTTTTCGGCCCGGTCGCGTCGGACCTGGCCACGATCGAGAAAGAGCTCCTACAAGAAATCGACCGCGATCCGCCGGAGGTTGCGCGCTCGATGGCGGATCTGTTCCAGGCCGGCGGCAAGCGAATCCGCCCGGCACTCGTCCTTCTCTCCGCGATGTGCGGCAGCTACGAGCTCGATCGGCTAAAGCCCGCCGCCATGGCGGTCGAATTCACGCACGCGGCCACACTCGTCCACGACGACGTCATCGACCGCTCCGCAACCCGGCGCGGGAGGCCAACCATGGCGGCGGCTCTGGGCGACGAGCCGGCGATCGTGATCGGCGACTTCTATTTCGCAAAGGCTTACGAGCATGCGTCGCGAACCCACGTGCCCGAGGTCGTTGACATCCTCGCCCGCACGGTCATGAGCATCTGCGCGGGTGAGGTGCGCCAGCAGGCGATTCGTTATCGATACAGCACCGACGTCGAGGAGTATATGCAGCGGATCGAGGCCAAAACGGCGATGCTGCTCGCGGCGTGCTGCGAGATCGGGTCGCTGCTCGCTGGTCTCGCAAGCCAGGAGCGTGCCGCGTTGAGCGCGTACGGCCGCTCTCTCGGCCTCGCGTTTCAAATCGCCGACGACGTGCTCGATTACACGGGCGCTGAGGGCGAGGTCGGCAAGCCGATCGGGCACGACATCGTGGAGGGTTTCGCGACTCTTCCGCTGATGCTTTCGTCGATCAAGCTTGAAGAGGGACGAAGGCTCGATCAACAGGAAGCGCGACGCGTGGCGGATACCGTTCGCAACAGCGATGGACCCCAGCTCGCGCTCGCGTTGGCACGCGATCACGCGAATTCGGCACGCGATCAATTGACAAAACTCGAGCGAAGCGAGGCGACGTTGGCGCTCGACTCGTTAGCGGAGTACGTGGTCAGCCGAAAGCTCTAACCTGTCCCCCATGTCCCGGGTGGGGATGGACATGGTGCTATGAGCACGGTCAAGCTCGTCGGCGTAGGACCAGGCCATCCAGGTCTTGCGACCGTGCAAGCAGTCGAAGCGATCAAGGACGCCGACGTCATTCGCAACTACGATGGCTGCGGCGCCGGTTTGCTTCACCTTGCGCAATCGAATGCCGACGTCGCGCCCCTCGAATCGATCGATGAGGTGATCAAGCTCGCTCGCAACGGCAAGAAGATCACTGTGCTGTTTCCAGGCAATCCATACGCTTTCTCGAACGGCAGCGCGGTCGCCGACCGGCTCGAGCGAGCCGGGATCGATTTCGAAGCAATGCCAGGCCTCATCGTCGAGCTCGCTGCGCCGGTCATGAGCGGCATCCCGCTGACCATCGAAGGTCTTTCCGCTTCACTTGGGTTCGGGCTGGTCACCGGAGGCGAGACCGTGGTCCTGCGTCTTGCCTCGGGGTGGTGGGAGTCGGGCATCACCGCGCTGCTACAGAACGGCCGGTCGCCACAGAAGCCGGCGGCGCTCATCCTGAATCCCGGTCAGCCCGGACAGCACCGCGTCACGGCGCCCCTCGGCGAGCTGGCGCGCAAGGCCGCCACCTATGGATTGCGGGGCGATGCGCTGCTCGTGCTCGGACCGGGCGTCGAGATGGCCGAGCGATTGGACACGCTGTCGCGACGTCCCCTACATGGACGCCGGATCCTGATCACCCGGGCCAGGCACCAGGTCGACCCATTCCGCCGTGAGCTGGTCGAGCTGGGAGCGTCAGTCGTCGAGATACCAACCATCGAGATCAGGCGCCTGCCCATCGATGACAGGGTGCGCAACGCGATCAACAACCTCGAGCGGACGGCGCTCGTCATCTTCGCGTCGGCGAACGCGGTGGACATCTTCTTCCAGATGCTCCTGACCACGGGTTCCGATGCGCGGGCCTTGCACAATTCGAAGCTGTGCGCGATCGGTCAGGAGACAGCCGACGCGATGGCCGGGCACGGGCTCCGGCCCGAGCTAGTGACTTCCGAGTACACCGCCGAGGGGCTGGCCAACGCGCTGCAAGGATGGGAGATGGCCGGCATGCGGGTGCTGGTGCCGCGCGCGGAGGTTGCCCGTGACGCACTACCATCGCTGCTTGCCAATCGAGGTGCCGAGGTCGAGGTCCTGCCCGTCTACCGAGCCGTGTGCCCGCCCGAGGCGGGTCCGGCGCTTCTCCGCCTGTTCGATGGAGAAGGCGTCGACGTGATCACGTTCACGAGCTCGTCGACCGTCTACAACTTCGTACGCGCGTTCCCTGAAGACCGCCTGCCGGCGATCCTGGGCGACGCCGAGATCGCCTGCATGGGCCCCGTCACCGCGGACAGCGCGCGGAAGCTTGGCCTTAGTGCGTCGATCGTCGCCCGCGAGTACACGACGCACGGCTTGGTGCAAGCGATCGCCGAGGCGGCCGCGAGGAAGTGAGCCAGCCGCGCCCGTCGCGACGGGCCGCGCCCGTCGAACTCGACGAGCTCGAGGCGCCCCCGCCATGGGGACGCCAGGCGTGGATCGCGCTCCTGGTCATGGGCGCGCTGATCGCCGCGGTCGCCGGCGCAGGGGTGCTGATCAGCAAAGCCCTCGAACCGGCGGTTCCGCCGGCCCTGGCCCACTGTGCGACCTCGACGCAGATCGGACCTCATGAATTCATCGGTCCGCAGCCGATGTGCATCACCGCGAAGCAGAAGCTTCAGGCGACGATCACGACCGGTCACGGCGAAATCGTCATCGACCTGGCTCCGGAGGTCGCGCCGGTTACGGTCAACAACTTCGTCGTCCTCGCCACCCACGGCTTCTACAACGGCCTCACCTTCTGGAAGGCGGAGGACTGGGTCGTCCAGGGCGGGGATCCGCGCGGCGACGGCCGCGGAGGGCCGGGGTACACGCTGCCGGAAGAGACGACCGCCACGCCGTGGACTCCCGGCGCCGTCGGCATGGCCCGCGTGCCGGGAGGACCTGTCAACGGAAGCCAGTTTTTCATCCAGAAGGGAAATTGGCCGTCGCCCGGCCCGACCGTCCCCTACAACCGGTTCGGCACGGTCGTCGGCGGAATGTCCAACGTGACGTCGGTCTCGGTCACCGACACCATTACCTCGATCACGATCAAGGTTTCCTGACAACTCTTCCCGGCCGGCGGGGAAGTACCCGGCGCAGCCGGGGGATGGGGCTGAACCGGGCCCGGGCGGACCGGGGCCTATAATCGGCTCGAAGTGTTCGGAATCCACTGGGCCTACATCGTCCTGTTGCTGGTGGTGGTGCTGATCATCTTCGGGCCGGGCCGCCTGCCCGAGCTTGGAGGCGCGGTGGGCAAAGCGATGAAGGAATTTCGCAAGGCGACCACCGACCTGACCAACGAGGTCACCTCGGCGGCGCAAGCGAAGCCAGAGCCGCCGGCACCGACCGAGAGCGCCGCCAAGGGCTCGTCGACGTCCGAGGCTAACTCCAACCAGAGCTAATGGCCCTACTCGGTAGGGTCCTGCAGCGCGCGCCTCGGGCCAGCGCTCCAATCGAGGATGAACGGATGTCGGTCATCGAGCACCTCGAGGCGCTTCGCCGAGTCCTGATCGTTTCCCTCATCGCCTGGGCGGTTGCGACCGTGGGAGCTTTCTTCATCTCCGGCCGGGTCATCAGTTTTCTGGTCGGCCACGCGGGGATTCACAACGCCGTCTACCTGCAGCCCGCGGGCGGTGTGCTCAACGAGCTGAAGGTCGCGATGTACATCGGCGTTATCGTCGCCGCGCCAATCGTGATCCAGCAGGTCTGGTGGTTCGTCAGCCCTGGGCTTCATCAGCACGAGAGGCGGTTTATCTTGCCCCTGGTCGTCGCGACCATCTTCTTCTTTGCGGTCGGCGTTGCGGTCGCGGTCTTCGCGCTGCCTCTGTATCTAAACGTGCTCAACAGGTTCGCGCCCACGGGCGTCGTCTATCTGCCGGACCTTAGCCAATTCCTCAGCTTTGTCTTGCTCATGATCATCGGCTTCGGGATCGTGTTCGAGCTGCCTGTAGTTCTGTTCGTGCTCGGCATGCTTCGCATCGTCAGCACACGATGGCTGTACAAGCGCCGGCCGTACTTTTTTCTCGGCCTGGGGTTGGTCGCCAATTTCCTGACCCCGGGCGCCGACCCGCTGACTCCATTGATCATGTTCATCCCGCTTTATCTTTTCTTTGAGGGAACAGCGCTATTACTGAAACTGCTGGGACGGTGACAGGCACGGCCGCGCGCCGGGACGGGCGTGCGCCGGACCAGCTGCGGCCGGTGAAGATCGAGCTCGGCGTCAACGTGCACGCCGAGGGCTCATGCCTGATCGAGATGGGACGCACGCGGGTGTGGATCACCGCCAGCGTCGAGGACCGCGTGCCGATGCACCGGCGCGGCAGCGGCCAGGGTTGGATCACCGCGGAGTACTCGATGCTTCCGCGTGCCACGCACGACCGCGGGGCGCGGGAGGCCATCCAGGGTCGCGTGGGTGGCCGGACGCATGAAATACAGCGCCTGATCGGGCGCTCGATCCGCGCGGCCGTGGACATGAGCAAGATTGGCGAGCGCACCATCACGCTCGACTGCGACGTCCTGCAGGCGGACGGGGGCACGCGCACCGCATCGATCACTGGTGCGTTTGCCGCGCTCTACATGGCGATCAAGCGCATGAAGGACGCGCGCATGATCGCCGAGCTCCCTGTGCGTCAGCACCTCGCGGCGGTCAGCTGTGGCGTGGTCGAAGGCACACCTGTCCTCGACCTGGATTACACCGAGGACTTCCAGGCCTCGACCGACCTCAACTGTGTCATGACTGAAGACGGGCGCTTGGTCGAGCTCCAGGCGACAGCGGAAGGTGCGCCCTACACGCGCCCCGAGCTCGACTCGATGCTGGCGCTGGCCTTCAAGGGCATCAAGGAGCTGATCGTCGCCCAGAAGCGGGCGCTCGCCACACTTTGACCAGGCTTGCCTGATCGTCCCCGTCTCGTCATCGCTTCGGGAAACGCCGGCAAGCTTCGCGAATACCGCGACCTGTTGTCAGACGCCGGTGTCGACATCGTCGCGTTCGACAGCGAGGTCGACGAGGCGGGGAACACGTACGCCGAGAACGCGCGACTGAAGGCCGAGACGGCCCTAGCGAAATCCGGCCTGCCAGCCCTGGGCGATGACTCGGGCATCGAGCTGGATGCCCTGGATGGATTTCCGGGAATCCGGTCGGCACGGCTTGGCCCGACCCAGAAGGAGCGCACGGCAGAGCTGCTGAGCCGGTTGCACGGTGTGCCGCGGCCGTGGCGGGCGCGATTCGTGTGCGTGATCGCGCTGGCGGCGCCGAATCGTGAG
>WNGN01003705.1_pt1 | contig 11193 bp, 10 predicted proteins | sample 5400561 | NCBI WGS metagenome assembly WNGN01 (sample SAMN13153379, study PRJNA577476) | soil metagenome | isolation source: 115 cm soil or saprolite under Garry oak tree replicate 2 | place: USA:California | collected 2016-06-15 | reverse complement strand
GCGGGCGCGCGACTGCGACGCGGTGCGCGTGCGTATCGAGCGCCGCGAAACGTTTGCCGGCGCGCTGTCGGGCTGCGGCCTCGAGCCCGCGTTCGACCGGCTCGTCCTCACGGCGCGCTGGGTCACGCCCTCGGTTCTCAGCCGGCGCTACGACGCGCGGTTCTACCTCGCCCGCATGCCCTCGGGCCAGAAGGTCGTGCCGCAGGAAGGCGAGGTCACAGGCTGGCTGTGGGCTACGCCGGAGCGCGCGCTGCATGACCCGGAGCTGTTCAAGCGCGCCCGAAGTCGGCGCGAGGTGCCGATCGTCGAGCCCCGGATGGTCGAGACGGAGTCGGGCTGGGTCGTCCAGCGGTAAGCGAGCGCCGAAGCACCTCTTTGGCGCCAAACAGGTGCATCGACGCCGCGGCAAAGGCCTGTTTGGCGCCAAACGGGTGGAATCCGGGGAGCCGCTAGCGCCAGAGGTCGCGCCAGCGGTTGTACTGGATGACCTCGACGCCGCCCTGGCGCAGCGTGTCGAGCCCCGCCGGGTCGCGGTACGCCTCGCGGTAGTAGACGCGCGCGACGTTGGCGTTGATGGCCATCTTGGCGCACATCACGCATGGCGAGGCGCTGACGAACATGACCTTGCCCGCCAGCTGCGCGCCCGCCTTGATCAGGGCGTTTTGCTCCGAATGAAGGCAGCCGCACGCGCCCGGCGTTGCGGAGTCGCAGCGGTTGGGCAGGCCGCGGGCATTGCCGTTGTAGCCGATGCCCAGGACCTGCGTCAGATCGGGCGTGGTGATCATTCGGACTAAAATCCCCCATATGTCGGCGCTAGAACTGTTGTTCGCACTTCTCCTGGTATGTGTATTGGCCTCCATCGGCGGCGTGGCGTGGCTCGTCTGGAGCCTCGTACGGCGCGCCGACGGCCAGGCCAGGGACGTCGCCGACCTGCGCGGCAGGCTCGAGCGCGGGGACGTCACCCAGGACGCTCAGGCAGCCGAGCTGCGCGAGCGGCTGAGCCAGACCCAATCCGTCATGGAGGGGCTTCGTTCGGCGATGGCGGCGAGGCAGCCGGTGGAGGAGGACGCGCGCGCGAGCCTGCGCCACATCGAAAGCGTGATCGCCGGCAGCTCGACGCGCGGCGCCGCGGGCGAGAACATCCTCGAGGAGGCGCTGCGGCCCCTTCCGCCGGAGATGCTCCAGCGCAATGTCTGGGTGGGCGGCAAGGTCGTAGAGCTGGGTCTCCGGCTGCCTGGCGGCAAGCTGCTGCCGATCGACTCCAAGTGGGTCTCGAGCGGGGCGCTCGAGCAGCTCTCAAACCCGGCCCTCGACGCGCCGCGGCGCACGCAGCTCGCCGGCCAGGTCGAGCGCGAGGTCGAGCGGCGCGTGCGCGAGGTGAGCCAGTACATAAACCCCGAGATCACCTCGACGTTTGCGCTGGCGGTCATCCCCGACGCCGCATACGACGTGTGCCGCAGCTCCATCGTCGATGCGCACAGGCGCCACGTGATGGTGGTGGGCTACGGCATGGCCCTCCCCTACCTGCTGACGCTCTACCAGCTGCACCTCCAGTTCGCGCGCACGGTGGACATGGAGAAGATGCAGTCGGCTCTCATCGACGTCGAGCGTCACCTGGACGTGCTCGAAGGCATCCTCGAGAACAAGCTGCAGCGGGCCGTGACCATGCTCCAGAACGCCTACGGCGAGGGCAAGCAGGTGTCGGCCCGGATCCGGGCCTCGGCCGAGAGCATCCAGATGGCCGAACCGGCCCCAGAGGCCGTCCCGGAGATTTCCACAGACTCCTTCTCGCTCGCCCTGCTCGACCCCGTTCGTTAGGGGCCTTTATGCACGCGAATCCACAGGGAAAACCCAGCCTGTGCCCATTCGACCCGCAGGCTTATCCACAGGTATTCCACCTACATATGGGGTCTCGACGGGTCAGGACACCTAATATCTTGTGTTCAGGGCTTGACAAGGCAAAATCCGCCTCGTATCATCGGAAGCGTTACATCGAGGCCCTGGGGCATAAGTGGCGGGCATGCTCTGGGGCCTCTTCCATCCCCAAACGAATAAGTTCAACGACCCACCAGACGTCCCAGCAGCGAAGCAAGGCCGGGCGTGCCCCCAGCACGCCCGGCTTACAAAACACCCAAACAGGGATGATTAAGGAGGCGGTTTTTCGAGATGGCCAAGAACGTAGCTGAAGTCGCCGCTGGGGCCCGCCGCAATGGAAACCACAAGCCCAAGGTCGGGCTCAAGTTCGAGCGCTACTTCACGCCCCCAGGCGCCCACGCCTACGACCTGATCGAGTGGGAGCGGCGCACCGCCGCCATCACCAGCGAGAAGGGCCAGATCATCTTCGAGCAGAAGGACGTCGAGGTCCCTCGGTCGTGGTCGCAGCTGGCCATCAATGTCGTCGCTCAGAAGTACTTCCGCGGCAGCCCCGGCAGCCCGGAGCGCGAGACCAGCGTCCGCCAGATCGTCGACCGCGTGGTCGAGACGCTTGCGACCTGGGGCCGCGAGGGCAACTACTTCGCCACCGACGAGGACGCCGACAACTGGGCGGAGGAGCTCCGCTTCCTGCTGGTCACCCAGCACGCGTCCTTCAACAGCCCGGTCTGGTTCAACATCGGAGTGCCCGGCCGCGCCCAGCAGGGTTCGGCGTGCTTCATCAACTCGGTCCAGGACTCGATGGAGTCGATCCTCGACCTCGTCAAGACCGAGGGCATGCTGTTCAAGTTCGGCAGCGGCACCGGCACCAACCTGTCAGTGCTCCGCTCGTCGAGGGAGCAGCTCTCGGGCGGCGGAACGGCTTCAGGACCCGTCTCCTTCATGCGCGGATACGACTCGTTCGCCGGCTCGATCAAGTCCGGCGGCACGACGCGTCGCGCGGCCAAGATGGTCATCCTCAACGCCGACCACCCCGACGTCCTCGCCTTCATCCGCTGCAAGGCCGAGGAGGAGAAGAAGGCGTGGGCGCTCATCGAGTCCGGCTACAACGCGGGCTTCAACGTGCCCGGCGGCGCGTACGACTCGGTCCAGTTCCAGAACGCGAACCACTCGGTGCGCATTAGCGACGACTTCATGCGCGCGGTGATGGACGACAAGGGCTGGGACACCCACGCGGTCGTCGACAACAGGGTCGTGGACAAGTTCAAGGCGCGGACGCTGTGGCGCGAGATCGCAGACGCCGCGTGGGTCTGCGGCGATCCCGGCCTGCAGTTCGACAGCACCATCCAGGACTGGAACGTCGTCCCGAACACGGGCCGCATCAACGCGACCAACCCCTGTTCGGAGTTCGTCTTCCTGGACGACACCGCGTGCAACCTGCTTTCGCTCAACCTGATGAAGTTCCAGAACGAAGCCGGCACGTTCGACGTCGACCGGTTCCGCCGCGCCGTGGACGTCTGCTTCACGGGCCAGGAGATCATCGTCTCGAACGCCTCCTACCCCACACCGGCGATCGAGAAGAACTCAGAGGCGATGCGCCCGCTGGGTCTCGGCTACGCGAACCTCGGAGCGCTGCTCATGTCGATGGGCCTCGCGTACGACTCGGATGAGGGCCGACGCTTTGCCGGCGCGATCACGGCGATCATGACCGGCCGCGCGTTCGCGCAGTCGGCGCGCATGGCGCAGGTCAAGGGTCCGTTCACCGAGTACGCCAAGAACCGCGAACCGATGCTGCGAGTGATGGAGAAGCACCGCCAGGCGGCCTACGCGCTCAGCACGTCGCCGGAGTCGGCCGATGTAGTCAAGGCCGCGCGCGACACGTGGGACGACGCGGTCAACCTGGGCCGCATGCACGGCTACCGGAACGCGCAGGCGACGGTGCTGGCTCCCACTGGCACGATCGGGCTGATGATGGACTGCGACACCACCGGCATCGAGCCCGACCTGGCGCTGGTCAAGTACAAGAAGCTCGTCGGCGGCGGCTTGCTGAAGATCGTCAACCAAACTGTGCCGGCCGCGCTGCGCAAGCTCGGCTACGACAGCAACGAGGTCAAGGAGATCGTCGAGTACATCGACGAGAACGACACCATCGAGGGCGCTTCGCACCTCGCGGACGAGCACCTGAAGGTGTTCGACTGCGCCTTCAAGCCGGTCAAGGGCGCGCGCTCGATCGCGCCGATGGGCCACGTCCGGATGATGGCCGGGGTCCAGCCGTTCATCTCCGGCTCGATGTCGAAGACGGTCAACCTCCCCACCGAGGCGACGGTCGAGGACATCGAGCAGACTTACATGGAGTCGTGGAAGCTCGGACTGAAGTGCATCGCGATCTACCGCGACGGATGCAAGCGCTCGCAGCCGCTGTCGACCTCGCTCGACAAGAAGAAGGAGCCTGAGGCGGTCGTGCAATACAGCGCGATGCGGCACAAGCTGCCTGACGAGCGCAAGTCGATCACTCACAAGTTCGACATCGGCGGCCACGAGGGGTACCTCACCGTCGGCCTCTACGAGGACGGCCAGCCGGGCGAGCTGTTCGTGACCATGGCCAAGGAGGGCTCGACCATCTCGGGCCTCATGGACGCGTTCGCCACGCAGACGTCATACGCGCTGCAGTTCGGAGTGCCGCTGAAGTTCATGGTCGACAAGTTCAGCCACATGCGCTTCGAGCCGTCGGGCTTCACCAAGAACCCGGAGATCCCGATCGCGAAGTCGATCGTCGACTACATCTTCCGGTGGATGGCGGCCCACTTCCTGCCGGCCGAGGACGCCGAGGAAGCAGGCGTGATCCGGCGCGAGCCGGGGGCCGAAAACCCGCCGCCCACGACACCTGACCCGCAGACAGGGCCCGGCGCGCTAAAGGTGATCGCGGCTCCGCCCGCGAACGGCGTGCAGTCCCAGGGGTCCCCGCGAACTCGCGGCGCAGCCTCCGAGTTCGTGGGGTCCAAAATCGCGTTCATCAACACGGACGCGCCGGCGTGCCCGGACTGCGGAGCGATCACCGTGCGGTCAGGCTCGTGCTACAAATGCCTGAACTGCGGCGCGACGACCGGCTGCAGCTAAACGAGACGAATCTTGTGAGAGCGCCGCATCGGTGCGGCGCTTTTTCTTTGCTCAGGTGACAGCGGCGATCGATCTGTGCGGCAGCCGACCCAGGGCGCTTAGAGCGATGACGATTGCGGCACCGAGAGCGATGAGTCCGCCGATCTCAATCGCGGTGCTCGCCCCCAAACGATCGCCAAGGAATCCACCAAGAAAGCTGGCCACAGGCATGCTCCCCCAATAGAACAACCTGTAGATCGCGTTCATCCGTCCTTGCAGGCGGTCCGGCGTGAGCGATTGCCGCAGCGTGACCTGGTTGACGTCCTGGATGCTGGCTGCAATGCCGATGACAACCAGCGTGGCGGCCATGACGGCGATCGGCTGACCGAACTGTGCGACCGGGATCAGCAGTGTGCCCACCGCAACGACGACCTGGGTCAGCCACATGGTGCGCCCCAGCGCCAGCAGCCGCACGACCCTCGCGGAGGCCCACAGGCCCAGCAGTCCGGCAACGCCCTCAAGCGTGAAGATCGCGCCCAGCAAAGAGGGCGAGAAGTGAAGGCTGCGGTACGCGAAGACAAGCACGAGGGGCTGCACCATGACCAGCCCGAAGATGGCCGAGGTCATGCCGAGCAGCTCGCTGCGGAGCACGGGGTGGCCGAACACCCATCGCAGGCCTTCAGCGATCTCGTCACGGATTCGACTGGCCGGAGCATCGGTTGCGGCACGGCCCAGGGCGGGCTCAGGTCTCCTGATGAACATCAGCATTGCCGCCGAGATCAGGTAGGTCGCAGAGTTGCCGACCAGCGCGACTGGCGCGGTCACCAACTGGATGAGCACGCCCCCGAGGCCAGGCCCGATGAGGTTGGCGATGGAGAAGCTGGTGTCGAGCTTCATGTAACCCTCGGTCAGCTGTTCACGGCCAATCAGGCCAGGCAGAAATGACAGCACCCCGATGTCGAAGAACACCGTGAAGATGCCCAGCACAACGGCGACGACGTAGAGCTCGACCATCGATAGAAGCGACATGAAGGCCGCAAGCGGGATCGCCGCGAGCACCAGGCCTCGCGCGACATCGGCCGCGATCATCACCGGCCTCCGGCGAACGCGGTCGAGCCAGGCACCGGCAAACAGGGTCAAGAAGAGGAAAGGCAGACGCTGAAAGGCCGCGAGCAGCCCCACCTCGAACGGCCCCGCATGGAGTACGAGGATCGCGGCCGTCGGCAGCGCAAGGGACGTGATGGCGCTGCCGACTGAGCTGGCGGTCTGTCCGATCCAGAGCCTCAGAAAGTCCCGATCCCGCCAGAGCGTCCCGCCAAACACGGGATCAGGGTAATTGCGGAGGCCGAGCGTCCTCGGTGAGCTGCCTCACCCGGAGGTCGGCCAGCGACCGTAGCTGGCGACCCTCGGCGTCGAAGTTCTCGGGCCGCAGCCACGCCTCGAACGCCGCTTTCGCGGCCGGCCACTCGCCGTCGAGCATCGAGTACCACGCGGTGTCGCGGTTCTCGCCCTTGATCACCATGTGCTGCCGGAAGACGCCCTCGAAGGTGAAGCCCAACCGCAGCGCGGCACGGCGGGACGGCTCGTTGAGGGCGTTGCACTTCCACTCGTAGCGGCGATAGCCCAGATCGTCGAACACATGCCGCGCCATCACATACATCGCATCAGTTGCGACCCGCGTGCGCTGCAGCGCCGGCGAGTACCAGATATGCCCCACCTCGATCACACCGTGGCCCTGCTCGACACGGAGGAAGCTCGCCATACCCAGCGCCCGCCCCGAGCTCCTTTCGATGATCGCGTAGAACAGCGGATCGGAGGTCGCGGCCCGCTCCGTCAGCCAGACCCGGAAGGCGGTTTCGCTCTCGAACGGCCCATACGGCAGATACGCCCAAAGCTCCGGTGCGCTCGACTGCGCGGCGAACAGCTGGCCCGCGTGCCGGGCAACGTCCACCGGCTCCAGGCGCACCAGCTCGCCCTCGAGCGCCACCCGGCTCAGGGGCCGCGCGGGCTTCCATTGCAGGTTCATCAGCGCAGATGCTAGATTCCCCCGCAGCCATGATCTGGGTTCTAGCGGTCCTCCTCTACGTCCACATCCTCGGCGCCATCTTCTGGTTCGGGTCGGGGCTGATGCTCCAGATCGTTTTCATCCCGGCCCTGGGGACGATGTCGTACGAGGCTCAGCATCCGTGGCTTCAAGCGCTCAGCGCCAACTACTCCAGGATCATCGGACCGATCGGAGGACTGACCATCCTGTTCGGCATCCTGCGCGGGGCGTTCGCCGGCGTGTTCGGTTCGCTCAACACGCCCACGGGATCACATTCGTCGTCTCGTTCGTGCTGGCGATACCGGTGATCATCGTCGGCGCTCGATTCATCGGGCCGACCGCGCAAAAGCTCGCCGCCGCCGGCAGCCGCGACGAGGTGCTGGCGCTGGCCAGGCAGATCAGCCGCTACGGGCGCATGGAGGCCGGGGGCATGGTCGTGATGCTGGCCCTGATGGTCGCGATGCACGCGGGGTACTGACCGAACTTCTCACCGCAGGATCAGCGTCGCCAGCAGCGCAATGGCTGCGACCGACATGAGAGCGGTCGCGGCCCACGTGAGCGACCGGCTGACCCAACCGCTCGTGCGCTTGCCCATGATCCCGCGGTCCGACCCCAGCAGCACGATCAACACCAGCAGCGGCGGAGCGACGAGCCCGTTGATGATTGCCGTCACGTAGAGGGCCCGGACGGGATCGAAGCCGATCAGGTTGAGAGCGACGCTCGCAACGGTCGCCAGAGCCATGATCGAGTAGAAGGTGGGGCGGTACCACGCTTTGTCCGCGAGCGCGCCCTCAAAGCCCATGAACTCTTTGACCGCGTACGCGGCTGACGCGGTCAGGATTGGAACCGCCAGCAGCCCCGTGCCGATGATGCCGACGGCGAACAGCACGAAGGCCCACTGACCCGCCAGCGGCGCGAGTGCCTGGGCCGCCTGATTCGCCGTCTGGATGTCGGTCGTGCCGTGCGAGTGCAGGACCGCCGCGGTGGTGAGGACGATGAAGAACATCACGAGGCTCGAGAAGAACATGCCGATGAGGATGTCGGCCCTCGCCGCGCGCAGCTCCGACTGGCGGATTCCGCGCCTGGCAACTTCCTTCACCTTGCCGGCGGCGCGCATGTCATCGACCTCGGACGATGCCTGCCAGAAAAACAGATAGGGCGAGATGGTCGTACCGAGAATCGCGACAAGCGCGGCGATGGAGTCATTGGTGAGCTCCAGGTGCGGGACGATGCCGCCGGCTACGACCTGACGAAGATCCGGATGGACGAGGAATCCGGTGATCACGTAGGCAAACAGCGCGACAGTCAGCCATTTGAAGACCTTGAAGATGACTGCGTAGGTCATGAAGACCTGGAGCGCCAGGATCAAAACGGCGGCCGGCACCACAAACCACAGCAGGTGTACGGCGCCTCGAGTCAGCAGCGAACCACCGGCGGCGATGGCGCCGAGGTCGGCACCTGCGTTGATGGTGTTGGCCAGGAAGAGCGCGGCGATGCACGCGCCCACCAGCGGTCGCGGAAACTTGCGGCGGAGGGCGACGCCCAGGCCGACGCCGGTGTGAAGCGCGATCCGGGCGCAGAGCTCCTGGACGGCCGCCATCAGAGGGAACGTCAACAACGAGGTCCACAGGAACCCGTAGCCGAAGTGGCTCCCGACCTGTGAGTAGGTGCCGATGCCGCTGGGGTCGTCGTCGCTGGCGCCCGTGACCAGGCCGGGCCCCAGCAGCTGCAGCCAGCCGATGGGTCCCCTTCGCCGGGCCTCCTCGATGGTCATGCGACCCGCTGGCGGGTCGCCGGTGTCCGCCTCCCGGCTCGGGTGGTATGAGCCCTTGAAAAGCTCTCTGGGGGACGGCTCGGTGTCCCGCCCAGGCCCAATCGACCTCAGGATCGGGTCCTGGACCTTGGTCCCGGGATCGCCGGGATCGTCGTCCTCTGGTTCGGGATTCCGTTGCCTGGCTCCCATCAGTAAGGAAACGCGCCGCCGGGGCTAGACTCGCCCGTCGAATGGAGCACACCGCTCCGGCGATACTCGAGCTCGGGCTGCTGCTTGTGCTGGCGACCCTCGCCGGCAAGGCCGCAACGCGGCTGGGTCTTCCCGCCGGCTGGCCCACCGCCCGGGCGTGGGCAGGTAGCTGAACGGCGACGAGCTAGGCGACCCTGTCCACCCGCTCGGCCCAGCGCTCGTCCATGCGCCGCGCCTTGTAGACGATGAACGCCACCGCCCACGCCATCACGAAGGCAGCGACGACGAAGTAGCCCGCATGGCCGAGGACATCGAAGCTGGCGATCGCCCCGAAAAGGCTGCCGTGCAGGTCCAGCGCCTGGATCAAAACCTGCGTGAGCTCGACGCCGCCGACGAACAACGCCACGGCCACCGAAAGGCTCGTCATCGTCAGGTTGTAGAAGACCTTTCGCATCGGGCTCGTGAAGGCCCACGAGTAGGCCTTGGCCATGAACGCGCCGTCGGCGGTGTCCATCAGCGACATGCCCGCCGCGAAGATCAGCGGCAGCGAGATCACCGCGAGGAAAGGAAGGCCTTTGGCGGCCGCGCCCGCGGAGATGGCTAGAAGCGCCACCTCGGAGGCGGTGTCGAATCCCAACCCGAAAAGGAATCCAACTGGATACATCTGCCAGCTGTGCTCGATCACGCGAAACACGCGGCCGAAGAAACGTGTCATGAATCCGCCGGTCGCAAGCTCGTGCTCGATGTGGTCGCGGTCGTGCCGGCCCGACTGCATGCGGCGGTAGATGCGGACGACGTCGATGAGGATGACCAGGTTCATCACACCGATCGCGATGAGGAAGCCGCCTGACACGACCGTGCCGACGGTGCCGCCGATGCTGCGCAGCATCCCTCCGTCGTTGACCACGCCGTCGATGAGCCATTTGACCGTCAGGCCGATGGCGCCCGCGATCAAAAGCACCACCGTGGAGTGACCGAGCGAGAAAAAGAAGCCCACCGCCACCGGGCGCCGCCCGTCCTGCAGCAGCTTGCGCGTCGTGTTGTCGATGGCCGAGAGGTGGTCGGCGTCGAATGCGTGGCGCAGCCCGAACGTGTAGGCCAGGCCGCCCAGCGCCAGGAAGGCCGGATGTCCCAGGCCGTATGCGAGCAGCGGGCCCCAGCCGGCCACGTGCAGCAGGCCCACGCCGCCGGCCAGACCCGCCAGCCGGCGCCGCTCTCCACGGTCGAAAGACCTGGCCAGCGCTGCCCCCATCAAGACCCTCCGAGCCTACCTGTTATTGGGACTTTGTCGCAACTACCAATACGGATTGGGGTCCGGAACATGGGATTCGCTCCCATCACGAGAAGTGGCTAGCCACCTCGAGGGGGCTGGGTTACGCTCATCGCGATGGAGCTCGACCGCCTGCCCGTCCAGGTGCAGGCGCTGCTGCGGCGCCTCGCCCAGGTCGTGTCCTCGCGCGAGCCCGCGATCCGGGCCGGCATCCAGGCGCTGCGCGAGAAGCACCCCCATCTCACAAGTGACCAACTTGCGATGGAGCTCATCCGTTCCACGCGCCGGCGAGTCGCGGCCACCGGTGCGATCAGTGGCGCCGCCTCGATCGCGCCGGGGCTCGGCACCGTGCTCGCCATCGGCACCGTCACCAGCCAGGCCTTCTACGCGCTTGAGCAGGAGGTCGAGCTCGTGCTCGCGATCGCGATGGTCTACGGCCACGAGCTGGGCGGATCCGAAGACCGCGTGCTCGAAGCGCTCGTGGTGGTCGGCATCGCGAGCGGCGCTCTGAAGCTGCGCGAGGACGTGCTGGTCGCGGGCGGCGAACGCCTCGCCGTGGCGGCATTTCGGAGGATGCCGGGACTCATCGTCGCGCACACCAGCGGCAGGCTGCTCACCCGCATCCTCGCGCGCGTCGCGACCTCAGGCGTGGCGAAGATCGCCGTGCGTGTCATTCCGCTGGCGATCGGCGTCGGCGTGGGCGCCGGATTCGACTGGCTTGCGGTCAGCGGGCTCGGGCGCGCCGCGATGCGCTACTACGGTCCGGGCGGACCGGGCGCGAGGCCTCTGTTACTTGCTCCGGAAGATTCCTCGCACGTCGAACTCGGCAGCTGACGCGATCTGGTCGAAGCCGCACTGCTTCGGCTTCTTGTCGATGCGCCACCTGAGGAACCGCGTCGCATGGCGGAACCTCTGCCCCGCCTCGAGCTTGTCGTAACCGACCTCACA
>WNGN01003092.1_pt1 | contig 11193 bp, 7 predicted proteins | sample 5400561 | NCBI WGS metagenome assembly WNGN01 (sample SAMN13153379, study PRJNA577476) | soil metagenome | isolation source: 115 cm soil or saprolite under Garry oak tree replicate 2 | place: USA:California | collected 2016-06-15 | reverse complement strand
AGGACGTTCTTCGAGAACGACATCTGTCGAGGAGATTATGACGTCTCGGGTTGCGTATGCCGAGCCCGGGCAGAACATCGAAGAGTGCATGGCCGTGATGACCGAGAAACGAATTCGACATCTACCGGTCATGGAAGCAAGCCAAGTACGCGGCGTAATCTCCATTGGAGATCTCGTAAAATCTATCATCGATGAGCAGAAGTTTATTATCGAGCAACTCGAGCGCTATATCACCAGCTAATGGTTCTGTGCTTCCCATGTTTGAGCCCCCAAGGGCGTTTTCTAGCCTTTCTGTGTCATAAAAGCCGCATTTTGGGATCTTCGTCGGCTTGACACGATCTTTGACAAACCCGCGGAGGTGAAACAGTTCAATTTCGCCAAAAAATATCAAATTTTCCGAAAATGGCCCTTGACATCGAAATCTCGGGATGACATAAGAACATTAGGTTTAACCATCGTATAGCCTAAAAGTATTAACTTGTTAGACGTAATAGATTTAAAAATACTTTATATTCTTCAAAATAACGGACGATCCAGGTTGGCCGATATCGCCGGGGAGGTCGAACTATCGGCACCCGCCGTAATGGAGAGGGTCAAGAAGCTTGAGGCAGGCGGGGTCATCAAAGGGTATCAGGCCCTTCTGGACAGTAAGAAAGTCGGCAAAGACGTCACGGCGTTTATCGGCGTCTCAGTCGGTAATCACGGAGATATTGACAAGTTCGCGGCGCAGATGCTGCAGCATCATGACGTGCTGGAGTGTCATCACGTTACTGGCGACGAAAGTTTCATTCTCAAGGTCAAATCGGCGAACACGGGTTCGCTAGAAAAACTTCTGGGCGAGATTCGCTCAGTCGAAGGGGTTACGCGAACCGTCACAAAGATAGTTCTATCGACGGCCAAGGAAAGCCAGACCCTGGAGCTAAATAGTGGAATGGCGGAAAATTCTAACGCCAAGAGAAAATGATTTCTGTGGATGAGTCAAACTATTTTTGTCCATTGGCCTGAATGTTTCAGAGGATTTCGCGGAGTGTTTCGGGTCTATTAAAAAACTCAGATCGCAAGAAGGGAATAAGCATGACTAAGGCCGGTTTGCCACCTAAGCAAGGTCTCTATGATCCCCAATTCGAGCACGATGCCTGTGGCGTCGGGTTCGTCGTCAATATCAAAGGTGAGAAGTCACGCGAAATCGTCGAGCAGGCATTGACAGTCCTGCAGAATCTCGATCACCGTGGCGCTTGCGGTTGCGAAGAAAATACTGGCGATGGCGCCGGGATACTCATACAAATCCCTCATACGTTTTTTCAAGATGCCTGTGCGGGGTTGGGTTTTCACCTGACTGATCCCGTTGAATATGGCGTCGGCATGATCTTCCTGCCGGATGATCGCAAGCAACGTCGTCAGTTTGAAAAAATTCTTGAACAAATCATTGCCCAGGAAGGGCAAAAGCTTCTCGGCTGGCGCAAGGTCCCCACGGATAACTTGTATCTCGGTGATACGGCAAAGGCTTGCGAACCTTTTGTGCGCCAGGTTTTTATCGGACGCGGAGAAGCCGTCAAAGACGACCTCGCTTTCGAGCGCAAGCTCTATGTGATCCGCCGCCGCGCGGAAAACGCCATCCGCTATGCCGGACTGCCGGGAGGGGATTTCTTTTATATTTCCAGCTTGTCCTGCCGCACGATTATCTACAAGGGCATGTTGACGCCCCGGCAGCTCATGACGTTTTATCCGGATCTTTCCGATCAAGCGGTAGAATCCGCCATTGCGGTGGTGCATTCACGGTTCAGCACGAATACTTTTCCGAGCTGGGGCCGCGCGCACCCCTATCGCTATCTCATCCATAACGGAGAGATCAACACGTTGCGCGGCAACGAAAACTGGATGCACGCGCGGCAAGGCATGCTGGCATCAGAATTATTCGGGGACGACTTGAAGAAGGTTTTTCCTATCATCCAGGAAGACGGCAGTGACTCCGCAAAGTTCGACAACTGCCTAGAATTTCTGTCTTTAAGCGGCCGCTCTTTGCCTCACGCCGTGATGATGATGATTCCGGAGCCCTGGGAAAATCACGATAGCATGGATGAGAAGAAGCGGGCATTTTACGAATACCACAGCAGCTTGATGGAGCCGTGTGACGGCCCGGCATCCATCGCCTTCACCGACGGGGTAGTGGTCGGTGCAGTGCTGGACCGCAACGGCCTCAGGCCGTCGCGCTACTACGTGACCAAGGACGATCTCGTTATCATGGCGTCGGAAGTCGGGGTGCTCGACGTGCCCCCGGAGCAGGTTTTGGAAAAGCGCCGTCTCCAACCCGGAAGAATGTTTCTTGTCGATACCAGCGAAGGCCGCATCGTTAGCGATGAAGAGATCAAGCAGCAGGTGGCCGAGGCGAAGCCTTACGGTAAATGGCTGAAGGATAACCTCGTGCACTTTGACAAACTCCCCGCCGTTGCGGAAAAACAGCCGGCACTCAATCATCCAGCGACGTTGCAGCGCTTGCAGGCGTTTGGCTACAATTTCGAAGATCTTCGGGTCAACATCGGACCCATGGCGCAGAACGGCATTCAGCCGGTGGGTTCTATGGGCACGGATACCCCACTGGCCGTATTGTCCGACAAACCGCAGCTGCTTTACAATTATTTCAAGCAGCTCTTCGCCCAGGTGACCAATCCGCCGATCGATCCAATCCGCGAGGAGTTGATCACCTCGACAACGCTGACATTGGGCTCCGAAGGTAACTTGGTCGATCCGAAGCCCGAAAGTTGCCATCAGCTGAGGCTCTCGATTCCGATTCTGAAGAACTCGGAGATGGCAAAGCTTCGGCAGATCAACCAGCCGGGAATCAAGCCGGTGACTTTACCGATCCTTTTTGAGCCAAAGGAAGGTAAAGCTGGTCTCGAGCGGGCGCTGGAAGCATTGTTTCAGGCGGCAGATCAGGCCATAAACCGTGGGACAACTATTCTAATTCTCTCAGACAAGGGCTTCGATCGCGCCTATGCGCCGATTCCGGCCCTGCTGGCCTCGTCCGGGCTGCACCATCATCTTATCCGCCGCGGCACGCGCACGCGGGTGGGGTTGGTGCTCGAATCCGGTGAGCCGCGCGAGGTACACCACTTTTGCCTGCTGATCGGCTACGGTGTGCAGGCGATCAATCCCTATCTTGCCTTCGAGTGCCTCAATGACATGATCAGCGAGGGCCTGCTCAAAGACATAGCTTATGATGACGCGGTTAAAGGTTACGTCAAAGCGGCAGTCAAGGGCGTGGTCAAGGTCATGGCCAAGATGGGGATTTCCACCATCAAATCCTATTGCGGCGCGCAGATCTTTGAAGCGGTCGGCTTGGGTCAAGAGCTGGTGGACAAATATTTCACATGGACGCCTTCTCGCGTCGGCGGGATTGGCTTGGAGGAGATCGCCCGCGAAGCGGGAGAGCAACATGCCAAAGCCTTTCCAGCGTACGCGCTCAATGGGCACACCCTGGAAGTTTATGGCCAGTACCAGTATCGGAAAGACGGCGAGCTACATTTATTTAATCCGCGAACGATTCACCTTTTGCAGAAGGCCTGCCGTAACAACGACTACAAGACGTTCAAGGAATACACCCAACTGATCGACGTTCAGTCGGAGCAACTGGCGACCCTGCGCGGATTGATGGAGCTCAAGTATACCCAACGGCCGATTCCTATCGACGAAGTGGAACCCGTGGATGCCATTGTCAAGCGGTTTAAGACCGGCGCTATGTCCTACGGCTCTATCAGCAAGGAAGCACACGAGGCACTCGCCATCGCCATGAACCGGATCGGCGGCAAGAGCAACACGGGCGAGGGCGGCGAGGATCCGGCGCGTTACGTTCTTGATGCCAACGGCGACTCGCGCAACAGCGCTATCAAGCAAGTCGCATCCGGACGATTTGGTGTCACGAGTTATTACCTGACGCAAGCGCAGGAGCTGCAGATCAAAATGGCGCAAGGCGCCAAGCCTGGGGAGGGCGGCGAGCTGCCGGGCCGCAAGGTCTATCCATGGATCGCAAAAGTGCGCTACTCGACGCCCGGCGTGGGGCTCATCTCGCCACCCCCGCATCATGACATCTATTCCATCGAAGATTTGGCGCAGCTGATTCACGATCTCAAAAATGCCAACCATCACGCGCGCATCAGCGTCAAGCTCGTCGCCGAGATCGGCGTCGGCACTATCGCCGCGGGTGTGGCGAAAGGGCATGCCGATGTCGTCCTGATCAGCGGGCATGATGGCGGCACCGGCGCTTCCCCGCAGACCAGCATCAAACATGCGGGTCTCCCTTGGGAATTGGGCCTGGCGGAAACCCATCAAACGTTGGTGCTCAATAATTTGCGCAGCCGCATCGCCGTCGAGACGGACGGGCAATTGAAAACCGGCCGCGATGTCGTCATTGCCGCGATGCTTGGCGCCGAGGAATTTGGTTTCGCCACCACCGCTTTGGTGACCCTGGGCTGCATCATGATGCGAGTGTGTCATCTCGACACCTGTCCGGTGGGAGTCGCAACGCAACATCCTGAGCTACGCAAAAAATTTAACGGCGATCCCGCCCACGTGGTGAATTTCATGCGTTTCATCGCGCAGGAAATGCGCGAGTATATGGCGAAGCTTGGCTTCCGGACCGTCAACGAGATGATTGGACGCTCGGATAAGCTGGAAGTGCACCGTGCCGTTGAGCATTGGAAGGCCAAAGGTTTGGACTACGCGGCGATTCTCTATCGGCCGCAGGTTGGCGCGGACGTCGGACGCTACTGTCAGATTCCGCAGAACCACGGGCTTGAAAACGCGCTCGATAATCAAGTTCTGCTCGATTTGGCGGCGCCGGCTTTGGAGCGGCGGGAAAAGGTCAAAGCTACTTTGGATATACGCAATACCAATCGCGTCGTCGGCACCATCCTCGGCAGCGAGGTGACCCGGAGGTTTGGACCGCAAGGACTTCCTGAAGACACGATTCACTTCCATTTCCGAGGCTCCGCCGGGCAGAGCTTCGGCGCGTTCGTGCCGCAGGGCATGACTCTCGAACTCGAGGGAGACGCCAATGATTATTTTGGTAAAGGGCTCTCAGGCGGCAAAATAATCTTGTATCCGCCCGAAGGTTCGACCTTCGCTCCCGAGGAAAATATCATCGTTGGGAACGTGGGGTTTTACGGCGCCACCAGCGGCGAGGCGTATATCCGCGGTATGTCCGGCGAGCGTTTTTGCGTGCGCAATAGCGGGGTTCGGGCAGTTATCGAAGGCGTGGGCGACCACGGTTGCGAGTACATGACCGGCGGACGCGTGATCGTCATCGGCAAGACGGGACGCAATTTTGCCGCGGGCATGTCCGGTGGCATCGCCTACGTCCTGGATGAAGATGGCACCTTCAAGAGTCACTGCAATCTGGAAACCGTCAGCTTGGAGCGGCTCGACGAAAGAGATGTGCGAGAAGTGGAGGAACTGCTCAAACGCCATGCGGTCTATACCCGTAGTGCCAGGGCTTGGCAGATCCTCGCGCTCTGGCAAGAGAACGCGCCGAAGTTCGTCAAAGTAATGCCGAAAGATTACCGGCGGGTCCTCGAGGCTCTGCAGGAGGCGGAGAGTCAAGGACTCGTGGGGGACGAGGCGCTCATGGCTGCCTTCGAAGCTAATAAGAACGACGCGGCTCGCGTCAGCGGGAACTGAAAACAGCGAGATTCCTCGCTGCGCTCATGATGGCAATTGAAAGGATTGTCCATCGAGCGTGGTGAGACCTGTTAATTATTCCGCCATCATCCGCGGTTCGGCTATTTGCTCACCAGCCACGTTCTTAGGCGTTGGCTTCCTGTTCAGAGAGGAACAGAGGACGCGATCAGAAGCCGGGGCGGTTTCCGGCCCGAACGCTGAGGGCGCTGAATGATTCGCATCGTTAGGAGAAGCTTGAGAGATGGGTAAACCAACCGGATTCATGGAATACGAACGGGAACTCCCCGCAGACCGGTCCCCGCTTGAGCGGGTGAAAGATTGGCAGGAGTTCCACGAGCACTTCGCCAAAGCGAAGCTGCAGCAGCAGGGCGCGCGTTGCATGGATTGCGGCATTCCTTTCTGCCACACCGGTCAATTGATCAGCGGCATGGCTTCGGGCTGTCCGATCAACAATCTGATCCCGGAATGGAATGATCTGGTTTACCGTGGGCTGTGGAAAGAGGCACTGCATCGACTTCACAAGACCAACAATTTTCCTGAATTCACCGGTCGCGTTTGTCCGGCTCCATGCGAAGGCTCCTGCGTGCTCGGCCTGAATGAGCTGCCGGTGACGATCAAGACCATCGAATGCGCGATCATCGACAACGGCTTTGCCCAAGGATGGGTGACTCCGGAGCCGCCCGAGAAGCGGACCGGCAAGAAAGTCGCCGTTGTTGGGTCGGGGCCGGCCGGCCTCGCCTGCGCGGCACAGCTGAACCGCGCGGGTCATTGGGTGACGGTTTATGAACGGGCCGATCGCAGCGGTGGCCTGCTCATGTACGGCATTCCCAATATGAAGCTCGACAAGAGCATCGTGCAGCGGCGGCTCGATGTTATGGCCGAAGAGGGCGTTAAGTTTGTCACCAACACCGCCGTCGGAGTCGATATTTCAGCGGCGAAACTCAAACAAGAATTCGACGCCGTCGTGCTTTGCTCAGGCGCGACTAAGCCACGTGACTTGCCGATTCCCGGCCGCGAACTCAAAGGAATTCATTTCGCTATGGAGTTTCTCCACGCCAACACCAAGAGTCTTCTCGATTCGGAACACCGCAACGGACACTACATTTCGGCTAAAGACAAGCACGTGATTGTCATCGGCGGCGGCGATACCGGAACCGACTGCGTCGGTACGGCGATGCGTCACGGCTGCAAGACTCTCACGCAGCTGGAAATCTTGCCCAGGCCGCCCGACACGCGCCAGCCCGATAATCCTTGGCCGGAATGGCCCAAGGTCTACAATCTCGATTATGGTCAGGAGGAGGCGAAGGCTCGCTTCGGCGCCGATCCGCGCATTTATCTCACTACCGGCGATAAGTTTGTCGGTGATGAAAATGGCCACGTGAAAGAGCTCCACATCTACGACGTGGAATGGACGAGAGATGAGAAGGGCGGTTTCATACCGAAGCGAGTTCCTGGCACGGATCGAGTGCTGCCGGCCGACCTAGTTTTGCTCGCGATGGGCTTTCTCGGTCCCGAGGACACAGTGCTGGCGCAACTCGGCGTTGAGCGCGATCCCCGTTCCAATGCCAAAGCCGAGTACGGACAGTTTTCGACTAATGTTCCGGGAATCTTTGCTGCGGGTGACTGCCGACGCGGTCAAAGCCTGGTGGTCTGGGCGATCAACGAAGGTCGCGGCGCGGCAAGGGAGTGCGATCGCTATCTTATGGGTAGCACGGATCTACCCTGATTTGGTCAGTGCGCTTCGTTATAGCTCGGAGCTTTTCTTCTCATTTACAGTTCCAGACAACAAAAGTGGATATAAATTTGCGTTCTTCGGCGGACGAGATCGATCGGCTGGATTGCGAAGGACGATCAAAACCAGATGCCGGATCTCTACAGCCTTTCACAGACTCTGCGCGGAGCCCGCGTATCTGGACAAACGAGATGAAACCTCTCTGGTGGGGATCACCGTAAAGGATCGCGTCATCCTTCACGAGCTACATTAGTCGCCCAGCTACTCTGGGCGTTAAACGAGTCGTTAACGGTGTTTCTCCGGTGATCCACGGAGCGTATCGATAACGGCGGCGACTGTAGGAGCCGGATCGGTGCGATCCTTGAAGGGGACAAGTCGCTCATAGAAATCAGCAGCAGCATTGTGAAAGCCAGCCGGTAGTCCGGAGCTTTCGAAGGCGGCGGCGATCTCTCTCATCTCTCCTACGTATCGCCATGCCTTGGGCGCTGCCATGGCGGCGGCCCGGATGCTCTTGCGCTCGAGGTCAGGTTGGGACAGAGTCCATTCATCGAGCAGGGCTTTGTCGACCCCTTCCCGGGTCGCGAGCGCACGAATCGCTAGGACCAAGGCGTCTGTGCATTTTGTCCACGCCGCATATACAATCTTGAGAGCGGAGGCGGCACCAGGATCTTCGCCGATGGCCCGGGCATCGAGCATGCTCGCGGAGAATAACTCCGCCACTTCCGGGGCACGAACACCCGAGAGATAAAGACGAGTGGTTCCGGCTCGCTTTACCGGCGATCCAATAATGCCTCCATCGACGAAACTTGCTCCCCCTTGGCTTATGGTCTCACCGATTTGCTCGGCCGTGGCTCGAGCAACCGCATTAGCGTCCACATAAATGCCTTTGAAGTTGTGCTCCGCCACGCTCCGGGCGAGTTCCAGAGCTGCATGCGGCGGGCACACAGAGAGAATGACATCGCTCGTTCGGACCACATTGGTAAGATTCTCCACGTCGGCGAGCCCGGCCTGCTTGGCACGTTCTTGGGTTGCCTTGCTACGTTGACGCGAGGCCCAGATAACGCGCACACCACTTGTAGCAGCGGCCGTGCCAATGGTAACGCCCATATTACCTGGATGCAGCAGTGCAACAGTTTTGAAGTTCACGATCCGTTCCTCCTGAAAAATGATTGTTTTTCATCAACATTTGCTCCTAGCCGTAGTGTTTCACGATTGAAACTGAGGGCTACCGACACCCAACGAAAGCCACAACTAGATATATAAAAACGGATGAACCCGCGCAAGAAAGAACGCGACGGTGTTTATCTGTAACGAAAAGATCCGCCCATTAAGCACTGTGTTCTTCTGTGTTATTTTCGTTTGCTACAAAGCATGGTTATGGCGGCGTTATGATTTATAGCTTTTTCATTTACGGGCAGGGAGGAATCATATGAAGGAATTCAAAAGAGACGGGCTGCGGCTTCAGGTGCTTTACTTTTTAGCGGTCACGTGGTTCTTGTTTCCAGTCACGGGGCAGTCGGCTGACGTGTTAGCGCCGGCTCAGGGAACCGTCACCGCTTCAGCGGGGATGCAACAGGGAACAGGGCTGACTCTTGATGAAGTCGTGCGCACCGCTCTTGAAAACCATTCAAGCGTCAAATCCGCGCAGTATCAGGTCGGAGCACAAGACGCGGTTCTCCACCAGCAAATGGCAGCGTATTACCCAACCATCAGCTTCAGCAATACTTACCGCACTGCCAACAGTGGTGGTTCATCTTCAAATGCTTCAAAAGGTTTTGATTCTTTCACCGGTGCAGGCAACGCGAGCATGACCTTGTATAATTTCGGTAAACGCGAAGGAGCGGTACAATCGGCACGGGACACGCTCGATGCGACTCAGTACGCCTACAATACCACCGCCAACAACATAGTTCTGGCGGTTAAGCAAGCTTATTACGGGGTTCTTCAAGCCAACGCTCTGCTAAGAGTCAATGAAGAAACAGTCAGGGACCGTGAAGAAACGCTGCGTCAGACGCAAGGATTTTATGACGTCGGAACCAAACCCAGAAGCGATGTCACACAGGCTCAGGCAAATCTCTATCTCGCCCAAGCGAACCTTATTTTAGCTCGCAACGGCGTAGACGTTGCTTGGGCTAACCTTAGGAACGCGATGGGAGTGGACGACTATCCGAGACAGCCGCTGGCAGAGGAGCTTGCGGTCACGCCGTTTTCCATGGCGCTCGCCGAGGCAAAGGAGGCAGCCTTTTCGGCGCGCCCAGAGCTTCTTCAATTCGCGGCTTTGCTTAAAGCAGAAGATCAGCTGATCGCTGTCGCCCGACGCAATCACCTGCCGGATCTTCTTTTTTCTTCGATTTACGGGCGCCAAGGCGTGACCGGTGAGTCGCCCCACAATAACTGGCAGGTGCAACTGAGTCTGAACGTCCCAATTTTTAACGGCTTCCAAACCACTTATCAGCTACAGCAGGCGCTGTATACGTATCAGTCAATTAAGGAACAGGCCCGCGTGCAGAGACAGCAGGTCGCCTTACAGGTGGAACAAAGCTATCTCAACCTGACCACAGCGCGAGAAGTTGTTAAAGCGAACGAGGCCGCCGTGAAAGCAGCCAAGGAGAATTTAGAGCTACACGAAGGGCGGTACCAGGTCGGCTATGCGCCCATCGTCGAAGTCACGGATGCCCAGACAACCTATACAACCGCGCAGACGAACTACGTTAACGCTTTGGTTTCTTACAAATTAGCGATGGCTCAGTTAGTGAATGCCATGGGCAGACAGTAAAATTATACCGCCTAGTCCGCACACCCGACTCCGTCATCACACAACCTTAAGGCGGATCAATTAGTGATCCGGGCTTTCTTCGCTTGATTGGGACGGATCCATCCTTGCTTGGCGAAAAACTCGGAGAGGTAATAAACTGTTTGCTCAGCGCTCGATTCGGCTATCCGGGCCACTTCCGAGCTATACGCCTTAATTCCTGTGGTTAGCGCGGTGCCGGCGACCAGCCCGGCAGTAACTCCACCCTGAACGGCCGCCCCAGCCGGCACCGTGGCCGCCGCTCCAGGCATCTTCCCGCTGTCGGCATACATGGTGAACTCGAGCAGTTTGCGTCGCTGAGTTCCATAGTACGCCTGTATCCGCGTCTCAACCGTTGACCTTCCCGAGCCGAATCCAAACAGGAGTCGCCGCAGCGGACTGCCTTCATCGACGTTAAGGAACTGCCCGTCGATTACCAGGTCGTTATCCATGACCGGCGTCTCCCGCCCCATACGCTCGACGTTAAAACCGAGATGCCGTAGCCCATCGACCAAGTCAATCGTCAGCGCTTCAGCCACTCTGCTACCGATTTCCCGCTGGCGTTCCAGCGGATTATTATTAGACGGTTGCTGGCGAAGTATGCCTTGATATTCCGTGACCCGAGCTGCGCTCAGCGCAAAAGTTTGTACGAGAATTCGCGATGGCGGCGAAAGGCTCGTATCCAGAGACCAGGTTAGGGGCCGCACTGAGGTTTGTCCACACGCGCTAGCACAAAAAGAGAGAATCGCGAGCGATAGAGAGTAGAGAGCGTTTTTCTTCATCACCATCATTTTCGGGGTGAAGAAAAGCCAGTATTCGCGATTTTCGCCAGGGTTTTTATTTGAGATAGCCTCTCTCGCGGTAAAAGCGTTCTGCTCCCGGGTGAAGTGGCACGTCGTAAGGCGCCTCTTCGTCGTTGGCGCACAGTTGCGCTATGTCGAGCGGCTTATAATTATCGGTGGGAATGAATTCTTTACGCTTGTCAATCGCCTCGCAA
>WNGN01005789.1_pt1 | contig 11197 bp, 9 predicted proteins | sample 5400561 | NCBI WGS metagenome assembly WNGN01 (sample SAMN13153379, study PRJNA577476) | soil metagenome | isolation source: 115 cm soil or saprolite under Garry oak tree replicate 2 | place: USA:California | collected 2016-06-15 | reverse complement strand
CCGGGCACGCCCGGCACATTGTCGGTCGAATCCCCGATCAGCGCCTGCACCTCGATCACCTTCTCGGGTCCCACCCCGAAGCGTTCGAGCACCTCCTCGCGGCCGATCCGGCGATCCTTCATGGTGTCGTACATCACCACGGTGTCGCCGACGAGCTGCATCAGGTCCTTGTCGGACGACACGATGGTGGTCGTCGCTCCGGCCTCGCAGGCCTCGCGCGCATAGGTGGCGATGAGGTCGTCGGCCTCGAACCCGGCCTGCTCGAGGCAGGGAATGTCGAAGGCGCGAACCGCCTCGCGGATATATTTGAACTGCGGCACGAGGTCGTCCGGCGCGTCCGGCCGGTGCGCCTTGTAGGCGGGGTAGAACTCGTTGCGGAACGTGTGCTCGGACTTGTCGAAGATGACCGCGAGGTGCGTCGGCCTTTCCTCCGGCTTCATGTCGCGCAACAGCTTCCACAGCATGTTGCAGAAACCGAGCACCGCGTTGACCTGCAGCCCGTCGGATTTGCGGTTGAGCGGCGGCAGCGCGTGATAGGCGCGGAAAATATAGGAGGAGCCGTCGACCAAAAATACGTGGTCGCCGGGCTGCGGCGGACGCGGCTTGGGGGCTGAGGGCATGGTTGGGCCTGATCTGGTTCTGGCCATAACACTCCGCAAGGCCGGTGCGCTACCCGGCTCGACACCTCGGGAGGCGGCCCTCGCCAGCCGGAATCGCCTCTGCTATGAGGCGCTTTGTGAGGCACTTGGGGCTCCTCGGGCCCGGACCCTGCTACCCCTTCGCTTTGGATCGGCCATGCGCGTCGCCATGATCGGCACCGGCTATGTCGGCCTCGTCTCCGGGGCCTGCTTCGCCGATTTCGGTCATCACGTTATCTGCGTCGACAAGGACGCGGACAAGATCGCGGCGCTTTCCCGCGGCGACCTGCCGATCTACGAGCCCGGCCTGCAGCCATTGGTGCAGTCGAACGTGCGCGAGGGGCGGCTCAGGTTTGCGACCGGCTTGGCCGCCCCGGTCAGCGAGGCCGACGCGGTGTTCATCGCGGTCGGCACGCCTTCGCGGCGCGGCGACGGCCATGCCGATCTCTCCTATGTCTACGCCGCGGCCCGGGAGATCGCCGCCGCGCTCGAGGGCTTCACATTGGTGGTCACCAAGTCGACGGTGCCGGTCGGCACCGGCGACGAGGTCGAGCGCATCATCCGCGAGGTGCGGCCGCAAGCGGACGCGGTCGTGGTCTCCAATCCGGAATTCCTGCGGGAAGGCGCCGGCATCCGCGACTTCAAGCATCCCGACCGCATCGTGGTCGGCACCGAGGACGAGCGCGCCAAGGAGGTCATGGCCGAGCTCTACCGTCCGCTCTATCTCAACGCGGCGCCGCTGCTATACACCGACCGTCGCACCGCGGAGCTGATCAAATACGCGGCCAACGCCTTCCTGGCCACCAAGGTCACCTTCATCAATGAGATTGCGGAGCTATGCGAAAAGGTCGGCGCCGACGTGCAGGAGGTTGCGCGCGGCATCGGCCTCGACAATCGGATCGGCGCCAAGTTCTTGCACGCCGGTCCCGGCTTCGGCGGGTCGTGCTTTCCCAAGGACGCGCTCGCCTTGATCAAGACCGGGCAGGATCACGAGGCGCCATTGCGCATCGTCGAGACCATCATGGCGGTGAACGACCAGCGCAAGCGCGCCATGGGCCGCAAGGTCGCGGCCGCGCTCGGCGGCAATCTGCGCGGCAAGACCGTCGCCGTGCTCGGGCTCACCTTCAAGCCGAACACGGACGACATGCGCGAAGCGCCCGCGATCGCCCTGATCACGGCCCTGCGGGACATGGGCGCGGCGGTGCGCGCCTACGATCCGGCCGGCATGGAGCAGGCGAAACCGCTGCTGCCGGACATCGCCTATGCGGACAGCGCCTATGCGTGCGCGCAAGGCGCCGACGCGCTCGTCATCGTCACCGAATGGGAGCAGTTCCGCGCGCTGGACTTGGCGCGGCTCAAGGCCATCATGGCCCGGCCGGTGGTGGTCGATCTGCGCAACGTCTACCGGCCCGAGGACATGGCGAGATACGGCTTCGCCTATCACAGCGTCGGCCGCTCCGGACATCCTTAAGATTCCGGCGTGGGCGCCTCCAGTCTCGCGTCGCACCTGCCGATGCATTCGTTCGCCCCGCCGCTGCCCATCGATCGTGCGCTGCCGGATCTCCGCGCGGCGTTGCGCGAGGGATCGAGCGCGGTGCTGACCGCGCCGCCCGGCGCCGGCAAGACCACGCGCGTCCCGCTGGTGCTCGCCGCGCGCGCATGGCGGCCACCTTGCGCGAGCAGGTCGGCGCCACATTGGGGTTGCGACTGCGGTTCGGCTCCAAGCTCTCGCGCTTAACCCGGATCGAGGTCGTCACCGAGGGCGTGTTCACGCGGCTGATCCTCGAGGATCCCTCGCTCGAAGGCATTGCGGCGGTCCTGTTCGACGAGTTTCACGAGCGCTCGCTCGATGCCGATCTCGGACTGGCACTCGCCGTCGAGGTGCAGCGGGAGCTGCGCCAGGATCTCAAGCTCTTGGTCATGTCGGCGACGCTCGACGGCGGCCGCGTGGCGGAGCTGCTCGGCGGCGCAAGCAGGATCGAGAGCCGCGGGCGGGCGTTCCCGGTCGGCACGCGCTATCTCGGCCGCGACGCGCGCCAAAAGATCGAGCCGCAAATGGCCGACGCCATCACGGCCGCCCTGCGCACCGAGCACGGCTCGGTGCTGGCATTCCTGCTCCGGCGGTCAGCATCGTGCCGCTCTACGGCGCGCTCGACGCGGACACGCAGGACCGGGCGATCGCGCCGGCACCGCCGGGCCGCCGGAAAATCGTGCTCGCGACGTCGATCGCCGAAAGCTCGCTCACGATCCAGGGCGTGCGCATCGTCGTGGACGGCGGGCTTGCCCGGGTGCCGCGCTACGAGCCCGGCGTCGGGCTCACGCGCCTGGTGACGGTTCGCGTCTCGCGGGCGAGCGCCGATCAGCGCCGCGGCCGCGCCGGGCGGGAGGAGCCCGGCGTGTGCTTGCGGCTGTGGGACGCGCCGCAGACCGCCTCGCTCGAGCCGCACAACAAGCCCGAGATTCTGGTTGCCGACCTCAGCGCCTTCGTCCTCGATCTCGCGTTCTGGGGCAGCGATGCCGATCGGCTTGCGTTGCTCGATCCGCCGCCGAAGCCGTCGCTCGATCAGGCGCGCGAGCTGCTCCGCGAGCTCGGCGCGCTCGATGGCGAAAACCGCATCACCGAATGGGGCCGGCGGCTGCGCAAGCTGCCGCTGCCGCCTCGCCTCGCCCACATGCTGGCGCTCGCCGCGGAGCAAGGCGTCGGGCTCCTCGGCGCCGAAATCGCCATGGTGCTCACCGAGCGCGGGCTCGGCGGCGATGCGGTCGATCTTTCGCATCGGCTCGAGGCGTTCCGGCGCGAGCGTTCGCGCCGCGCCGCCGATGCGCGCGGCATGGTCCGGCGCTGGGCGGCAGCGGCCGGCTCCGGGCCGCAGCGTTCCGGCCGAGCGACCGCGCAGCCGGCGCACGCGGATCGATCGCCCGGCGCCATTCTGGCGATCGCGTATCCGGATCGGATCGCCAAGAGCCGGGCCCCGGGCGGCGGCGCCTTCCTGCTCGCCAACGGTCGTGGCGCCCGTGTCGACCCCGCCCTGCCGCTCGCGCGCGAGCTTTTTCTCGCCGTCGGCGAGCTTGCCGGCAGCGCCACGCAGAGCCGAATCCTGCTGGCGGCGCTGATCACGCTCGCCGAAATCGAAGGGATCTGCGGCGATCGCATCGAAGCGCGCGACGAGGTGACCTTCGATCGAGCGACCGCCGCCTTGCGCGGCCGAAGAATCCGGCGTTTGGGCGCGCTCGTGATCTCGGAACAGCCGATCCCGGTCGAGCCGGATGCACATGCCGCGCAAACGATCGCCCAAGGACTCGCTCGGTTTGGCATCGAACGCTTGCCTTGGACCTCGGCGCTGCGCCAGCTGGTGGATCGCGTCGCCTTCCTGCGACGGCTCGAGGGCGATCGCTGGCCCGAGCTTTCCGATCGCGCGCTTGCGTCGGATGCTCTGGACTGGCTCGCGCCGGCGCTCGCGGGCAAGACGGCAGTTTCGGAGCTATCGGAGCGGGAACTGGCCGATGCGCTGCTTGGGCTCGTCCCATGGGATTTGCGCCGCAGGCTGGAAGCCGAGGCCCCGACGCATTTTTCCGCGCCTTCGGGATCGCGCCTTCCGATCGATTACGCCGCCGAGGGCGGACCCAGAGTGTCGATCCGCGTGCAGGAGCTGTTCGGGCTCGACCGCCATCCGGCGATTGCCGGCGGCCGCGTGCCGCTCCTCCTCGAATTGCTCTCCCCGGCGCATCGCCCGGTGCAAATCACCCGCGACCTGCCGAGCTTTTGGCGCGGCAGCTATCGGGCCGTGAAGGCCGAGATGAAGGGCCGCTATCCCAAGCATGCCTGGCCGGACGATCCGATCTCGGCACGGCCGTCGCGCCGCGCCAAGTCGAAGTGATGGCTCGTGTCCCGGGCGCAGCCCAGCACACCGGAACTCGGGTATACCCGAGTTCCGGCACGTCAAGAATTGCCGCAAGTCGGAAACATCCGACTTGCGGTGTGGTGCGCTGCTGAACCGGGATCCATTTCAAACCTGGACCCCGGCTCTGCGGCGCAACGCTTTCGCGCTGCGCCGCGTCCGGGGAACGCTCCCGTATGGTCCGATCAATTTTCGGGTTCACGTTCAGAGATCATTTTCCAAAGCGCATGAAATGCCCGCTTCCACCGCGCTGCATTAGGGCGGCGCTCGGCGCGGCCATGGTGGAATTGCCGCGGACTCTCGAGCTGCGGCTGACATGCGGCCCATCTTCTTCTTCGCGTTCTTGGCGCTGATCGCTGCTGCGGTCGTGCCTCGCTATATGGGCCAGCTCGGCGGCGCCGCGGCCGTTGCTCCGCTTGGTGCGCCGAGCGCCCCCACGGCCGCGATCGCAGACCCGGTTTCCGGCGGATCGCGTGTCGTGATCGAGCCCGACGCGCGCGGTCATTTCCGCGTCGAGGGCGCCATCGACGGACGCCGGCTCGACTTCGTCGTCGACACCGGCGCCTCGGTCGTCACCTTGACCGAGAGCGATGCGGCGCGCTTGGGCTTTCATCCCGCGCCGCGCGATTATGTCGCGCAGCTCAAGACCGCCAACGGCACGGTGCGCGGCGCGCCGGTGCGGCTCGACATGGTCGAGATCGGCGGACTGATGCTGCGCAACGTCACGGCCGTCGTTCTCCCCGACGAGGCGCTGAGCGAGAACCTGCTCGGCCTCTCGTTCCTCTCCCGCCTGCATCGCTTCGAATATCGCGACGGCCGGCTCGTGCTCGAGGATTAGCTCGGAACCGGCCGCGACGCGGCGCGTTCCGAACCGGCCGCTTTCCACACCCGCCCGCTTCCGCTATGTGCTCGGCCGGTTCTTGCGGCCCGAGGTCGTTGATGTTTCCCAAACCGAATTCCGCGCTCAAGCCCAACACCTACGCGTTCGAGTCCGAGCCGCTGGTCAAGCCGACCGGCTTTCGCGAATACGACGCGCGCTGGCTGCTCGACAAAGAGCTCAACCTGATGGGCGTGCAGGCGCTCGGGATGGGGCTCGGGACCTTGATCCGCCAAATGGGCGTGAGACCTGAGATCGTCACCGGCCATGATTTCCGCGCGTATTCCACCGCCGTGAAGATGGCGCTGGTGTCCGGGCTCATGGCTGCCGGTTGCAAGGTTCACGACATCGGCCTTGCGCTGTCGCCGATGGCATATTTCGCCCAGTTCGATCTCGACGTCCCATGCGTCGCCATGGTCACCGCTTCGCACAACGACAACGGCTGGACCGGGATGAAGATGGGGGCCGATCGCCCGCGCACCTTCGGCCCGGACGAGATCGGCCGCCTCAAGGACATCGTGATGAACGCGAGGTTCGAGCTTGCGGGCGGCGGCTCCTACGGTTTCGTCGAAAATTTTGCCGCGCGCTATATCGACGATCTCACCAATCGCCCCAAGCTCGAGCGCCGGCTCAAGGTGGTCGCCGCCTGCGGCAACGGCACCGCCGGGGCCTTTGCGCCGAAAGTGCTGGAAAGCATCGGATGCGAAGTGATCCGGCTCGACTGCGAGCTCGATTACACGTTCCCCAAATACAATCCCAATCCGGAGGACATGAAGATGCTGCACGCGGTGCGCGACGAGGTGCAGCGCACCGGGGCGGACGTCGGATTGGCGTTCGATGGCGACGGCGACCGCTGCGGCGTGGTCGACAACGAGGGCGAGGAGATTTTCGCCGACAAGGTCGGGGTGATGCTCGCGCGCGACATTTCCAGCTTGCACCCGGGCGCGACCTTCGTGGCCGACGTGAAATCGACCGGCCTGTTCGCGACCGATCCGGTTCTGCAAAAAAACCGTGCCAAGACCGATTACTGGAAGACCGGTCATTCCTACATCAAACGCCGTGTCAACGAGATCGGCGCGATCGCCGGTTTCGAGAAATCCGGGCACTTCTTCTTCAATGCGCCGCTCGGCCGCGGCTATGACGACGGCATCGTCTCGGCGCTCGCGGTGTGCGACATGCTCGACCGCAATCCGGGAAAGTCGATGGCGCAGCTGAAGAATGCTCTGCCCAAGACCTGGCAGTCGCCGACGATGTCGCCGTATTGCGACGACGAGATCAAATACCGCGTGGTCGACGAGGTGGTGAAGCATTTCCAGGCCGCCCGCGAAAAACACGAGAAAATCGCCGGCCAGAACATCCGCGATCTCGTCACCGTCAACGGGGTGCGCGTCACCGTCGAGGACGGCACCTGGGGCCTGGTGCGAGCGTCCTCGAACAAGCCGGAGCTCGTGGTCGTGGTCGAGAGCCCGGTATCGGATGCGCGCATGCGCGAAATGTTCAAGGCGGTCGATCACGTGCTACGCGCGCACAAGGAGGTCGGCCCCTACAACCAGACGATCTGACGGCAGGTTCTTCATTTCGTCATGGCCGGGCTTGTCCCGGCCATCCACGTCCTTAATTTGCTCACAATTCAAAGATCGTGGAGGCCGGGCATGACGAGTTGAGGTTTTGATGAAGGTCGCCATCCTCGGCGCCGGGCCGGCCGGGCTCTATCTCGCCTATTTGCTGAAGCGGCGCCGTCCCGAGACGCAAGTCCGCCTCGTCGAGCAGAACCGCGCGGATTCGACCTTCGGCTTCGGCGTGGTGTTCTCCGATCGCGCGCTGGAGTTCCTGAAAGACGACGACGCCGGAACCTACGACGCCATCGCGCCGCATCTCGAGGTCTGGCGGGACATCGCCATCGTGCATCGCGGCGAGAGGATCGCGATCGACGGCGTCGGCTTTGCCGCGGTGGGCCGGCTGCAGCTGCTTGCCGTGCTGCAGCAGCGGGCGCGCTCGGTCGGTGTCGAGCCCGAATACGCGCGCAGGATCGAGCGGATCGAGGAGCTCGTCGGCGCCGATCTCATCGTCGGCGCCGACGGCGCGAACTCGCTGGTGCGGCAGAGCTTGGCCCCCGAGCTCGGAGCCGGCGTGAGTCATCTGGGCAATTGGTTCGCCTGGTTCGGCACGACAAAGCGCTTCGAAACGCTGACGCAGACGTTCCGCACCGCCGAGTTCGGGTACTGCAACGCCCACCATTACCGCTACGCCGACGACATGAGCACGTTCATCGTCGAGCTCGACGCGGCGAGCTTCGAGCGTGCCGGTTTCGGACAAATGCGCGAAGCCGCGGCGAAGCAGATTTGCGAGCGGGTGTTCGCTGAAGACCTCGAAGGCCGTCCGCTAGTCTCGAATCGCTCGATCTGGCGGCAATTCCCCAACGTGCGCAACGAGCGCTGGTCGTGCGATAAATGCGTGCTGATCGGGGATGCGCTCCACACCGCGCATTTCTCCATCGGCTCCGGCACCAGGCTCGCGATGGAGGACGCGATCGCCCTCGATCGGGCGCTCGCCCGGCATCCGCGCGATCTTGGCGAGGCGTTGCCATCGTTCGAGGCGTCGCGCCGGCCGATTCTGGAAAAGCTCGTCGCCGCCGCGGATCGGAGCGCGCGCTGGTATGAGCGCTTTCCCGAGCACATGGCGCTTGAGCCGATCGATCTAGCGATGAGCTATGTGATGCGCTCGGGCCGCATCGACTTGGGTCGCCTGCGCCGGCTCTCCCCGCGCTTCGTCGCGCGCTACGAGCGGGAGCGGCGGAAGACATCCGAGGCCGTCGTCCGGGGGCCCGAGCGGAGTGAGGGAACCCGGGACCCATGACCACCATCGATGCGGTCTTCGAAGTCGGCGTTCATGGGTTCCGACTCTCGCGCCGACGCGCTCGGCCGGAATGACCATCCCGGACTATACCTGCTCCTCGAAGGTGGCGCGGAACGGATGCGCCGGATAGACCCCGAGGATCTTCAGCTCCTTGGAGAAGAACGCCAGCTCCTCGAGCGCGAGCGCGAGCGAGCGGTCGTCCGGATGGCCTTCGACGTCGGCATAGAATTGCGTGGCGAAGAAATTGCCCTCGATCATGTAGCTCTCGAGCTTGGTCATGTTGATGCCGTTGGTGGCGAAGCCGCCGAGCGCCTTGTAGAGCGCGGCCGGCACGTTGCGCACCCGGAATAGGAAGGTGGTGATGACGGTGCCGTCGTCGGCGCGCGGCCATCGCGACTCGCGCGCAAGCACGATGAAGCGCGTAGTGTTGTGCGCCTCGTCCTCGATGTTCTCGGCGAGAACCTCGAGGCCGTAGATCTCGGCCGCGAGGCTCGAGGCGATGGCGGCGCGGGTTTTTTCCGCGCGCTCGGCGACCTCGCGGGCCGAGCCTGCGGTGTCGGCGGCCACGATGGTTTTCAGCCCGAGCTTGCGGATGATGTTGCGGCACTGGCCGAGCGCCATGACGTGGCTCTCGACCGAGCGGATGTCGTCGAGCTTGGCTCCCTTGGGTGCCATGAGCTGATGCCGGATCGGCAGGAACCATTCGGCCACGATGTGAAGCCCCGACGTCGGCATCAGGTGATGAATGTCGGCGACGCGGCCGGCGACCGAGTTCTCGATCGGGATCATGCCGAGCGCGGCCTCGCCGGTCTCGACCGCCGCGAACGCGTCCTCGAAGGTCGGACAAGGCACCGCCTGGTAATCCGGATAGGCCTGATGACAGGCGATGTGCGAATTGGCGCCCGGCTCGCCCTGGAACACGATTCGGTTCGATGTGCTCATCGTTTTCCCATCAGCGGGTTTGTCGATCCGATCTGCGCATCACCGCCCGCACCAATTCCAGATCCTCCGCCGTGTTGACCTCGGGCGGGGCGCGATCGACGATCGCCACGTCAATGCGCATGCCGGCCTCGAGCGCGCGCAGCTGCTCGAGCTTCTCGCGGCGCTCGAGCGTCGAGGGCGGCAGCGCGACGAAGCGGCCGAGCGCGTCGCGGCGAAACGCATAGAGCCCGAAATGATGGTAAAGCGGCCCCTCGCCCCACGGGGCGGCGGCACGGGTGAAATACAGCGCGCGCAGCCGGTCGACCGCAACCGGCGAGCCGACGACCTTGACGAAATTCGGATTCTCTCGCGCAGCCGGATCGCGGATCTCGGCAGCGGCCGTCGCGATGTCGACTTGCGGGTCGGCGAGCGGGCGCAGCGCGGCCGCGATCGCGCCGGGATCGAAGCTCGGCATGTCGCCCTGCACGTTGACGACGACGCCGGCACGCCGTTCGGGATCGATCAGGTCCGCGGCCTCGTGGACCCGGTCCGAGCCCGATTCATGATCGCCTCGCGTCATCACCGCGCGGCCGCCCGCCTTGCTGACCGCGGCGATGATTTCCGCGCTGTCGGTCGCCACCACGACCGGACCCACTGCGGCCGCCGTGGCACGTTCGAGCACATGCACGATCATCGGCTTGCCGCAAAGGTCGGCGAGCGGCTTTCCGGGAAGCCGCATCGAGGCCAGCCGGGCTGGAATGAGGACGAGGACATCGCCTGCGGCCATCGGTTTCCGGGTTGCTCCGGCTCGACACGCTTTTGGTTTCGATCACGCCGCTGAAGCTTGAACCGCGGCCGTTGCGTGGTGCTTATACGGGTTGCCAGAGGCGAGGCAACCGGTTATCTGTCCGGCCGCATTCCCGCCGCCCGCGCCATGCAAAGAGCGCTTCCCCGATGGATTCCTTCGAAGTCAACAAGATCCTCGGCGCCGTCCTGTTCACCTGTCTGGTTCTGCTCGCGCTCAACATCACGGCGGGAGCCCTGTTCACCCCGGAGCCCCCGAAGAAGCCGGGCTACGAGATCGCGGTGCAGGAGGAGCCCGCCGGCGCGCCGGCGGCGGCGCCTGCGGCCGAGGAGCCGATCGAGCAGGCATTGGCGAACGCCGATCCCAAGCGCGGCCAGCAGACCGCAAAGGTGTGCCAGACCTGCCACACGTTCGAGAAGGGCGGCCCCAACAAGATCGGGCCGAACCTGTGGGGCGTGGTGGGACGCAAGAAGGGCAGCGAAGCCGGGTTCGCCTATTCGGACGCGCTCAAGTCCAAGGCCGGCGAGTGGACCGTGGACGACCTGAACAAATTCCTGACGAACCCGCGCACTTACGCGCCCGGCACCAAGATGAGCTTCGCCGGGCTGCAGCGGGTGAACCAGCGTGCCGACGCCATCGCCTATTTGAACACGCTTTCGGATAGCCCCCGGCCGCTGCCGACCGCGGCAGCGCCTTCCGCTCAGGCGCAGCCGCCCGCCGGCGGTCAGGCCGCTCCGCAGGGCCAGTCCGCCCCGGGCGCCAAGCCGAGTCCGCCGCCCGGCCAAGCCCAGACGCAATCGCCGGCGCAGCCGCAGACCACTTCACCGGGCCAGTCGCAGCCGCCGCAGCCGGGCAGTCCGCCGAGCCCCGCCCCCGGTCAGAAGAGCCAGTGAACGCCGGACCTGGGTGATTCTGCGGGCCGGCGCGGTCGCGGCGGCAGATGGTTCACCGGGATGTCATTGCGGACCCGCTAGCCGCAGCAGACATAGGCGGGATCATCGCGTTCACGTTCATCGGCCATGGAGCCGTCCGTGCGTCTAACCCGTCGAACCATCCTGCGCATCGGCTCGCTCGCGCTTGCCGCGCCCGCCGCGGGCATCTTGCAAGCGCTGCCGGGCGCGGCGCAAACCGCGCCCGGACTGTCGCGAAACTGGCGTCACGGCCTCTCCCTGTTCGGCGATCTGCATTACCCGGATGGGTT
>WNGN01003087.1_pt1 | contig 11206 bp, 9 predicted proteins | sample 5400561 | NCBI WGS metagenome assembly WNGN01 (sample SAMN13153379, study PRJNA577476) | soil metagenome | isolation source: 115 cm soil or saprolite under Garry oak tree replicate 2 | place: USA:California | collected 2016-06-15 | reverse complement strand
TGAGCTCGGCGATCGACGGAGTGAGCACGATTCGTCCGTCGGTGAGTTCGCCGAGCTTCAGCAATGGCAAAAAGTTGTCGTTGCTGAAGGCGTTGACCGGGTCAATCGCGGGAATATAAATCTGATTGCCCATGATGCCGTGGTGCGCCGGCTGCATACCCGTTGAAAGCGAAGCCGAGTTCACCCGTGTAACCGTCGGGAATACAGAATGGCTGTTCTCGAAAATGACGCCCTCGTTTCCCAGGCGAAACAAGATCGGCGTCCCGCTCGCCGTAATGCCGTCCGGACGCAACCCGTCCATCACGAAAACCAGGTGGAGAGCGGCTTTCGCAGGCGCCTGCGCGAACGCAGAATGCAGAACGCAAAACGCCAGAACGAGAATTGAGGCGGGCAGCGCGGCCAGACCTATTTGGTGGTTTTTCTTCATGCGCGGGGAATGGATCAGTCGGGCCTCGCGCCCGTCTCGCGCACGACCTTTCCCCACTTCACGATCTCGGCCTTCACGTATTCTGCGGTTTGGTCCAGCGAGCCGCCGACGGGATCGAAGCCGTTCGCTTCCAGCCGCTCGAGCAAATCGGCGCTTTGCAGCGCCCGGTTGACCGACTCGTTGAGCTTGTGGACGACGGCGGAAGGAGTCCCGGCAGGGAAAAAAATTCCCACCCAGGTGTAGTCTTGCAGGCCGGGAAAGCCCGCTTCGGCAAAAGTAGGCACGTCGGGAAGCGAGGGGACGCGTCTTGCGCTCGAGACGGCCAATGCGCGCAACCTTCCGCTCTTGATGTGCGGCAGCGGACCGGAAATCGCCATCGAGCCGATCGCAGGCTCGCCGCTTACCACCGCGGTGACCGCCGGTCCCGCGCCGCGGAAGTGGATGGGCGTCATGCCGAGCTTGGCGACGACGTTGAAGAGGTTTTCCCCGGTGAGGTGCGGCGTCGTGCCGCTGCCCGGCGAGGCAAAGGCCGTTTTCGTCGTCCTGGCGAGGCTCAGAAGCTCGGCGAGAGTCTTGGCCGGATGGTTCGCGTTCACGAAGATCAGGTTGGGCTGCGACGCGACGATCACGGTCGGAATGAAATCGCGCTCGGCGCTGTAGCCGGCGTCGGGAAACAGGCTCACGTTGACGGCAAACGCGGATGAAGTGATCAGCGCGGTATAGCCGTCCGGCGCCGATTTCGCGACCGCCGCCGTGCCGATGTTGCCACCCGCTCCGGCCCGGTTGTCGATGATGATCTGCTGGCCGAGGGGCTCGGCCAGTTTCTGCCCGAGCAGCCTTCCGATGATATCGACGGGCCCGCCTGGCGCGAACGGAGCGATGAAGCGAATCGGTTTGCCGGGCCAGGCCTGTCCTGAGCCCGGCGAAGTGGCCTGCGCGTTGCAGAGCCCGGCGAGCGCCCACGCAGCGCAGAACGCCAGAGCGCGGATGGCGATTCCCATGCAGATCTCCTTCGGTGGCGCGGCAATCTTATCACCGTCGCTCGACCGTCAACTCGCGGTGCGATAAAGTAGCGCCTCGCTGTTTTTCCCGTCTACTTCGACAATCCCAAAGGAAGCTCTATGCCAGGCCGCAAACTCACCCGACAGGACCTTCGCGAGGCCGCAGAAAAATACAAGAACTGGGGCAAGTGGGGGCCCGCCGACGAAATCGGCACGCTCAACCACACGCGGCCCGAAGACATCGTCGCTGCGGCGCGGCTGGTGAAGAAGGGGAAGGTGATCTCTCTCGCGCTCAATTTCGACAACAACGGTCCTCAAGGCGCGAAGAGCAAGTACCCGGCGATGGGCCGTATCAATCCGGTGCATACAATGCTGCGCACGGGCACCGACGCCTATTCCGGCGTGCTCGACCACAGGGGCATCCGCGCCGCGGACGACATGGTGGTCATGCCCCTGCAGTGCGGAACGCAATGGGACGGTCTGGGGCATGTCTTCTACGAGAACTCCATGTGGAACGGCTACGACTGCCGCGAGGTCACGTCCAACGGTGCGCAGAAATGCGGGATCGAGAAGACCAAGGCGAGGATGGTCGGCCGCGGAGTGTTCCTCGACGTGCCGCGCGCTTTGGGAAAGCAATGCCTGGACGACGGCTACGCGATCACGTGCGCCGACCTCGACAAGACGGCGCAGTGGCAGGGCGTGAAGATGAAGCGCGGCGACTTCGTGATCGTGCGCACCGGACAGATGGAAGCGAAACTCGAGGCCGGCAGCTGGGACGGCTATCCGGGCGGAGATGCGCCGGGATTCGCGTTCGAGACGCTCGAGTGGATCCAGCGCACCGAGCTTGCGGCGCTCGCAAGCGACACCTGGGGCTGCGAGGTGCGGCCGAACGAAACCGAGGCCGGCATCAACCAACCCTGGCACTGGATCACGATCCCGATGATGGGCATGACCATGGGCGAGATCTTCTATGTGAAGGAACTCGCCGAAGACTGCGCCGCCGACAAGGTGTACGAGTTTCTGTTCGTCGGGCCGGCGATTCCCATCACCGGCGCGGTGGGATCGCCGACCAATCCGCTGGCCATCAAGTAGGGGCACGACGATGGCAAAAATCACCGGCGCTCAATGCCTCGCGGACATGTTGCAAGGGTACGGTGTCACGCACGTCTTCATGGTCCCCGCGGTGCTGCGCAGGACCTTCGCCGAGATGGAGCGCCGAACGAAAATCAAGCGCATCCACACCCACGGCGAAAAATCCGCCGCTTACATGGCCGACGGCTACGCGCGCGCCTCGGGCAGACCGGGCATCTGCATGGCGCAGGTGATCGGCGCGCTCAATCTCGCGGCGGGCCTGCGCGACGCGCATCTCGCGCACTCGCCGGTGATCGCCTTCACCGGCGGGCGCGATCCCAAGACCAAGTTCCGCAGGGTCTACCAGGAAGTGGACGACGTGCCGGCCTTCGAGCCCGTGACCAAGTTCAACGCCACGGTCGACGCGGTCGAGCGCTTTCCGGACATGGTGCGCCAGGCGTTCCGCGTCGCGGTTTCCGGAACGCCCGGGCCCGTGCATCTTCAGTTTCGCGGCAACGAAGGGCAGGGCGACGCCGAAGAAGCTGACATGGAGCCGCTCGTCGAGACGCAATTCGTTCGCGTGCCGCCGTTTCGCCCCGCGCCGGAAGACGGAAGCGTGCGCACCGCGCTGAGGATCCTTCAGGAGGCCGAGCGGCCCGCCATCGTCGCGGGGGGCGGGGTGCGCGCATCGGGGGCGGCCAGGGAATTGGTCGCCCTTGCGGAAAAGCTGGCGATTCCCGTCGCGACCTCGCTCAACGGCAAGGATTCGATTCCCGGAGTCCATCCGCTTTCGGTCGGCGTCGTGGGAACGTATTCGCGCGAGAGCGCGAACCGCGTCGTGGGACAGGCGGACCTCGTGTGCTTCATCGGCACGGAGACCGGGGGAATGACGACGCATTTCTGGGCGGTTCCGAAGATCGGGATCCCCGCCATCCAGATCGACGTCGACCCGGAGGCGCTCGGGCGCAATTACCCCCTCAAGGCATCCGTGCTCGGAGACATCAAGGTAACCCTCGCGCGCATGCTCGAGAGCGCCGAAGGCAAGACCGCGGCGAAGCGAAAGCCCTGGCTCGAGAAGTCGCGCGCGATCTGCGCCGAGTGGTATTCGAAGTACGGTCCGATGCTCGAATCGGAGGCCGTTCCGATCCGGCCGGAGCGCATGTGCGGCGAGCTGACGAAGAACCTGCCGGAAGACGCGATCGTCGTCGTCGACACCGGGCACGCGGGCATGTGGATGGGAGGGATGTACGATCTGCGCGCGCCCACCCAGAGCTACATGAGGAGCGCCGGGCATCTCGGCTGGGCGTTCCCGGCGGGACTCGGAGCGAAATGCGGGGCCCCGGAGCGGCCCGTGGTCGTGTTTACCGGCGACGCCGGTCTCTGGTACCACATCGGCGAAATCGAAACGGCGGTCCGATGGAAGATCAACTCGGTCACCGTCGTGAACAATAATGCGAGCGGTAATCAGTCCAAGCGCGGCTTCGACCGCGTCTATGGCGGACAGCAGACCGAGCAGGCGCGCGAGCTCTGGACCTACAGGCCGGTCAACTTCGCGCGTGTTGCCGAGGAGATCGGCGCGCTCGGCATCCGCGTGGAGAAACCGGGCGAGCTCGCGCCGGCGATCCTGCGCGCGCTCAAGGCCGATCGCCCCGTCATCGTGGATGTGGTGACCGATATCGATGCGCTCGCGCCGACCGCGGTGTCGTGAACCCGGCTCTTCGGGTAGTCGCGTGCTAAAATTCGCGCGTTCGAGACCTTTCCGGCGCGATTCCCACGACGAAGGGGCGTTAGCTCAGCTGGTAGAGCAGCGGACTCTTAATCCGTTGGTCGTAGGTTCGATCCCTACACGCCCTACCATTCCTCCTCGGAAAACCCGGGAAAAGCTTGCTTGGCACCGGCGGAGCGAGTAGCATCGCACTACCGTCGCGGAGCACCGCGATCGGCGTTCGAAAAAAGGCGACATGGGTACAGGTTGGCAATTGCTGGAAGGCGTCGCAACGTTGTTGGGTTCGGTCGCTTTTACGTATTGGCTCTTCGTTTCTCCCTCCCGCGGCAAGCGCGAACGACAGCGTCTGGCTCGCGATCTGCAGGATCCCCGCCGCCCGTAATTCCTGGGTCTCCCCGAAGTCTGGGAAGCGCGTTAACTCCCTGGAGTCGGAAAGCACGCGCTTCAGCGCGTGCTTTTACGTATTTTCTTGATATATCAATCAAGTATTAAATTGTATTAAAGTAACTTATAGCACACGCATACGGTGAACTCGAAGCTCCCAGGGCACGAGCATTCATACAGATCCTGGAAATTAGATTCTGGCGTTTGAGGGAAAGGCCCTAGTAATTGAAACTTAAGTCTTTTCAGCGTCGTTACGAGGCGTTAATATTACCCGCAGTCGGGTGCTGCGAGATGCGAAACGGCAGCCTTGGCGCTGGAGGGAACCTGTTTTGAAGCCGACTGATATCGGTGCACCCGAATATTTTCACAAGGTCGTAGATTGCCAGTGGGCCTGCCCGGCCCATACTCCAGTCCCCGAATACATCCGGTTGATCGCGGCAGGGCGTTACGACGACGCCTACATGGTCAACTGGTACTCCAACGTCTTTCCAGGGATCCTCGGCCGCACCTGCGACCGCCCCTGTGAGCCCGCCTGCCGGCGCGGCCGCGTCGAGGAAAACAACGGCGAGAAGCCGGAACCCGTCGCGATCTGCCGCCTGAAACGCGTCGCCGCCGACAACAAGGGCGACGTCAGGGCGAAGATGCCCAAGCCCGCGGCGAAGAAAAACGGCAAGCGCGTCGCCTGCATCGGCGCGGGGCCCGCGTCGCTCACTGTCGCGCGCGATCTCGTGCCGCTCGGCTACCACGTCACTGTCTTCGATCAGGACCCGCGCGCGGGCGGCATGATCTGGTCGCAGATCCCCCGCTTCCGACTGCCGATGGAAGTGATCGACGAGGAAGTGGGCTACATCCTGGATCTCGGCGTCGAATTCAAGGGCGGCACCAAGATCGCAAGCATGAAGAAGCTGCTTTCGGAGAATTACGACGCGATCTTCGTCGGCTCGGGCGCGCCGCGCGGGCGCGATCTCGACATTCCCGGGCGCAAGGAAGCGGCGAAGAACATCCACATCGGCATCGACTGGCTGTCGTCCGTTTCCTTCGGCCATACCGACAAGATCGGCAGGCGCGTAATCGTGCTGGGCGGCGGCAATACCGCTATGGACTGCTGCCGGTCTTCGAAACGCCTCGGCGGCGAGGACGTGAAGGTCATCGTGCGCTCCGGCTTCGAGGAAATGAAAGCCTCGCCCTGGGAAAAAGAGGACGCGCAGCACGAAGGCATTCCCATCCTCAACTATCTCGTCCCCAAGAGCTTCGAGCACGAGGACGGCAAGCTCACCGGCATGACCTTCGAGAAGGTGAAAGCCGTGCGTGACGACAAAGGACGACGCAGTCTCGTCCCGACCGGAGAACCCGATCGGCGCTTCGAGTGCGACGACGTTCTGGTCGCGGTCGGGCAGGAGAACGCCTTTCCCTGGATCGAGCGCGACGCAGGAATTCAGTTCGACCGGAACGACATGCCGGTTGTCGACAAGGTCACCATGCAGTCCAGCCAGCCGAAAATCTTCTTCGGCGGCGACTCTGCGTTCGGGCCCAAGAACATCATCTGGGCGGTGGCACACGGTCACGACGCCGCGATCTCGATCGACAAGCTCTTGAACGGCGAGGACATCCAGTCGCGCCCGTCGCCGATCGTGAACCTCTCGAGCCAGAAAATGGGCATCCACGAGTGGAGCTACGACAACGCGATCTCGCCCGACGAGCGCTACAAGGTTCCCTGGAAGGACAAGGCGATCACGCTGAAGAACATCAAGGTCGAGGTCGAGCTCGGTTTCGACCCGATGACCGGCTTCAAGGAAGCGCAGCGCTGCCTGAACTGCGACGTGCAGACGGTGTTCGCCGACAGGCTTTGCATCGAGTGCGACGCCTGCGTGGACATCTGCCCGATGGATTGCATCAGCTTCACTCAGAACGGCGAGGAAGCCGACCTGCGCACGCGCCTCACCGCGCCGGCAAGGAATCCCACCCAGGACCTCTACGTTTCAGGCCCCCTCAAGACCGGCAGGATCATGGCGAAGGACGAGGACGTGTGCCTACACTGCGGACTGTGCGCCGAGCGTTGCCCGACCGGCGCCTGGGACATGCAGAAATTCCTTCTCGACCTGACGCACGCCGGCCACGGCTGCCGCACGCCGCAGAAAAAGGCAGCTTGATATGCGACAGAAGGCAGAGTGATATGCGACGCAAGATGACCACTTTCTTCTTCCCCTCCTTACTTAAGGAGGGGCGCCGGCCAACGGCCGGCGGGGTGGTTGCGGTTTTGGGCGCAGAAATCACCACCCCGGCGCTTCGCGCCACCCCTCCTCAAAAGAGGAGGGGACGGATAGATCAGCCATGACCAAAAGAATCGAATCCGTCAACGCCTTCGTCGTCAAATTCGCCAACGTCAACGGCTCGGGCTCGGCATCGGCCAACGAGCTCTTCGCGAAAGCCATCCTGCGCATGGGCGTTCCGGTCAGCCCGCGCAACATCTTCCCCTCGAACATCCAGGGTCTGCCCACCTGGTACGAGGTGCGCGTCTCGGAATCCGGCTGGCTCGGCCGGCGCGGCGGCGTCGACCTCATGGTCGCAATGAACCCGCAGACTTGGGACGCCGACGTGAAGGAGATCGATCCGGGCGGCTATCTCTTCCACGACAACACCAAGGCCCTGCCCAAGTCCAAGTTCCGCGACGACATCAACGTCGTCGGCCTGCCGCTCACCGAGATCTGCAACCAGGCCTACACCGACGCGCGCCAGCGCCAGCTGTTCAAGAACATCATCTATGTCGGCGCGCTTTCGGCGCTGCTCGGCGTCGATCCGCTGGTGATCGCCGAGCTGATCGGCGAGCAGTACAAGGGCAAGGAAGCGCTCCTCAAGCCCAACTTGAACGCGCTACAGCTCGGCCGCACCTATGCGCTCGAGCACTTGAAATGCCCCCTGGGCATCCGCGTGCGGCCTTTGAAAGGCGAGGCCAACGCCGTCGGCGAGAAGATCTTCATCGAAGGCAACGCCGCCGCCGCGCTCGGCTGCATCTACGGCGGGGCGACCGTGTGCGCCTGGTATCCGATCACGCCGTCCTCGTCGCTCGCCGAGGCCTTTCAGAAGTACTGCGCGAAGCTGCGCGTGGACAAGGAGACCGGCAAGAACAAGTTCGCCATCGTGCAGGGCGAGGACGAGCTCGCTTCCGTCGGCATCGCCATCGGGGCGGGTTGGAACGGCGCTCGCGCGTTTACCGCGACTTCGGGCCCGGGCATTTCGCTGATGCAGGAGTTCATCGGGCTCGCGTACTTCGCCGAGATCCCGGTTACGATCATCGACGTGCAGCGCGGCGGCCCTTCGACCGGCATGCCGACGCGCACGCAGCAGTCCGACATCCTCGCCTGCGCCTACGCGAGCCACGGCGACACCAAGCACGTGCTGCTCTTCCCCGAGGACCCACACGAGTGCTTCGAGATGGCCGCGCAGGCGCTCGACCTCGCCGAGCGGCTACAGACGCCGGTTTTCCTGATGACCGATCTCGACATCGGCATGAACCAGCGCCTGTGCAAGCCGCTCCAGTGGGACGACAGCCGCCGCTACGACCGCGGCAAGGTGATGACCGCCGAGATGCTGGAGGCCGGCAAAGAATTCGGGCGCTACCTCGATGTGGACGGCGACGGAATTCCGTTCCGCACCTATCCCGGCACGCACCCTTCGAAGGGCGGCTACTTCACCCGCGGGACGTCCAAGAACGCCTACGCGATCTACTCGGAGCAGGGCCCGGACTACAAGGCCAACATGCAGCGCCTCTTGAAGAAGTTCGAGACGGCGAAGACGCTGGTGCCCAAGCCCATCCTGAACGCGTCCAAGGAGCCGGCGCGCTTCGGCGCGATCTATTACGGCTCGACCAGTCCCGCGATGGCCGAGGCGCTCGACGCGCTCTCGCGTCAGGGGATCTACGTCAACGCCCTGCGCCTGCGCTCGTTCCCGTTCCAGGACGAGATCTTCGACTTCGTCGCCTCGCACTCGAAGGTTTTCGTGATCGAGCAGAACCGCGATGCGCAGCTGAAGACGCTGCTCGTGAACGACGCGGGGATCAACCCGGCGAGCCTGATTTCGGTTTTGCACTACGACGGCACGCCGATCACCGCGCGCTACATCACCGCCGAGATCGCCGAGATCGTCGCCGCGCTGAACGTGCGGCCCCTGGTTAAGAAGGACAAGGCCGCATGACCTACCTCGCCAAGCCCAAGCTCCATCACCCGAGCCTGCCGAAGAACAAGGCCGGGTTTACCCGCCGCGACTACGAAGGCAAGGTCTCGACGCTCTGCGCCGGCTGCGGCCACGACTCGATCTCGGCGGCGCTCATCCAGGCCTTCTTTGAGCTCGACATCCTGCCGCACCGGGTCGCCAAGCTCTCGGGAATCGGCTGCAGCTCCAAGACCCCGGACTATTTCCTCGGCAACTCGCACGGCTTCAACACCGTGCACGGCCGTATGCCGTCGGTCCTCACCGGCGCAAACCTCGCCAACCGCGAGCTGATCTACCTCGGCGTCTCGGGCGACGGCGACTCGGCCTCGATCGGCCTGGGGCAGTTCGCGCACGTCATGCGCCGCGGCGTGAACATGACCTACATCCTCGAGAACAACGGCGTGTACGGATTGACCAAAGGCCAGTTCTCCGCCACCGCCGACGCCGGCTCGAAGTCCAAGCGCGGCGTGGTGAATGCCGACGCGCCGGTGGACACCGTGTCGCTCGCCCTCATCATGGGCGCGACCTTCGTCGCGCGCAGCTTCTCCGGCGACAAGGCCCAGCTCATTCCGCTGGTGAAAGCGGCGATCGCGCACGAAGGCGCGGCCTTCATCGACGTCATCTCGCCCTGCGTTGCATTCAACAACCACGCGGGCTCGACCAAGAGCTACGACTACGTGCGCGACCACAACGAAGCGGTCAACCGCCTCGACTTCTGGCCCTCGCGCGAAGCCATCAACGTCGAGTACAACGAAGGCGACGCCATCGAAGTGCCGCAGCACGACGGCTCCATCATCCGCCTGCGCAAGACCCACCCCGACTACGACCCGACCGACCGCGTGCAGGCGCTCGAATACGTCGCCCACCACGCCGCGAAAGGCGAAGTCGTCACCGGCCTGCTGTACCTCGACACCAACTCCGAAGACCTCCACGCCCACCTCAATACCGTGGAGACCCCGTTCAACCGGCTCTCGGAGAAGGAGCTTTGTCCGGGGGCGGGGATGTTGGAGAAGATCAACGCGGCGTTGCGCTAGCGTACGGAGTCATTCCGTGAGGTAGCGTGTGGGGTGTAGAATGCGCGCCAGACAGACGGTATCAGCGATCCCATGAACGCACCCGATTCCCGCAGGCGCCTGACGCCTGCACGCAAGATCCCGCGTTCGCGGAAGGCCCGGAAGTCGCGGGCCTTTATCGCCGAATTGCGTCGCCAGTGCAAGCTGATGGCCGCAGCCGATCGTCACGACACCGGCTGGCAGCAGCTGATCCATCTGCCTGAATGACTCTCAGGCGCGGCGACATCGTCCTAGTCGCAGTCAAGGGTCCTTACACCTCCAAGCCGCGCCCCGTAGTGATCATTCAGGCGACCGAGACGCTCGACCTGATGGAAAGCGTCACGGTGTGTCCGATCACCAGCGTGGAGACCGGTGCCGATTTCGTGCGCGTCCCGGTTGCTTCAGGCCGTCGTAGCGGCCTGGATCGCAGCTCGTGGATCATGGCCGACAAAATCGTGACCGTCCCGCGCTCCGCTCTGAAGTCGGAGCCCGTCGGACGGCTGGACACGCGGGAAACGGCCGAGCTGGAGTCTGCGATCACGGCTTGGCTGGATTTGTAGCGATGGAAGTCGAATCCGGCTTTTCGGTCGCCTGCTGTCAGGATCACTTTGGTCGGGAGGGCGACTGAACTCCCATCGCATCCTCACCGCCCACGTCGGCAGCCTACCGCGCCCGAAGGACCTGCTTGACCTGATGAAGGCGAAGGTAACGGGTTTCGCCTACGACAAGGCTGCTTACGACAAGCGCGTGAAGAGCGCCGTCGCCGAGTGCGTGCGCAAGCAAGTGGAATCCGGCATCGACATCGTTAGCGACGGCGAGCAGTCAAAGCCCGGCTTCTTCACGTACGTGCGCGAGCGGCTCGAAGGGTTCGAGGAGCGGCCGCAGCAGAAGCGACGGATGTTCCCGGACGAGGTCGCGGCGTTCCCTGAGTATTACGAAAATATTTCAAGGAAGCCATGATGGGCGGGGCGATCGCTCCGACCGTGCCCCTCGTCTGCACCGGCCCGGTCAGCTATCGCGGCGAGCATGCGCTCGGGCGCGACATCGAGAATCTCAAGGCCGCGGCGGCCGAGGCGCACGCTCACGGCGTCTTCGTGCCGGCGGTGGCGCCGAGCTGCTACGGGATCAACGAGGGCCCGCGCATCCACGAGGCGGCGCTCGCGGACGTGGTCGGCTACATGCTGAAGGTCAACGCCGGCGCGTACAGCTTCGAGGCCGCCAACCCGCGCCACGAGCACGAATATCACCTGTGGGAATCGGTCGGGCTCCCCGAGGGCAAGGTGCTCATTCCGGGGGTGATCACACACGCGAGCAACATCGTCGAGCACCCGGTCCT
>WNGN01009444.1_pt1 | contig 11208 bp, 9 predicted proteins | sample 5400561 | NCBI WGS metagenome assembly WNGN01 (sample SAMN13153379, study PRJNA577476) | soil metagenome | isolation source: 115 cm soil or saprolite under Garry oak tree replicate 2 | place: USA:California | collected 2016-06-15 | reverse complement strand
GTAGGCGCGGTCGGCGGCGCGCAGCGCGGTGGGTGCGGGCGGGCTGGTGTCGGTGATCTCGGCCAGGCCGGCGCGCAGCAGCCTGTCGTGGACGCGGGTCAGGAACTGAGCCGAGCGGATCCCGGTGTCGGTGACCTGGTAGCGGAAGGTGTGCGGGATGCGCTCGATCAGCCCGTGCGGTCGCAGCCGCCTCAGGTCGTAGGTGATCTGCCCGCTGGTCATCAGGTCGGGGGTTGTCCCGAGCAGGGGCGCCAGGTGGCGGCGCAGGACGGCGTTGGTGAAGCCGTGCGGCAGCAGGCGGAAGACGCACAAGACGTGCAGGAGGGCGAGCGAGCGCGGGTCGGTCAGGCGCAGCCCGGCCACGCGGGTGCCGGCCGGGGTGATGACCGGGCTGGTGACCTGGGCCGGGGCGGCGGCTCCGGCGATCGGGTCGTGGCTGAGTGTCTGGGCGCCCAGCAGGCGCCGGTTGGCGGTGAAGCCGGTCTGCCGCAGCGCGGGCAGGTTGGCCAGCCGCTTGCCGATCCCGAAGTCCCTCGTGCCGTTGATGGTGGTTTCCGTTCTGAGAGCTTTGCTCAGCTTGTGGTATTGCTTGATCTTCGAGGTTCTTGTAGCCGGCGTGCAGGCTCGGGGTGACCCCGCCGGTGATGACCCGGGTGCGGAACCGGCCCGGGGTGGAGCGCGGGCCCTTGCGGACGATGCGGCGGCCGAAGATCAGGCCGACCTGGTCGGGCCGGCCAAATGCCGAGGTTGTCGGCGGTGGCCTGGCCGGAAAAGATCCGCCCGCTGACCGGCTTGTCCAGGACCTGGGTGAGGGAGAACTCGGCCTGCAGCACCGAGATGTCGTAGCGGTACCCGGCGGCCTGGTCGGCCGCAGAGTACGGATTCGGCAAGACGGCCGGCCACTTGCGGGCCAGCGCCTCGATGGTGTCCTCGGTCAGCGCGTCGCAGATCGCCTGCACCGCCGCCGGGTCGTCGCAGGCAGCGAACCCGTTGTCCAGCGCGGTAAACCCGATCCCGGCCTTCGCGGCCTGGGCCTGGGCGTAGTGATGCCCGTTGATCAGCAGCTTGGCCCCGTAGGGGAAGTAGGGAGGAGAACTTGAGGAAGAACGCCCCGGAGTCCTCATCCACGCAGTGGACATAGAACTGGTTCACCACCGATGTCGTCCTGACGATCCACGGGTAGGCCCGGCCGTCGGCGGCGCGGCGCTTCTCGGTCCGGAACACGGTGTCCTTCTCCTGCGCCCGCCCGACGAACAGCACCCCCTCGGTGCGCCCGGGCGCCTGGAAACGGGCCAGGTGCTCGTGCATCACGTCGTCCTTGCGCCGGCCCCGGGCGAAGTCGATCCGGGGGATGCCGCGCTGGTCGGCGAAGCCCCGCAGCCGCGTCACGAAGTCCCGGCTCATCGGCGCGATCACCGCCGTCGAGGCGATCGGCCGCCCCAGGTGGCCGCGGAAGAACCCGACGATGCCCTCCGCCCGCTGCAGCTGCGGCACATACAAGTTGCAGTACAGGCGGTCGATCGATTCCAGTTCGAAGGTCACGTGATCCTCATGACAAGGCTCCGGCCGGGCCACGGCCCCCAAAGGGCCACCTACCGCCAGCGGCGGTCAATTACGGGACACACAGTGCCACCGTCAGGCACCGGCCGGAGCCCCGATCACCAACCTCAGCCACAACGAGCATGACTTGGCGGGCTGGGGAGAAGCCCCGTTAGGAAGCGCCCGTTGCGTGTCTGTGCGTCTGGCCCAAGAAGGAGCCGCCCCGGTTGGACGCAATTGATCTGATTGGCGTGTGCTTCGATGGCTCGGGGCGTCTTGCCGGGCAGGCAAGTGCTCCTGCCGCGCTGCGGGAGGCTGGCCTGGCGGCGGCCCTGCGACAGCGCGCGAGCGCTGATCTACGGCGCTGACTGCGCAGTGCTGCTCGGAGCGGTGCCGGCGCTGGCGGACGTTCTGGGAGGGGCTGGCCTGGTCTTCATCGATGGTCACGAGGACGCAACGACCATGGAAGATCTACGACCGGCGAGGCCGCCAACATGGAGGTGGCCTTCTTGCTGGGCCTGCGGAGCGTAAGGGAAGCGGCTAGCTCTGGTTGCAGCCGCCGGTCCAGCGCGGCGTTGACGTCGGCAGGTTCGATGCGGGCGGGGCGTGGATCTAGCGTGGGTGTCATGGGCGAGAACAGCCCGCTGACGGATCGCGGTGCGCGGGGTGGTCGGACGGAGTTCGGGGTGCGGTCGATGGTCGCGCCGCTGCGCCGTGTCCTGGTGCGCAGCCCTGCGGTGGCCGGGGATTTCGCCGGGGCGGCCTGGCGGTTCCCGGATCCGGGTCTGCCAGCATCAGCGGTTCGCCGAGCTGCTGGCCTGCTTGGGTTGCGCGGTGCATGTCGCTCCCGCGCTGGCCAATCTGGTGGACGCCACCTACGTGCGTGACCCGGGGCTGGTGACCGGGAGGGGCGCGGTGCTGTTCCAGATGGCCAAGCCGGCGCGGACGGCCGAGCCCGGGCACCTTGGCGCCGCGCTGGGAGCGGCCGGCGTCCCGGTGACAGCGCGGCTGTCCGGCCGGGCTCGTGCCGATGGCGGCGACTTCATCTGGCTCGACGACCACACGGTGCTCGCCGGGCGCAGTTACCGCACCAACGCCGAGGCGCTGACTCAGCTGGCGGCGATCCTGGCCAGGGAGGGAGTCACGCTGGAACAGGTCGACCTGCCGCACGACCGCGGGCCCGGGCATGTATTGCACCTGATGTCGCTGATCTCGCCGGTTGCCGCTGATCTGGCCGTCGTCTACCCGCCGCTGGCACCGGTATCCCTGATGGAAGCGCTCGCCGACCGCAACATCAAGGTGATCGCGGTCGAAGCTGAGGAGTACCAGACGATGGGCTGCAACGTCCTGGCCGTCGCGCCTGGGCGCGCCGTGCTCGTGGACGGCAACCCGCGTACCCGCGCGGCCCTGGAGTCCGCCGGCTGCGAGGTGCACGGCTATGACGGATCGGAGATCTCGATCAAGGGCGACGGCGGCCCGACCTGCCTGACCGCGCCGATCTGGCGCGATGACGGCGGCCGCTGACAGCGCGACCTGCTGCAAGCCGAAGGATCATCACGATGGCGCGGCACGGGACGCACTAGAGCAGGTCCTCCGCAAGCTCTGCGATGCTGACTGCACGCCGCGGGCGCAGATGTGGCGGCGGTGGTACGGCCATCTGGAGCCCTCCGAGCCGTTCTCTGACCGGTGGCAGACTTAATTCGACGGGATGAAAGCTGAGGACGCATGGCGGCTGAAAGAGCTGGAGGCCGACAATGCGCGGCTGGCTGCCTTCCTTAGCTCTGACGGGCACGTCGGCGTCGGCGCGCGATGTAGCCACTGCGGGGAAAGCTGCGGCAGGCACCTGGCGAAACGTAATCGTGGCGTGCGCTGAGGATCCAGGGCAAAATGGCCGGGTGACGTCCGCTCGGTTCACAATGCCTGGAATGCTTCCCCTGCGCGACAGGGATCCGCGCGAGGTGGGTGCATACCGGTTGCTCGGCCGCCTCGGCGAAGGCGGGCAGGGCGTCGTGTTCCTGGCTGACAGTCCTGCTGGAAGCCGGGCGGCGGTCAAGCTCCTGCCGCCAACCACGGACCCGCAGGTCCGGAGCCGCTTCCTGAAGGAGGTTGCCGCTGCGCAGCGGGTCGCCCGGTTCTGCACCGCGCAAGTTCTGGATGCGGGAATCTTCGAACGGCGGCCGTTCATCGTCACGGAATACGTCAACGGGCCATCGCTGGTAGAGGTCGTGGAGCAGCTCGGGCCCCGCAGCGGCGCAGCGCTCGAGCGCATCGCCGTGGCGACACTGACCGCGCTCGGCGAAGTGCATGCCGTCGGCATGGTGCACCGCGACTTCAAGCCCGCCAATGTCCTCCTCGGGCCCGACGGACCAGTGGTGATCGACTTCGGGCTGGCGACCGTTCCCGGCATGACCACCACTGGCCTGTCTGGCCAGGTCGCCATAGGAACTCCGGCGTTCATGGCTCCCGAGCAGCTGGCCGGCGAGCGGGTGACCGCGGCGGCCGACATGTGGTCGTGGGGCGTCACGATCGCGTTCGCAGGTACCGGTCAGCTGCCCTTCAAGGGCGAGTCGTTGACAGCCACGGCGTTCGCCATTCTTCACTCCGATCCTAACGTGGGCAGGCTTCCCGAACCGCTCGGCTCGCTCGTCCACCGCTGCCTCAACAAGGACTCGGCGATCAGGCCGTCGGCCCGCGAGGCGCTCAGAGAGCTGGTGGCCGCCGGAGCGTGGCTCATGGGCCCGATGCCCCCGATGGCCTCCGCTCTTGCCACGGACGAGAAGACAGCCAGCTCAGAGCGTGCGCCTGCCGCTCCGCCCGAGAGTGCGCCTGCCGCTGCGCCTGCGCCGCGGCGCGGCAGCGGCGATGGCCTGACCGGCGCAGGCCCGGCGTCCAGGCTGCGGTCGGGGTGGCGCGGGAGTGGCCGGGCCTGGTGGCGCCGGCGTGCGGCTACCTTGATTCTGCTCGTTGCCGGTGCCGGCGGCCTCGCGTTCACACTTTCCCGGCCGGGCGCATCGCCGGAGCGGCCAGCGGGCGGCCATGTCGGGATCAGCCAGGAACTCGCCGCTGCGGCTGCGGCTAGAACGCAGGCCATCACCTGGATACTGCACCAGGTCAGCCGCGCGGCAGTCGTCTCATGCGATTCCCAGGTATGCGCGGACCTGGCCAACACCCGCTTCCCGGCCGCGAACCTGTTGCCGCTCGGACCCATGTCGAACGACCCTCTCGACTCTGAACTGGTGGTCGCCACCGCCGATGTCCGAGCCCAGTTCGGCAATCGACTGGCCTCCGTCTACGCTCCGACCATCATCGCGAGCTTCGGTTCGGGAAACGCCAGGATCGACATCAGGCTGGTCTTTCCCGGCGGCGCCAAAAGCTATCGCGCCGTTCAGCACGCGGCGCTGCGCACCAGGAAAGCTGCCGACGCCCAATTGCTGACCAACAGCAATATCACGCTCTCGGCCACAGCCAGGGCACAGCTCCTCAGCGGCGAGATTGACCCGCGGTTGCCGCCGCTGATCGTCCCCATGGCCGCTGGCCACCCGTTGCGCATCGTGGACTTCTTCAAACAGTCGCCTGGCGGCGGACCTGCCAGCCTCCTGCGGTGGGTGGACTTGGCGACAGCCGTCCGGGCGGCGCACCTCACGCAGGCAGCATATGTCCGCTGGATGCGGGCATTCATCGACGCGCAACGAGCCCCGTACCGCCCTGCATGGGCGCGACAAATCACGCTGCCTAACGGCCAAACCGTGCTGCGGATTGGGTACGGCGCGCCGAGCCCGCTTCGCTAGCCAGCCGGAACAGTGACCGATACTGCGCGTGGTACAAATCGGACAGAGCCGGGTGGATGTCCCGCTATGTGGCCCGGGGCGCCGTTTCGCCCCGCTCCGCGTTTGCGCGACGGCGTGAGTGGGCGGCAGGATGCCGGGCTGGGCTGACCGCTCGGGTCACTGGTGCTGCCCATCGAGGCTCCAGGCCCGGGTCACGGTCTTGACTCCGCTGGATCCGGCAATCAGCCCCAGATCCAGGCATTTCTCGGAAGAAACAAGAAAGTAACTCCCTCTTTTAGCACACCGAATGAGTATAGACAGGAAGTAAAGAGCATGAGTAAGATGAACCGAGAAGGGGGGGTGCAGATCCTTCCCGCGAGCTGCCGCAGGAGCGACCTAGACTCTTCTATCCTCTTCGGGTAAGGATGGTCACTGGCCGGCGGGGACTGGCGGCGGCTCGCGGGAAGGACGGTCAGATGGCCGGTGAGGACTGGCGGCGGCTCGCCGATTACGTCGTCGCACGCCGGGTCGAGCTAGGCATGCGGGACAGGCGGGCATTTGCCGAGGCGACCGGGGTGACCGAGCGGACGCTGGGAAAGCTCGAGAACGGCCAGCGGGTATCCCCTAGCACTCTCGCCATGGTGGAGAATCGCCTCGGCTGGACCCCAGGTTCGTGCCGACGGATACTGGCAGGCGGGGAGCCTAAGGTGGGGTCGCCGGACCGCGGCCATGCCGAGTACGAAGACCCGACGCTGTGGCACATCGCGAGCACCCCGGGGCTGCCCCCCGACGTAGTTCGCGGCCTCGTCGCACTCGCCCGGAACTGGCGGCAGGGCGACGACGGCACAGGCGAGCAGGCCCGGCCGCGCGCTTGACCGAAGGCTGCCCTGCCCGCGCAGGCAGCCGGGCGACGTCACGCGCAGCCAGGACATCCCCCGTGGTGGTTCACCTCGCGCCGAACCGCTCCCTTTCTGCGGCGGTCATGGGTGAAGACTGCGAAGGTCTGCGAGAGCGCCTAGGCCAGCTGCGGCATGGGGGCTGAACCCGCGGAAGGTGCCTGCCGTGTCGACCAGGATTACCCCCCGGGGCAAGGCTAGCGCAATGCTCGGGTGCATAAGGAGCCGGATGCGTGCGCCCGGAGCCGCGGTCGAGCGCTGGTGATCGGGTGGCGGATGGGTGACCGGGGTGCGCTGCTGATCCTGAGCCGCTTTACACCGGCTGCTGTGCGTGAGAGCCTGCGGCCGTGCCGGGGCGTTCGGGGTTGGTGAAGCTGTGCGTGTTCCGGCGCGGGCAGCCGGAGTGATCGTCAGCATGGTTGCCGTGAGCTGTACGACGGCCGCCCCGCCATCCGCCGCGACCCCGGCTGCACACGCCAGCGGTTCGCAGGCCGCTCCTGGTGCGCAGTTGTGGGTCAGCCGCTATGACGGCCCGGCTGGCACCGGCGCGTGGCCCGCCGCGGTCGCGGCCAGCCCGGACGGCAGCGCGGTGTTCGTCACCGGCTGGAGCCGGGACCACAACGCGCCTGCCGACTATGTGACGGTGGGCTATGATTCCGCGACCGGCGGGCAGTTGTGGGCCAGGCGCTATAGCGGCCCGGGCAAGTCCTTCGACGTCGCTGCCGGGATCGTGGTCAGCCCGGACGGGCGGATCGTGTTCGTGACCGGCACGAGCGCCGGCGTCACATCTGGTGAGGACTACGCCACGATCGCCTACAGCGCATCGAGGGGCCAGCAATTGTGGCTGTCCAGGTATGACGGACCCCATGGCTTCGCCTACGCCAAGGCCCTGGTCGTGAGCCAGGACGGGAAGACCGTCTTTGTCACCGGCTACAGCCTCTGGGGGTACACGACCATCGCCTACAACGCGGCGACCGGCGCGCGGCGCTGGCTGAGCCGGTTCAAGGGCCAGGCGTACCGGAACAGCCAGGCGCGCAATATCGCCATCAGCCCCGACGGCAAGACCCTTTACGTCACCGGGCAAAGCGGCACTACCTTTCATCACGACTACCTCACCGTCGCCTACAACGCGGCAACCGGCGCGACCCGCTGGTTCACCCGCTACAACGGCCGGGCGAACCGCAACGACTATGCCAACACGGTCGTCGTCGCTCCCGGCGGCAAGACCGTGTACGTGACCGGGGGCAGCACGGGCAGGTCATCGGGCACCGACTTCGCCACGGTCGCCTACAACGCGGCCACCGGCGCCCAGCGCTGGGCCGCCCGCTACAACGGCCCAGGCAACGCGTTGGACGCGGGCGGCTCGCTGGCGATCACCCCGAATGGCCGCACCGTGATCGTCGCCGGACCGAGCCTCGGACCCAACAGCGGCCCGGGCAGCCTGACCGGGTACGCCACGGTCGCCTACAACGCCGCCACCGGCGCCCCGGTCTGGACCCGGCGCACGCTCGGGTTCCCAGGAATCCACCCTCTCAACTCGCAGACGCCGGCAATCAGCCCGGACAGCAGCACCGTCTACGTGACCGGCAACAACGCTGGCAACTGCTGTGACTACGACTACGCCACGGTCGCTTACGCGATCGCGACCGGCACGCAGCAATGGCTGAGCAGGTACAACGGTCCCGGCAACAAAAGCGATCAGGCCAGCGCGCTCGCCCTGAGCCCCGACGGAAGCACCCTGTACGTCACCGGCGTCAGCGACCGCGTGAGCTCTGGCGGCTTCGCCACGATCGCCTACCAGACCTGAGCCAGAGATGCGCGGGCAGTCACGTGCGCACCTGACGGGCCGCGCCAATTAGACCGTAGTTCCCCCCGATGAGCTGACACCCCGTGTTCACCAGGGAGGACGCGGACGCACATGACTACCGTAGGCATGTAAGTCTGGTATCTGAAGCTCGATGACCAGCGCAGACATGATGGACCTTGGGAGCCCGGGGGAACTTCGGATTAGACCCCCCGTCGGGGATCTCCTCGCCGGGGTGCTCGCTGGCGATGGGCGGGCGCCGGCGACCACGTCATCACCGCCGCCGACCCCTACCCGACGGTCTCCGCCAGGCCTTGAACATGATCAGCAGTCCAACGGTGCGCACTAATTGAGCCAACTCGGGGATCGGTTGAATGGTGACCAGCCCGGACTACCGCGCGTGACCGGGGAGCGCCTGCCCTTCACGCCTAGATCGCCGATTCCGTGTTAGATACGTAGAAAACGCGCGACGCGCTGGTCGCGCACCGAGTAACCAGTTCTGCCGGCAGGTGAGCCGTAGATTTCTGCTGGTGACTGGGCGGCAAGCCGCCGCCCGCAGCCGAAGCCGGGCTCGCACTTGTTGCAGATCCGTTACCGTCAGGGTTCTTGACGATAAGGCGCGCACGACCGACTATGCAGGCGACGCGCTCCATCCGCAGTCGAGTGGTCGTCCTCGTCGTTCTGCCGGGTGACCAGATGAAGGTAGTGATCCTGACGTGCGATGGCGGCTGCAATCCAGATCGTCTTGGCGACCACATTCCTGGTTGCAGGAATCGGTAAGTGGCTGCAAGCGCAGGACTTCGCGACCGCGTTACGTTCGAGTCACGTCCCACGGGGTCCAGCCGCGGTCCTGACCTGGAGCGTCCCTGCCCTGGAAGTTGTTATCGCCTTGTCCCTAGTCTGGGGCTCGGGACGGTCGATACTGGCCGGGACAACGGCAGCAGCCGGGCTATTGATCCTGTTCAGCTCGTGGATCGGCTGGGTGCTCACGCGGCGGATCAGCATCCGCTGCGGATGCTTCGGAGCATCGCAGCGGTCCCTCGGCCCGCGCAGCCTGGCCCGGAATCTCGCTCTCCTGTCGCTGGCGATTGTCGCGGTCTGGCTTGAGCGTGCCAACGTGAGCCAACTCTTGCCGCGGCCCTCCGTTGCCGCTGCGATTTCGGTGACGTCCAGCGCGATGGCCGTGTCCTTGCTCGTCGCATTCCTCCGTGCTCGCCCCGCGATGGTGCTGACTTCCGGGGATGCCAGGCGCGTAGAGGGCGAAGGCGGCCTACGTTCGAACGGCGGCGCGCCGAGGAGGCATTGATGTCAGCATTTCAGGTTTCGTATGTCTTCCTGTGGCTGCTGGTCCTCGCATTGGGGATCTTGGTCTTGCTGCTGTACCGCCACTTCGGGCTGGTATCGATGGGAACGCTGGAAGGAGTCCAGCGAGACGGCGTGCCGGTGGGCGAGCAAGCTCCGGCCGTACTCGGGACATCTGCGGACGGCGAGCCCGTCACCTGGCGGCCCGGCCCGGAGCCGACGTTGCTGATTTTCGCGTCCCCGGAATGCGAGCCGTGTCAGGCGGTGTTGCCGCATGTCCGTCGGCTGGCGATGACAGTTCCGAGGCATGTGCTGCAGGTCGTGGCGGTCACCGAAGGACGCGAGGACGCCGCCGTCCGGCTCCGGGAGAAGTTCCAGCTGCCAGTGCCGTGCCTTGCCGAAGGCGGGGGCGGCGCGTTCTCCTCCTACCGGGTCCGCGTGACCCCGTTCGGCTTCGTGATCGGAGGAGACGGCCGGGTGCGTGCCAAGGGCCTGTGCAATCAAGCCAATCGACTGCGCGACCTGCTCTCCGCCGCCGGGATGGACGAGCTTGCAGGCATGGCCGTAGTCGATGACTTGGACGGGCCGCAGCGCGAGGTCCACGAGCCAGGCTATGACCGCGGCGAGAGAGAGGAAAAGGGGGCCACGAAATGACCGTCGTCCGAGCTGGCGAGACAATCGCCCGGAGCACGACTCGCAGGAAATTTCTCCAAAGGGCGTCCACGGTTACCTTTGCCGCCGTCACCGCGTGGTCGGTAAACGTCATCCGCCCGGATCTCGCCTATGCCTGCCCGTGCCAGAATTGCGATCCCGGGACGCCCTGCACCCCCATCCGCGACTGCCCGCATCCCGCAAATGACTGCCTGACCAGCGGAGACTGCAACACCGCGTACTGTAACTACCTCAAGAGCGTCCACTCGAACACTGGGTGCTGGTGCCAGGCGACGAAATGCTATAACTGCAGCAGCGGGCAGAACTCGTACTGCGGGTACTGGAAGTGCTGCGATTGTGCGTGCGGGACAACGCACTGCACGTGTCAGGGCTTCCACTACACCTGCCAGGGATGCCAGACGGCTAGCCCTGACTGCGTCCCCTGCTGTTAGGGACGCAGTGTGGGGCGTGCGCGGTGAGCAGGTCATGCTGAGCTTGGTCGTCGTAACAGCTATCGGGATGGCCACGGGCCTGCTCGCGGCGCATTCGCCGTGAACGGTGAATATGGCCATGGGGCTGAGCTTCTTCGGTCGAGGAAGAGAGCGAATGGGCGTTTCAGCAGGCCACGTGGCCGCTGCCGCCCTCGCCGGCGGCCTGGTCGGGTTCGTGGCCGGGGTGATCGGGCAGCCGGTTCACACGGTCGCGCCGGTGGTGGTGGTCCTTGCCACTCTCGTCGCTGTCGGATTTGCCGTGCGGGCAAATCAGACAGGGTATGGCAGGCACCGCCAGGTTCCCCGGTCCTGGATCCAGGCATACGGCGCCCTGCGGGCGTATGCGGCCTGGGGCGCGCTGCTCGGGTCGGGCGTCGCCACGGTCGTCCCGCACTCGGCGTATCTGGTGTTGCTGGCCGCCGAACTCGTCTCCGGCCCCAAGGCGGGGGCACTCGCCGGCGCCTCGTTCGGGCTCACCCGCGGGCTGGCGGCCGTGGCGCTGGCCCGGAGCCGGGGGCCGTCCGCGGAGATCGCCGACGTGCTGCCCCGGGCTCGGGCTCTTGCCGCACGCGGCAACCTGGCCGTGGCGGCGCTTGGCGGCCTGGCCCTGCTGGGAGCAACCGTCCTGTGAGTCGGCACGGCGGGCACCAGCGACGACCCGAGGCCGTATTGATGGGCTCCCCAGCAGGTCACCACCCGCCACGGGCCAGCCGCGTCCGGCGCGGGGCAGCCGTCGCGCTCCTGCTGACGCTGGCCGG
>WNGN01009655.1_pt1 | contig 11210 bp, 12 predicted proteins | sample 5400561 | NCBI WGS metagenome assembly WNGN01 (sample SAMN13153379, study PRJNA577476) | soil metagenome | isolation source: 115 cm soil or saprolite under Garry oak tree replicate 2 | place: USA:California | collected 2016-06-15 | reverse complement strand
CACGTGGAGCTGGATCTCGCGACCCCCCTCGCGCAGCGTCATCGTGGACGACACCGTCCGCGTCGGCATCGTCGGCTTGAAGCTCTTCAGTTCCTGGAGGTACGACTCGGCCTGCTGGAGGTTCGACTCGAGCCGCGCCTTCATCTCCGGGTTGGTGGCCCGCGTGATCTCGTCTTTCAGCTTCTGGATCTCGGCCGGGACGATCGTCTTGATCTGCTTCTCGACGAATGGAATCCCGCCGACGCCCACGTCCGGCTTGGTCAGGTTCTCCTGCGTTTGCGCGGTCGTGACGATTTCGAGGCCGGGATTGCCTTCGGCGTACACCTGGTTGCCCTGCCAGTGATCGAAGTGGAAGTGCGTGTTGATGAGCTTCTTGACCGGCTTGTTCGTGATGCCCTGGATCTCCTTGTAGAGGGCCCGGGCCGCCGACGGCTTCGAGTGCGAGTCGACCACGATGACCCCGTCGTCGGTCACGATCACCGCGGCATTGCAGTTGGTCTTGTACCTCGGCGCCGCGATCGCCGCGTACACGCCGTCGCCCACCTTTTTCAGCTCGAACAGCTCCTTGTCCGCGGTCTCCGCGTACGCGGGCATGCCGCAGCAGATCTCGTGCGGATCGAACGTGTGAATGGCGGCGGCCGCGATCCCCATCTGAGCCAGCACCTGTCGACGCGTCCATTGAGTGTTCATCGAGCGCCTCCGTTTCGGTTGCTCAAGACCACACGCTTCCACGTACGTCGAGACATCAGTGCATGACGAGGCCGCCGTCGACGCTGAGCGCCTGGCCCGTCATGTAGCCCGACTTGCCCGACGCGAGGAAGCCAATCACGTTGGCCACGTCGTCGGGACGCTCCATCCGCCCGAGCGGCACCTGGGCGGCGCGCTGCCGGGTGAACTCCTCGGGCGCCAAGCCCATCAGGGCGCCCTGCTCGCGCGCGACGACCGTCCACATGTCGGTCTCCACGAAGCCGGGGCAGACGCAGTTCACCCGGACACCGTCCTTGGCGTGGGCGAGCGCGAGGCTCTTGGTGATGCTGATCACGGCGGCCTTGCTGGCGTTGTACGGAAGGTTGTTGCGATTGCCGATCTTGCCCGCCATCGACGCGACGCTCACGATACTGCCGCGCTTCTGCGCGATCATCAGCGGCAGCACCGCCTGGCAGGCGAAGAACACCGCCTTGGCGTTGACATTCATCACCGCGTCCCAGTGCGCCTCGGTGACGTCGAGGGGCGCCGCGGCGCGGTAGATGCCGGCGTTGTTCACGAGGATGTCGATCCGCCCGAACTCGGCCCGCGTGCGCTCCGTCATGGCCGCGAGGTCGGTGCGTCGCGTGACGTCGGTCGGCACGACGCTGACGCGGCGCCCGAGCCCCTTCACCTCGGCGGCGGTGCGCTCGGCCCCGGCGCGGTCCAGCTCGGCGACGACGAGGTCGGCCCCCATCCGCGCGAGCTCGAGCGCGGTGGCGCGGCCGATCCCGCGGCCCGCGCCGGTGACGATCGCGACCTGTCCCGTGAGCTCCATTAGGTCGTCTCCCGTCGTGTGGCTGCCGCGCCGAAACCAGCCTAAGCGACGCGGTATCTCCGCACCAGGCCTTCGTCGAGGATCAGGCCGAAGCCCGGATCCTGCGCCACCTGCATGATCCCGTCCTTGATCGGGGGACGGTTCGCCCACATCGCCTGCCACACGGGATCGCGCTCGGGGTCGGCGAAGCACTCGACGTAGGTGCCGTGCGCCACCGCCGCGAGCAGGTGCTGGGCGATCTGCGGCTCTTCGTGGTGCGCCATCTGCACGCCGGCCGCGCCGCACACGAGCGCCGCGCGCCGCCACTCGGTGACGCCGCCGCCTTCCGAGGCGTCGAAGTTGACGACGTCGACGGCGCGGGCCTCGACGAGGCGGCGCACGCCGTGGTGCGTGAGCTCGCTCTGACCCGCGGTGATCGGGATCCGCGTCGCCCGGCGCACGCGCGCCATCATGCCGACGTCGTCGTACCAGTGGCACGGCTCCTCGAACCAGCGGAGGTCGAGGGGCTCGACCAGATGCGCGAAGCGCTCCGCCTCCTCCACCGACCAGCCGCGATTGGCGTCCACGGCCAGGATGAACTCCGACCCCGCCGCCTTGCGCGCAACCTCGACGCGCTTGGCGTCCTCCTCCGGCGTCAGTCCGCCGACCTTGAACTTGCAACCCGCCATCCCGGCCTGGCGGTACGCCTCCATCTCGCGCCCGATGTCGGCGTGCGTCTTGCCGTCCATGTAGTAGCCCCCGATGGAGATGATCGGGAGGCTCGCGCGCGAGCCTCCGAGGAGGGCGCTCACGCTCTCGCCCCGCGCCTTGCCGCGGAGGTCCCAGAGGGCGCAGTCCACGCAGGCGATCGCTTCGAGCAGCGTCTTCCGCTCGCGCGTCGCGTGGGTGAGCGCGAACAGCGTCTCCCAGATTCGCTCGCCCTCGAAGATGCTCAGGCCCGTGACGCGCGGGGCGAGCTCCTCGTGGATCAGGCGCACGATCTCGCGACCGTGCTCACGGTTGTCGCCGTTGTACACCTCGCTGACGAGACCCGCGTCGGTGCGCATGCGGGTGATGACGGTGCAGCGCTTGCGGACGGCGTACGTGCTGCCGCCGAAGTTCTTCGTCAGCGGGATCTCGATCGCGATCGCCTCGACGCTATGGACGCGCATGGTGCCGTGCCGACCCGACCCGCTCGCCCCGTCAGTTCGGCACGATCGCGGCGCGCGTCACGTGGCCCTGGTCTTGTTGAACGAAGGCGTCGTTGATCGCCTCGAGCGGGAACTTGTGGGAGACGACCTTCTCCCACGGGTAGCGCGTGAGCGTGCGGTGCATGAGGTCGAGCGCGCCGCGCAGATGCTCGGCTTCGTAGTGCGCGAGGCCGAGGATCTTGCGGTTGCCGAAGACGATCCACGCGGGGTCGAACTCGGCTTTCCAGCCGATATTGATGTTGCCGATCTCCAGATACGTCCCCTCGGGCGCCGTCATCCGGAGCCCCTCGTCGACCACCTTCGGGTTGCCGACCAGCTCCATGACGATGTCGCCGCCCCAGCCGTCCGTGAGCGCCTTGACTCGCTTCACGCGGGCCTCCGGCGTCGCATGCTCGCGCAGGTCGACGATCTCGTGGGCGCCGAACCGCCGCGCCAACTCGAGCCGCTCGTCCACGCCGTCGATGACGATCACGCACGCCGCGCCCATCTCGCGCGCCACCGCGCACGCGTAGACGCCGAGACCGCCCGCGCCCTGGATGACGACGATCTGCCCGGCGCGGAGCCCGGCCAGGTCGAGGCCGGCGTAGACCTGGGTGTAGGCGCAGTTCACGCCCGCCGCCATCTCGTCGGTGATCTCGTCGGGGAGCTTGAAGACGGCGTGGTTCGGTCGCAGGTAGAAGTACTGGCCGAAGCCTCCCTGGAAGTGTGGCCACGCCTCGCACGAGACGAGCCAGTTGGCCTGGCGCACCGGGCACGACTTGGTGCGTTGCCGGAGACAGGCGCGGCAGCGCCCACACGGGAAGAAGTACCGGTAGGCGACGCGGTCGCCCACCGCCACGGGCCGGCCGGCGGAGTCGGTCGTCACCCCCGGCCCCAGCTTCGCCACGCGTCCCACGTGCTCGTGCCCGGTGTTGAGCGGGAGCGGCCGGCCCATCTTCGCGTAGTCCAGCTCGCCCCGCCAGTAGTGGAGGTCCGAGCCGCACACGTTGGCGAGCGCGACCTTGATGAGGATCGCCCCCGGCTCCGGGTCCGGCACCGGGTACTCGCGGATCTCGAACGGCTTCCCCGCCCCGTGGAACACCGCCAGCCTCGCCGTCTCCGCCATGGCTCTCTCCTTTGGCTCGGGACCGCGCGCAGTGTAGCAGGCCGCACGGCTCATTATCCAGAGCGCGATCGAACCGTCGTGATAGGCTGCGGAGTGCCGCCGATGACACAGCTTTACGACGAGATTGGCGTCGGGTACGGGAACGCCCGTCGTCCCGACCCTCGAATCGCCGCGGCCATCGCACGCGCCCTGGATCAGGCGGACACGGTCGTGAACGTCGGAGCCGGCGCGGGCTCCTACGAGTCCTCGGCTCGATCCGTCGTCGCGGTAGAGCCGTCGTGGGAGCGTCGATACGGAGACCTCTTGCTCCGGTCGGAGATGGATCTGGGCTACCGTCTCGTCACCGCGAAGCGCGGGAGCACGGGAGCGGCCCGCGCCCGATGAGCCGTTTCACCGAAGCGCTCGTCGTCACCCCGCTCGCCGACGGCAACACCTGGGTGATCGTCCGACCGTTCGGCTACGACGTCGGACGCGAAGGCAGTGGTGATCGGATCGATGTGCGCGTGGGCTTCATGACCGACTTCGCGTCGATTCCACGCCTCTTCTGGATCGCGCTCCCGAAATGGGGCAAGTACGGGAATGCCGCGGTCATCCACGATTGGCTCTACTGGACGCAGCGTCGGTCCCGGCCGAGCTCGGACCGGATCCTTCGCGAAGGCATGGAGGTGCTGGCGGTTCCTGGGTGGCAACGCCTGGCCATCTACTGGGCGGTGCGCGCATTCGGGCGGCTCGCGTGGACGCGCAACCGCTGGGATCGGGACGCCGGCTTCGACCGCGTCCTGCCGACGCTTCCACTCAAGGCCACCGAGCGCTCCGCGCGTCCTGGGCTCGTCAGGCGCACGTGGACTCGGCTGAGGCTCCGGGGCTGAAATGAATATCACGATCCTGGACGACTATCAGGACACGATCCGGACGCTGGCGTGCTTCGGCAAGATCACCCGCCATCACGTCACGATCTGGAACGACCACACCAAAGACGTCGACGCGCTGGCCGCGCGGCTCAAGGAGACCGAGGCGCTGGCGCTGCTGCGCGAGCGCACGCCGATCCGCGCGCCGCTGCTCGAGCGTCTCGACAAGCTCCGCCTCATCAGCCAGGTGAGCGTGTACCCGCACATCGACGTCGAGGCCTGTACGCGCCGCGGCGTGATCGTGTCGTCCGCCATGGCGCCCGGCCGGCCGTCCTACGCGACCGCCGAGCTGACCTGGGGGCTGATCATCGCCGCGCTCCGGCGCCTGCCTCATGAAATGGCCGCGCTCCGCGCGGGGACGTGGCAGGCGTTCCCCGTCGGGACCGGCCTGCGCGGGAAGACGCTCGGCATTTACGGCTACGGCAGGATCGGCGCGGTCGTCGCAGGGTACGGCAAGGCCTTCGGCATGACCGTCCTCGCGTGGGGACGCGAGGCCTCGATCACCGGGGCGCGCGCGGACGGCTACGCCGTCACGGCGAGCAAGGAGGCCCTCTTCGCGGAGGCCGACGTGCTGTCGCTCCACCTGCGGCTCATCGACGCGACCCGCGGCATCGTCACCGCGGCCGATCTCGCCCGGATGAAGCCGACGGCGCTCCTCGTCAACACCAGCCGGGCCGGCCTGATCGCGCCCGGGGTCCTGGAGGCGGCGCTCCGTGCCGGGCACCCGGGCATGGCGGCGGTGGACGTCTACGAAGAGGAGCCGGTGCTCGGGGCCAAGCATCCCCTGCTGGCGATGGACAACGTGGTCTGCACGCCGCACCTCGGCTACGTCGAGCGCGACGGGCTCGAGACCATGTTCGGCACGATCTTCGACCAGATAATCGCCTACGCGAGCGGCAAGCCGATCAACGTCGTGAACCCCGAGGTGCTGGGCTAGGGTCGCGCATGCTCGACCATCAGGTTCTCGTCTTCACCGGCATCGCGGCGCTCCTCACCATCACGCCCGGAGCCGACACGTTTCTCGTGATCAAGAACGTGCTCCGCGGCGGACGCCAGGCCGGGGTCGTGACGACGCTCGGGATCTGCTGCGGGCTGTTCGTGCACGCGACACTTTCGGCGCTCGGGCTCTCGATCGTCCTGATGCATTCGGCGAACGCGTATCTCGCCCTCAAGTGGGCGGGCGCGCTCTACCTGATGTGGCTCGGGCTCGGGTCGATCCGCGACGCGATCCGCGGCGGCGGCGACGGGTGGTCGTGGTCCGAGCCCGCCGAGACCGACCCCCCTCGGAGCGAGCGGGTCGCGGCGTTTCGGCTCCGCTACCCGTTCGTGGAGGGCATGACGAACAACGTCCTGAACCCGAAGGTCGCCGTGTTCTACCTCGCCTTCCTCCCCCAGTTCATCGGCCCGGGCGATCCCGCGCTGGCGAAGTCGCTCCTCCTCGCGGGAATCCACTTCGTCCAGGGGATCGTGTGGCTCCTGGGGCTCGCGTTCCTGTTCGATCGAGGTCGCGCCGTCCTGGCGAGCGCGCGGGCGCGCCGCACGCTCGAGGCGATCTCGGGCACCGTGCTGCTCGGCTTCGGGGTGCGGCTCGCGTTCGAGGATCGGCGCTGAGCGAGGCGCGATCCGCGCGCCCGGCTACTTCTTGGGCGCGAGCCCCAGCCGCTGCTCCAGCAGGAGTCGCACCTCCTGCGCCGCGGCGCGCCAGAGCGGACCGCCGGGCACGTCGTACTCGGCCTGGACCTGCTTCCGGTACTCGGCCATCGCCGCGCACAGTGCGGCATCGCCTCCGAGATGTGCGCGATGAGGGGCGAGTTCCGGTGGACGTCCCCGCACCAGTTCTCGGCGAGCATCAGCACGTACGGCACCTGGGTGACGGTGCCGAAGAACTTCCGCTCGTCCTCGGTCAGGACCGATTTCGCGTAGTTGTCCTCGGTGCGGGCCCGGGTGTCGCCCATCTGGGCCATGTAGTCCTTCCAGGTCAGGCCTTTGGCGAAGCGCTGCGCGTCCAGGGGGATTCTCAGCTGGGTCATGTCGTCCTCTCCTCCGTTGGGGTTGCCGTCGCCGCCATTTATACACCAAACGCGGAGGCGAGGACAGGCGCGCCCGTCGGCCGGGCTGCGCGGCCCGCCGCGGTGTGATAGGACTCTGAGCGTGCGTCCCCCCGCTCGTCGCTGGCTGATCGTCGCCGCCCTGTTCGTGGTCACCTTCGGCATCGCGACACCGCTCGCGGCGTACGGCGTGTTCCTCCCCGTCCTCGCCGAGAGCTTCGGGTGGAGCCGTGGCGCCATCTCGACGGCGCTCTCGATCAACCTGCTGCTCGGCGGCCTCGCGGGCTTCGGTATCGGCGCCCTCGCCGACCGCCACGGCCCACGCGTCATGCTGGCCCTCACGGTGGCCCTGGCCGGCGCGGGCTTCGCCCTCGTCTCGATGGTCGACGCGCTGTGGCACCTCTACCTCTTTGTCGGGGTGATGGGCGGAGTGGGGATGTCGAGCTTCTACCTGCTCAGCGCGTCGACGGTGACGCGCTGGTTCGACGAAGGCCGCGGTCTCGCCCTCGCCCTCGTCCTGGTGGGGTTCAACCTCGGGTACATCTCGGGCGGGCCGCTCGCGGCGTGGCTCATCGCGCGGGTGGGCTGGCGCGGCGCCTACGCGCTTATCGGGAGCGGCTGCGGGCTGCTCACGATGCTCTCGGCGCTGACTGTCCGCCTGCCCCGCGCGGCCGAGGTGACGTCGCTCCTTCGGCCGGCGCGACACGCCGAGGCGACGGGCGTGGCCGCCCCGAGCGGCGGCGCCCCGCCCGTACGCGAGCAAAGCGTCACGCTCCGCGACGCGCTCGCCGACCCGCGCCAGTGGTACCTGAATTTCGCGTGGCTCCTGCTCGGCGGCCTCGCGTTCATGGTCTCCGTCCACATCGTGCCGTTCGCGCGCGACCAGGGCATCGGCCTCGCGGGCGCGTCGCTCGCGCTCACCGCCTACGGCGTCGGCTCCGTGGGCGGTCGCCTCGCGGCGGGCGTCGTGTCCGACCGACGCGGCACGATCACGACCATCCGCGTCGCCTACGTGATCGAGACGCTCGCGCTGGTCACGCTCCTGTGGATCCCGTCACGCGAGGCGCTGCTCGCCTCGCTGGTCATGTTCGGCGCGGGCTTTGCGGCGTCGGATACGATGATCGTGAAGGTGATCCCCGACGTGTTCGGGATGCGGGCGCTCGGCGCCATTATGGGCGTGCTGACCCTCGGCTGGCGCTCCGGGGCCGCGCTGGGCCCCGCCGCCGCAGGGTTCCTCTACGACCTGACCGGCTCGTACACCGTCCCGTTCGGCGCGGCGCCGGTCGCCGTGCTCGTGAGCTGGGGGCTCTTCGCGCTGGGCACCTCGCGCCGGCCCGGCTGAGCCCCGAGGCCGCCCCACGGCCCATGTGCTCGAGGTCGAAAATCCGGCGTGACAAACGGGCGGGTCGTCCTACAATTTAGGGGGACCGCTCAATCGTACGGCTAGTGTGCCCCTAACATAATTCGGCTACTCGCCGAGCGAGACCGCAGCGTGCGGGGCCAAATGACGGTCGTTGGCCCGGCACTCGTAGAGAGGAGACACCGCGTATGCAGAGGAGCCATCCCTTCGTCCTGCTTCTTGTAGCAGGGTTGCTCACCGGGTGTGTCTCGTCGTCCAAGTATCGCGAGCTGGAGAGCAAGGCGTCAACGGACCGGACCTCGCTGGAGAAGGACATCGCCTCGCTCCGGTCCCAGGTCGCCAGCCAGCGCGACGAGGTCGCGCGTCGCGAGGCGCAGATCGCGACCCTCAATCAGCAGATCTCGTCCCTCAATCAGCAGTCGACCGATCTGGAGGCGAAGAAGGCCGGGCTGGAGCGTGACATCGCCGCCCTCGGCGACCGGCTCGGAGACGCGGAAAAGCGGGCGGCCGAGGCCGCCGCGCAGAAGGACGCGGAGATCAACCGCCTCAAGGGAACCTACGACAGCCTGGTCAAGGACCTCCAGAGCGAGATCTCGAAAGGCGAGATCAAGGTCACGCAGATCCGGGACAAGCTCTCCGTTCAGATGGTGGAGAAGATCCTCTTCGACTCGGGCAAGGCGGAGATCAAGGCGCAAGGCAAAGAAGTCCTGGGCAAGGTCGGCCAGGTGCTGCTCGGGGTGAAGGACAAGCAGATCCGGATCGAAGGGTACACCGATTCGGTGCCGATCGGCGTCGCGCTCCGTCAGCAGTTCCCGACCAACTGGGAGCTGTCCGCAGTGCGGGCGACGACGGTGCTCCGGTTCCTGGAGGAGAAGGCCGGCGTCGACGGCAAGAACCTCGCCGCCGTCGGCTATGGGCCCTTCCGGCCGGTCTCCAGCAACGACACCCCCGAAGGAAAGGCCGAGAACCGCCGGATCGAGATCACCCTGACGCCGCTCGACGTCCAGGAGGTCTTGAAGGGGCTGAAGTGACGCACGGCCAGGGAGGCCTGGACATCGTCAGCCCGAGCTAAGAGAGCGACGCCATGGGCGCCGATTCGGCGCCCAGCCAAGGACGACTTGGCGTCCATGGCGTCTCTCCCGGCCCGAGGCGGGGCGCCACCACCGGCGCCCCGCCTCGATGCGAGAGGAAACGGTTAGGGGAAGTTCGCAACCTTCCGGGCGTCGCCGACGAGCTCGAGGATGTGCATGCCCGTGTTGGCCCGGTCGACGATGATGACGTACCCCCGGTCGTCGACGTCGACGTTGTTGGTCTGGATCGCGATCTTGCAGGTCGACGGGTCGTTGTTATCGCGGCACCGCACGTCCGTGTTGGCCGTGGTGGCCGGGATGTAGAACGCGATCTCCACCGGATTGAAGGGATCGCGAATATCGACAGCCCGCACACCGGCGTTGAACCACGCGAAGAACATGATGCGCCCGTAGTAGATCGTCGTGAAGTTCTCGCTGCTCGAGTGGGACCCGAAGCGGCCGCCCACCTGACAGAACTGCTGCGGGGCCTCCGGCACCTGGTAGTTGGAAACGTTGAACGGCTTCGACTCGGTGGTGACGTCAGCGATGTAGACGAGCTGCCGGTTCTCCTGGCACTCGTTGGCCGTGGACTCGTTCGTGATGACGACGAAGTCGCGGACCGCGCCGCTGGTGTTGTCGCTGAAGTCCGGAACCGGCTGTCGGAGGACGGGGAACGTGGTGTGGGCCCCGGCGCTCGGGAACAGGTCGAGTTTGCCGACCTGCGGGAAGAGAAGCTGGGCAGGCGAGGGCTTCACGCGTGGACTGGTGCTCGTGGGATTGTCCGAGACAAGCGGTCCCAGGCTCGAATCGTTCAGGAGCTTGTCACGGTCCACGATCTGCAGCACGCCCTGGCTGCTGGTGCCGTAGCCGAAATAGATCCGGTTCTTCCCCGACCCGTTCGGAAGCCCGTTCGGTCCCAGGGAGATCGGGCCGTGGAGGTTGATGGGCGCTGGGCCCGTGGACCCGGGCTCCTGCCCGACGAGACCGAAGTTGCGGAGGAAGACCGGGTTGGCGGGGTCACTGAGGTCGAAGACCTTCGTCATGCGGCTGACCCGCCATCCGTCGGGCCGCCCGTCGGAGACCAGGTAGGCGATGCCCGTGTCGCATTCCCACCAGCTCTTGTGGGCATCCCTGAGATTGTCGACGGGAGTCGAGACGAGCACGGGGTTGCTCGGGTCGGTGACATCAAAGACCTCGTGCCCCTGCGTGCCCTTCTCGCGGAGCAGGTATGTCTTGCCCGGAACACCTTTGGGAAGGGTGCTGCCGTCGCACGCTCGGACCATCTGAGCACCGCCGGCCTCACCAGCGCCTGCCGGCCCTGGGATGTGGAAGAGATAGACCGGCCTCGCCGGGTTCGTGACGTCGACGATCGACGTGCCGTTGGACTCCACTGGTGCTCCGCGCTTCAGCGTGTTCGGCGCGCTCCCCCCGTGATGGCCGATGTAGGCGATCCACCGCTTGCCCTGCTGATGGATGATCGGCTGATAAGCGGAGCGCCCCTGGAGAGGGTCGAAGCCGACCAAGCGCATGTCGTGCTGCGAAGACCCATGCCCCGGGGGTCGCGGCCCCCTCGGCTGGATGCTCGTGCCTCCCATCAGCTCATCTTCGTCATGCGTGAAGGCCGGCCCCGCGGTGACGAACAGCAGCGCGAGCGGCGCGACGAGCAGCAGCAGTCGGAAGCACCACCGGCGGGTTCGTTGCGAACTCCTTCGCAGACTGGTCATCGTGCGCCTCCATCGGGCGACGCCTGTTCACTCCACGTGGCGGTCTCCGATCGTGCGGAGAGACGCAGGGGGGGAGCGCGGGACGAGGGCGTGGCCAGTGGACGGGCGATCGCGCGCGAGGTCGCGGACCGCGCCCCAAGGCTCCAACGTGTACAGGTCAAGGCGAAAACGCCCCCAGGAGGAATGCGGCGAAAGATAGGCGGGCCCTCGAACGATGTCAAGCGCCTCGGCGCTGCCACCGCACGTTCTTGGGAGCCGCACGGCGCGCGGTGCTAGACTCCTG
>WNGN01008723.1_pt1 | contig 11212 bp, 7 predicted proteins | sample 5400561 | NCBI WGS metagenome assembly WNGN01 (sample SAMN13153379, study PRJNA577476) | soil metagenome | isolation source: 115 cm soil or saprolite under Garry oak tree replicate 2 | place: USA:California | collected 2016-06-15 | reverse complement strand
CATTGACGTGGGCGGTGGACATGGCGGATTGATTACCTCGATTTTGCAACGCAATCCGCAGATGCGGGGAATCCTGTTTGACGCGCCGCAAGTGATCGAAGGCGCAAAAGACCTGGTCGCGAAGTCCGGCGTCGGCGATCGCTGCGAATTAGTCGCCGGAGACTTTTTCAAATCGGTGCCCGCGGGTGGCGACCTGATCATCATGAAGTGGATCATTCATGACTGGAACGACGATCAATCCGTGGCTATCCTGAGAAACTGCCATCAGGCGCTGCCTGAGAAGGGAAAGCTTATTCTGGTCGAAGCTGTCATACCTCCGGGCAGTGAAATGCACTTCAGCAAATTTATGGATCTAAACATGCTGGTGATGACCGGCGGCCGCGAACGAACGGAAGCTGAGTTTGCAAAGCTTTACGAAGACTCGGGTTTCCGCTTGACGCGAGTCGTTCCGACGGAGTCGCTGTTTAGCGTCATCGAAGGGGTGAAAGTCTAGGACGACGTCGGCTGGGCCAGAAACCTTCTCTGGCCCAGCGCATGGAAATAAGCCCACCTCAAGTTCAGCATATTGAACACATACACCAGCTGCCCTACTTTAACAGATTCAGTTCTCGCTAAATGCTCGGACTTGGACAGCCGAGCAACATTTTCTATTGACGTGCGGTTCGGACGAGATATATAGTGCGCTCCGATCCTAACGCTGTCGTCTATGATCTCGTAGATTACAGCATTACCGTTATCGCTTCCTCATTGGTTTACGCCTTCGAAATCGCAAATCTGGGCGCGCCCGACCGACGCTCTTTAGAGTTCCAGATAAACCGACTTTATTTCCCAATAGCTAAAACCGTAATTTTACTGAAAGGAAGGATGGGTCAAATGCGACGCTTAGCCTATTACCTAATAGTGTTGGTCATTAGCGCACTGCCATTAACCATAGGTTCTATGTTCCCCAGCAGGATGCTGGCGAAAGACGGCCAAAAATCGCGGCAAAAGGTTGCAGCGAACGAATTGTTCTATGACCAGGACGTCAGAAAAGATCGAGGTCGCGTGACCAGGCCCGCCGCCAAGCGGAACGGTGTTTTTGGGGTGCCTTCGTTTGCCGCGCAGTCCGGTGATTTTATCGATAAGCCCCGGGGGGTGATGCCGGATGGTGCGGCAGTCACACCCAAGCTTTCGCTTCCAAGTGTGACGTGCCCTCAACCGGGTCCGGATCCAGGGTGCAACATGACTTACCACGGGGGATCGCTGGTCCTCGGCCCGCACACTACTCATGTTGTGTACTGGGAGCCGGCCGGCTCTGCGGTGACCGCCAACTACCACTCGTTGGTCGAGCGCTACCTGACCGACGTCGCAGCCGACAGTGGTCGGGTGACGAACGTTTACGCCACCGATACCCAGTACAATGACTCTGGCAATAATTTCATTCAGTACCAGCAAACCTTTGGCGGCGCGTCGACAGACACGACCGCCTTCCCGGCCACCCAAGCGGGTTGTCCGACGACTGATGGAACGATCAATGTAGGGAACTGCCTAACCCAAACCCAGGAGGCGACCGAACTCGACAACTTCATCCAGGCCAACGGCCTGCCGCGCGGGCTCGGTCACATTTACTTCCTGCTTCTCCCTGACAACGTTGAGACCTGCGACGACTCCTTCAGCAACTGCGGGAACGTCCTCGACTTGCCGAACCGTTATTGCGCATACCACAGCTCGTTCAACATAAGCAGTCACGGCCTGACGTTGTGGGCGAACCAACCCTATATCGGGTTCGCCTCGAATCACTGCAATAGCGGCAGCACGAACGCCAGGCCCAACGGTGACGTCACTGACCACGAACTCAACGTGATCAGTCACGAACATAATGAGACCGTCACCGATCCGACAGGTGGTGGCTGGTTCGACGTCGATGGCACAGGTGAGAACGGAGATAAGTGCAATTTCGACTTCGGTACCGCCATCGCGTCGAACGTCAACGGCAACTACAATCAGTTGATTAATCACAATCCGTACGAGATCCAACAGGAGTGGAGCAACGCGATTACTGGCTGCGCCCTGAACTTCGGGGCAGTCAACCCGACGGCTGCTTTCACTTTCTCCCCGGCCTCGCCGAAGGCCCTGGATCCGGTAAGTTTTGACGGCACGGGCTCGCATTCGAACAACACCGGCGGCTACATCATTGACTACAGCTGGACCTTCGATGACGGCGCCACAGGATCCGGGGCGACGCCGACCCACACCTACGCGCAGTCTGGCGCCTACAACGTGATGCTGACGGTGAAGGACGACGCCGGGCTGACGGACTCCGTCAGCCACACCGTGACGGTGGTCAAGCGTCCAACGACGATGGCGTACACAGGTGCCACGTCAGGAGACTACCATGATGCCGTTACGCTCAGCGCTCACCTGACCGACACTGGAACCTCGGGCCCGCTCTCCGGTAAATCGATCACCTTCACGATCGGCGGGCAATCATGCTCGGCCCCGACTAATCTCTCGGGTGACGCGTCTTGCTCGATTACCCTGACCCAGACTCCCGGCGGCTACACCGTTAACGCCTCGTTTGCGGGTGATGCGGTTTACGCTGACAGCAGCGTCTCTCAGCCGTTCTCTATCACGAAGGAAGAGACGACACTCACGTTCACCGGTCCGACGGTGATCCTTGCGGGGAGCGGGATCTCTACGTTGAGCGCAATCCTGGTCGAGGACGGCACTAATGACAACGACGGGGATGGCGGAGCTTGCCCTCCATTTCCGAGCGGACAGACCGTCACGCTCAGTCTCGGCACGCAGTCGTGCACTGGGACGACCGACTCGTCAGGAAATGTAAGCTGTAGCCTGTCTTCTGTCATTGTCCCGTTGGGGCCGGAGCCTCTTAAGGCAGAGTTTGCCGGCGACGCGTATTACCTGGGCTCCTCGGACACGGGCAAGACGGCGATCGTATTCGCCTTCCCGAGCCGTGGCGCGTTCGTGCTTGGCGACTCGACCGTTGCAAGCGCGAGCCCAACGACGACTGTGTACTGGTGGGATGCTGTCTGGTCGAACCTAAACAGCCTGAGCAGCGGAATCGCCCCGCTCTCATTCAAAGGCTTCGCCGGAATCGTAACATCGCTCCCGTCGCAGAGTCCCGCTGACGTTTGTGGCACGATGTTCATGACACTTCCTGGAAACAGTCCGCCGCCAACAAGCGAAGTGCCCGCCTACATGGGCGTTCTCGTCGGCAGCTCTGTGACTAAAGGGGGAAATGATATCAGCGGGAATTGGGGGAGCATAGTGGTTGTCAAGACTGAGCCGGGATACGCGCCTAACCCCGGTCATCCAGGTACTGGCAAGATCGTCGCAACCTTCTGTCCATAGCGAACCGATGTAAATCGCGAGGGCACGCATTAATCGGCAGCACCCCTCGCGATTACTGACTGGTTGGTTCAGCCGGCACGAGCGCGATTTGTGCCGCGATTCGAGTATTGTTTTCCAGCAGCGCAATATTAGCGCGCAGGGTTGCGCCTTCGCTGAGCTCTGCCATCCGCGCCAGCAGAAACGGCGTGAGCTCGCGGCCCGAAATCTTCGCGCCGTCCGCGGCTTGCAGAGACGCCTCGAGAATTTCATTCAGATCGTTCGGCGGCACTTCCTCAGCGCTCGGGATGGGCACAGCAACCAGTAAACCGCCACCAATTCCCAATTCGTGTTGAGTTCTAAACAGGCGCATGACTTCTGCGGGCGAATCGCAACGCACATCAACCGGCAACCCACTATGCCGTGAATAGAACGCGGGCAATTCGTCGCATTGATAACCGGCCACGGTGACGCCGTGCGTTTCCAGCCATTCGCGCGTCGCCGGTAAATCCAAAACGATCTTAGCGCCCGAACAAACGACAATCATTGGCGTCCGGGCGAGCTCAGGCAAGTCTGCCGAGACATCCGGCAAAGATCCGCGATGTACGCCTCCGATGCCGCCGGTGGCGAAGGTCGTAATTCCGGCTCGGTGCGCAATCCAAATCGTGCTCGCCACCGTCGTTGCGCCACTCCAGCGGCGGGCGACGGCGACCGCCAGATCGCGCGTGCTGAGTTTCCTGATTTCATCGGTGTTTGCGAGATATTCGATTTGGCGTTCGTCCAGCCCGACGCAGAGTTTCCCATCGAGCACTGCGATTGTCGCCGGTGTGGCACCCGCTTCGCGGACGATCCGTTCCAGCCGCTGCGCTGTCTGCAGATTTTGTGGCCGTGGCAAACCGTGAGCGATTACGGATTTTGTGGCCGTGGCAAACCGTGAGCGATTACGGTTGATTCGAGAGCGACAACCGGTTTGTTGTCGGCGATTGATGAAGCAACCTCCTGGGAGATGCTGATCAGATTGTGGTTCATTCAATTAATCGGGTTTGACGTCAGTGCCGCTGCCTCAGCAGGTGCGGACAATGATTCAATGCTGAGTCGAGTGCCGATTCCATTCGCTTACGCGGATGGGACTGACCTTTCGCCGCCGGCGAAGGTTGCCTCCGCTCCATTCTTGCGCAATCCAAATATCGTTCCACCACCTTCTCGCTTCGTCCACTCAACTTCCGCATCAATCATGTTTGCGCGCGCTCGGATATTTGCCACGCCGCGGCCGGAATTCTTTTTTGCTTCGCTTTCATCAAAGCCGCGCCCGTCGTCTTCAATGGTCAACTCAAACGCGCCGGCTTCAATCATCGCGCCCATCTTAACGAGCTTCGCGCCGGCATGGCGGCAAATGTTACTTAGAGCTTCCTGCGCGATCCGGTAGATTTGAATTTGCGCGTTCGATGGTAGGTTCAGTCTTTCGTCGAGGTCGTCATCGCACTTGAATTCGTAATCGAATTTGCAATCAGGCGAAGCGTGTTCCACTGCATGAGCCAGAGCAAACTGCAACGCCGCGGACAATCCCACGTTTTCCAATGCTGATGGGCTAAGGTCTTCGCAGATGCGCCGCACCTCGTGCGAGATGGATTCAATTTCATGTCGCAACGCACTCGGCGCTGAGTTGGTCCGGTTGGGCCGTGCATTGTCGGCGCCGGTAGGAAGCTGGTCGACCAACAGCGCAAGATTCCTTAAGTCCGCGAGGGTTTGATCGTGTAGATCACGCGCGATGCGCCGGCGCTCGGCTTCCGTTTCGTTGGCCAGTTGCAGCCGCGCATTCGCCAAATCGCGATTTGCCGCCGCCAGTTCAGCGCTGGTGCGATGAATCCGCCGGTTCTGAAAATATCCCCAACCCAAAGCGATTAAGGCGAGCAGTAACAAGACTGCGAGGGCCGTCGAAGTCCAGGGAAAAGGCGCGCGCGAAACCGTGAACTCGAATGAGAGGGGAGTCGCCGGCGTCAGATCTTTGGTAAACGCACGTGCCACAACTTTGTAATTGCCGGGCGTAAGTTTTTCCATTGCAAACTGAGAATCATGCGCCAATTTCTCTCGAATGATCTTTCCGGAACTGTCGTACAGGGCGAAGGCGTATTGAAATTGCTCGGGAAAGGTGCGGCTACTAATTGCCGTGACGTCGAGCAACAAACTGTTCTGTGGGTAATCGAGCAGCAGGCGCTGGCTTAATTCGCTGGGTTGATGAATCCTCTGACTAATCACTCGCGCCGGCAGCACCGTGGGCGGAGTATGTCCCGGTTGATAGCGCACGACCCCGCGGTTCGTGCCCACGATGACTCTTTCGATGCCATCGGCCGAAGTTTCCGACAAGACCGCGAAGGTTCGTTGCGAAGGCAGTCCCTGCTCGACATCCAGTCGCGAGACTATTGCTCCGAATTGATCGTCAAGCGCGACTTTCAGTAACCCATTGCCCACGGTCGCACACCAAATCTGTTTGCTGTGAGAACTACCGGCGCTCAGGCTCAGGTTCCGAGCGTTGACTCCGGGCACGACATCTTTCAGCTGGCCCGATTGAAAAAGGAACAGGCCCTTCCCACCGGCGATCCAAACGTCCGATCCGTCGGAAACGAGCGACCAGATCGCATCACCCTTCAATTTCTCCAGCGCATTTTCGGAAGTCGTTTGCTTGCCGTCAAAAAAGAAAAGGCCGGCGCTGGCAGTCCCAATCAACAAACGATCCTGGATATCTTTGCCGAGGCAGGTAATTTCTCGCAGGTGAGGATCCGAGTCGGCTGAAGGCCACACCAGTATGCGCTGCGAGCCCTGGAGCTTTTCGACTCCATAGCCGTAAGTCGCAATGTAGGTCACGCCACCAACAGTCGCGACCGCCCTCACATTGTCTGAGTCACCCGCGGAAGGTATTCGTGTAAATATCGCGTCGTTATTCGCGGACGATTGAAACAAACCATTCGCCGTAGCAACCAGCACGCGCCCTGCCTTGTCTTCGCCGAGAGCATAGACGATTCGTCTTCCAATCTCGGGAACCATGCTCCACTTTTTCGGACCATCGTTCGCGTATAGTCCGGCGTTCGTGCCCGCCAGCACGCGCCCATGCGAAGAGCGAAGTAAGGCCCGCAGATAATTAGCGCTTGGGTCGTCGCTGATGCTTTCCGCGCGCACCGCATTTGGATCGTATCGACAGACGCCTTTGTCAGTGGCGAACCAGACGACTTCTTCCACGTCGACGAAAACTCCGAAGATGTGATCCGAACGAAGCGCGCCGCCGCTGCCTTCGAAAGTGAAGTGCTCGACCGGCTTTCCGTTTTGAAGATGAAAGGCGCCCCGGCCATCGGTGGCAACCCAGATGTCGTCGCCTTGCCCGCGTGCGATCGCCGTTACCGCGCCGGTTGGGGCGTTGACCTTGTTTGGCTTGAACGGATCTGTGCTGTCGAATAAACCGCTGTCATCACCACGCGTTTGCGTGCCCAGCCACAAACGGCCCTGACCATCGGTCGCCAGCGCATTAATGAAATAGCTGCGCTGCTTGCTGACAATTTCCTTAGCTTCTCCGTTTTCGATTAGCAGAAGGCCGCGGCTCTGAGTGCCCGCGTAGAGTTTTTCGCCAACCATGGCGAGGCTCGTTAACTTCAGCGACGCCGGGTGGTCCTTGTCCGCGGTTTGCAATGATTCGTTAGGGATTGACTTGACCACGAAAGTGAGCCCGGGAGCGCCGTCACCCGGTTGCGGCGTGGCATTCTCTGCGCCTTGGCGCTTTGCGAAACAATCAAAGACTTGACCGTTCTCGGTAGCCATGATGGCCCGGTCCCGTTGCGGCGCGAGGATCGCGGTGATTACTTTGCCAGTGGTTTCCCTGATCGGATGAAATCGGCCGTTCCACATCCACGTCGCGCCATTGTCTGTTCCAATCCAAAGCGCGCCGGTTTCTTCGTCTGCCTTCAGCGCCAGTACTCGGCCCGCGGGCAATCCTTCAGCATTGATCGCGTTGGTGCGGCGGCCATCGTATCGCGCCAGCCCTCCATCAGTGGCAAACCAGGTTACGCCGAACTGTGTCTGGGCGATCGCGTGAGTACGATCCGAAGGCAAACCATGAAACGAGGTAACCGCGCCCCATTGATGCAGGTTCGGCGGCGGTGTCGGAGAAGGCGATGGCGAGGGAGCCGGTGTTGGCGTGGCTTGAGGTTGGGTTGTTTGTGTTTCTGTTTGCGAGAAGGCAGAAGGCAGAAGGCAGAAGGCAGTAGACAGTAGGCAAAAAACAGAAAGCAGTAAAACAGCAAGCAGTAAGCGGTGAGTGAGGAGCGTAACGTTATCTATTAGCTTAGGTTCAATACGGCATCCAGACTTTGCGGCTTCGCCGCGCCGATGTGCGGAAAGGCTCCGCCCTTCCGTGCTTGCCCTATTTGATTTATCGCGTCGAGGCTCAGCCTCGGCGCGCACAAGTGACGGAGCGTCACCGGTCTTTGCAACCTGCGCTGTCCTCCTATTTGCTCTTTTCATAAACCGGAGGAAGGGGATAGTCATCAGGAAGTGGATCAACGAGCCATGATTGCTGCATTTCAAGCGCTGATTTCTTGTCCAGCGTATAGCGGGATGCAGGCGTTATCAGATCGACCGAGTAAATGATGTCGCTATCTTCGCCCAGCTGGTTTCGGAACGCGATGACTCGGTCCTCGATCATCGCTTCACCCGATTCTTCATAAGCTACAACGAAACGTGCTGCTCGCATGCGCCCCAAACGAGTTGCCGTCTTGCTTATCAAACGGACTTTACTATGTTTTTCTCTTAACCAATCCAGGCAGCTTCTCATTTCGTCGTCGGGAGAGCCGTACTCCATCGAGTCATAAGTGGCGTCGACCCACAAGCGAGCCTTTGTCCAGGACACCGAAGTTGGATTGATCAGATTAATGCCGAAACCGTGGTTAGGATTTGGGGCCGGACTACCTACGCCAATCATTCCTTTGGGCACCAAGACCGAGTAGGCGTAGTCGAAGTTCGCGTAACGGCCTTCGACTATCATGTTTTCTTCCGATGCATCTGTTTGGGCATCTTCTGACTTACGAGTCGCCTTAGATTGGGATTCGATATCTTGACATTGAGGTCGCCGCTTCCAAACTGCGGCGGTAAGCCTCGCTGCTGCGAGGCCCAGACTGAAAGTCACTAGTGATATCGCGAGCCACCCAGGGAGTCGCTTCATCTCAACCACCTTCCTGGATCATTTCCGCATCTTTCCCGCCTCCTTTTTTTGCTCTTCGTGAAACTTTTTCTCGTCGCGCTCGAGCCAGCCTTCAAGATCGACTGCCGCTTTTTCCAGCTCGTCATTATTCAATAGCCCGCGCCGCAGGGCTTCAAAGAACGCCCGGGTCCGCACGTTGTAGGCGAGTTTTTCATAGGCTTCATGCGGCGTGCCTTCGGCAATCGAAACAAAAAGTTTTTCATAAAGAGTGGCCAGCCGGCTCTCGACGCCGCGCAGGCTTAAGCTGCATTTGCGCGCGATGGCCCAGTTCGAAAGTCCGAGCGCGAGATAGTAAAGCGCTTCGGCCTCGAATTCAGTCAGGAGCGGACGCTTGAATGAATCCTTGAAGGCCGGATCGATCATGTCAGCGCCATCTTCCAACACGGCGGCGACAAACCGCAGGAAGCGCGATTCGGGGTTGTTCTTATGAATGAAGCCGTAGGCCGGCGGCGGATCGACCGACTTTACAATCTTGCGAATTTCGTTGATATAGATTTCGTGCGGGAACTGGGTCCAAAAGATAATTCGCGCTTTGGGAAAGTCTCGCCAGATGGCGCGCGCGGCCTTCACGCCGGAAAGCTTCGGCATTTGAATGTCGAGAATGCAGACGTCAGGTTTGTTCTTCAGCGCCAGGGTGACAGTTTCTTCACCATCGCCGGCTTCCAGCACCGGCTTATGAAGAGGAAAGTCGCGTTCAAGTATGTCGCGCAGGTAAGTGCGCTGGGCCACATTGTCTTCGGCAATTAGGATGGACATCGACGAGATGATACTCGAAAGACTGAAGCGCTGTAAGTGTGGCGCGCCACAGTTGCATAAATGGAAGCGCGCAGTATGATTTGGGCATGGATGCGGACCCGGATCGATCAAGATTCGTTCATCCGTCGGATTTGTGGACGTGGCGCGGAAGAGTAGGTCGTTTTAAGTACGCCGGCCTTGGAATATTCTTTTTTGCGGTTAAGCATACAATTGATAGATTCGTCGCGGCGTCGTTCGGATATCGGTGGACAATTCTCGATTACTGGGTTTACACAGACAATGGAGTCGAGAAGATCTCCCACACGCGAGCTGAATTCTATGCGACGCTGATCCTGGTCGCGCTTCCCTTCATTTGGATCGGTGTCATTCTCACGTTGCGCCGCTTGCGTGACACAGGATTGCCGTTGTGGTGCGTCATGTTGTTCTTTGTGCCGTTTATTAACCTGCTGTTCTTTTTAGTGTTAAGCATTTATCCGTCGGCATCGAAAGAAAAGAGCGAGCTTTCAGAAAGCGGCTTTAGGCAAGCATTCTCCCGCATCATTCCGACGAGCGAATTCGGCAGCGCCGCGATGGGAGTTTTGATAACAACTGCGCTCGCAGTTGTTTTCACTTTAATAAGCGTAAATGTTTTGAGTCAGTATGGGTGGGGACTCTTTGTTGGTATACCGTTTTTCCTCGGTCTCAACTCGGTGTTGATTTATGGATATCACGAGCGTCGACCCTACCTGAAATGTCTCGGCGTTGCACTATTGTCTGTCCTATTCGTCGGCGCGGCTTTGTTCGTAATCGCATTTGAGGGTCTGGTCTGTATCGTCATGGCTGCCCCATTGGCGATTGTATTAGCGGCCTTGGGCGGATCTATCGGATTCGAATTTCAACGACACTATTCCTTCCAGGCTGAATCATTTCAAATGTTGTCGTTATTAGTTATCGCCATACCAGCTTTGATCTTGATCGAGAACTTGACTGCACTTCAGACACCGACCTTTTCAGTCAGAACAGCGGTGGTTATCGATGCGCCGCCGGAAAAAGTGTGGACAAATCTGATCGCCTTCGCCGAACTACCGCCGCCAAAAGAATTACTGTTCAGGACGGGAGTTGCTTATCCAATTCGAGCTAAGATCGACGGCACAGGTGTGAGAGCGGTCCGTCATTGTGTCTTCTCGACTGGTGAATTCGTAGAACCAATTCGAGTTTGGGATGAACCGCGCCTTTTGAAATTCGATGTACGATCCCAACCGCGCACAATGGACGAGTTGTCGGTCTACAAGGCGTTGCGTCCTCAACATCTGGAAAACTTTTTGGTATCGCGGCAAGGACAGTTCGCCTTGACTCAATTGAGCGATGGTCGAACGTTGCTCGAAGGCACAACCTGGTATGAAAATCGATTTTGGCCAGCGCAATACTGGCGGCTCTGGTCTGACTTCATCATCCATCGCATTCATTCTCGCGTCCTTTTGCATATTAAGAATCTTTCAGAGGACAAAAGCGTACTCGCTCCATAAGGGTCTCGCCACAATCCCGCGCGCGGCCGCGCCCGATGCGCAAAGACGCGCTTGGCTCCGCTAGGAGCCGAATGTTTATAGACCCCGTCGCGATTTTGAAAAATCACAGCTCCTTTAGGAGCGAAATATTAACAGGAGATATTTCGCTCCTAAAGGAGCTTAATCTGATCTTGCTGCGCTGGTTCTATAAACATCACGCTCCTACCGGAGCGAAGAAAATGCTTCTGATACCCTTCGCTTTGTGATAAATCTCTACTCCATGAAAACACGACAATTTTTCTTCTCAATATTGACTTCGCTTCTCGCGCTCGCTTTCATCGCATCAGTAATTCCCGGCAGCGCCCAAGGCACTAGTCAAACGGCGGCCAAAAGAACATCT
>WNGN01003083.1_pt1 | contig 11215 bp, 7 predicted proteins | sample 5400561 | NCBI WGS metagenome assembly WNGN01 (sample SAMN13153379, study PRJNA577476) | soil metagenome | isolation source: 115 cm soil or saprolite under Garry oak tree replicate 2 | place: USA:California | collected 2016-06-15 | reverse complement strand
AGATTGAGCTCGCGTCGCGCGTAGCGGGCGATAGCCTGCGCGAGCATGGCGTCTGCAGGTTCGTTGGCCACGAGGAAGGTGTCGACGAATTCCGGCAGCGCACCGAGCGGGTGGCGGAGCTTCTGCGGCAGCGACTTGGCGAGCCGCGTGATCTTTTCACGCAGCAACCCCGGCACGAGCCAGTCGCACCGGGCCGCATCGACTTGGTTCAGCGCGAGAAGGGGCACGGTGAGCGTCACGCCGTCGCGCGGCGAGCCCGGCTCGTGATGGTAATCGAGCGCGAAGCTGCGTCCCGCCATCTCGAGCTGGTGCGGAAACTGTTCCGTCGTGATCCCCGCCGCCTCGTGGCGCATCAGATCTTCGCGCTTGAGGAACAGCAGCTTCGGATTCGCGCTTTCCGCTTCGCGGCGCCAGCGGTCGAAATCCGCGCCGTTGTGGATACCTTCTGGGACGAGGCTCTCGTAGAACGCGCAGATCAGCTCGTCGTCCACCAGCACGTCGGGCCGGCGCGACTTGTGCTCGAGCTGTTCGATCTCCTGGACGAGCCGGCGGTTATGCAGAAAAAACGGAGCGCGCGTGTCGTAGTTTCCTTCGACCAGCGCCTGGCGAATGAATATCCGTCTCGATTCGACCGGGTCCATCGGGCCGTAATGCACGCGCCGCTTTGCATACAGCAGCAGCCCGTACAGCGTACCGCGCTCGAACGCGGCGACGCGCGCCGGCAGCTTCTCCCAGTGCGGCTCGTAGCGGTGGCGCTTGACGAGATGCGCGCCGACCGACTCGAGCCACTCGGGTGCGAGGGTGGCGACGCAGCGTGCGTACAGGCGCGTGGTCTCGGTCAGCTCCGCCGCCATGACCCAGCGCCCGGCCTTCCTTCTCACGCCAGAGCCGGGATGAATCCAGAAGCGGATTCCACGCGCGCCCAGATAGTGTCCTTCCTCGGTCTTCATCCCGACGTTGCCGAGCAGGCCGGCGAGCAGCGCCCGATGCACTTGCTCATAGGTCGCGGGAGTCTCGGAAATGCGCCAGCCGAGCTCGGCGACCAGCTCCTTCAACTGCCCGTGAATGTCGCGCCACTCGCGCATGCGGTTGAACGAGAGGAAATGCTCGCGGCAGGCCTCGTGCAGCTTGCGGCTGGATTTCATGCGGGCAAGCGCTTCCTCGAAGAACTTCCAGAGCTTCAGCCAGGAAAGGAAATCGGACTTCTCGTCGTCGAAGCGCTTCTGCGCTTCGTCGGCCGCCGCGGCCCGTTCGCTCGGCCTCTGGCGAGGGTCCTGCACCGAGAGCGCGGCGGCGATGACGAGTACCTCGCGGAGCGCGTTCTCCGATTTCGCCGCAAGCACCATGCGGCCGACGCGCGGGTCCACCGGCAGCTTGGCGAGCTGCCTTCCGATTTCGGTCAGCTCGTTGGCTTCGTCGACGGCGCCCAGCTCGGCGAGCTGCGCATAGCCGTCCTGGATCGCCTTGGACGCCGGAGAATCGATGAACGGAAATTCCTCGACCGTGCCCAGGCCCAGCGATTTCATTCGCAGGATGACGCTGGCGAGCGACGAGCGCAGCACTTCCGGATCGGTGAACGCCGGGCGCGAGTTGAATTCCTCCTCGGCGTAGAGGCGGACGCAGACCCCGCTCGCGACCCGGCCGCAGCGGCCGGCACGCTGCTTCGCGGAGGCCTGGGAAATGTTCTCCACGCGCAGCTGCTCGACCTTGTTGCGATAACTGTAGCGCTTGACGCGCGCGAGTCCGGTGTCCACCACGTAGCGGATTCCGGGCACGGTAAGCGAGGTCTCGGCGACATTGGTCGCGAGCACGATGCGCCGGCCGCCGTGCGGCTTGAATACGCGTTCCTGCTCCTCGGCCGACAGCCGCGCGAACAGGGGCAGGATCTCCGTGTGGGGAGGGTGGTGCTTGCGCAACGTCTCTGCGGCCTCGCGGATCTCGCGCTCGCCCGGCAGGAACACGAGGACGTCGCCCTCACCCTGGCGCGCGAGCTCGTCCGCAGCGTCGCTGATCGCCTCGTTGAGATCGTAGTCTTCGTCTTCCGACTCGACCGGGCGGTAACGGACCTCCACCGGGTAGAGCCGCCCGGAAACCTCGATGACGGGAGCGCCGTCGAAGTGCTTCGAGAACCGCTCGGCATCGATGGTCGCCGAAGTGATCACGAGCTTGAGATCCGTCCGCCGCGGCAGGAGCTGCTTCACGTATCCGAGCAGGAAGTCGATGTTGAGGCTCCTCTCGTGCGCCTCATCGATGATCAGCGTGTCGTACTGGCGCAGCTCGCGGTCGCCTTGAGTCTCGGCAAGCAGGATGCCGTCGGTCATGATCTTGATGTAGGAGCGCGGACCGACTCGATCGGTGAAGCGGATCTTGTAGCCGACCGCGCCCCCGAGCTCGGCCTTCAGCTCGTGGGCGACGCGGGCAGCGGTGGCGCGCGCGGCGATCCGGCGCGGCTGGGTATGCCCGATGAGCCCTTCAATCCCGCGACCCAGCCCGAGGCAGATCTTCGGCAGCTGCGTGGTCTTGCCCGAGCCGGTTTCGCCGCACACGATGACGACTTGATGCGAGGAGATGGCTTTTGCGATCTCCTCGCGCCTCGCGCAGATCGGCAGCTCTGGCGGAAACTCGGGGCGCGGCGCAAGCGCGCGGCGCTGCTCGATCTCGGCCGGAGAAAATGCCATCAGGGGCGGTCGGCGCTGCCGTTCCCGCCGCTCATCTGCGGCGCAGCAGGCGTTCCGCGTAGCGTGCGAGCGGGTCCACTTCCAGGTTGACGCCTTCGCCCGCCCGAAGACGCCTCAACGTGGTCACGGCGAGGGTATGCGGGATCAGGTTGACCTCGAACTCGGCGCCCCGCACCGCGTTCACCGTGAGGCTCACGCCGTGCACGGCGATCGAACCCTTGCGCGCGATGTAGCGCGCGAGTCCGGCCGGTGCGCGCACGCGAAGCAACCGGTTTTTGCCCACCGCTTCGAAGCGCACGACCTTCCCGACGCCGTCGACGTGACCGAGAACGAGGTGGCCGTCGAGCCGGTCGGAGAGCCGCAGCGCCTTCTCCAGGTTGACCTCTCCCGATTTGTCCAGCCCGGCGGTGCAGCGCAGAGTCTCGCGGGAAACATCGACGCCGAAGCTTTTTCCTCCGCGCTTCACCACGGTGAGACACACGCCGTTCACCGCGATGCTGTCGCCGACCTTGACGTCGCTGAGCCCCAGTTGGTGGGCGTCGATGGCGAGGCGCAGACCGCCTTTTCCGGACTCGATCCGGCTGATTTTCCCGACGGCGGTTATGATTCCGGTAAACATAGAAGAGAATTCTACTTGGCTTTGCCCGGTGAGTCGCCGCGGCGAACTCGGGTTGGCTGGACGTCCGGAGGCAGAATGACGAAGACCGCTCCCATCCCCATCTCGGGCCTCGCCCATATCGGGATTCGCGTACACGACCTCGAGCGCTCGGTGCGCTTCTACGCCCTGCTCGGCTTCACCAAGACCGCCGGTCCGATCGGTCCCGAGCCCGTCGCCATCCTCGATCATCCCTCGGGAGTGGAACTGAACCTCGTCCTCAACGCGCCAAAGGCGAACGAGCCGAACGTCCTCATGGACGTCCCCCAGAAGCACCCCGGAATCACGCACTTCGCCCTCTTGTGCCCCGACATCGTGGCTGCGAAGGAGCGGCTCGAGGCGGCTGGCATCCCCTTAAGCGGCGGGCCCGTCCGCTTCGGACCCGGGGCGCAGGGGATCTTCGTGCGCGATCCGGATCGCAACGTGATCGAGCTGCACCAGCGCGGCTGATGAGACTCATGAAGGTTCTAAGAGCAGTGCGGCATCGGGGATGCGCCTAGGTGCGAAATAACGCATTTCACTCGACCTATCTTGCCGATCGTGTCGGCCGCGCGACCATAACACCCACCGGCGAATTTGAAGCCGGCAGCTTCGCCTCCATCACGCTCACGTACATAGCGGGCTATTTCGGCATCGACGACACCGGTTCACTGAAGATCGTGAATCGCTTCGCCTCCGACGCGGGCAGGCCGCAGTTCAATGACCGGAAGGGATCGAATTACGTCACCGCCGAAGCCTCCAACGGCGCGGTGCTGGAGTTGCACTACGAGCAGAAGGGCAACATCCGACCCTGGGACAGGACCATCCTCATCCGCGTGCAACGCGGCTTCCTTCGCGAGGGCGACATCATCACCGTGCGCCTGGGCGATATCAGGGGCGGTTCGCCCGGATTGCGCATGCAGACGTTCCAGGAGCCCACTTTCGAGTTCAAAGTCCTGGTGGACGCATTTGCCACCTACAACTACGTGGAGTTGCCGGTGCAGCCTGCGGTTTCGATCGTCGCCGGGCCACCGGTACTCTACAAGGCCATCCTGCCGACCGTGCGCCGTGCAGGCCAGACGTTCTCGCTCGGATTCAAAGGCGAGGACAAATGGGGCAATCCGAGCCATCTCGTCGATGGCACATTTACCCTACGGGCGAGCATGCCGGTCGCGGGACTGCCGACGATCATCGAGGCACGTCGCGGCACGTTCGCGCATCGCATCGGCGGACTGTCGGTGAGCGCGGCCGGCGAACTGAACGTCCAAGTGCTCGATGCCTCCGGGCACCTGGCATGCGTGTCAAACCCGTTGCGCATAGTCGCCGATTCGGCGCTGCTGCCGTACTGGGCGGACCTTCACGGCCAGTCCGAGGAGACCATCGGCACGAATTCCGCGCGCGAACTCATCGAGTTTGCCCGCGATCGCGCTTTCCTCGACGCCATGAGCCACCAGGGCAACGACTTCCAGATCACCACGCCGTTCTGGGAGGAGTTGAACCACCTCACCGCCGAATACAATCGCGACGGGAGTTTCATCATCTTTCCGGGGTACGAATGGTCGGGAAACACAGGTCTGGGCGGCGACCGCAATGTGCTGTTCATGCAAGAAGATCGGCAGATCCGCCGCTCGCACCATGCGCTGGTGGAAGACCTCTCCGACCTCGCGACGGACGCGAACAGCTCCGACGATCTGTTCCGCGCGCTGAAGGACGAGGATTGCGTCGTGTTCGCGCACATCGGCGGCCGCTACGCCGACATCAAGATGAGCCACGATGCACGCATCGAGCGCAGCGTCGAAGTGCATTCCGACTGGGGCACCTTCGAATGGCTGATCGAGGACGCGCTCGAACAGGGTTATCGCGTCGGAATCGTGGCGAACTCCGACGGCCACAAGGGCCGCCATGGGGCAAGCCATCCCGGCGCGTCGCTGTTCGGCGCCTACGGCGGCCTGACCTGTCTGCTCGCTCCAGAATTCAGCCGCAAGGGATTGTTCGAGGCGATGCGCCGACGCCACCATTACGCCACCACGGGCTGCCGCACGATCCTCGACACGCGCGTCGCCTTCGACGGTGACGCGGAGCTGTTCGACCAGGATCCCAACCTAGGCGCCGCCGTATCGCGCACAGTCCGATCGGCCATGATGGGCGATATCCTGCGCATCGCAGATCGCGAGGTGACCTTCGAAGTGGACATCGTCGCCTCGGCGCCGATCGAGCGCGTCGAGATCCGCAACGGGCTCGCGGTGCTGGAGACGGTGCGCCCGTTCGAGGCGAAGGAACTTGGGCGGCGGATCCGGCTCATCTGGGAAGGCTCGGAATACCGGGGACGCGGGCGACAATCGGTCTGGGACGGCGGGGCGAAGCTTCGCGGCAACACGTTCGAGCGCGTGTCGCCGATCAACATGTGGAACCTCGACAAGAAAATCGACCGCGTGGCTCCGGATGAACTCAAGTGGACGGCCCTTACGACCGGCGGCTTCGGCGGCGCCGACATCGTCCTTGGCGATGCGAATTCCGGCACGCTCTCCATAGCCACCGCTCTGGTGAAAGCGGAAGTGCGGATTGCGGACGTCGGGCACGAGGACATCGTGCTCGACTCGGGCGGCGGCATCCGGCGCCGGATGCGGCTGTACAGGCTCCCCGATGAAAATCCTGCGACACGGATGCAACTGAGGCGCAGAGTCCGCCTTCGGGATACCCGCGACAACGCACTCTACGTCTGCGTCACCCAGGAAGATGGGCATCTGATCTGGTCGAGCCCGATTTACCTGTTTCGCTGATTTTTCAACCCGGAGCAAACCATGAAACTAGTTGCAAGGCTCCTTGCCGCCTCCCTCAGCGCAGGTGGCGCCATCGCCCAGACCTATCCCTCCAAGCCGATTACGCTGGTCGTGCCGCTTGCCATTGGCAGCACCTCCGACATCCTGTCTCGGACGATCGGCGCGGAGCTCGCCAGGCGGCTGGGGCAGCCTGTCATCGTGGACAACCGCCCCGGTGCGGGCGGCTTGAGCGCCCTGCAGCAGGTCGCGCGGGCGGCGCCCGACGGGTACACCATCTCCCTCATAACGAGCGGCACTCACGCGATCAACATCGGGCTTTTCGCAAAGCCGGGTTACGACCCGGTCAAGGATTTCACGCCGATCACGGTGATCGGCGAGGTGTCCAATCTCATGATCGTGCACCCCAGCAACCCCGCGAGGACTGCGCAGGACGTGATCGCGCAGGCGAAGGCGAAGCCCGGCGAGCTCACGTTTTCCTCCGGGGGCAATGGCACCAGCCACCATCTTTCCGGCATCCTGTTTGCCTCCATGGCCGGCATCGACACGGTTCATGTCCCCTACAAAGGCGCGCCGCAGGGGATCACGGCGGTGATGTCGAAAGAAGTGACGATGGGCTTTTTCAATACTCCCACGGTCATTGCTCAGATCCGCGATGGGCGCCTGAAAGCGCTCGCGGCAACGAGCAAGACCCGTACGCCGTTCTTTCCTGCCGTGCCGACGCTCGACGAATCGGGATTGAAAGGCTACGAGGTCACGGTCTGGTTCGGATTCGCGGGCCCGGCCGGACTGCCGGCTCCGGTCCTGGAGCGCCTCTACGCCGAAATGGCGAAGATCATGAAAGATCCCGCCGTGCGTGAAAAGCTGAGCAACCTGGGGTTCGAGCTGATGCCGCAGATGCCGCCCGCGGAGTTCGGCAAACTGATCCAAAGAGACCTCGTGAAATGGGTGCCCATCGTCAAGGCCTCGGGAGCGACCGTCGATTGAACTCGCGCGGCCCGATACACGCGAGCTGCAATGCCTCCCAGGCTGCCTCAAATCCTCGCCAAGATGCGAAGGTCTTCGCCCACGCGCTCGACCTCGCGGATTTTCAGTGCCGTGCTGCGCGAAAGCTCGGTCAGCACCGGCAGATGGAACATGCCCCGGCCCGAATCGCCGATCAGGCTGGGAGCAAGGTAGACCAGCAGCTCGTCCACCACACCCGCCTGGAGAAGCGAGCCGTTCAGCTTCGTGCCCGCTTCGACGTGGATCTCGTTGAGCTCCCGCCGCGCGAGCTCTTCCATCAGCTTGAACAGCTCGACCTTGCCGCTGTCGTTCGGAATGATGACCGCGTCCGCCCCCGCCGCCTTGAGCGCCGCGATTCTCTTCTCGTCGTTCACCGCACCGGCGACGAGCGTCTTGCCGTCCTTGAGGAGGCGGGCCGAGGGGGGTGTCTCGAATTTCGAATCCACGACGATCTTGAGCGGCTGCCGGGGCGTGTCGACGCCGCGCACGTTGAGCTGCGGGTCATCATCTCTCACCGTGCCGAATCCGGTCAGAATCGCGCAGGCGCGCGCGCGCCAGCGGTGTCCATCCTGGCGCGCGACCTCCCCGGTGATCCACTGGCTCCTGCCGTTCGCGAGCGCGGTACGTCCGTCGAGGCTCGCAGCGATTTTCACCCGCATCCAAGGCCGGCCGCGCGTCATGCGGGCGACAAAACCGATGTTGAGCTCGCGCGCCTCGTCCTCCATCAACCCGTGTTCGACCGCAATCCCCGCTGCGCGCAGCCTCGCAAAGCCCGCACCGGCGACCTGCGGATTCGGATCCTGCATCGCCGCCACCACGCGCTCGACGCCGGCATCGCGGATCGCGTCCACGCAGGGCGGAGTGCGCCCGTGATGGCTGCACGGTTCCAGGTTCACGTACAGCGTTGCGCCGCGCGCCCGCGCCCCGGCTGCTTTCAGGGCCAGCACCTCCGCGTGCGGCATGCCGGTCTTTTCATGCCAGCCTGTGCCGACCACCGCCCCCTCCCTGACGATGACACAACCGACGCGCGGATTGGGTGTCGTGGTGTAGAGGCCGCGCCCGGCAAGTTCGAGCGCCTGCCCCATGAATCCATGGTTGGCGGCCGTGGGCATTATTTCTCGATACGGCGCGCGCGCTTGGTGCCTGGCTTCTTCACCTCGAGTATCGCTTCGCGGAAGTCGTCCACGCGCTGAAAATCCTCGTACACCGAAGCGAAACGGATGTAGGCGACGTCGTCCATCTTCTTCAGCTCGCGCATCACCATCTCTCCGATCACGCGGCTGGCCACTTCGCGCTCACCGAAAGCGAGGACGCGCTGCTCGATCCGGTTGATCGACTGGTCGACGTACTCGGTAGGCACCGGCCGCTTGTGCAGCGCGCGCATGAAGCCGGTGCGGACCTTCTCACGATCGTAGGGGACGCGATTGCCGCTCGACTTCACCACCATGGGCATCGAGAGCTCGACGCGCTCGTAGGTCGTGAAGCGCTTCCCGCACGCCTCGCACTGGCGCCGGCGGCGCACGCTGTCGCCGTCCTCGGACTCACGCGAGTCGATGACCGCCGTGTCCTCGGCCTTGCAGTACGGGCATCTCACTGCGCTTCTCCGGCGCTAGGCCGCGGCGACGCGCTGCCCGCCGCCCGCCTCCGCCGCGCGGTAGACCGGGAAGCGGCGGCACAGTTCGGACACTTCTACCATCACGCGCTTGGTGACTTTGTCCTCCTGCGGAGCGTCGAGAACGTCCGCGATGAGCTCGCCGAGATGCGCGGCTTCGGATTCCCGAAAGCCGCGCGTGGTCATGGCCGGCGACCCGATGCGGATGCCGCTCGCCACGAAGGGTTTTTGCGGATCGTTCGGTATCGCGTTCTTGTTGACCGTGATGTGCGCCCGGCCGAGCGCGTCCTCTGCTTCGCGGCCGGTGACGTTCTTCGCGCGCAGGTCGAGCAGCAACATATGGCAGTCCGTGCCGCCCGAGACGATGCGCATGCCGCGCGCCTGCAGGGTCTTCGCCAGGGTCTTTGCGTTGGTGATCACCTGTTTCTGGTAGGCGCGAAACTCGGGCGTGAGGGCTTCCTTGAACGCTACCGCCTTGGCGGCGATGACATGCATCAGCGGCCCGCCCTGCAGGCAGGGGAAGATCGCCGTGTTGAGGATTTTCTCGTGCTCGGCGCCGGCGAGGATCAGCCCCCCGCGCGGGCCGCGCAAGGTCTTGTGAGTCGTACTGGTGACGAAGTCTGCGATCCCGATCGGGCTCGGGTAGAGCCCGGTGGCGATCAGCCCGGCGTAGTGTGCGATGTCCGCCATCAAGTAAGCGCGAGCCTCGTCGGCGATTTGCCGCAGTCGCCGCCAGTCGATCACGCGGGAATAGGCCGAGGCGCCCGCGACGATCATGCGCGGTCTGTGCTCGCGCGCGAGGCGCTGCACGCCGTCGTAGTCGATCGTCTCTTCGGCGTTCAGACCGTAAGCGAGAGCGCGGTAAAGCTTGCCGCTCGCGCTCACCGCCGCGCCGTGGGTGAGGTGTCCACCGTGGGCAAGCGACATGCCGAGGATCGCGTCGCCCGGTTTCAGCGCCGCCATATAGACGGCCTGGTTCGCCTGCGAGCCCGAGTGCGGCTGCACGTTGGCGTAGTCGCAGCCGAACAGCTGCCTGGCGCGGAGGATTGCAAGCTGCTCTGCGATATCGACGAATTCGCAGCCGCCGTAGTAGCGCTTGCCGGGATAGCCCTCGGCGTACTTGTTGGTGAGCTGCGACCCTTGAGCGGCGAGCACCGCGGGGCTCGCGTAGTTCTCCGAGGCGATCAGCTCGACGTGGTCTTCCTGGCGCTGGTTTTCCTGCTGGACCGCCGCCCACAAATCGGGATCGACTTCGTGCAGGGTCTTGCCGGGATTGAACATTTGGTCGATCTCGCAGCGCAGCGAAAGCGGCATATTAGCATTACACTCTGGGAAACGTGATCAACGACAGTTCTGCGACATCGTTCAACCGTTAAGGGAATTTCCAGGTGAGTCATCTGATGCTCCGCGTCATCGCCCTTGTGTCGTTGGTCGCGCTCGCGGGCTGCCACCGGCAAGCCGCTGCGCCGAGTGACGCTCCAAGCAATCTCAAAGTCGATCCCGGGGATGGACAGGTAACGGTAACCTGGGATCAACAACCCGGGCTGACTTATTGGATCTTCTATCAGCCAGGCGGCACCGTCACGGCAGCTGCCCCGGGAGTGCCTTTGATTTTCGATGTTCAGTCGCCTCGCGTCGTCTTCCCTCTGGTGAACGGAACCCAGTACGCGTTCGTCATGAATGCAACCAACCAGGACAGCAAGGCGGGGCCCAGCACAGCGGTGGTCGTGCAGGTCCCAAGGCTGTCGGGTGGTCTGTCGGGTGGTATATCGAGCTGGACTCCGGGTCTGTCCCTTGGGCCGCAGGATCTCAATGGGGTCGCCTACAACCCGACCCTCAACAGGCTCGTAGCCGTGGGCAACTCGGCTCCGGGAACACCTCCAACTCCCACCATTTTCGCGGGCGACTTCAACTACACCAGCACGGATCCTCCCGGCGTGACTGCATGGACTCCGCCGACATCGATCCCGGCCGGATTCGTGAGTGACCTCAGCGCGGTAATGTTTTCCGGCAGCCAGTTCATTGCGCTGGGCACGGACGGCTCGATCTTGACCAGTGCCGACGGCAACACGTGGATATTGTCGACGAACCCCGTTCCGAGCGGTGGTACCGCTGGTCCCAGGATGAACAGCCTAGCGTTCGGTATTGTGTCCAACGCCACGATATATGTGGCAGTCGGCGACGGCGGAAACATATTCACGAGCCCAAACCTCGTCACTTGGACTGCAGCGGCGTCCCTCACGGGGAATAACTTGTACAACGTCTCCTTTCCCAACGGCAGCTTCGTCGCGACCGGAGCAAGCGGCACATTGCTCACGAGCACGGACGCGAGCACATGGACTCCCCAGATTTCGTTTACCCCGAATGCTCTTCGCGGTGCCACTTACGGCACGGGCTCAGCGGCCGGGGCTTCTGCTAATTACGTGGTCGTCGGCGACGCAGGCACGATTTTGACGAGCACCGATTTGACGACCTGGAGCCCCATCACGCCCCCGCCGCTGACTCAGGA
>WNGN01003081.1_pt1 | contig 11215 bp, 12 predicted proteins | sample 5400561 | NCBI WGS metagenome assembly WNGN01 (sample SAMN13153379, study PRJNA577476) | soil metagenome | isolation source: 115 cm soil or saprolite under Garry oak tree replicate 2 | place: USA:California | collected 2016-06-15 | reverse complement strand
TGTGGAACTCAAGCCGATGTTCGCGCAAGCGGAGATTGTGCTGACCTCGAACCAGCCAAAGCGTCCGAAGGAAGAGATCAAAGCTCCCAACCTCCTTCCAATGCGTGCGAAAGAAGAGATCAAAGCTCCCAGCCTAGGCTTAGGTACTCTGCCAGCAACAGTGCTGGCTGCCGCCAACAAAGTGCAGACCGGTGGCTTTGGTGACCCCCATGGAATTCATGGCCCCGCAAATCCCAACAAGGCCGCGAACATCAACCAATCCGGCTCGCCAAATCTGCCTGGCGGCCCGGGCTATGGCAACGGCACCGGCGGCGCCCAGGGTGCACGCGGAACGCTCGCGTCAACAGAGGGTCCCAAGAGCAACGGAGCTGGGTCAGGCGGAGCTGGGACGGGAGGGGCGACCACTGGCGTCGAACTCCTGAGCAAGCCCAATCCTGGTTATTCCACCGAGGCCCGCACCATAAAACTGGAGGGAGACGTGGTGCTCGAGGTGGTCTTCCTCGCAACAGGCCAACTGCAAGTGATCCGTGTCGTGAGCGGCCTGGGACACGGGCTTGATGAAGCCGCACTGCAGGCAGCAAAGCTGATTCGCTTCCGGCCGGCGCAACGCAACGGGCAGCCGGTAGACTTCCACGCTCACGTGCGGATTGAATTTCGGCTGGCGAACTAGTCAGGCGGCTTTTCCGCGAAGATCGCTGGAGGTAGCCCTAGCGCATTGAATCCAATCGGGCCTGAGATTCCCTTGGGCGCGGTCGGGATCAGACTGGCGGCCCCTCATCTTCGAGCCTGGCCGTGCCATGACGGCCGCTGCTGATTTCTTCAAACTCAAGGTTGGTGTGATTGATTTTTATGATGCGGTAGCGGCCGAGGACGATATCGCCTTCGGCGACGATGAAAACGGCGTCTCCATCCGACAGAAAGGCGCGGCGACCGGCGCCGCCCTGGGCCTGCCCTTCGCCAAAATATTTCAGCGGAAGTTGGGGGGGCGGGGGCGGCGGTGGTGGCGGTGGTGGCGGTGGCGCAACGTAGTCGCTATCACCGGGCCCCGGCACATGCACGGGTTTTGGCGGAGGGGGAGGCAGATCACGACTAAAGATGTCACGCGGGCTCGGTTTGTACTCCGTGTTCTGCGCCTCGGCCAGGCGGTCCCAATGGATCTGCGGGTTTTCCACTCTCATTGGTTTGTAGTTGGCAACGGCCGAAGCATGAGCCGCCTGCGCAGGAGGACGGGTATAGTAATACCACATCGATACGCCCGCCAGGAGGAGCGTAACGAGTACCGCGATCTCGGTGTTTTTCTTCTTCTTCATCCCGTCACGCCGCATTCTTGAAGTACGATCTCAGGCTCAACACCACGCGAAGGGGTCCCGCGGCCGCCTGAGCAGTCGGCTCCGCCGCGACTGTCAGCGTATCAATGATGTAAAAGTTCTTGGAGCGCTGCAAGCCGTTCAGGAATCGAACGACGCCCTTGTAATCGCCATTCACCGTAACATCCAGTCCAAGTTCGACCATGTTTCTGCCAGGAAGCTCCTTAGGGTGGAAGGCGAGCAAAACCGACTGCAATCCAGCCTGCTTCTCGAATCCCGCCAGTTCGTCGGTGACGGCTGAGTAGCCTGCGCTGCTCGCATAAAGGGAATTTTCGAATCGCTCGCAATCCGCCTTAGTCTGCGGGATGCTGTGCTGAATAGCCAGGGCACGCTTGATGTCCGCTTTGAGAAGTTTTATTTGCGTTTTCTCGCCGGCCAGTTCATTTTGCGAAAACCTTGTAGCGGACTGCATCGCATAAAGCGCCAACATGGCATCCGCGACGATCAAGATAGCCAGTCCTGCGATAATGATCTTCTTCTGCGATGAAAATTCGATCTTCATCATGCCCTCGAATAGATCACCGTGAGCTCCAGTTCTACCTGGTCGCCGCCGGTCTGACGCGTTGGCGCGCGGACGTTGGCCAGTTGGAGATGAGAGAACACATTGGATTGTTCCAGAGCATGGAGAAACTTGCCCTTCGCCTCGTCGCTCGCGGCACCAATCGTAAGCTTGACGCTGGCCTGCCCGTTCACCTGTTTCGGCTCGATGCTGATCACGTGCACGCCGATCGGCAAAATCTTCTCCAGATCCATAAACATATTGGTCCAATTAAAGCTTTTCGCATCGATAATCGTGTTGATAAAGGAGGCGCGGTCGTCAAGCTTCGCATTTTCCGGTTCTGAGAAGAAACGATCGAGCTTCTCGCGCTGGGCGGTCAGCGCTTCCATCTCCTTTGAAACACTGGCACTCTCCGTGCGAAATGCGGTTTCCGCCTTCCATAGAACATACACGCGCCAGGCAAGCGCGACGAAAACGACCGCCGCGACCACGCCAAGGACGGCGGAAAAGACGCGGAAGCGACGATGTGTTTCAAGCGGCTCGGTGGCTAGATTGACGTCAAGTATCATCGTTTTTCAAGCTGCGCCAGGGAAATGGCTACTCCCTTCATGCACGATACCACATCCAACCAAGCAGTCCTTCGAGTTCGCGGTCGGCCAAGCCTTGGGCGGGTTCGGGAACTCGCCCGCTTTTGATGGCTGATTGCAAAAGCGAACGCGCCGGACAGTGAAATTCCTCTTCGAGGAGAGGTAAAAAGTCGCGCATGCGGGCTCCCAGCCCCGAGACTACCACGGACTGAACCTTCTCCTGCCAGGTATCCTGATAGTAAGCGGCCACCGGGAATATTTCATCGAGCAGCATTCTCGGCGCCAGCTGGCTGCTGTGTACCGGCAGCTCGGTGCAGCGATACCCGCACAACGTGCCCCCGCGAACGATGGCTGTGGTAAGCGCGTTTCCCGCAATGCGTACCATAAGCGTGGGCCGCTGCCTATCCTCCAACAAAGCCACAGCCGCGATCGAGGAACTGAGAACCACGCCGGGTCGGAGTTTGGCGGCCCGCACGACCTCTTCGTATTCCCGGACAATCGGGAGCCGCGCGAGTGCCGTCACCACATTCACGCCGTTCTCTCGCGGCGCCTGACGTGTGTAGGAAACCAGCATCTCGTCCAAATCAAACGGCAAGCTCTTTCTTAACCTCCAGCGTAACAACGGCAGGGCTTCCGCGGAGGAACGCGGGAAATCTTCGAAATGCTGGATAAACACGCGGATCACCGGATCGGGCAGCAGCAGGGCGGCATCGCCCTCGCGTACTTGCAACCGCTTACACACACTCTCCACGCCGGCTTTGACCGCGGCCAAATCCACAATGTTGGCGTCCACCGCCGAGGGGGCGAGGACACCGGGCCGCAGCGCCTCAACCGCAAGGTCCTCTAACGCTCCGCCTCGCGACCAGCGGACCAACGATATTCGCTCTGTCGAAATCTCGATGGCCAGCGGAGGATGCGGCATCGCGTTGAACCAGCGAGCCATGCGGCGAAACATCTCGCTCTTGTATATCCCCCGCCGAATGGTGGCCGTACTAGCCAAGGATTCACCCCACTCCGTGGATTTTGAAGCCATAACGGCTTCGCGACTTCCCTTGTTCGATCGAATGTCGCCCTTCTGTCATTACCACTTCCGCCATCACCTAAACTTAGACCTGCTCGAAGGATAGACCCTTGCGGAACGGCAAACTCCCGCGTGCCACACGGTTTAGCTTAGGGCTTTTTCTTTGAACGGCTTACGCCGGATTTGACTTCGGGCTTCGGTTCGGCGGCGCTCGCGCTCGCGGGCCTCCAGAACTCCGCGTCGCCAGCGGCAAACTCTTTGGGAACGTGCGACGTCTCAGGATGCACCACATATAAATTGCTTTCGATGCTTGCGTAAGCTTCGCGGGCAATCTGCCTTAAGCGGTCGGCGATGTCTTCTCCTTCATTTCCTTCTAAGACGTCTTCTTTCTGCTCTAGAAGATCGTCATACTCCTTGAGCTCGGAAAGGGGCAAGAAAACAAGAAAAGTGGGAGAGGAGCTGCCTTCTTTCACGCGGTAGACGACCCAGGGAACCTCTCCTTTTGCCTTGGTGCGCCCTTCGCCCCAAAGCTTTATGGATTCTTCAAAATCCTTTCCATGGCCGGGGAGAAGTCGCACTTCGAGGACACGCATAAAGCGCGCTTCGGAAAGATCAATGTCCTCCGCCGGAGGAGCGCCCAGGTCGTCGCGGCGCACGGCGATGAGGGTGCGCTCGCCCGCAAGCAGGGAGTCGATTTCTCCCTGCGTCTGCGCAAGGTCAGCATGCGCGGCATAGAATTGCTTCCAGCCGCTGTGGGCCTGCTGCAACTGTTCGAAGGTATCAAAGGGGTCGAAGGTCAGCGTTTCGCGCGGCCCGGTCAGCGATTGCAGGTCAACCCAGAAGCTAGGCGCGTCCAAACGATCGCAGGCGCGGGAGATAGAGGCCAGGAGTTTTTGGCGTTCGCTTGTCCTTCCAAGTTGAATCTCCTGGTGAACCAGTAGGAGGAGCTTCGGCGGAGCGGCGGCCGGGTTTGCGGCTTTCATTTCCTGTCCCGATGAATTAGATACGACGGACAGCCAGAGGAGCGTCCCCAGGAAGCTTCTGATTGGTTTCATACCGTCACTCTCCAAAAAGTCGAACCGATCTGACCGAATCCGTTACGGAAAACGTCAGCCAGCGGTAGCCTCATCTTAAGTGAAATCATCGCCGCGGCAAAGGCTCGGTTTTCCGAGCAATTCTACGGCAACCTGAGAGCGGTACGCATGCGCGCAGCCGGCGCGGTCGGGGAAGGCGGCATCCGCCACCGTGATGGAGGGACTCCGGGAAGACGCCTCACCGTCATTTAGGTTGGCCGCCTCGCGCCTCCGCTTCCGGGGCTTCGGGCACGAGGAACTCACGACGTGGCGGAAAGCTGGGAAGCCTCGCGCATTGGGCGCTTTATTGATTCTTTCCTCCTTCGTCGGAGTGCTGGCCAGGGAAAAAATCGTGGCGTGGACGCCGGATTTCCACACATCGAGTTTTGCGGGGGAAAACGGCCGGCCTGGCTTTTCGCGGCGTGGTTTGTTCTCTACTGGGGATTCTTAGGTGGCTGCTCGTTTGCTCCGTTGTGGGACGAGCGGGCGGTGCTGCGGAAGAGGTCGGCGGGCAGGCCGGCGCTTAACCACCCAAGCACCGCTTGCTTTCCGTGCTGTCTGACCAAAGCGGCTACGACCGCGTGGGCCGAGCCGTAAGCCCTCTCCCTATTTTCGCGTGTGTCCGGATGCTTCAAAATCTGTTCGATCTCGTCGACGGTCATCGGTGACGAGGCATTTTCGGGAACCGCTGGATTTGACAAGTAGAGTGTCAGGCCCTCGCGAAACCACAGCGGCAGGCCTCGCGACGCCCGCGTTTCTACCAAAAGATGATACAGCTCCTGCCGCAGCGTGGGCTCGAGAATCGCTCGGCGCCGCAAGTCCGCGAGAGGCTGCAATCGAATGGTCTGGCCGCGCGTCGAAGCGGCCACCCATCCGGGCTGGCCGGTGGTTTTGCGATAGCTGTCCAGCGTCGAAAAAACCTGCAACCGTACGTGAAAAGGAAGGCGCCAGCCAACGTCGTTCTCAGCCTCGCGCAAGAGGCGCTCGGCCACGGGAAAAAGGCTCGAGTCCGCATCGGGATCGGTGCTGATCAGATCGAAGCGTTCGTCCGAGCGCTTCTGCCAGGTTTCACTCTCGGAAGAGCTCAGTTGCGTTCCGGGATAGTAGAAGCTAAGGATTTCTTTATAAGTCTTGCCTTGACGCGCCATCTCTTCGGCGCCCGCCTGGCAAAGGCCAACGCCGTGTCCGGCACCGCGGCCGGAGAACAGGATTTTGCCGCCGGAATTCCGAACATCGTACAAGTCGCTGCGAATTTTGTTCCACCCGAACATGCGATTCACCGCGAAGCGAAGGGAAGATCCGGGGAGCGGAACACTTGCCGGATTTCCGCCGGACAGGTTCACGGTGCGCACCCGTCCGCTGGTGTTGCGCAAACTGATTGCGAGCTTTAGCCAGTTCTCGGGAGGTTCGAAACCCGACATGCCGAGAGCTCTGTTCATTTCTTCATGCGTCAGAGTCGCTTGCCATTTGAGGCCGCCAGTTTTCAGGCAAAAAGGATCCTGGTGGATGGGCAAGTAGGGCTCGGAGATCTCCGCCCAGGTTTCGCCGCCGGCGGCTGTGGTGCCACCGCAATTCTGGTGATAAAACGTCGCGGCTGGCCTCCCCTCATAGGAAACGTACTCTCCGCGTGTCGCTTCGGCGGCCATGCGAATCCGCTCTGTCACACTCCTCCAGTAGAAGACCTGGCAATGGGTCGTATCGCAGAAATCGAATCCTTCCTTGGCATGCTGCCCGCTAAACCGCTTGGCGTAACTCCTGGCGGCCACCGCCATGGCTTTCAGCGCTTCGGAATTCCGGAAGTCGCCGATCTCGGCCATCACCACGTGTTCGACGTACTGCTCGATGGGCACGCTGACGAGAATGACCAAACCGCCGACAGGCGCCTGAATCCGCAGAGGAAACGAGGAAGAGAAAGTTGGCCCATCTGGCGGCTGCAACCTGTAAATTCCAGTGATCAAGAATTCCTTTTGCGGGTCTTTCGTTCGAGCGGGGGTGCCTGCTTTCGCGGACTCGACGGTCAAGCTTTGGCCGGTCTCCTCGGGACACGCGGGGCAGGATCTCCAATGCAAGTGTCCCTCAATGGCCAAGACCGTCAGAGCCGTAGGAGGGTGCGCCGAGTAGATTCGTACCTGGACGTCTTCGGCAGGCAGAACGGAGGGAACGATAAGCAACAAGAAAAGAAATGGGGCCCGCATTTTCACGATTTCTTCTTCCTTTGCCCATATTCCTCGAAGACCGAGTGCGCCTCGAGCGCGGCGTCGAGTCCGCGGCCCTGGGGAGCATAAACAACCCTGGCGATCTCCGGGTGGTCTGCGGGAGCATAGCCAACGAAGATACCATGCGTTCGCGGGCTGTTAGCGGCCGACGCTGTTCCCGTTTTTCCGCCGATTTTCATTCCGTCCACAGCAGCTGCATGCGCCGTGCCATAGGTCATGGCGTGCTCCAAGCCCAGAAACACAGCTTCGTCCGCGGAAGGGTTCCGGCTTCGTCGTGTCAACGCGAGTTTGCGGTAAGCGGCGAGCAGTTGGAGCGGCCTAACTTCGATTCCGCGCGCACCTAAGGCCATGAGCTGGAGTTGCTCTTGGTTTGTAGGACGCTCGATGTGGCCGGTTGACTCGCTCTGGAGCAAACCCGTCAGCGAATCGAGTCCTCGGCGGCGCAGAGCTTCGGTGAGCGCGTCGCCGCTCATGCGTAGTGCAACCTTTGCGACGTAGGAGTTCGAGGAGTAGGCGATGGCATCGTCTGCGTCGAGCTCGGATACCTCCGCGGTGTGACTGCAATCGAGCCGCATGCCCCCGATGCGAAGCGGCCTTCGGCAAATCAAACGCTCGTTCGGGTCCAGTCTCGCGGAGTCCAGGAGTTCCATGAGCACAAACGGCTTGAGCGTGGAACCCGGCCGAATGAACTGCTTGCTGGCGAATTCCAGATTTTTCGCGGCCAGGATTTCTGCGGACTCGACGTCGACTACCGGGATTATTCCGGCAGATCCGTCGAGGCCACGATCCACCGCTTGCTGTAACCGCAAGTCGTGTAACTTGGAAGAGCAGATGGAAAAAGGCAGGAATAGCGTTACTGTTAGAGCAGCCAGGATTGATCGTCTGGCGGTCACGCTTCAATCTTAAGATAAACCGGCGCAAGCGTCGTCAATGAGCCCCCCTGAAAGTTACCTGCACTGGTTCCGGAATGCCGCGCGGAGACGATATTTACTCGCCATGGACTTAGCTTCGACGGCTTCCCGCCAAGAAACAAGCAGGGACAGCAGTAGGACTCAATTGGCCTACTCTTGGAGAAAAGCCTGTCGTCCCTACCGCAACGCCAGTGCCGAAGGAATCCACATCTTCGGTGCAAACTGCCCATGCTGCGATCGGTAAGATTCCGGTTTCGCGATGGCTCCTAATCTAGGCATAATCGCGAATGTGGTGAGTCCGGCAGGCGCAGGGATGGGGGAGAGCAGACGTCTTTCGTTACCGCACCTATCAGCGAATTCACGCCAGCAAGGGCGCCGCAGCGACGGGAGAAGTCCAATGAGCCGCATTCAGAATGTCAGCCGGTCGCGACGGGCAATGGCGACTACAGTTTGATTTCGATCAGGCGGCGTTTGAACGCCTTCTTGGGCGTCGTTTAGGCCGAACCGTGTTGCTCACCAACCGCATGGACTGGGCGGCGGAACAAGTGGTGGCCGGTTATGCCGGCCAACAACAGGTCGAGCGCGTCTTCCGCGGCCTGAAAGACGGAGAGTGGCTCGCTTGGGGACCGATGCATCACTGGACCGACCGCAAGATTCGCATCCATGCGTTTTACTGCATGCTGGGCATTTCTCTGCTGCAGTATGTGCATCGCCAGGCCAAAGCCGCCTGGAGCGATCTTTCCATGGAACAACTCATCGAAGAGTTGCAGCACATTCAGCAGTTCATCCTGCTCTATCCACGGCAAGGCGAGAAAGGCCCGGATCGCGCGGCCTATGTGCTCTCGAAGCAAACTCTTGCGCAGCAGGCTTTGGCCAAGGCGCTGAAACTGGACGAACTGCAGATTACCCACCGTGGGTAATACCAACTGGACGCTATAAACTTCACAAAAAGAAGCTCTTAGAAATCTGTCGACCGAGCCCGCAGTAAACTCCCGCTAGGGATTAGCGTGATTTTCTCAATGTGCTTGCGAGTTCCGCCCGCACGTGAGCAATGTCGGAGTTCATGATGGTCCGAAGATTTTGCATCCGCGCCGTGACAAAACCCCGAATGTTGCGAAGTGTGGCGCGAAGAGAATCCGAGTGGGCATCGAGGAGCCGTGCGGTGATCTCGCTGATTTGGCGTTCGCGGTCCACAAGCGCCGCTCTCAATCCTGGTGAACATTCTCCTTGAGCTACAAATTTGGTGAGGTTCACGATCTCGCGCTCCAGTTCCCCTCCCAAGTTGTCCACTGCCTTCAAAAATTCGGTCTCGAAATTGTCGAGAACGTATTCAACCGCTTCCTGCCGGATTACCTGTTCTTGTAACGCGGTGAGCAATCTTTCTTCGAGCGCTTTGCGAAAAACGCGCACACCGTTTGCGCAAACACATGCTCCACGGAAGGCATTTTGCGGACAGCCATAGACGACATCACTGCGCCCGCGCCAGCGCCCGGAAACGATGCTGTTATTCGCTCCACACTCGCTGCACTTCGACAGCCCAGAGAACAGATAAGGCGAGCTGGCTGGCCGACCTTGCATCCCTCCCTTTCTGCCAATCTCACCGTGGAGTTGCTTGACTGTTTCGATTCGTGCTTGCACTGCGCACCAGGCTTCTTCGGAGATAATCCGCTGCTCTGGAATTTCGCGCACGACCCACTTGTCAGGCGTGGTTCGTTTATAGATCCGCTTTCCTGTTTTCGAGCGCACCTTGACAGTCTTGACCAAAATCACCTGCCCGCGAGGACGTTCGTTTCTGAGAATCGTGCGAATCGATGACGGACACCACGAGCCGCAAAACCACTGAACTTCTCCCATACAGCTTTTTCAGTATCGTATTCATCATTTCCTCGTCGTGCGCAAGGCACATCCAGCATTTACGCCCCGCACTGAAAGACCTCGCGTCCGTAGGCCACTGTACAAGCAACGGCTGGGCAGGTCAGCTCACGCGCTCTTCATAGATTACTCACAATGTAAGCAGCTGAGTGGAAAGATTATTTTGATCAATCTCACCCGAACGGGATGGCGGAAGGCTTTAAGCTTCAACACGGCTCGCGGCGCAAGTTTCGGTAATGGGCCGGTTTGAAATGGCTGTATTCGCGCCGATCCCAAGTCCAAGCGAAAGCAGTGCAACGCCTGTGATTGCCGGAGTCTTGCGCAGCAGACGGGACGCAAAACGCAAATCCTGCCGCAGTGTGGCGACGGCAGACTCCCAACGGCCGGGCCAGACGACTTCCTTTGTAACCTCAAGGTTCCCGCGCTCTAGGCGTACCGCCCGAAGCGCTTCCTTGTGGCACATCCCCTGCTTCATCATTGCTTCGGCAGCCATCTCCAAGAAGCCGCGCAGCTCCTGATCGAGTTCCTGGTCTGTCTGCTCATTTCGGAACAATGATCGAAGCCCGCTTGCTGTGTTTCGCAGCAAGGACATCAGTTGATTCCTATTCGTAACGGAGGGCCACGATGGGATCGACACGCATCGCTCGTCGCGCAGGCATGTAGCACCCAAGCAGTCCAATGAGAATCAGAAGAATCGCCGCCCCACCGAAGGTTAGAGGATCCGTTGCGCTGACTCCGAAAACCCACTGCTCCTAGCAGCAACAGCAGAATCGGCCGGGTATCGCCAACGATGGTTTCCTTCAACGGAATAAGCACGATGCCTACACCTTTATCCGCTTCGGGATATGCCGCTTCCAGATTCCGCGCAATTGCGTCCATATCGCCTTGCGCCTGCCGCAGCTCCACCCCCGGCTTAAGGCGGCCAATCACACTCATGCCCATGCTCATGCGGCGGTCATGAAAACCGGGGTCATCCCAGGTTCCGATAGGAATAAAGGCGTCCGAAGGTTTGTAAAACGGGGCTCGTCCCGGGACTACACCGACGACCGTGTACGCTTTGCCGTTCATGGTTAGACTCTGGCTCAAAATATGGGGCGACGAAGCAAACCTGCGCCTCCATAGTCCGTCGGCTAGCAACACAACGGGACTTGCCCCAAGTTGATCTTCCTCCGGTCGAAACGTGCGACCAAGCAAAGGCTTTACGCCTAACATGGATAAGAAGCCGGCGGAAATCATTTGGCCAAGCAGCTTTTCGGGTTCTCCCATACCTGTCAAATTGAAATCACGCTCGCTGTAAGCTGCAAGGACATCGAACGACCGATTCTCTTTTTCCCAGTCAAGGAAATTCGGGTACGTATCCCCAGCTGTTTGGAACTGGACGGTCCTTTGATAAATCGAGACAAGTCGGCTCGGTTGCATATAAGGCAGTGGATTGAGCACCACACTATTCACGATCGTGAAAAGAGCTGTGTTGACGCCGATGCCGAGTGTTAGGGTCACAATCGCGACAGCAGTGAAACCTGGATTCTTGAACAGCATACGGAGTGCAAACCGCAAATCCCGCCACAGCGTGTCGACGACAGATTCCCGGTGGGCGGACCAGACGACTTCCAACGAGCCGAGACGGCTCTTTTACGGGAAGAGTACGCAGGCGCACCGCATCGATCAA
>WNGN01006399.1_pt1 | contig 11218 bp, 8 predicted proteins | sample 5400561 | NCBI WGS metagenome assembly WNGN01 (sample SAMN13153379, study PRJNA577476) | soil metagenome | isolation source: 115 cm soil or saprolite under Garry oak tree replicate 2 | place: USA:California | collected 2016-06-15 | reverse complement strand
GGACGGAAAACCGGTCAGTGACGCGCAGGTGCAGATGACGCTGATAATGCCGGCGATGCCATCGATGGGGATGGGAGAGATACGTTCCATGATCGATCTCGCATGGAACGGCTCAGAGTACGCCGGCAAAGGCACTGTCGCCATGGCCGGTCCGTGGAATATCACGGTTGAAGCGCGGCGCGGCGGGCAAGTGCTCGCGGTCTACAGAACGCGCCTGGACGCGAAGTGAGGCTTCAATGATCAGTCGTTTAATTGAACTCTCGCTGAAAAACCGCTTCCTGGTGTTGATCGCGTATGCACTTCTTGGGGGATGGGGCTATTGGGCCCTGTTACGAACACCCATCGATGCCATTCCGGACCTCAGCGAGAACCAGGTGATCGTATTTACGGATTGGCCCGGCCGGAGCCCACGAGAAGTCGAAGACCAGATCACCTATCCGCTCACGGTCAATCTCCAGGGCCTGACCAGCGTGAAGACGGTGCGGTCCTCCTCCGCTTTCGGCTTTTCGATGATCAATATCATCTTCGAGGACGATGTGGATGTGTATTTCGCCCGGACACGAGTATTGGAGCGGTTGAGTCTTGCCTCGAGCTTCTTACCCTCGGGTGTCACTCCCACCCTGGGACCCGATGCGACGGGCGTCGGCCAGATTTTCTGGTACACCGTTGAAGGACCCTATGATCCTGGAACTTTGCGCTCGCTCCAGGACTGGTTCATTCGTTATCAACTCAATTCCGTTTCCGGAGTTGCGGAAGTGGCGAGCATCGGCGGCTTTGTCCGGCAATATCAAATCGATGTCGATCCGGTGAAGCTGCGCGCTTACAACGTGCCGATGAGTATGGTTTTCGCTGCGGTTCAGCGGAGCAATAACAATGTCGGAGCAAAAGTTATTGAAGCAAATGACATGGAGTATGTGGTACGAGGCGTCGGCCTGATCGAATCAGTGAGAGACATCGAAAATATCGTTCTTTCGTCGGTGAACGGTACACCCGTCTACGTACGGAACGTTGCCGCCGTGCAGCTTGGACCGGAATTCCGCCGAGGAGTTCTCGACAAAGCGGGCATCGATGCCGTCGGCGGCGTTGTCGTGATTCGCTATGGCGCGAATGCGCTCCAGGTCATCGATTCGGTGAAAGCCAAAATTCAGGCGATGCAGCCGGGTCTGCCGAAAGGTGTGCGCATCAATTCGTTCTACGACCGCAGTTCGCTCATCCGTAATGCCGTGAATACATTGCGATCAGCGTTGGTTGAAGAAATCATTCTGGTAACGCTGGCTCACATCGTTTTCCTGTGGCACTTCCGAAGCATTCTCATCGTCTCTATTCCGCTGCCGCTTGCCGTTCTGACGTCGTTTCTATTCATGCACTACTTCGGGATTTCCTCCAACATCATGTCGCTCGGCGGCATTGCGATCGCCATCGGAGTGCTCGTGGATGCCGGGATCGTCATGACAGAGAACGTCCTGCGGCACGCGGAAACCTATAACCAGGAACATGGGGAGTACCGCTCCAGGATTGGCGAAATCACACTTGGCGCAGCGCGGCTTGTCGGACGGCCGATCTTTTTCGCAATGACGATCATTATTCTGGCCTTCGTTCCGGTCTTCGCGTTGACCGGGATGGAAGGGAAGCTGTTCCACCCCTTGGCATTTACGAAGACATTCGCAATGGTGGGATCCACGATCATTGCGGTCACGCTAGTCCCAGTCCTCTGCACATTTTTGATTCGAGGACGGCTGCATCGTGAGGAAAGCAATCCGGTCATGCGGATCCTTCGTGCCCTCTACGCGCCGGTGCTCCGTTTCGCATTGCGGCATCGTGTGCTCACGCTCGCTTCTGCGGCACTCCTGTTCGGATTTGCGGTATTCCTGGCCGGCAGTATCGGGTCGGAATTCATGCCGCCCTTGGACGAGGAAACCGCAATGTGGATGCCCGTTACGGATCCCAGCATATCGTTATCGAAAGCAACAGAATTGTTGCGCGAGCAGGATCGGATTATTTTGCAAGATCCGGCGGTCGCTTCCGTCGTAGGGAAGATCGGGCGCGCGGAAACATCTACCGATCCGGCGCCGATCAACATGACCGAAACGATCGTCACCTTCAAACCGAAGGACCAGTGGCCTGCGGGACTAACAAAGGACGCGATCATGCAGCGGCTGGACGAAAAGCTTCGCATGCCCGGCGTTACGAATATCTGGACACAACCCATTCGCAACCGCATCGACATGTTGTCCACGGGAATTCGCACTCAAGTGGGCATCAAGGTCTTTGGCTCCGATTTAGAGACTATCGAGAAAAAGTCGATCGAGATCGAACGTGTTTTGCACCAGGTACCCGGGGCGGCAGATCTGTATGCCGAAAGAATCACGGGTGCTCCGTACCTTGAAATTCACATTGATCGAACCGCTGCGGCTCGGTACGGCATCAATGTCGGCGATGCTCAAGATGTGATCGAATCCGCCATCGGCGGGAAGAATGTCACGTTTACGATCGAAGGCCGCCAGCGTTTTCCTGTCCGTGTCCGATACGCCAGAGATTTCCGGGAAGACATTGAAGCACTAGCGAACGTGCTGGTCGCGGCGCCGAACGGGACGCAAATCCCGCTGAGGGACATCGCCCGGATTCGTGTGGTCATGGGACCGTCGATGATTACGAGCGAGAACGGGTTGCTCCGGGGAACGGTCCTGATGAATGTGCGCGGCCGAGATGTTGGAGGATTTGTCGAGGAGGCCAAGCGAGTCGTCGCCCAGCGGGTCGGCATGCCGCCAGGCTATTACATCGAATGGAGTGGACAATACGAAAATCAAATCCGTGCGAAGCAGCGCCTCCAGATCGTCATACCGGTCGTTCTTGTCACTATTTTCGTCTTGCTCTACATGACGTATAACTCGGCTAAAGAAGCGCTCCACGTATTGCTAGCCGTGCCATTTGCCTTGACGGGAGGTATTTTTCTGCTGAAATTCTTAGGCTACAACTTCTCGGTCGCGGTTTGGGTCGGCTTCATCGCATTGTTCGGAACCGCCGTCCAAACAGGCGTCGTCATGGTCATCTATCTGGAAGAAGCGGTGCGCCGCAAGATGGCGAGCGGCGGTGAATTAACAATCGATAAACTGCATCAAGCGGTGATGGAAGGAGCCCTTCTTCGACTGCGCCCGAAAGTAATGACGGTTGGCTACCGTTGTCGCAGGTCTGCTCCCTATCATGTGGTCCACCCATACCGGCGCGGAAGTCATGAAGCCCCTGGCCACGCCGGTTCTCGGCGGTATGGTCAGTTCGCTTCTTCACGTTCTCATCGTAACGCCGGTCATTTTTACTACATTTCGGGAACGGGAACTCCGCCGCGGATGAGGCGGAAGAGATAGAGTCCCCAAAATAAGATTCCGCCGATCCAAAACAATGCCGCCAGCGCGAGATGATAGAAGTACGTGAATCCCGAAAAAGGCGCGCCCACCCGGGCGAGCATGGCGACAAGTCCGGTTCCCAGGGCAATCCGCAGAGGCCAGGATGCCTTTTCTTTCGCAAGGCTGTGTCCTCCATGCGAAAGCGTTACCCGTGTTCCCACCGCAACGATCAGCAAAGTGAATCCGCCGATGAACAGGACGTGAAGGAAGTCCACTCGGTATCGGGGAGCTATCGCGACCAGCCACACAGCAAAGACGACAAGCCAGTGCGCCGTCCATACGCACCAGGCGAGCGTCGACCGCACGGACGGAAGCCGCCAGGGCTGCACCGTGGACAAAATGACCGCGCTCGCGGCGGCAGCACGCACGAATGCTAGAGCTGAAAATCCAAAACCGTACTCGCCAATCAGAGAAAGAATCAAAGCAAGTCCAGCGGCCTTGTAGAAGAGGGGCTTCGAGCCGCGCGGCCCAGGGCTATCCGGCACCTGAACAAATTGCGGGAGTTGAGCAAAGCCGAGAAGCCGCGGTCCGAGAAATCCGCCTATTCCAAGGACCAACAATAAGACCATGCCTTCGGTTAGTGCTCTTTTGCCGAGCGGATCCCAGAGTGGCCGGATGAAATTCAATGCGATCCCGGCATTGATCAATGCGCCGAGCGCGCCGCACATGAGGCCAAGCCCGGCGAGCACAAATGTATCGGGCGGATCGAGACGGCGCCGCCGGAAACGGCGCGCAGCCAACGTGATGAGGAATGCGTGCGCGATGACGAATCCGGTCTGACCGACGGCGAACTGCTGAAACTCGAATGCAATTGCCGACCCGGCAACAATGGCGGCCAAGACACATTGCACGCGCCGCGATGGAGGCTCGGTACCGGTAAAGCGCGGTATTGCGGTCAGTAGAAATCCGGCGATGAAGCTGTAGAGAAACCCATCCGTTTGCACGAACGCGTGAGCACGTCCGGAGTAGCCTTCCGTTATTCCGAAATAATAAAGCGGCCAGATCGAGACACCCATAGCGCCGAGAACAATTCCGAGCGGGAAGAAAATTCGGTAAGGATCGGTCGGTTTGCCGTGAAGCTCCATCTAATCGTGATCGTCCCTGGATCGCACCGCAACGTCGATCCGGCTGATGAACAGAAATAGACCACCGCACGCGCAGAAGAGAATGGCTGAAATAATGGCGGCGGGCAAGATGGGTTCGGGATGACCGGCAAGATGCGACTCCAGCGTTGCCGTGAGGAGCCACATTTGAATAATCAGCAGAATGGCGATGAGCGCGATTGCGCCGTCAATCGCGGTCAGTCCGCCTCGCCGCGTCATATTTGAACCTCGGTCGCAACAATGTCGTTTCCGTCGCGTTGAAGCCTGATCCGGGGAAGGGGACGCGGTGGAGGCCCTTGTAGGACGGAACCGTCTTCCACAGCGAAGTATCCTTCGTGACATGGGCATTCCAGGCGGTTTTGCTCCCGGGCGAAGTAAACAGCGCATGACAAGTGCGTGCATTTCTGGCTGTAGGCGACGAATTGCTGCGGACCTGTCCGAATCATGATGCAAGGATCTTCGGCTGTGGGATAAGAGAACAGCTTCACGTCTCCCACTGCAATTTCATTCAATCCCGACACGCGCTGCGGTGCGAACGACGGTTTACTTAAAAACCAGCTTCGTACCAAGATCCAAAGATTGCCGATAAACATGCCCAGACTCGTGAGGACCAGAAACTTCGCGAACTGTCTCCTTGCGACGTATTTCTCAGTCGCGCTTTGAATGGAAAACTCATCCCGCCATAGCGGTTCTTCCTGGGCCGGCTTTCTTCTCATGATTGAGATTCCCACATGAAATCGGTGATATCGACATTGATCGCGTCTACTTCTCGCGGAGCCATCATGAAGACCTTCGTGGTAACGTGTTCGTTTCCGAAGAAGAAGACATTGGTTGGTTTCTCCGGCCTCATACGCAGGATGGTGTCCATTGGAACATACGCAAGCGCCTGACTCGGACAAACCGTGGCGCACATGGGGCGCTTGCCTGCTGAAGTGCGGTCGTAACACATGTCGCACTTCATCATCTGTTCCAAATCGCTCTTCATCTTGGGCACACCGAAGGGACAGGCGAGAACGCAATTCGAACAGGCAATGCATCGCGGTTTTAGCGAGGACTGCACGATGCCGTCCTCTGTTTGTTTGATCGCATCGGCCGGGCAGACCTCGGCGCAAGTCGGCCGGTGGCAATGCATGCAGACCGTTGGAACGGTCGCGATCGTATGCTCACGGTCGAGGAACTCCAGGTGAATCATTGTATGACCGCGATGGGTTTCGCATTCCGCGCACGCGTTGACGCAGGCCTCGCAGCCAATGCAACGCGAAGGATCAATGAAAAATGCGTAATCTAACGTTCCTTGCGTATTCTGCATGCAGATACCTTGTATTCGGGGATCTTGCTGCGCGGATCCAGTGTTCTATGAGTCAGCCGATTCACGCTTTTCGATCCGGGCCAATGGTACGCAATGAAAATCGTATCGGGCCGGATCGTTCGCACCACTGCCGCTTGCACTCGCATTTCGCTGCGGCGCGTCGTCACGATTACCCAGTCCTTATCCTGAATATCATGCGCAGCGGCGAGCCGCGGGTGGATCTCGACGCGCGGCTCAGGGTATTGATCCACCAGGGCGCCTATGCGGCGCGTCTGCGTGCCGGATAAATAATGGCTGACAACACGGCCTGTCGTCAGATAGATCGGGTATGCGTCGTTTACGGGATCGCCGGATTCTCTGTACCCGGTCACCTGAAAGTGCGCCTTACCATCGGGATGAAACGTGCGCCCGCCTTCAAACAATCTCGGGGTTCCGGGATGATCTTCGGACGGACACGGCCAAAAGACTCCCATTTGCTTGTCGATTTTTTCATAAGTAATTCCGTAATAATCGGCGATCCCTCCACGCGAGGCTTCTCGGAGTTCGTTAAAGATTTCGCGCGGCGATCGAAAACTGAAAAAATGTCCCCGGCCTAATTCCCGCGCGAGATCGCAGACGATTTGCGAGTCTGGGAGAGCATTGCCAGGCGGCGTTACGGCTTGCCGGATATGAATGACGCGGCCTTCGACGTTGCACGTGACGCCTTCTTCTTCCTCCTGCAGGCTGCCTGCGAGGACAACGTCGGCGTAATGCGCTGTTTCGGACATGAAGAAGTCGATAACACCTAAAAACTCCAACTTTTCGAGCGCTTCCTGCGTGAAGTTCGCATCCGGCAGCGACACGATCGGATTGAAGCAGATGGATAGCAAGCCTTTGATCTCGCCGCGGTGAATGCCGTCGATGATCTCCATGGCGGAATAACCGGCCTGTGGAATCTCATTGGGTTCGATGCCCCACACTTTAGCGACATGACGCCGCGCTTCGGGATCGCTGATGGAGCGTTGACCCGGCAACTGATCGCACTTCTGACCATGTTCGCGTCCGCCCTGCCCGTTGCCTTGTCCGGTAATCATCACGCATCCGGCACCTTCACGGCCGATGTTGCCGGTAGCCAGGCATAGATTGATCAGCCCTAGAACATTCTCGACACCCTTGGAATGATGTTCCAGTCCACGAGCGTGCAAGGCGAAACCCCGCTCCGCTTTAGCGAACCAATGGGCGGCCTTCACGATGGCCTCGGGCGGAACACCGGTAATGCGGCCCGCCGTCGCCGGCTCCCAGGATTTCGCCGATTCCGCGACGGCCTCGAAGCCGGTTGTGTGTCTCTCGATGAAAGATCTGTTCTCGAGGCCGTCACGCAGGATGACGTGCATCATGGCGAGAAAAAGAGCAAGGTCCGTGCCAGGCCGGACGGGAAGATAGAGATCCGCGTTACGAGTAATCGGAGTCATCCGCGGATCAATGACGATCAACTTGCCACCGGCGTCATGGAATCGCCATACATAATCGGTCGTGATCGGCGAGCATTCCGCTGTGTTGGAACCGGCAATGATCATGACGTCCGCGAGTGGAATATCGCTCCAGGGATTCGGAGCCCGGTCCACACCGAAAACGAGCTTGTATGCCGTGCCGGCGGAAACCATGCACAATCGGCCATTGTAGTCGATGTGGCGCGTGCCGAGTGCCACACGGGAAAACTTACCCAACAGGTAAGCTTTCTCCGTGGTTAATGAAGCGCCCCCGAACACAGCGACGGCGTCCCGGCCGTGTCGTTCCTGGATTTGGCGCAGTCTCGTTGCGGTGAAGCTCAGGGCTTCGCTCCACGGAACCGGACGGAATCCCGAAGCATCGCGCAGCAACGGTGCGAGGAGGCGGTCCGGATGCGTGCTTTGCATGTAGCGTTTCACGCCTTTCGGACACAGCATTCCGCGATTGAATGGAAACTCTTCCCAAGGTTCGAATCCAATGACCTGGTTATTGCGGACTTTGAGTTGAATCCCGCATTGCTGGCCACAGAAGCAACAGTGCGTCGGCACCAGTTTTTGCGCCGGATCTTGCGCTTCGCTCTGCCAGCCTCCGGGCGGCTCGTAGTTCGGATGCGGGCCGTAGCGCGCAACAAGCGCGGCTTCATCAATCGGCGGCCGTGCCATGGAAATCCTTTTTTAAGAGCAATTGGCTCGTCGCCAGGGATTTTCGTTTGCATGAAGGACAGACATCCAGCCACGTTCGAGCTCCCCGAACCTGTAATCGAATTCCAGTTGGTAAAGCACCGTCTTCAAATCTTCGATGTGCATTTGCGAAGCAAACCGCTCGCCGCACCGAATGCAGCGCGTGCCCGGGTCGGAAACGCCTTCCGCCTGATATAACTTTATTCCGAGTTGGGCCGGTCGTTGGAAGATGTGGAAGAACTTTCCGAACGGAAGGTAGAGCAGGCCGGCAACGACGGTGATGGCGTGAAGTATCGATAGAAAATCGTAGAAATTTCCTCGCAGCCACGTCGTTGACGCCGTTAACGCGAGGCCCGTTACTGAGATCGCAGTCAGCAGGATCAATGGAAAGAAATCCATCGCGAACGACTGAACCGCTTGAGCGCCCTGGTCGCGCAAACGGCGCCGGACGGCGAGGAATACGCCGCCCAAAACCATGATCGCCGCAAAGTCGAGTCCGTGAAAGATAATCCATGAGACGACCGTCCGGATCTTGAAGGAGGCGACAGGAAATCCGAACACGTACGTTACATAAATCATCTGATCAGTGGGAGCCGATCGAAAATGCACCCAGCCGAAAACCAGAGGAAACGTGATCACAACCGCGAGGAGGCAGCCCCAAAAAATCAGTTGATGCATCCACCAGCGGGCACGTGAACGCTTCGCAATGAAGGTCTGCAAAGCGACGTGAGTCACCGAACTCTTCGCCGCTAAAGCCAGTCCCGCGACTCCTTGCCTTCTAACGAGATCCCACGTACGGCGCCAGTACAGTTGCGTTGGAGGTTTTTCCAGCCAGACCGAGTAGTGATACGCGACACCCCAGACCATGAAAATCGTGGCGAATGTGTAGATGACGAGCGCCGCGTCAAAGTTCTGGAGATTTCGAGAGCCGATCACAATCGCTGCACCCAGAAGAGCTGTCATCGCAGTTGCGAATGCGCCCGCTCGCAAATGCGTTACACGCCGGGAATGCTCGGCTGTCATCAGGGCTTCGAGTGCTTTTCGCTGCGGCAGGAAGATCCGCGAGTTCAGCTTCCACAGGCCGGCCGAAACTGCTGCGAGCAGGACGAACCCCGGCCAGATCACGCCGAAACGGTCGCGGAAAAAACCAAGCAGCAAGGGCGGGAAAAATCCGCCAAGTCCGCCCATTGCCCCCACGAGACCTGTCACGACACCCGTGTTGTTTGGGAAATACTGCGGCACGAGTTTGAACACACTGCCATTTCCCAGGCCAAGCAGCACTGCGGAACCCAATGCGCCCACACTGAACGGGAGAATCGAGCCGGACGACATCAGCAGCGCAAATGGAACGATGCCGGCGAACACACCCCACAGCACACGCGCGCCGCCGATGCGGTCGGAAAGCCATCCTCCAATCGGGCGCATGCCGGCTGCCACGACCACAAAGCCGGCCGTACGGAATCCCGCATCTCCGAGCCTCAATTGGAACTGGTCTCGCAACAGCAACGGAAGGTATACCGACAATGCAACGAATCCGCCGAACGTCAGGAAGTAAAAACCCGCCAGCGCCCACGCCAGCCGCTGGGTCTTCAACAACCCAAGCATTTCTCGAATTCCGGCGGCTATTTTCCCCGATGGAGGATTTCGCGCGAGCAATCCAAACACGGCCGCCCCAACCAATGTAAGCGCCGATCCACAGTAGAAGACGTTTTGCCAACCGATGGATTGAGCTGCCAGTGGTCCGAGAAGCACCGCTGCTGACTGACCGATCGTTCCGAGTCCGTAAAAGCCGAGCACTGTTCCCTGCCGGTCGGGGGCGGTCCAACCAGCAAGGTATCCCACGCCTACGGCGAATGAAGCGCCGGCAAGGCCGAGAAAGAACGCCCCGGCAAGTAGACCGCCGTAGCTCGATAGCTGCGGAATGACTACCGCGGCACCGGCCACAAGAATCATCAGCGCTGTAAACACAGCACGCCCGCCGAGGCGGTCGGTGAGCATGCCTGCGGGAATTCGAGCCAGCGAACCCAACAGAACCGGGACGACCACAAGCAATGCCGCTTCGGTATTCGTCAGACCAAATGTCTGTCGCAGCAGAGGTCCGAGTGCACCGACGAGGCCCCACATTGCAAAACACAGGGCAAATGACACCGTGCTGAGGGCCAGATGTCGATTCATTTCCCGTCTCGACGCTCCTTTTCAAGCTTACATTAACGTGATCGGGTAGTTGAGGTTCTCCACGCCATCTCCATTTCTCAAGCCGCTTGCTCACCGGCATAGTGAACGTCGGCTACGCCCAACGCGTTCATGGTCCCGATCAAGCGATCGCGCTCGGCAACGCTGCCGACCTGGATGGAGAGCAAGACTCCTCCTTGACTGATCTCCTCTTCGAAATGGCGTTCGAGCGGCTTCGGAATCCGTTTCTTGGCAAAAAGTCCGGTTGACCCGGCAATGGCTCCAAACATCGCTCCGCCCAGCGCCGCGCAAGCGAGAAGCAAGATGGCTTCAAACAATCCGGGAATTCCCGCAAAGCCCATCGTGCTGAGTACGGCGCCGCCGAACAACAATCCGATAATAGTGCCGCCCACTGCGCCATTTGCCGCATTTCGGGCCTCTTCTGACGCCCGATAAGCGGTCCGGTCCACTTCGTCCGGCTTCGCAACAACCGTGAATGAATCCGGGCCAATCCCCATTTTTTGGATCTTTTCAATAATTTCCTGCGCCTGATCGTCAGTACGCGCAACGCAATAAACGTCCTGTGACATAACCCCTCCTTCGAGATATCGGCTTCGACTTAGCATCTCGATTGCCAAGGAACATTTGTTGTTTTTTCCTAACGAAATCAAAGGGCGGAAACCGCCGCAGCAGACGAATTTTGAATTTCTGGCAGGATTCAGTGATTTGATCCTTGCACGAGTTGTCATTTCGGCAGGCTCAGTTCGCGGTGCAGAGGACAGTACAAACTGGCAATCACTTCTTTCTTCCACCACGCATTTTTGACAAATTTGCAAAACACAATCGTAGCGACAGAACACCTGAGGCGCTTAAACCCACGCCGGCAGAGGGTTTCGCGTAATCTCGACTGAGGGGAACGGCACGTGCTGTGGGGAGTGTGAATCCGCGAGAACCGGGATTCAGGAGGGGACGAAGATGATAGTCTTCAAAAAGATTCTTTTTCCGACGGACTTTTCCGCCAATGCGGATAAAGCCCTGGCACACGCCTTGCGGCTCGCCGATCTC
>WNGN01003511.1_pt1 | contig 11219 bp, 5 predicted proteins | sample 5400561 | NCBI WGS metagenome assembly WNGN01 (sample SAMN13153379, study PRJNA577476) | soil metagenome | isolation source: 115 cm soil or saprolite under Garry oak tree replicate 2 | place: USA:California | collected 2016-06-15 | reverse complement strand
TGGCAGCGTTTGCTCGAGGGCGCCGAGGCGCCTGCGGAAAAAATTAGGGAGCAGTTGGACGATCAATCTTACAGTGTTTTCCGGGTGCCCAATTCGGCATTGGCGAGCCTGGCGCCTCATCCACGCCTGCGCCGCGCCAGTGCAATTTCGCGCTTTGCCGCGGTCGCGGGTTTGGAGGCGTTGCATGCTGCAAGAGTAAAGCTCGGTCCGCAGAATCGGGACCGAATCGCGCTAGTCTTCGCAATTTCAAACGGCGGCGTGATTTATACAAAGCGCTTTTACCGCGATATCGTCGAGACCGGCGCCCAAGCAGCGAGTCCACTGCTGTTTCCGGAAACGGTCTTCAACGCGCCGGCGAGCCATCTTGCGGCGATTCTGGGAATTACAGGCGCCACCTACACTCTCGTGGGTGATAGCGCCGTAGGCCTTCTGGCTATAAGAATGGCGGAGGACTTGATGACGAATGACGCACTAGATTGCTGCCTTGTCGTCGGAGCTGAGGAGGTGGATTGGCTGTTGTGCGATGCGTATCGACGGTGGCGGCTTCTCCGTTTAGAACCCAGCGAAGTCGGGCGAGGGATGATTTTGAGTGAAGGGGCGGGCGCAATCGTGCTCACGCGCGATGGTTCATTAATGATCGAGCGTACTCATGCCGGCGGGTATTATCGGAAGCGCACGGAAGCGGAAGAAATTTTAAAGCGAATTATTTGCGATCTAACTGAAGGCAAAATCGATTTTGTGATCTCAAGCGCAAACGGCACATTTATCGATAAAGCGGAATGTAGCGCGCTGAGGCAGACGATTCCGGATGCCATCGTCTACACGGTGAAGCCAGCGCTTGGCGAGAGCGTTGGCGCTGCGGGACTGTGGCAGGTGATCATGGCAGGCCAGGCTTTGCGTTGCGGCGAGCTTCCGCCCCTACTTCATGTAACATCAGCAATTTCGTTGCGGACCCCAGCCTTGCGCATGTCGCTGGCAAGGGCGGGCCACGCAATTGTTCTGAGCTGTGGAGTCAATCAGCAAATGGCAGGTTTGCGATTATCAATCCAATGATTATCGATCCAATTCTTCTGAGCGCGCAGCACTCTGTGCCTCAGCGCACACCGCTTTTGGCTTTGCAGGAAGGGTTCGCTACGGTACCTTCGGCGTCCGCCATGCGAAAGCTGTTTTTGCTGCTCGCCACTCTCCTTGCGAGCGCCGGCTTCGTCACGGGAGAAATCAAGACTCTGGAGAATGCTCCGATTGAAATCACGTCTACTGGGGAGACCAATTACGAAAACGGTTTGGCGACGGCGCGAGACAACGTCGCCATTCACGTGGGTGACACGGATATCTACGCCGATTACGCGCAATACAATTCGCACACACACGAAGTGGAACTGAAAGGCCATGTGCGGATCTACCGCGGTGTGGGCCTCTATATTGCCGATAGCGGCGTTTATAACATCGATACAAAACAGGTTCGCGCGACCGAGGCACGAACGGAGTCGCAGCCTTACTTCCTGAGCGGTGAAAGTGTGAGCGAAATTTCCGAAAACGGTTACCTCATACGCAATGGAACCTTTACGACGCATGATGCGCCGAACCCCGATTTTCATCTTCGGGCGCGAACAATTCGTCTCTATGAGAACGACCGCGTGATTTTTCGGAACGTAACTTTCTACGTCGGAAAGGTGCCTGTTTTTTGGTGGCCTTATCTGTATCAATCGCTCAATGACGCGTTCAGTTTTACGGTCTCACCGGCGTTTCTGAGCTCATGGGGACCATCGCTTCTCACTCAGGTGACGTTCCCAATCACCGACCAGATCAAAGGCCGGGTCCGGCTCGATTATCGAACTCGTCGTGGCGTGGCCGTCGGATTCGAGTCGGATATTGACTATGGGAAGGACAACAACAGCTCGGCCAAGATCAAAACCTATTATATACAGGATCAAAATCCGCTGCTGAATCAAACGTCCGTGCCACGAAAGGATGTTCCTACCGGGCGATACCGGCTCAGTCTGGAAAATCGAACGAAATTTACCGACGATATCTCCGGCATCGCCAACGTCACGAAGCTGAGTGACGCCTTTGTTATGCAGGACTTTTACCCTGGTGAGTTTCGTGTGGATCCTGTTCCGGACAACGTGGTCGCTCTGACAAAGACGGCCCCCTTTTACACGTTAACGGGGATCGCGCGTTTTCAGGCGAACCAGTTTTTCGAGACAACACAACGCTTGCCGGAAGTAGTATTGGACGTTAAGCGACACGCACTCTTCGGCGGGCCAATTTTCTATGAAGGCGAAACTGGCTTCGCTGACCTGCGGCTGCAATTCCCTGAAGGTTCTGGCTTTGAGAATTATGGCGCGACGCGTCTGGATACCTTCCATCAGCTACTCTATCCGAACACCTACTTCGGCTGGCTTTCTGTTGTGCCACGGGTTGGCTTCCGAGGTACCTACTACTCGCAAACCCGCGATCTCGGGAACACAATCTTCACCCCGAACCCAAATCCGCTGGTTCCTGATTTTCTCCTGCCCAATCCAACGCTGGCGAACCCGATTGACTTCGGCGGAGACACGTTTCGCACGGTCTTTAATACCGGAACAGAAGCCTCTTTCAAGATCTCGCGGACGTGGGAGGATGTACAAAGCCGAGCGTTTGGCCTGGATGGGCTTCTCCACGTTATCCAACCGTTCACCGATTTCTCGTACGTCGCAGAGAACGGCCCGGATCCGACCTCAATTTTGCAGTTCGATCGCTTTGAGCCTTCCACGCAACTGCGGGCGATCGACTTTCCACAGTTCACGCCAATCGATTCAATCGCTGGTTGGACAGTCTGGCGGCTCGGTGTTCGCAACCGCCTTGAAACACGGCGCGATGATCAGACGAGCACCTGGTTTGAACTCGATAGTTTCGTCGACGTGAACTTTGATAATCCCTATGACCGCACGCCGTATTCAAACCTTTTTAATAATATCCGTTTTACACCGTTGCCCTGGGCATCGTTCACCGTCAACACTCAAGTGCCGGCTTTCGACAAGGGTTTTACAGAAGTCGATACCACCGCGACCATTCAACCGATAGCGAACTTGCAATTAACCGTTGCGCATCGGTATTTGAACAACAACCCCTTCTTCGTCAACAGCAGCTTGTTTCTCGTCGGTGGATATTATCGTCTCAACGACAATTGGGGCCTCGGTGTCCAGGAGCAATACGAAGCAACGACCGGCGTTCTCGAGCAGCAGCGGTATGCTATCTATCGCGATCTGACGAGCTGGGTAGCCTCGGTCGGCGGCGTAATACGGGACAACGGCGGTGTGAAAGAATACGGCGTCCTATTCAGTCTCACCCTCAAAGCATTTCCGAAATTTGGATTCGATTTGAACTTCGATCCCACCTCCGAAGGCGAATGAAGAGAGCTCGCGAACAATGTTGACGTTCGTAAGTTTGACGGTCCACTCACTCCGCCGCGACTGAGTCTGCTGCGCCTTTTTCTACTTATGGATCTTGCAATCATCGGTTCGGGTTATGTCGGTCTTGTGACGGGCGCGTGCTTCGCCGACGTCGGCCATAATGTCGTTTGCGTGGATAATGATCCGCACAAAATCGAAGTGTTGCAGGCAGGCAAAGTCCCGATATACGAACCCGGGCTGGGAGAAGTAATCCATCGCAATGTCTCAGCGCATCGATTGCGTTTCACCGGCAGCGTTCAGGAAGGTGTAGATAACTCACAGATCGTTTTTATCGCGGTTCCCACTCCGCAGCAGCCAAACGGTGATGTCGATCTTAGCTTCCTCGAGAAAGTCGCGCGCGAAATTGCGGGCGTGCTGACTGATTATCGGGTGATTGTCGATAAAAGCACAGTGCCAGTAAAAACAGGCGAAAAAGTAGCTGAATCGATCAAACGCTACAATCGTCACCGCGCAAAGTTCGATGTCGTGAGCAATCCTGAATTCTTGCGTGAAGGTTGTGCGGTCGCCGATTTAATGCATCCAGACCGGATCGTGATCGGAGCGCAAAGCGAGCACGCCATTGATCTGATGAAGAAAGTCTACGAACCCTTCATGGCCCCGATTCTGGTAACCGATATCAATAGCGCCGAGCTTATCAAACATTGCGCGAACTCATTTCTCGCCCTGAAAATTTCGTACATCAATGCGGTTTCGGCGATTTGCGAGGCGAGCGGCGCCGATGTCGAAAAAGTCGCCGATGGAATTGGGATGGATCATCGCATTGGCCGTGATTTTCTGGATGCTGGGATCGGATACGGCGGCTCCTGTTTTCCCAAGGACATTGCCGCATTCATTGCGATCAGCGACCAGCTTGGTGTCTCGTTCGACCTACTGAAGGAAGTGCAGCGAATAAACGCCGCCCAAAAAAAGCGATTCCTGAAAACGATTCGAGAAACGCTTTGGGTTTTGCGGGAGAAACGAATTGCGGTGTGGGGCCTCACATTTAAACCAGACACGGATGATATTCGGTCCTCGGTCGCGATCGATCTTGTCGCAGATCTGTTGCGTGAAGGGGCGCATGTCGTCACCTACGATCCCAAAGGAATGGAAAAAGCTCGCGCCGTGAAAACGATCGCCACCGCGGAGTTTGCGGCTTCCGCGCTCGATGCGGTGAGGGATGCTGAAGCGCTGATCATCGCTACAGAGTGGGCCGAATTTGCCAATGTCGATCTTGCTATCGTGAAGAAAAAAATGACGACACCGATCGTCTTTGACGGGCGAAACCTATTTGATCCTGAAACAATGGGGCAGCTCGGCTTTCGCTATCATTCCATTGGCCGCGCGAGCGTGAAGTCGGACTGAAATTTTCGCGTAGAAAACGTATGGCGCAGCCATCTGCTCGCCAAATTGTGGTGGCGGCATTGCGCGAGTGGCGAACAGAAAGACGCTTCGCCGATTCGACCATCTCCAGGCTTCTTGCCAAGAGGGAGCTGACTGCTTCAAATCGCGCCTTTGCGCTCGAATTGTTTTACGGCGTGCTGCGAAATCTAACTTTGCTTGATTTTTGGATCGGCTGCTTGCGGCCTTCCCCGCTCGACCTCGATCTTCGCGACATTCTGCGAATTGGGTTTTATCAACTTTTCCTTCTAAAAACACCTCAGCATGCAGCTGTCTACGAAACCGTGGAGCTCGCTCCAAAGAGACGACGGGCCGTAATTAATGGCATGCTTCGGAGCGCGACACGAGAACAGGATGAATTGATCACGCAGGCCGCGGCGCAGCCATTATTTGTGCGAGCTTCTCATCCGCAATTTCTGGTCGCACGCTGGCAGCAGCGTTTCGGCGCCAAAGCCGCGGAAAAATTGTGCGAGTGGGACAATGAGCCTCCGCCGGTTTTTGGGCGAATCAATCGACTGAAAATCGACCCCGGAAAATTTCGTCGGATGTACCCGGAATCGCGGGTGGTGGCGCGCAATCCTGACTTTGTAGAATTTCAGACATTCCCGAGCGAGGCCCTCGAGCGGGGTCATTGCTACATTCAAGAGCCAAGCACAGCGATTGCCTGCCAGTTGCTTGATCCGAAACCTGGAGAAAAGATTCTCGACGCGTGCGCCGCGCCGGGGGGGAAGACAGGTCATGTTGCAGAACTCATGAAAAACAAGGGCGTGATCCTGGCGTGCGACCGTGATCAACTCCGGCTTCAAATCCTTGAAGAGAATGTCGCGCGCCTCTGTGCCGGAATTGTGCACAGCTTCCGTCACGATTGGACACACGGTTGCATCCCGAAGGAAATCACGTCGGCCGGGCCGTTCGATCGCGTCCTGATCGATGCACCGTGCAGCAATACGGGAGTCATGCGCCGCCGGGTGGACGCGCGATGGAGAGTCCGGCCCAAAGATTTCACCCAAATGCCGATTCAACAGTTTGAAATCGCGCGCGCGGCAATCGGGCTGTTGAAACAGGGTGGCGTCATAGTTTACAGCACATGCAGTCTCGAACCGGAGGAAAATGAACAGCTCGTCGAGCGTTTGCTGAACGAATTTCCCCGCATGCGACTTGCGCAGGAAGCATCGTCTCTCCCATTTCGAGATCATTTCGACGGAGCTTTTGCGGCACGGCTTATCGATACCGGTTAGTCCAAAACCGGCCGCGACGTCAGTTGCATCTGGCGCGCTCAGTGGAATCATAACCGTCTTATGCACGATTCCCGGTTCGACGATCTCGCAAAACTCCTGGTGGAATATTCCATCCGACTCAAGCGCAACGAAACCGTCTTAATCGAAGGATTTGACGTTCCCGACGAAATGATCACCGCGCTTATTCGGGCAGTGCGAAGAGTCGGAGGAGTCCCCTTTGTGCAGATTCACCACGGTCGAGTAAGCCGCGCGCTTGCACTCGAAGTGTCGGATCGACAATTGAGCCTCATGGCGAGCCACGAATTGGCGCGCATGAAAAAAATGGACGCGTACATCGCGGTACGAGGCAGCAACAACATCACGGAATTATCCGATGTTCCAGCGGAAAAGATGAAATTGCTCGCCAGGAAAATGCGTCCCGTGCAAGACCAGCGAGTTAAGAAAACAAAGTGGGTCGTATTGCGCTGGCCGACGCCATCGATGGCCCAGCTTGCCGGAATGAGCACGGAAGCTTTTGAAGATTTTTACTTCAACGTCTGCACACTGGATTATCGCAAACTGCAGACTGGCATGAGGGCGCTCAAGCGATTGATGGAAAAGACAGATCGTGTTGAAATCAAGGGTCCAGGCACCGACCTGCGATTTAGCATAAAGGGAATTCCAGCCGTAATCTGCGGTGGCGATCGCAATATTCCCGATGGCGAAGTTTTCAGCTGCCCTGTGAGGGATTCCGTTCAGGGTCATGTTGCGTTCAACGCTCCGAGCATTTATCAGGGCATCGGTTTCGATGGAATCCGTCTTGAGTTTCAGGACGGCAAGATTATCGATGCAACAAGTAACGAAACGAAAAAGCTGAATAAGATTCTCGATTCAGACCCAGGCGCCCGTTATATCGGCGAATTTTCTCTCGGGTTCAATCCTTACGTTTTGCAACCCATGCGGGACATATTGTTCGATGAGAAAATCGCGGGCTCGTTTCATCTTACGCCGGGACAAGCTTATGAAGAAGCCGATAATGGGAATCGAAGCCAGGTTCACTGGGACATGGTAAGCATCCAGCGCCCAGAATATGGCGGTGGGGAAATCTATTTCGACGGCAAATTGGTTCGGCGAGACGGCGAATTTCTGCCGAAGCAACTGCGTTCCCTAAACCGTGGCCGATTTGGTGGCAAACGAGGCTAAGCGAACTGACGAACACGGCCGCCGGTGCGCTGGCGAAAGCGCGATGATTTGCCTCGCCGACTATAAATCTCGTTCCCTATATCCGCTTCGCACCGTGACCGAGCAGATTCAGCTGCATCATGGCTATGTCACCGCCTTCACCGAGCTCCAAATTCGAAATTTCAAACACTGGCGGTCCTTCAGATGGGCTTGGTCCGGCGCCAGGCAGCTGAACGAGAACCTGTTTGGAATTCGAATTCAGGACAACGGATCCAATCTCAAGTGACGGCGAAAACTCGACCGAGGTAATTTGGAACGGGACTGTCACGAAGACGGCGGCCCGGCCCTGCTGCGACGGCGTGAGCTGGACTGGCGTCGCCTCGAAGCTCGGCACGAGATGTAATCCGCCAACCATAAACGAAGCCGCACCGGGCGCGCTTGGCTTCTGCGGTTGAGAGGGAGTCATCCGGATGCTGCCAAAGGTGCCTCCTGTAGGCTGAATTTTTGCGATCTCGAAACTGACTTGCAAATTCATCGCTGGCTGCGGGTGCTGGGAAGGAGCCAGACGCATCGTAACGATTTTGGATGTGGGGCGCACTTGCAAGACGCCCATTTTGAAGGTCGGGGTCAACTGCATACTGGCGATCTCGAAGGAGAAAGTGAGCTGCACGGAGGTCTGCATGGTGCCAGCAGGTTGCGGCTTGGTTACGGCGGCTGGAACTTTACTTATGGGCGCGGTTGGGGTTTGGATCGGTTCAGGCATAGTTGCAGGAGTAGTTGTTTGCGGAAATACGGGCTCGTTGGAAATGGCGCTTGGTCCGGTAACCGCCTCAACGATGGAAGGCTCGGTCCCGGAGACGGGCATTTGGTAGGGAATCGGCTGCCCTTGTCCAATCGGTTCGAAGTCAATTGCTGCAGCTTCCTCATCGCCCGCGTCAACTTCGGCCGGCTCTTCTGCTGGTGCGGCGGACCTTGTGGTTAAATCAGTGATGGAGGGAGCTTCAGCCGGCTCTGGTGTCTGTGGGGCACCCCGCAATGAAACCTCGGCCGTTTCTTCGACCATCGGTCGGGTTGATTCAAAGACCGACTCGGCGACAGGCGGCAACTCGCGATCTGGCTCAGCATACTGATAAGTGGAAACCTCGGCCGCTTGTTCGACAACGGGACTCACCGATTCAAAGACCGGTTCGGCAACGACTGGGGCCGAACCGCGATCTGGCTCAGTATCGTGATGACTGGAGGCTTCTGACTCTCCACCGTTCGCATTCACTGGCAGGCCAAAAGCACCGCCGGCTTTTACAAACGGCAAGGCGCTGCGTCGTCGCAACGAAGGCTTCGAAGCGGTTAACTGCAGCGAGACTTGGCGCGGACCACCAAAAAAATGATTTTCTATCTCTAGCTGGTTTTCCGAACGGACAATATTAGTTTCAAGACTCCGAGACTTGGCAAGGAACCCGGGGTGCAAGTAACTCGAGATATTGAACGTCCGGCGCCGAAGCTCGGGAACGATTACCCAGGCTAACAGGAAGATCCCGGCCAAGAACAACCCGCCGACAAGCAACGTCCGTCGGCTCGCCATCCCGCTAATGGCCGGGCCCGACCACTCCCGAGTGCGAGCCGAAGCCGGCACTGCAGCGGCTGTCGCGGCGACAGTAGGCGCGCTCGACACTTGAGTGGATGGCGTTGTTTCACCAGTAACTGGCACTTCGGCGGGTGACGATGCCGCAACTGGGGATCCGGCGATGAAAGCCTCTGGGACCGAAGCGGCGGCTGCGGGGGATTCGGCCGCGGCCAATTCACTCGATGCTCCAACCTGAGGCTGTGCAGCGAAAGATTCACCTGTTTGGGCTGCAGTCGCCTCCATTCCACCACTCAAAGGACTAGCCGTGGACGGAGAAAGAGGCAGAGATTCGACGGTTGATTCCTTCGCTGGCTTGTTTGCGGAAGCGACCGTTCCGGGAATGGGACTGGGCTCGATTGCCGGGCTGGCCTCCGTTTGCGTCGCCATAGCGCTAGCTGTGTCGATCGCAGGCGCGGGCGCGGCCGCAACCTCTGGAGTTTGCATCCAGCCGAGATCGTAAAAAGCGTCCGCAAAAACGCTATTCAAAGCTGGCGAGTAAATCTTTCTCGCTGAGGCAGTCCAGTCGGCCGCCTTGTCCGGATTGTTGTGCTTAAATTCCCATGCCGCCTGAGCATAGTAGAGAGCTGGCGTATCGCCCGTGAATTGAAACTGCTCCATCATCGCCTGCGCCCGGCTCTCCTTTCCTTCGAGCAAAAGAGTCATGTAAATCTTGAATTTGATGAGCTGGGAGGCCTGATTCTTATCGCCTCCTGGCGTCTGCTCAAACAATGACTCGAAGCGCTCCCGCGCCTTGGTGTAATCTTTCCTCTTAAATGGAACTTGCGCGAGATTGTACTGTGCCTCGCGGAACTTCGGATCGAGCTTGGCCGCTTTTTTGAATGCAGCCTCGGCCCCATCGAATTCTTTCTGTTCCATCAAGATTTCGCCGCGCAAATTGAGAGTCGCCGGCTGATTCGCTTCGGTCTGATCGGCTTCGTCGATCAGCTTGCGGGCAGTTGCGAAGTCGCGCTGTCGCAGGGCTTGTTGCGCTTGCTCGAATCTTGATCGTGCGAGGGCCTTTGTTTTTTCCGAGCGCTCGGCGGCAGTCGTCAACGGCAGGGACGCGCGCCCTTGACCAGCCGGCTTTTGCAGCCAGCCCACTTCATATAGCGATTCTGCGAAAAGTTTGTTCAGTTGTGGAGAAAATTTTTTCTCCGCCGTAGCCACCCAATCCTTTGCTTCTTTTTCATTCTTATGTTGAAAGGCGACCGCCGCCTTTACATAATCAACCGCTGGCGTATCAGGCGAAAGCTCTAGCTTGGCCAGAATGGAGTCGACCATATTCTCTTTACCTTCGAGTAGGTAAGTCAGGAGAACCTTATATTGAATTAGCTGCGCCGCTTCGCTTGCCAGGTCCGACTTGCTGCTGGAAAGGAGCTGCTGAAAACGATTGCGCGCTTCCGTCCAATCTTTTTTGAGAAACGGAATTTCCGCGAGGTTAAAGCGCGCATTCCAAAATTTTGGATCGATCCGCGCCGCTTCAAGCAACGCTGTTTCCGCCTTATCGTAAATGCCTTGCCGCATAAGGATCACACCACGTAGATTTTGGGACGCCGCCAAATCGGGCTGGCGAGCATCGATCGCGTCGAGCTCTTTTAGCGCCTGCGGAAAGTCGTTCGTATCAAATGCACGGAACGCCCTATTGTACATGTCTTCCAGTTCCGATTTCGTCGGGGCGACATTGTCCGCGGCAAAGGAACTGAGCGCCAAGGCTGTAACGGCGGCGATTTTCCAAATCCTCATGTAATATCGATAAAAACTTTCCTCACGCCCAATAACAAGCCCCTATTTTGGCAGAAACTGCGTTCGGCGCAACTCCACGAACCTAATTGATCGGCCCCCCAAGGCTCACCCGAGACTATGAATTCAGATTCGCGACGACCCGCAGCCCTTCCAGAGTCAGGTGCGGACGAACCGCACTGATCTCCGGCAGTTGCGCCGCGATCAACCGCGCGTAGCCTCCCGTGGCCACGATATGAACCTTTCTGCGCGGAAACTGTTCCGATCTGACCCGGGCGATGATCTCGCGGACCAGCCCACGATAACCAAAAATTGCCCCGGATAACATCGCGTCGATTGTCGATCTTCCGATCGCGCGTCGCGGCTCCTTCAAGGATAGCTTCGGCAGCAGTGCCGTTCGTTGATAAAGAAAATTAGTCATCGCTTCGAGCCCCGGCGCGATCACCCCACCAATGTAATTGCAGCGATCGGAAACAATGTCAAAAGTCACCGCGGTACCAAAATCCACGACGATGGCAGGACAGCCATAGAGCGTTGTAACTGCCGCAGCATTCGCCAGCCTGTCTGCTCCGATTGATTTCGGCTTGGGATAATCAATCCCCACTCCCAGATTGAGGGTCGAATTCA